>Ga0316628_100004455_pt1 | contig 10996 bp, 10 predicted proteins | sample OWC_Aug_M2_C1_D5_FD_207648 | JGI IMG/M metagenome (GOLD analysis project Ga0316628, IMG submission 207648) | Wetland soil microbial communities from Old Woman Creek delta, Ohio, United States - OWC_Aug_M2_C1_D5_C | ecosystem: Environmental > Terrestrial > Soil > Wetlands | place: USA: Ohio... | reverse complement strand
GCTCACGGGCATGGACCTGCTGCGGCTCGCGCTCGAGCGCGCGAAGAGCGCCGAGGAGGCGGTGCACGTCATCGCGACGCTCCACGAGCGCCACGGCCAGGGCGGGCGGTGCGGCTACGAGGACCGTGGCTTTCGCTACTTCTCGAGCTTCGGCGTCGCCGACGGGCGCGAGGCGTGGGTGGTCGAGACGGCGGGGCGCGAGTGGGCCAGCGAGAAGGTCGCCGGCGCGCGCACGATCTCGAACGGGCTCACGATCCCGGGCTTCGCGGAGGCGCACGGCGACTTCCTCAAGACGCGCGTCTCGGCCTGCTCGCTCCGTCGCGCCCGCACGACCGCGCGCGCGACGCACGCCGCGCGCGTCTCGGATCTGATCGGCGCGCTGCGCGACCACGGCGACGAGGCGTGGCCTCGCTACAGCGCGGCGCGCGGCGCGATGCACGCGCCGTGCATGCACGCAGGAGGCTTGATCGCGGCGTCGCAGACGACCGGGTCCCTCGTCGCCGAGCTCTCGCCCCAGGGCGCGCGCCTCTTCGCGACGGGCACGAGCGCGCCGTGCGTCTCGGTCTTCAAGCCGGTGCGCGTGAACGAGCCGCTCGATCTCGGTCCGGCGCCGGGCGCGGAGCGCGACGAGAGCCTGTGGTGGACGCACGAGCGGCTGCACCGCGCGGTGATGAAGGACCCCGAGCGGCTCGCGCCGCTGTTCCTCGCGGAGCGCGACGCGATGGAGGCGCGCTTCCTGGCCGAGGGATGCGAGAGCGCGGGGGCGTGGCGAGAGGCTGGCGCGGCGCTGGGCGAGTGGGTCGCGCGCGTGGAGGCCCAGAAGGAGGTGCGGGACGTGCGCCCGTGGGCGGCGCGGAGGTACTGGGCGAAGAGGAGATGAGGGGAGAGAGGGTTGCCCCCCCTCCGCTCATGCTCGGCGGCGTCCTCGCGCTGCTCCGAGGAAACGACGACACGCTCGCAGCGCTTGCGGGCGCCGCCTGCGCGTGAGCGGTCCCCCCCACGTCGGCCGCCCCGCGACAACCGCGACCCCCTCGCGCCCGCCGGGGGGGATGGCCGAGCCCGGCGAAGTAGTTGCCGCTTAGAGCGGCTTTCGTCAGCGCGGCTCTCCGTCGTCGCACGTGTGCCGGATCCACTCGGACAGGCTCACACGCCCTTCGCCTTTGCAGACGGGGCACGGGTGGACCGGTCCGTCCTTCGCCCAGACGATGCCGCCGATGCAGGCGCGCTCCGGACACACGCGCGACAGATCGATGTGCGCGCCGGACCGGTGCTTGAATTTTGTCTCCACGTCGGCCCCCCCGGCATCGCAACCTTCGTGCCCGCAGAAATCGCCGAGAAATTGCGCGGTTCTCGCAACGCCGAGTCGAAACGCAACGAGGAGTTTCACCTCGCCGTAGCGAAGCGCCACGTGACCCGCTCCATTGCCGACCCCTCCTGAACAGCCCGAGTTGAACAGCCCGATGATGCCTCGTTCTCCGAAACCTTCGTGTATCGCGCACGTGTTGACCCTCCATGAAACCGGCTTACCCGTTGCTCGCGGTGTTGCTGGCCTGCGGTGGAGCCACGTCGTCGCAGATGGACGCGGAGACCGACGTCACGACGCAGGACGCCGATCCGTTCATGCCCGAGTGATCCCAGGTTACCGGCGCCCACCCTGCGACCGACGGTCCAGCTCGGTCCTCCCCATCCCCCCCGGCGGCGGCGAGGTCATCGCGCGTGAACACGGGGCCGCCGACGTGGGGGGGACGTTCGCGCGCAGGCGGACGCGCGCAGCGCCGCGAAGTCGCCACGGACGTCGCGGAGCGGCGCGAGCACGCCGCCGAGCACGAACGAGGGGGGGCATCCCTCCCTCTCTCCCTCTTCACGTAGTCCGAAAAGCGTCGATCGTCGCTTCCGCATCGTACGTGTACCGGAACCCCGTCGCCTTCTTGAACCGCATCCCGTCGATCACGATGGGATACTTGATGTGGTCGATCGCGCCCTCCGGCAGCGCCGGCAGGCCGAAGCGCCCGAGCAACATCCGAAACAGCCGCTCCGGCACCGGCACCGGCGTCCGCCCGGCGGCCTTGGCGATGATCGAGAGGGGCAGCGGCGGCGGCCCCGAGACGTTGAAGACGCCGCGCATCTTGGCCTCGAGCGCGACGGCGATCGCCTCCGCCGCGTCCTGCTCGTGCATGAAGTGAAAGAGCGGGTCGAAGCCGAACACCATCGGCACGCGCTTCCCCTTCAAGAAGCCCGCGAGCGTCCCGTGGTGCGTGGGACCGAGCGTGTAGACGAAGCGGAGCACGGTCGTCGTGAGCTCCGGGTAGCGCCAGAGCGCCGAGCCCGCGTAGAGGTCGGCTGCGACCAGATCGGCGAGCTCCGGGAACTGGGTCGCGCCGCTCGGGGGCTCTTCCTCGGTGTGGTAGAGCGGCGTGTCCGGGCCGGCTCCGTAGTACGTGTGGCGGCCGACGAAGATGACGGTGGGCACGCCGTAGGTGTGACAGTGATCGAAGACCGCGCGCGTGCCGCCGAGGTTGATGCGATAGCGCTCCTCGCTCTTCTCCCAGAGGTGCGTCACCGTCGCCATGTGCACCACGGCGTCCGGCCGCCACGACCGGAAGACGTCCTCGGCGGCGCGTTTGCGGATGTCGACGGTGTGGACGGTGACGCCCTCGGGCGCGTCCGGCCACGGGCGGGCGTCGATGCCGGTGACCTGATGGCCGCGCGCGACCAGCTTGCGGACGACCTGTCGAGCGAGCAGGCCCGAGGAGCCAGGGACAAGGACCTTCAAGGCTCCTCCCTTCGCGGCGGGAGCGCGTAGCTCGCCGCGCGCACGCGCTCGCCGTGCTCGACGAGCTCCGCGATGCGCGCCTTCACTTGCCCCACCTGGTGCTCGATCGTGGCGTCGTCCTCGTTGCCCGTGCCGTCGAAGAGCATCGGCTCGCCGTAGTGGACCGAGAGCTGCACCGGCAGCGGCACCGGCAGGCCGTACGCGGAGATCGGCAGGTACGGCACGCCGACCGCCTGACCGAGCTTGACGGCGTTCATTACCGTGGGCAGGGCGTCGCCGCCGCCGATGAAGCCGAACGGGATGATGGGCGTGTGCGTCTGCAGCGCCAGGCGCATGAAGCCGCTGCCGAAGTGGACGAGCGAGTTGCGCTCCCAGTAGAGCTTCGCGGTGCCGCGCGCGCCCTCCGGGAAGACCATCAAGAGGCGCTCGTCCTCGAGCAGGTGCACGGCGTGCTCCGGCAGGCCGGTGAACTGCCCCACGCGGTTCGCCCAGAGGGAGGCGAGCGGCACGCGGTTGATGAACTTCTCGACCATGCCCTGCGCGAGGCGCGGCGGCTCGAGGTCGAAGAACATCGAGGCGATGACCATCGCGCCGTCGATGGCGATGCCGCCGGAGTGGTTGCCGATGAGCATCGCGCGGCCGCGCTTGGGCACGTTCTCGGTGCCGTACGCCCTGACGCGGAAGTACTCCTTGTAGAGGAGCCCGAGGCCCATGAAGCCGTAAAACAGGTGCTTCTTCGAGATGCCGTAGTTGTCGGCGCCGAAGCGGCTGAAGGGCAGCTCGAGCCGCTCGATGCGCTCGCGCACCTCCTCGGCCAGCGAGCCGCGACCGCCCAAGCGCCCGAAAACGTTGGCCAAGCCGGAAGCCATGTCGGCCGATGGTAAGGCGGGCGGAGACCGTCTTGGGAGATCTTTTCGCGTCGAGGGACGTCATCTGGGACATGCACCCCCGTACCGCCTGTTTCACGACCCTCGCCGCCGTCGTCCTCGCCTCCGCGTGCAGCACCGCGCGCAAGGCGCCCGCCACCGAGAGCGCCGCCAAGCCCTCGAGCGCGACGGCCGAAGAGAAGGACACGAGGACCGACGAGCCCATGGCGCTCGCCACCGCGACGGCGGCGGCTTCCGCGGCGGCGCCGGTTGCCGGGGGCGGCGCGCCGGCGATGGCGCACGGTGCCGGCCTCGGGCGCGCGGCACGGAGCGCCGGCCCGGGCGGCGAAGGCTTCATGGCGGCGGCGTCCGTCAAGGCCGGCGAGTGGGACGACAACGCGAACTACCGCGAGTTCCAGCGCTACCTCGGGCAAGCCGGGGAATCGATCCACAAGGTCGACGTGCGCTCGCGGCGGTTTCTCGTCGTGCGCGACAAGGACGGCAAGGGCGTCTCGCGCTGCCCGGTCACCGTGAGCGACGACGCGCAGCACTCGGTCACGCTGACGACGACCGCGTCCGGCCGTGCGATTCTGTTTCCCTTCGCGGAAGGTCTCTCGGGCAAGCAGCTCTCCGCGAGCGCGCGGTGCGCCGAGGGCGGCGCGCAGGGCAAGTTCGCGCTCGACGACGACGGCGACGGCACCGTCGACCTGCGGCTCTCGGCCGCGCGACGCGACGGCTCGCGCATGGTCGACGTGGCGTTCGTCCTGGATACGACCGGGTCGATGAGCGAGGAGATCGCCAGCGTGAAGGCGACGATCCAGAAGGTCGCCCGCGCGCTGTCGTCCGAGCAGGTCCAGGTGCGCATCGGCATGGTCGAGTACAAGGACCGCTCCGATCCGTTCGTGACCAAGGTCTATCCGATGAGCACCAACCTCTCCGCCTTCTCGGCGAAGATCGCCGGCATCGAGGCGAGCGGCGGCGGCGACATGCCCGAGGACATGAACGAGGGCATCCACGTCGCGATCACCGGCCTCGAGTGGAGCCCGCAGGCGGTCGCGCGCATGGCGTTCGTCATCGCGGACGCGCCTCCTCACCTCGACTACCCGAACGACCCCGACTACGCCGTCGAGATGAAGACCGCCGCGCACCGCGGCATCGAGATGTTCGGCATCGCCGCGAGCGGCATGAACGACCTCGGCCAGGCCGTGATGCGGCAGATGGCGCAGTACACGGGCGGCACCGAGATGTTCGTGCTGCGCGGCGGCGCGGGCCCGCAGTCGGTCGGCGGCGGCGACCCGGTGTCGAGCTGCGGCGGCACGCAGGAGCAGTACGCGAGCGGCAACCTCGACGGCCTCATCGTGAGCAAGATCCGGCGCGAGCTGAAGTCGATCGACGCGGACCCGACGCGCATCGCGGGCTTGCGCACGGACGAGAGCGCGAAGCCGTGCGCGGAGCGGCTGACGATGTTCCCCTGAGCCCGCCTCCGCCTCCGATCCAAACTCAGCGCCGTTGAGCGATGATGTGGCGTGCCCACTCGCCTCTCGGTCAACATCAACAAGTTCGCACTGCTCCGCAACAGCCGCGGGCACGACAACCCGAACCTCCTTCGGGTCGCGCGCGACGCAGAACGGTTCGGCGCGCGAGGGATCACCGTTCACCCGCGGCCGGACGAACGCCACGTTCGTTACGCGGACGTCCGCGCCATGCGCCCGGAGCTCTTGACGGAGCTCAACATCGAGGGCAACCCGCGCGAGGCGAGATTCGTCGATCTCGTGCGCGAGGTGCGGCCGGCGCAAGTGACCCTCGTCCCCGATGCGGAGGGGCAGCTGACCAGCGATCACGGGTGGGACACGATCGTTCACGAGACGTACCTGCGAGACGTGATCGCCATGTTCCGCAACGACGGCATCCGCACGTCGATCTTCGTCGACCCCGAGCCCCGCTTCGTCGAGGGCGCCGCGCGCGTTCGTACCGACCGCATCGAGCTCTACACCGCGGCCTACGCGGCAGGGTACTCGCACCATCGCGACCAGGCGATCGCGCCCTACGTTGCGGCAGCGCGGCGCGCGCGCGAGCTCGGCCTCGGCCTCAACGCGGGCCACGACCTCGACCTCGACAATCTGCGCTTCTTCGCAGAGAGCGTGCCCGACCTCCTCGAGGTCTCGATCGGCCATGCGCTGGTGTGCGATGCCCTCTACCTGGGCCTCCAGGAGACGATTTGCCGTTACCTCGGAGAGTTGGCCTGACTGCGTGACCTACGCGCTCGCCGGCAGCTCGCCCAGGCTCACCAGACCGCGTCGCCGCCACCCCGCAGACCCAAGCCACGTCCGCGCCGCCACGACGGGCCGCTCGCCTTCGCGGGGAGGACCGATGGCTTCCCGAAAGCCATCGAACCAGGGTGCCGAGGAGAATGCGTCGATGCCCAGTTCGTCGCCGTGCACGCGAGCGTGCTTCTTGAAGTTCATGAGCACGTAAACGAGCGCGTTACGGACCTCGCGCGGCGTCCGTAGCTCGTGTGAATGAAACCGCTCGCGGAACACTGGACCGCGTGCGCGAAGAAGACGATTGACGGTCCGCGCGACCCGCACGCCAAGGCCCTGCATCCCGCGGGCGAGTGTGGAGGCGTCCTGGGCCTCGACGATCAGGTGCAGGTGATCGCGCTGCACCGAGAAGTGAAGGACACGAAAGGCCTTACCCACCGCGGGGGAACGGGACGCCTCGCGAATCGCGCCGCGGATGGCGCCGAACAGCGCCTGCTCGCGGAAAGGGGGAAGCCCAGGGCGGGCGCGCATCGTCGCGTGGACGGGATGGGCTGCCCGGTGCAGCACGCGGGGACGGTGGGGGACGCTCGGACGGGCGCCGGGGCGAAGCTTCCGCCCCGCCCCAGGACGTTTGCCGCCCCAGCTCCGCAAGGGAAGCTCGAGCTGGTTGATGTGGCGCCTCCCGGCTCGACTCAAGAAAGGAGAACAATGAGAAGCTGTGCGGGACGCGGCGCCTGCTGGCGCACCCCAGAGGATTGTGACGGGACGCGACGAGCTCGAGGGGCGGCTACGAGCCGTCGTGCGACCGCGCGAGCGAGGCGCGCGACTTCTCCGCCTGGAGGATGTCGCGCGACCACGGGACCGCGCGGTCCATCTCGTCGTCGTAGGCGAAGCCGTAGAGGGTCCTCGGCCCGGCCGGGGCGTCGTCGAAGGTGACGCACACGTCGAAGGGCGGCTTGTCGTGGCACTCCTTGATGTCGAACTTCGTCGTCGCCGCCTTCTTGTCGTGCAGGAAGGTCATGTCGAGCACGTCCTTGCGGCGCTCGAATTCGAAGATGTCGATCGTCGAGCGCCACGCGGAGCCCTTGTCGTAGAGGCCGATGCCGCCCCCGAGCCAGATGGCGATCGTCACGTCCTCGGAGCGGCTCTTCGGCAGGTGGTCGAACCACACGCGCCCCAGGATCTGCTTCGGGTCGCGCGCGAGCGGCTGGGAGGAATCGGCGAAGAACCACCGCACTCCGGCGGACGCGACGATGACGCCACCCGCCGCCAGAAGCACCGTCCTCGTTCTTCGTGAGCTCATCGCCGGATCATACGCCCCGGCCCCTCCAGAAGTTCCTCCACGAGGAAGGGTGCGGGCGCCGCGGAGATCACTTCGGCGGGGGCGCGACGATCTCGGCGACCGTGGTGATGCCGGCGCCCGCGAAGTTGACCCCGCTCGCGTTCCACTGGAAGCACCCGGAGCCGTCGCCGTTCTCGATGTCGACGAAGTCGCCCCAGCGCGAGAAGCCGTAGACCTGGGAGCCGAGCGCGACGATGCCGAAGATGGCCCCGAAGCTCGTGTCGGTGCCGTTGCTGCACCAGCTCCCGCGCGTGACCTGGCCGCGGACGGCCTTGAGGACGCTCTGCGTGCCGGGATGCAGCGCGGTCATGTCGATCTCGATGAGGGTGTCGACCTTGTCGCACGTCGACGACACGTTCGGGTCGGTGCAGGTGCGCACCGTCGCGAAGCCGACCGGATTGCCGTGGTTGGCCATGAAGACGATGTCTCCCGAGACGCCGTACGGCGCGCCCGTGTTCGGGTCGGTGCCGAGCGTGCCGACCTGCGTCGGCGTCCCGGAGGTCTGGTCGATCCAGTAGAGGCCACCCGTCGCGTTGCCGCCGATGAGCGCCTCCTCGGGTGCGACGGTGTTCTCCGGCGCGAAGGAGAGGCCGTTGAAGTGCGTGCCGTACGGCAGCGGCCACTTGGCCTCGCAGTGCACCGTCGATCCCTGGATGGTGAGCGGGAACGCCGCCGCGGGGCTCACGCCGAACAGCCGCCCGTCCTTGCTCACGGCGATGTCCGTCATCACGCTGGCCTGGCCCGGGATGCAGTCGAACGGCCCGATCTTCGTCATCGGGACGTTCGTGTTGCTCGGATCGAGCTGGTAGAGCGTCGTGTCGTCGTTCGCGTAGAAGAGCGAGAGCCCGGCGTCGCCCGAGGGCGCAGCGTCGTTCGTGCCGAGCGTGGGGTTTTGCGGCGCCGTCCCGGAGTCGCCGTCGCCGCCGTTGGGGAACTGGCTCTGTCCGTCGGTGCTGGAGCACGCGAGCCCGGAGGCGAGGAGGACGCACGAACAAAATAGGATGCCTGACTTCATGGAACACCTCCGCTGAGGGTCGCGCTCTCCCTTTCGGGGGCCGCGTCGTGGACGCCTGCGAACGCGCGCGACGTCGATGTCGTGCGAACGCCTTACCGCGAGCGCACGAACACGAGCAATGCAAACGTGCACGCTGCATGCATTTTGGTAGGAGGTTCTCGCTGGAAAACTTCCGTGGATCGCGCGCGGATCAGCGTGTGCTGCACACATGGATCGCGCGCGCACCATCGCGCCTCGGGGCGAGTCGCGACCGGCTTGCCACTCGCGAAGGAACGTGCGACCGAGGGGCCATGGATTCTCTAGGACCGCTCCTCAGGCCGCGCTCCGTCGCCGTGATCGGCGCATCGCGGAGCCGCGGTACCATCGCCGGCGAGGTCTTCCACAACCTGGTTTCGGCCGGCTTTCCCGGCGCCGTCTACCCCGTCAACAGGACGTCCGACGTCGTGCAATCGGTGCGCGCGTACCGCTCCGTCACCGACGTGCCGAGCGAGGTCGACCTGGCGGTGATCGTCGTGCCGGCCGCCCACGTGCTGGAGGCCGTCGACGAGTGCGGCAAGAAAGGCGTCCGGGCGATCGTGGTCATCACGGCGGGCTTCGGCGAGACGGGCAAGGCCGGCCAGGCGCTCCAGAACGAGCTACTCGGCCGCGTGCGCCGCTACGGCATGCGCATGGTCGGCCCGAACTGCCTCGGCATCCTCAACGCCGATCCGAGCGTCTCGCTCGACGCGACGTTCGCGCCGACGTATCCGCCGTTCGGCAACGTCGCCTTCTCCTCGCAGTCCGGCGCGCTCGGCCTCGCCATCCTCGACTACGCGCGCGAGCTCGGCCTCGGCATCTCGCAGTTCGTGAGCATGGGCAACAAGGCGGACGTGTCGGGCAACGATCTGCTCGAGTACTGGGAGAAGGACGACGCGACGCGCGTCGTGCTCCTCTACCTGGAGAACCTCGGCAACCCGCGCAAGTTCATCGAGATCGCGCGGCGCGTCTCGCGCAAGAAGCCCATCGCCGTGGTCAAGAGCGGCCGCACCGAGGCGGGGGCGCGCGCCGCGAGCTCGCACACCGGGTCGCTCGCCGGCCTCGACGTCGCGGTCGACGCGATCCTCGGCCAGGCGGGCGTTCTCCGCACCGACACGATGGACGAGCTCTTCGACGTGGCGATGCTCCTCGCCAACCAGCCCGTGCCGCGCGGCAAGCGGGTCGCCATCCTCACGAACGCCGGCGGCCCCGGCATCATGGCCTCGGACGCGCTCGAGAGCCGCGGCCTCGGCGTGGTGATGCTGCCCGAGGCGACCCAGGCGGCGCTGCGCGCGTTTCTGCCGGCCGAGGCCTCGGTGCGCAACCCCGTCGACATGATCGCGAGCGCCCCGGCAGAGTCGTACGAGCGCGCGCTGCGGATCCTGCTCGAGACCGACGTGGTCGACGCCGTGCTCGTGCTGTTCGTCCCGCCGATCGTCACCGAGGCGACCGACGTCGCCCAGGCCATCCTGCGCGCGGCCGCGCACACGGACAAGACGGTGCTCACTTGCTTCATGGGCCAGCGCGGCGTGCCGGAGGCCGTCAGCGAGCTGCGCCACAAGCGCTTCCCCTCCTACGCGTTCCCGGAGGCGGCCGCCGCGGCTCTGAACAAGGCGGTCCGCTACGGCGAGTGGCTCGCGTCGCCGGAGGGCGAGACACCGGTGCTGGACGGGATCGATCGCGCGCGCGGCGCCGCGATCGTGGACCGCGATCTCGGTCCCGCCGGGGGGCGCTGGCTGGGCCCCGCCGAGGTCCGCGACCTGCTCGCGGCCTACGGCATTCGCTTCGCGGCGTCGGCGGAGGCCGCCACGGCGGACGAGGCGGCGCGCGCGGCCGAAGCCGTGGGCTTCCCGCTGGCGCTCAAGCTGGTGAGCGACACGATCACGCACAAGAGCGACGTCGGCGGCGTGGTGCTCAGGCTCCACAGCGCCCAGGAGGTCCGCTCGGCGTTCGTCGCGCTCGAGGAGAGGCTCGCCGGGATGGGCCGCCGAGCCGAGATGAAGGGCGTCCAGCTGCAGGCGATGGTGACGGGCGGCGTCGAAACCTTCATCGGCGCGACGCGCGATCCGGAGTTCGGCCACCTGCTCGGCTTCGGCATCGGCGGCGTCTACGTCGAGCTCTGGAAGGACGTCGTCTTCCGCGTGGCGCCGCTGCGCGACGTCGACGCCGAGGCGATGATCGCCCAGATCCGCGGCCGCGCGCTCCTGGAGGGTTTCCGCGGCGGGCCGACGGTCGACAAGGGCGCCCTCACGGACGCGCTCCTGCGCGTGAGCGCGATGGTCGAGGCCCACCCGCGCATCGTCGAGATCGACATCAACCCCCTCATGGCGCTTCCGCACGGAGCGATCGCGGTCGACGCGCGCATCCGCGTGTCACAATGACGGCATGTGCGGCCGCGCTCGCCTCGCCGTCCCTGCGGAGGACCTCGCCGAAATCTTCGACGCCGTCCTGCCCGCTCCGCTCGATACGAGCGCGAACCTCAACATCGCGCCGACCGACTCGGTGCTCGTCCTGCGGATGAACACGGGCGGCGAGCGCGAGATCGTGCCGATGCGCTGGGGCCTGGTGCCGTTCTACGAAGGGGACTTCGACCGCGCCAAGCCGCTCATCAACGCGCGCGTCGAGACCGCCGCGACGAGCCCCGCCTTCCGCGAGGCCTTCGAGCACAAGCGATGCTGCGTCCTCGCCGACGGCTTCTACGAGTGGAAGCACGAGCAGGTCCCC
>Ga0316628_100004454_pt1 | contig 10996 bp, 8 predicted proteins | sample OWC_Aug_M2_C1_D5_FD_207648 | JGI IMG/M metagenome (GOLD analysis project Ga0316628, IMG submission 207648) | Wetland soil microbial communities from Old Woman Creek delta, Ohio, United States - OWC_Aug_M2_C1_D5_C | ecosystem: Environmental > Terrestrial > Soil > Wetlands | place: USA: Ohio... | reverse complement strand
ACGGGGGGTTCGGCGACTATCCGGGGCTCGGGTCGACGACGATGTTCACCTTCGACGCGGTGTCGGCCCTCAACCTCGCCGGCTCGCGGCCCACGGACGTGGCGGGGGCCATCGCCTTCCTGGGGGCGGGCCGGAACGCTGACGGCGGCTTCGGGGAGGGGAACGTGTCCGACGTCGAGACGACCTACCGCGCGATGCTCGCGATGCGCCTCCTGGGCGCACCCACGGAGCAGGCCCACGCCACGATCGCCCTCCTCCAGTCCGTGCAGAACCCCGACGGCGGCTTCGGCTTCGCGCGCGGCTATGTCTCGCGGGCGTCCTACACCTACCGCGCGGTGAGGGCGCTTGCGATCCTAGGCGCCGCCCCCATCGACCATGCGGGCGCGGTCGCCTACCTGAGGTCGCTGCAGAACCCGGACGGGGGCTTCGGTAGCTCCGTGGGGGACCTGCGCTCGGACATGGGCTCGACGTACAGGGCCGTGCGCGCGCTCGCCACCCTCGGCGCGTCCCCCTCCGACCCGGGCGCGGCGGCCGGGTTCATCGCGCTGTCCCAGAACCCCGACGGCGGCTACCGCCGCTCCCCCTCGGACACGACCGCCCCCGACAACGCGTCCACATCGACCTTCACGTACGACGCCGTGCTGGCGCTGGACTTCCTTGGCACGGGTGTCCAGGACCCGGCCTCCGTCTACTCGTTCATCGACGGCCTCAGGAACCCCGACCTCGGCTTCGGGGACCAGGCGCAGCTCCCCTCCACGGTCAGCAGCACGTTCAGCGCGCTGTGGTCGCTCTTCTACCTCTACCCCTCGTCGCTGGACTCGCCCCCCCAGCTCCAGAACGCCAGCTACGAGCTCCAGCGCGCGGGCACGGAGCGCCCCGTGACCTTCGGCGTCACCGTGTCCGACCCGGACGCGCAGGCCCCCGAGTGGGTCTTCGCCGTCGTCGACGGCGACCGCCACCTGATGTCGGTCGTCACGTCGACGCCGGGGGCCTACCGGCTCGACCTCGAGGTACCGCCCGGCGCCCACCGGCTCCACTTCGAGGCCTTCGACGGCGTCATGACCAACCGCACGGCCGACGACACGTTCGAGGTCGTGCGGGACGGGCAGACCCCGGTCGTCGACCTCAGGGTCGACCCGGGGGAGGGGCTCGAGGACACCCCGTTCAAGTTCGACGTCTCCGTCTCGGACCCGGACGGCGAGCGACCGTTGTGGGCCATGATGCGCCTCGATGACGGGCCCTGGCAGCCGATGGCGTCGTCGCCGACGGGCGGCTTCAGTTGCTCGACAACGCTCATGCCCGGCGCGCACCAGGTCTGGGCGAAGGCGTCCGACGGCGTCCACGTCGGCTACTCGGCCATGGTCCGCGGGCCTCTGGTGTTCAGGCGCGACGCGAGCTCGCCGGACTGGGACACCTACCTCGCGGTCCGGGCGCTCGTGCAGAGGGAGCGCGGACTCGCGCTCAACTACTCGGACATCGGCCGCGCCATCGTCGACGGGGTCCTCGCATGGCGCCTGTCGCTGCCGGGCGGCGAGGTGGCCTACGCGAGCAACGACGGGTCCCGCCTCTTCGGGCCGGACGCCGACGACGGCGCGCCCCCGCCGTCCGGTGCGCTGCCCACGGCGCTGCTCGCCGCCGCGGTCGCGGTCGCGGTCACGGTCGTGGTTATCGCCGCGCTCCTCGCCGGTGGGCGCCGCCGCCGCCGCCGGGGCAGGGCCGTGACGGGTGGTGGAAGATGAACCTGCGGACGGCCCTTCTGCTGACCGTGCTCGCGGCCATCGTCGCCGTCGAGACCATATGGGTGCGGCTCAACCTCGAGGCGTTCGAGCCCGTGCTCACGAGCTCGCTGCTGTTCTTCCAGCTCGTCATCGCGGTCACGGTCATTGCGGTCCTGCGCAACCTCATCGGCATCAAGTCGTTCGGCGTGTTCGGCCCGGCCATCATCGCCCTCGGCATCGCGGGCACCTCGTTCGTGACGGGCCTCGTCATCTACATCGACATCTTCCTCGTCGCGATGGTCACGAGCTTCGCACTCCACGGCCTCGGGATGACGTCGAGCCACCGCGTCGCCATCGTCGTCACACTCACGGCGCTCACCATCACCATCCTGGAGCTCGTCGGCGAGGTGTTCCACGCTCACCAGCTCGAGGCCGCGCTGCTCTTCCCCGTGCTCATCACCGCGTGGCTCGGCGACAGGTTCGTCTCGCAGGTGCTGGAGCTGGACTGGATCGACCCCTCGAAGAGGCTCGCGGGCACCTTCCTCGCGGTCGTCGTGGCCTTCATGGTGATGGGGGTCACCCCCCTCGTGAGTTTCATCGCGCTCACCCCCGAGACCTGGGGGCCCGTGATCCTCCTCAACATCGCGCTCGCGTTCAAGGCCGACCTCCGGCTCCTCGAGAGGAGGAGGTTCAGGCCCACCATCGAGACCTCGGGGGAGGCCAGCGACGTGCTGGGGATGAACCGGCGCAACCGGGACATCATCGAGCGCTACAACCCCCGGCACCTCTTCCCCTCGATGTCCAAGGACCGCATGAAGGTCACCTTCCACCAGCTGGGCATCCCGACCCCCGCGACCTACGCGATGGTCGAGGGCCCAGAGGGGCTCCCCCACGCCCGCAGCGAGATGGAGAGGCGGGAGAGCTTCGTCATCAAGCCCTCGAGGGGCTACGGGGGGGAGGGCATCCTGGTCGTAACGAGGAAGGGTGACGCGTACCTCGTCAAGGGTCGCCTGTGGACGCTCGACGCCCTGATGGGCCACATCAAGCTCATCCTCGATGGCCAGTTCTCGAGGGGCCTCTCGGACGTGGCCATCATCGAGCAGCGCGTGGTGTCCGACGCGCGCATCGCCCCCTACCACGCGGGCGGCGTCCCGGACGTGCGCGTCATCGTGCTCGAGGGCTTCCCCATCATGGCGATGACCCGGCTGCCGACCAAGGAATCGCAGGGCGCCGCGAACCTCCACAAGGGGGCCATCGGCATGGGGCTCACCATCGCCGAGGGCAGGGGCGTCAACCCGTTCTGGAGGGGCCACGGCGGGACCGTGGAGGTGCACCCCGACACGGGGGCGCGGCTGCGCGAGCTCACGATACCTGACTGGACGCGCGCGCTCGAGATAGCGTCCCTCGCGCAGGCCGCGAGCCGCCTCGGCTACGCCGGCGTGGACCTCGTATTCGACACGAGCGGGCCGATGGTGCTCGAGGTCAACAAGCGACCGGGGCTCGAGATACAGAACACGAACCTCGCGGGCATCCTCAAGCGCATCCGGCACGTCGAGGGCAAGCTGCTCGAGCACAGGTTCGTGCCCATCCCCGAGAAGGTGCGCCTGGCCCAACGATGGGACGCGGAGGGATGGCGATGAACCGGAGGAAGGCGATGGCGGTCGCGTCCGTGGCGCTCCTGCTGCTCGCGGGCGGGACGGGCGTCGTGCTCCTGCTGCGCAAGCCCGATGTGGACAGCTACGAGAGGACCACGATGCGCGTCGACGTGGTCGTGACACTGAGCAACCTCGGGAACTCCATGGCCACGAACATCCCGCTGAGGCTCGCGCTGCCCCTCGAGGTGCCGTCCGTCCAGCACGTCTCGCGCCTCTCGTACTCGGAGCCCCCCCAGCGGTACTCGAACGACAGCTGGGGGAACTCGTTCGCGCACTTCGAGGTGGACAACCTCGGCCCGGCGGACGAGCATGTCATAACCCTCACGATGGAGCTGGTCATGACCTCGGTGGACTGGAACCTCGGCCGCGAGGACGTGGGCGCCTACGGGCCCGGGCTGGAGCGGTACCTAGAGGAGACAGTCTTCTTAAACTTCAACGACGCGGGCGTGCTGGCCATGTCGCACACCCTGGGCGACCGGTCCAGCGACGTGCTCGACCTCGCCTGGAGGACGTACTCGTGGGTCGTCGACAACATGGTCTACCAGCAGGTCGCGGGCGAGCTCGACGCCGCGACCGCGCTCAAGAACGGCGAGGGCGGGTCGGCGGAGCTCGCGAACCTGTGGGTCGCGCTCATGCGGGCGAACGGCGTGCCCGCACGGCGCGTGTCCGGCTGGGGCAACCACTTCGCGGCCGGCGAGGAGCTGACGGTCGCGCGGTTCGCCCACGGGTGGGCGGAGTTCCTGGTCCCCGGCTACGGGTGGATACCCGTGGACCCGACGTGGGGCCAGACCAACAAGTTCGACAGCTTCGCCAAGGCGGACAGCACCCACGTCGCGCTCACGACCGAGGCGGGCATCCACTTCCTGCAGCGGGGCGCCTTCGACGAGCCCTACGGCCCGACGGACGTCGGGACGGACTACGTGCTCATCGTGAGGTCGGTCACACTCGACAACCTCTCGTTCAAGCGCGACTTGATCGCGGGCATGATATTCTCGCCTCCGCTGGCCTTCGCGGCCTTCGTCATCTCCAAGCGCGCGCGGCAGCGCATGGTGGGCTAGTCCCGGCCCCCTCGGCCGCCCCACGCGACCCGTGCCTCGAGGCCGAGGAAGGCGCCCAGGCGCGCGGCCTCCCGGGCGACCTGGGCGCGGACCTCCTTCCCGGGCGCCCTGAACGGCGTCACGTCGATGGTGAGCCCCTTGCCGGGCCTTTGCCTCCAGGTACCGATGGTCCGACCCCTGGAAAGGACGACCGGCGATATCCATCCCGCCCCGCGGCTGATGGCCTTCCCCTGCTCCTCGTCGAAGAGGTGCGACCTGTCATCGTGCGCGAGAAGGTAGCCGTCGAAGCTGCCCAGCAGGCGGGTCGCGCCCCATCGCCTGGGCGGCGGGCGGCCGAGCGCGGGCGCATCCGCGCGAAGCGCCCAGGCGCGACGGCCACCGACCGTGACCTCCACGAGGCCGGGCCTCGCGCGCTCCCACGCCGGCCGCGCCTCCGACATGGGGAGCGCGGCCCACCTCCAGAGGTCCTTCACGGTCGCGGGACCGTAGCCCCGGAGGTACCGGGCGACGAGCTCGTCCTGGGCCTCCTCGGGGGCGAGGTCGCGCAGGGGCCCCAGCCACCGGTCGGTGCGAACGAACGTGGCCAACCTGCCTCGCTCTGGCCCGAAGCACACCAGGCCCCTGAAGCACGCGAGCCGAGCGGCCCCTCCCCACGAGTCCTCGACCAGCGGCCTGGCCCACTCCCCGACGCGGAGCGCGACCTCGGACCCGAGCTCGGCGCGCGTCAACGGACCTCGCGCAAGCGCGTCCACGACCGCCTCCACGACGCGGTCGACGTCGCGCGGCGGTATGCCCCTCCTGCCGAGCCACGACATGTCCACGCGCGTGCGGCTGCGCTCGAGCGCCTTGAGGTAGACGGGCAGCTCCTCCTTCGTGTGGAGGTGGATCGTGCCGCGCATGGTCCACGTGCGGACGAGCGTGCGGTCCTCCCAGAGCGCGCGGGCCATGTCGCCCTTGCGCAGGCCGTCGATGCGAGCGAGGAGGGCGAGCTCCGCGGACGGGATGAACTGGGCCTGCACGCCGCACACGTCCGCCACCACGCGCGCGAGCTGCCGCCGGCCGGCCCTGGGCTCCAGGTGGGAGCGCGCGAGCCGGAGGCTGTGGACGTGCGACATCTCGACCGTGGATTTGCCCCCTGGGGTCCCCCGCCGCCCGGCAGCCGGGCCGCGCGCCGGTCCCGCTCGCATCGTCCGTCCGGGGGCATTAAGCTTGCGCGTGCCGGCCGAACGCCCGGACCGTGCCCCCGCACGATGCCAGGAAAAGGTTTAATGCCCTCCGCGGGCATGCACTCCTTCCACGCCCCTTACCGGGGAGGCGTGAGGTTGCAGGGAGGCAATGGCATGGCATCCAAGAAGCTCCTTGACCTGCTCAACGCGGCCATCGCGCGCGAGGTCCAGGTCTCGGTACAGTACATGTGGCAGCACGTGCAGTGGATGGGCGTCGAGCACTACGCGGTCTCGGGCGAGTTCAAGACCATAGCCGTCCAGGAGATGAAGCACGCCGAGAAGATCGCGGAGAGGCTGTGGTACCTCGGCAACGTCCCCCCCACCACCAAGCCCGCGCCCATAACGGTCGGCGACGAGCTGTGGGAGATGGTGGACAACGATATCACGGCCGAGGAGGAGGCCATCGAGATGTACAAGGGCATCATCGACGTGGCCAGGAAGGAGGGCGACGTCACCACCGCCTTCATCTTCAAAGAGATCCTCGAGGACGAGGAGGAGCACCACGACTTCTTCACCTCGCTCAAGGACAAGCCCAAGAAGAAGTAGTATGCCCGTCGCCGCACTCCGAGGGCGCCCGCCGCATCCCGACACGGTCCAGCCATGCTTACATTGACCGGCTGGTCGGCCATTCACCGGCCGCGGGGACGCAACGTATTAATCCCGCCAGGGCACCTCAGGGCCCGAAGGTGATGCGAGGATGGCCGAGGTAGGGAAGAAGGGGCGGCCCTCGAGGAAGGGCCCTGGGAAGGCCGCGAGCAAGGCCTCGAAGAAGGGTACGGGCAAAAAGCCGGTCGGCGACGTCAAGCGCGACCTCAAGGCGCTCTACATCCCCTCGGAGAACGAGGTCGCGCTTGTGGACGTTCCCGAGATGTCGTTCCTGATGGTGGACGGCACCGGGGACCCCAACACGTCCAAGGAGTTCCAGGATGGCGTGCAGGCGCTGTACTCGCTGGCCTACACGCTCAAGTTCATGCTCAAGCACGAGGGCAAGCACCCCGACTGGAAGGTGCCGCCCCTCGAGGGGCTGTGGTGGACCCGCGAGGAGGGCGGGGGGTTCGACTACGACAAGCGCGAGACGTGGAGGTTCAGGCTCATGATCATGCAGCCCGACCACGTCAGGCCCGAGCACGTGAGGCGCGCGATTTCGGAGATCGAGGCCAGGTCCAGGAAGAAGAAGGAGCCCGTGCCCGCGGGGCTCGGGCGCGTGAGGTTCGAGCGCTTCCGCGAGGGCCCCTCGGTCCAGATAATGCACATCGGGCCCTACAGGGACGAGGCCCCGAGGATCGTGCGGATGCACGAGCGCGCCAAGGCGCTGGGGCTGCCGCTGCGCGGCAAGCACCACGAGATATACCTGAGCGACCCCCGCCGCGTGCCGGAGGCCAAGTGGAGGACCGTGCTCAGGCAGCCGGTCGGCGAGGCCTGAGGGCACGGCGCCGCGTCCGCCGGGGTGGATGCAGGTCCCCTTCGGGACCGCCTCACCTGATGTTCCGGATGGGCGAGGACCGCATCTCCTGACAGGACCTCTCGCACACGGCGTGCGAGTCGGCCCTCTGCTCGGCGAGCTGCTTGCGCTCCTCCGCGTCCCGCTTGGGGTTCTTCTTCTCGTGCAACCACTGCAACGACCGCATCTTGACACCCTCGCGAGGTTGGCGATGCCCCGGTCGTATTTCAACATATACCCAAAATGGATTATTGACCCGAAAAAGGGTAGGTCATCGCCCGGTGTGCGGTGGGCCTACGGGCCTTCGCCTGTTGAATCAAGGCACGAGAGGTCCCACCGCGCGAGGGCCTCGAGGTCGACTTGCACCTCGCGGCGCGAATCGATGGCGCGCAGCACGCGCCTCTGGTCGGTGGCGTCGCCCAGGAGGATGGCGCCCGAGATGCGGCCGTCGTCGAGGACGAGCTTTTTGTAAATCCCCCTCGCGGCGTCGCGCACGATGACGCACTTCCTGATGCCGGCCGGGTCTATGTCGCCCGCGGCGAACAGGTCCACGCCCACGACCTTGACGACGTTCGCGATGGTGCTGCCCCCGTAGGTCGCGTCCCCGAGCGCCATGTTGGTGCCCGCGACCTCGCCCTGCCGCTCTGCCGGCGGCCAGATGCCGTACGTCACGCCGCGGTGCTCGATCAGGTCTCCCGCCGCGTAGATGTCGGGCACGCCCGTCCGCATCCGGTCGTCAACGACGATGCCGCGCTCGACGCGCAGCCCGAGCTTCGCAGCGAGCCTGACCGTGGGCCTCACGCCGGCCGAGATGAGCACGGTGTCGCACACCACGCGACGGCCGTCCTCGAGCACGACCGCCTCGGGCGCGCCATCGCCGACGATGGCCTTGGACCTGCCGTTGAGCTGGAAGGCGAACCCCAGGGACTCGAGCTTGCGCTGGAGGATGGCCGAGGCCTCCGGGTCGGTCTGCCTGGGCAACAGCCGCGGGAAGGACTCGATGACCTCGACGGCGTTGCCCGCCTTCATCAAGTGGTAGGACGCCTCGAGCCCGAGCACGCCGCCCCCGATGACGCACACCCGGTGCCCGCCCGCGCCCACGCGCGCCTTGATGGCGAGGGCGTTGGCCATCGTGCGCAGCGTGAACACCCCCGGCCTGTCGGCCCCCTCGATGGGCGGCACGTTCGCCCTGCTCCCCGTGGCGAGCAGCAGTGAGTCGTAGGGCACGCGCGCGCCCCTCGACGTCTCCACGACGCGCCCGACCGGGTCCAGGTCGACCGCCGTCTCGCCCATGCGCAGCTCGATGCGGTTGCGCTCGTACCACTGGGGCTTCCTGAGCACGAGCTGCCCGGGCGTGGCCGAGCCCGAGAGCAGCTCGGGGAGCCTGATCCTCGCGTAGAACGGGTGCTCCTCGTCGGTCAGGACCTGGATGGTCCCCTCGGCGTCGAGCCTCCTTATCGCCATGGCCGCGGTCATGCCCGCGACGCCGGCCCCCACGATGACGTACCTTCGCACCGCGATGGGAACCACCGGTCCCGTAATAAATGTTGGTCAGCGAGGGGTTGGCGCGCCTGCCGCGGGGGCCCCTCGGCATGCCCCGCCCCGAGCAAGGGGCGCTCTGGAGGTGGCCGGTCACCGCCTCTTCGGGGTCGCACCGCGCGCCTCGTGCTCGAGCAGCCACTTCTTCCTCCACAGCCCGCCGCCGTAGCCCTTGAGCTCGCCGCCCTTGCCCACGACCCTGTGACAGGGTATTAGGATGGGCACGGGGTTGGCGCGGCACGCCGACCCGACGGCGCGCGCGCTGTCGGGGCGCCTGATCGACGCCGCGAGCTGGGCGTAGGTGCGCGTCTCGCCGTAGGGGATGCGCTGGATGGCCCTCCACACGACGAGCTGGAACGGCGTGCCGCACAGCTCCACAGGCATCGTGAACCGCTTGCGGCGGCCCGCGAGGTACTCGTCTATCTGTGCCTGGGCCTTGCGAAGCGCGGGGCTGTGCGCGCGAGGGCGGCCAGGGCTCGCCCTCACGAAGTCGACGGCGACCACATCGTCCTCGTCCACGGTGACCGCGATGACGCCGAGCCGCGTCCTGCGGGCCGCCCTGTCCCACCCGGCCGCCCTGCCCCTCTGCATTCCAACCGCCCGCACCGGCATAGGCGTGCTGGCTTATATCGATATTGCGAAAATATTTATCCGAGACCGCGGATTAGCTCATCGTGGTACGATGATGAAGCGCATCCTGGTCCTGCTTCTCGGTTTCTCCGCGCTCGCCGCGCCCGCGATGGCCCTGACCCTGACGGTGGACACGCCCATCCCGTCGTTCGTGCTCGACAACGGATTCACGCTCAGTGGCTCCACCACCCCGTCGCTCGCGAGCTGGGTCGACTCCTCCACAGCCGACTTCATGCTGGGAAAGGCCTCGAGCGTCACGGTCGCGGACGGCTCCGTCGTCCTCAGCCCCACGCTCAACTTCACCATCCTCAACGGCGGGGAGCCCGTCTTCAAGCCCGGGACGGGGACCGACTGGGACCTCTACCTCCTCGACAAGCACGTCGTCCGGGACCAGGGCACGCTCTACATGTACTACGCAGCGGCGTCGTCGGCCTCTGCGGCAGGCAGCATCGGCCTCGCGACGAGCAGCAACGGCATCGATTGGAACCGGTACTCCGGCAACCCCATCCTGGAAAGCGGCGTGGACTCCTACGACAAATCGGGCCTCGACTGGCCCGTGGTCCTGAAGGAGGGCTCGACGTGGCACATGTGGTACGCTGGCATCGTCTCGTCCACCGACGTTGGCATCTGCTACGCGACCTCCACGGACGGCTACAACTGGACCAAGGGCTCCAGCAACCCCGTGCTGGGGAACGGGGCCAGCGCCTCCGACTGGAACGGCTACGAGGTGAGGCCCTGCGCCGTGGCGAAGAGCGCCTCGAACTTCACGATGTACTACCGCGGGCTGGGCTCCGGCGGCGTGCACTACCTGGGGCTTGCGGTCTCGACGGACGGCACGACCTGGACCGAGTCGACCTCCAACCCGCTCTACCGCGGGGAGACGGCCGGGTGGAACAAGGGCTCCTACGACTTCACGACGCTGGAGGAGTTCTCGGGCACCCTCCGCCTGCACGGCTACGGCGGCACGCCCGCCCACTCGCTGGGCTACGCCACGTCGACGGACGGCACCACGTGGACCGACTCGGGCGCGCCGATCCTCCTGAGGAAGGACGGCACGACCTACTCGAGCGACATGATGTACAACGACTACGTCGACGTCGGCGAGCACTACTACATGAACATGCTGTGCGTCAACTCCACCAACCGGACCTACGGGGGGTTCCAGGTCGACCGCGAGGGCATGATGGGCAGCTTCGTCTCCAGGGAGTACGACTGCGGGGGCATCTGCACGCTCAACGACGTCAGGTTCACCCTGGACGTCCCCGCGGGCGGGGCCGCGTCCCTCTACGTCCGGTGGCACAACCTGAGCTCGGAGCCTGGCGAGTGGTTCTCCTACGCGAGCGCGTTCAACCACAGCGGCGTGAAGGGCAAGTTCTTCCAGTACATGGTCGGCTTCGCCGCCTACAAGGACTGGTTCAAGGTGCGGCTCCTCGACGCCACTTTCGACTACACGGTGCCCGTCGAGACCGTCGCCGTGAGGGTCGACGTCGGCAACTGGATCCCCGTGAACGGCACGCCCGCCCTCTGGTCCATCAACCTCAACCTCACGGACGGCGACTACAACGTCTACGTGTGCGCGACCGACGTCAGCGGCAAGCAGGCCATGCGCACGCTGCCGTTCCGGGTCGACTTCTACCGGCCCACCGGCAACATCACGCTCGAGGGCGGCGCGAACGCCACCAACTCGACCACGCTGCGGTACAGGACCGCGGCCACCGACACGCACGGC
>Ga0316628_100004453_pt1 | contig 10998 bp, 4 predicted proteins | sample OWC_Aug_M2_C1_D5_FD_207648 | JGI IMG/M metagenome (GOLD analysis project Ga0316628, IMG submission 207648) | Wetland soil microbial communities from Old Woman Creek delta, Ohio, United States - OWC_Aug_M2_C1_D5_C | ecosystem: Environmental > Terrestrial > Soil > Wetlands | place: USA: Ohio... | reverse complement strand
CGCTGGCGGCGATGCGGCTGCGCGTCGCGGATTCGTTGCGGAGGATGTAGCATGGCGGGACCGTTCAATTGGCTGTCGCAGGTCGGGGCCGTGACCAGGTTCGGCCTGATGGGCATTCCACACCGGCGCGGTTCGGTGGCCGCGGCGGTGTTTGGCGTGGCGGGGGTGGTCGGTGTCCTCGTGGGCGTCCTCTCGATGGCGGTGGGTTTTCGCAAGGCGATGACTGCCTCGGGTTCGCCGGACGCGGCGATTGTTTTGCGCAGCGGCGCGGACAGCGAGATGGTCAGCGGGTTCGGTCAGGAGGAAACCCGGGTGATCGCCGATGCGCCCGGCCTCAAGCGCGAAACGAACGGACCGTTGGCCTCGGCCGAGTTGTTTGTGATCATCAACCTTCCGAAACGCTCCAGCGGCACCGACGCCAACGTTCCCCTCCGGGGCGTGCAGCCGGCAGCCTTTGAAGTGCGCGACCAGGTGCGGATGCTCAAAGGCCGCCCATTCGAGTGGGGCAAAAGCGAAGTCATCGTCGGCGCGGGCGCGGCGCAGGAATTTTCCGGCCTGAAAGTCGGCGACAAGCTGCGTGTGGGACACGAGGAATGGCCGGTGGTGGGTATCTTTTCGGCCGGCGGCGGCACCGCCGAGTCCGAGATCTGGACCGACGCGACGGTGCTGCAGGGCGCCTACCACCGCGGCAACAGTTTCCAGTCGGTCTATGCCCGGCTGAACTCGCCGGAAGCTTTTCAATCCTTCAAGGACTCCCTGACGACCGATCCGCGTCTGAACGTGCAGGTGTTGCGTCAAACCGATTATTACGCCGAGCAATCCTCGTTGGTGACGACGCTGATCACCATTTTGGGAAAACTCATCGCCACGCTCATGGCGGTCGGGGCGATTTTTGGAGCCCTGAACACGATGTACAATTCCGTTTCCGCGCGCAGCCGGGAGATCGCGACCCTGCGGGCGCTGGGGTTCGGCCGCGCGGCGGTGGTCGTGTCCGTGATGCTGGAATCGTTGGTGGTCGCGTTGGTCGGAGGGGCCCTTGGGGCGGTGGTCGCCTACCTGGCCTTTAACGGGTTCCACACTTCGACCGTTAACTGGCAGAGTTTCAGCCAGGTCACGTTCGCGTTCCGGGTCACGCCGCATTTGCTGGTGCAGGGGATCGTGTGGGCAACCTTCATTGGGCTGATCGGAGGGCTGCTCCCCGCCATCCGCGCCGCACGACTGCCCATCGCGGCCGCCTTGCGCGAACTCTAGCCCGGAATGATTCAGAACACTGACAGAAGGAAACGAAGCAAACAAAGAACAGGTTGGCCTGGCACTCTGAGACCGCGTACCCGTAGCCGCCCACCTGCGGGTTGCCGGCTCGGAGGTCCCCACTGGCGCTCCTAACTCCAGTCCTTTGTTGCCTTCGTTTTCTTCTGTGACCGTCAAGTGAGTCGTTACGGCAAAGGCGGCGAATTAGTGGCTGGCGCGGCGTGCCGGTGGCGTGTTGCCAGGCTTTCGGCGCGTTTGAGGGCGACCAGCGCACCGACCAAACCTAGAACAAGGATGACGGCGGCCACGATGCTCCAAACGATCGCCCGGCGGGGGATGGTGGGCTCCTCCGGTGGTGCCATGAGCCGCAATTCCGTCTGTTGGCCGCAATGGGGGCAGGCTGCCGTCGAGCCAATGTTGTCGGCGGGAAAGCTCAGGCGCCCGCCACAGTGCTGGCACTCGCCTTGAATTGGTTTGGTTCGGTTCATCTAACCGCGCTACGCCCGTCAATCCGCATAAACTCGCCCCGACTTCCGAGTCGTCCGCGTCCTATTGACGCAGCAATCGGCGCCCACAACAAGCCCGGAAGCGGGGGTTGCCTGAACGGGCGCTCTTTGGATGGTTCCTCGCATCGCTCGCTCGCTGCGGCGTAACGCCGGCTTTCCCCAGCCGGCGTCTTCCCACCACCAGCAAAACAGGCATCTTGCGGCCGGTTAGCTTGGTCTACCGTGCCGGATTCCAAACCCCGTAGCTTGTGACCTTCATGCGCTCGCGTCCAATGCGAGACCCGATCTTTTTCACCGGTCTCAGGTTCTGCCGTCCTCGTTCGAAAAGCAGCGTACTGGGCCGGCCCCTCATTTCCTGACGTCATGAAGGGCTCCCGTGTCGTGCATTCGCAAGGCACGCAGCATGCGGTCAGTTTGGCAGAGTCCTGCGCACCCTCAGCCGCCAGGAAAGGCCATCAGGCCAAGGACCCACTTCTGCGAATCTCGCGAACCGGCCCCTCTCACAGGCCGAGCCGCTTCTCTAACAGCCAAGCGTATTACGTTTACTTAATGGATAAGTTTAAGGAACTACAAACCATAGTTTATGTAGAATCGCTATTGACTTGACCCGGGCGAGCTGCTAAAGGTTGACTTGAGAGTGAGACTATGAGGTCGCTCATGTTGCCACACGCAGGATGCATTCCTGATCTCAGAAGGGATGTCCATGAACAAATGCTCGTTGCTTGCCACACTCGTGCCCGCTTGCCTGCTCCAAATCTCCCCTGGAAACGCCCAGGAGGAATTTGCCGGTTCTTTGGTTTCCGGCTCTCCGGGCGGCTCCCGGCCACGACCGGCCACTAATGTCTTTGAAGCCGCGGTCCGGCCCGCGCCCCAAAGCGTCGCTCCCACCGTGCAGCCTGCACAGGGCGGCTCATCGCTCCCATCGACGAATGCCAGCCTCCCTCTTCTCTCGGCGGGCACATCGGCTCAGCCATCCGCGCCGGTGCCGCCGGAATCTGAACGAGCCGACATAATCGGTACTGAGGTGCGCGCTCGCTTCGGCTCGTCCCAGGCGGCATTCGCGGCGAATGCGAACACCATGGGCGCAGTCCGCCTGTCCGTGCCCAGCCGCCAGGGGCCGCTGTTGATGCGGAGCCATGTGACCGGGCTTTGCTACTACGACTACACAACTGGCGAAGCCGTCTCGTTCGCAACCCTTCAAGACAGCGTCGCGCAGCTCTTTCCTCCAGGTATGGTCATCTTCACGAACGCGCTCGCCGGCACCGACGCGGACATCCGCTACCGGTGGTCGACCGCTGCCCATTCCTTCGAGCAGGATGTGATTTTGAGAAAGAGGCTGCCTGACCCGCATGCACTTGGATTCAAAGATCTTACAACGGTGATGCTGGCCGTGATGACGGAGGTGGAGGAGAGCCCGGCGCCGGTGCGCGTGGCAGATATGGTCGATTTGCGCTCAAGCAACCGAGCGTTAGGTGTGGCTGGGCTCGACCAACTTCCTTGCGAAGACCTCTTTTTCGGCTCGATGCGCCTCGTCGGCGCTGGCAGGGCCTTCCTGCTGGGTGAGAGTGGCGCCGAGGTCCCGACCGCCGCCATGCTCCACGAAGTCTCCGGACGCTCCTTCATCGTGGAGAGCATACCGTACATGCTGATCCAGGCGCAGGTCGCCGTTCTGCCTCAGGGCACACTCCACGCAAAGGCTGCGCCGCGAGGCAACATCAGGTCTCTCATGTCGAGGGCGGCCCATGCTGGACAGGCGAAGCCTGCGGACAAGCCGGTTCTGGTCGCCGGGCTACCCACGGACACTCGCCCGGGGCTGGTCCTCGACTACTTGATGGTTTCCACGCCGCTCCTGAACGTAAATTTCGGTCGAAGCACACCGCCAAAAACCGGCTTCGCAGCCGTCGGCCAAAGCGCTACTGACTATTGGACTCCATTCTATCCCCCGACCTCCGCCATCTCCCAGCTTCCGTGGTCCGACGGCACTCCTTCCGGGGTTGGGATAACGGTTTCAAACGCACCTGGCGACTGGGGCTGGGATAGCGGCGACGCGATGTACAGCAGCTACATTTATCAAGACCCGGAGTTTGGCAATATTACCATCACTATTACCAACCTGGCCGCGAACGCCTATAACCTCTACCTGTATGGTCACGCGGGGAGGCAGGCGGGGAACGCGCTCTTTAAGCTTTATCGGGCGGGCGCCCAAATCGGCTACAAAGGCACCACCCTCTGGGGTTCCGGATGGAATTCCACGAACTGGGAAGCCGGGCAGCAGTACGTGGTCTTTAAGAATGTCACGGTCACGAACCAAACGCTCCAGGTGGTGGTGCCGCCCGGCGGCGATGGCTACCCCTATATTAATGGGCTCCAAATAGTCGCGTCTGCCGCGGTGCCTCCGGAGCCAGCGACCATCCTGAAGCTGCTGAACGTGGATTTCGCCGGGGCTTCTGGCGCGAAAATCGGCCGGGCCGCCACCGGGCTCAGCGACAGCGATTTCTGGAACGGCTATTGGATGCCCGGGACAACGGCTGGGACTGTCGTCCCATTGAAGTACTCCGACCAGACAGCGTCGCCGGCGGGCATGACCGTGCTGAATGCTCCGGGCGGCTGGGGCAGCGGGTCGAGCGACCCCATGTACAGCAGTTACCTCTATGCGTGGGATGCCGGTAACATCGTCGTCACCGTCACGAACCTGTCGCCGGGCTCCTACGATTTTTTCCTCTATGGCCACGCGGCGGGGGATTATGCGAACACTGTTTTTCAACTGTGGTCAGGCGCGCGCGAGTGCGGCGTCAAGGCCACCACGCCTTGGGGCTCTGGCTGGAACTCGGCCATCTGGGATGAAGGCCAGCAATACGTCGTGTTCCGTGACGTCTGGGTCCAGGAGGGGCAGCCCATAACCCTCGTTGCCGGGCACGACTCCGGCGGTTACGCCAACCTCTGCGGCATGCAGGTCGCCCTCAAAGGGCCGGCGGATGCAAACGCCAACGGCCTGCCCGATGCCTGGGAGCAGTATTATTTCGGGAATCTCGACCACCCGGCCGAAGAGGACCTGGACGGCGACGGCTTGGGCAACCTGCGGGAGTATCAGCTCGGTCTCAATCCCCTCAAGGCAGACAGCGACGGCAACGGCGTTCCGGATGCCGCGAGTTGCGAGCTGGCCTGGCTGGAAGATTCTACGCCGACGAACGCGCAGCTTGCCGCCGTGGCCGAGACCTGGACCTGGTCGTCGTACTACTCGGCGGCCGACGGATGGGGAGGCACGAGCGTCCTCCCGCATTCCGGGGCGTTCATGCATATTTCCGCGCTGGCGCCCGGGGCTCTCCACCAGCACTCCTTTTACAGCCCCGATGTGAATTTCCTCGTGCAGACTGGCGACGTCCTCTACGCTTACGTCAACCTGGACTCGAGCCATATCCCCGATGAGGTCATGCTTCAGTGGTACATAGTTGATGATGCTGGCCACGGCTCATGGGAACACCGCGCTTACTGGGGCTCCAATCTCATTCCCGGCGGCACCGGCGGCACCGTGAGCCGCCTCAGTATGGGGGCGTTGCCTGCCGCGGGAACTTGGATCCGGCTCGAGGTGCCCGCCAGCGCCCTGGGCCTGGAAGGCAGGGTGATACAAGGCATGGCCTTCTCGCTCTGGAGCGGGCGCGCCGCGTGGGACCGCGCGGGAAGATTCCTCCCGGACATGAATGGCAATGGGATCCCGGACTGGTGGGAGTGGAAGTACTTCGGCTCGCTTCAGCCCGGAGCCGGGGACTTTGACAATGACGGCGCCAACAATCACGAGGAATATGCTGAAGGGACGGACCCGAACACAATCTCGTTCAACACCTTTTTCGCGGTAGATCAGGTAAACGCCGATGCGGTTGCGGGCACAATTGAGGTCGCGGCGGGGATGCCCGCTCAAATGGCGCTCCTGGTTGACAGCACGAACTTCGCCGCCGCAACGTGGCATCCGTTCAGCAGTTCTTTCCTCGCGAACCTTCCGCCAGTGGATGGCCCGCACGACGTCTGGGTAGGCCTGCGGGGTTTGGCTGCCGACTCGCAGCAGACCTGGGACTCTACAGTCATTACGCGGGATACCACCCCGCCACAGCTCATTCTTACCAACCCTGCCGTCGCCACCAGCTCTCAGCCCATGCTCCAACTCCAAGGGTTCAGTCCGGAGCCGCTTGCCAATTTGTCGTACGATGTCGCCAATGCAAGCGGCCTGATAACAAACCTGGATGGCTTCGTACTTCATCAGCATTACGATACCAACTGCCACACCCTAACTACGAATTTCTTCCAGTGCTTTGACATCGACCTGACGAACGGCGAAAATACAGTAACGCTCCGGGCCACTGACCTGGCTGGGAACGTGACGGTAACGAACCTCACATTCACAGTTGTTACTGATACCGTGCCGCCCTCGGTCGCCATCGGCTGGCCACGAGATGGCGCTGCCTTGTGCGGCGACACGTTCACACTCGATGGATTCCTGGATGATCCCACGGCGACTGTCACCGTCAGCCTTCTCGACGCCAACGGCGACACGCAGACCCTCACGGCCACGATCGAGCGCGACGGGCGATTCTGGGCGGAGAACCTGCCGTTGCGCCCGGGCACGAACTTGCTTGCGCTCTCCGCAACCGACGTCTGGGGCAACTCCGCCACCACCAATCTGACGGTGGTGCGGAGCCAACTTCAGCTCAGTATGTTCGACGTCAGCCCTGACGAACTTTTCCAGCAGGCAAGCAGCGTGGGAGGCATCGTCGCCGATCCAGGCTGTACGATCTACGTCAACGGCATGCCGGGAAGAAACAACGGAGATGGCACTTGGAGCGCTGACAACGTGCCAGTTACCCCGGGCGGTACAGCGACATTCACGGTTATCACCTACCCTGCGGGCCACGATCTCGAGGAGTCCGCAGCCAGGCAGATTAAGCCCGGCGTCGAGAAGCCCCCGCGCCTTTACGTGGAGGAGGACACGCGTGACCTCAATTACTCCACATGCCTCCGGCAGGATGTAGTCGATGGTGGGCCCTGGACAGAAACTCACGACCAAGTGAATGTGGGCCACGACTGGCGTGACGGCGCCGGTGGTCCGGGTTGGTCCATGCGGGACCAGCACGACCTGTCCTCGGACCCCGGCGCGGAGCAGTTTAATCACTGCGAGGGTACCATCGCCTATCCGGCTTCCGAGTGGCCGGTGCTCCTTGCTGGACAGTGGAATGTGAGCCCCGAATGCTTTGCGTTCCGGTATGAGGACAATCCCCCAATCGTCGGGATGGAACATTGCAGGGTGCAGGATCCCACCAGTACGCACTGGGGGCCAACCCCAGTCCTGGATATATATGATCCGTGGTACGGACAGATGACAGTCGGGAGCCTGGACTGGACTTACGATCGGACAGCCCAGACCACCATGAAGCTGTTCACCGGAGGCAAAGCGACTGTCCACCGGTCGAACCTGTTTGTGGTTCAAGGTTCCGCCTCCGAGGTGCTCGACAAACGCGCGGTGCCGCCCCTCCAGCCCAACGTTCGTTCCCGGACGATTCCGCCGGAGGAGATCACCGTGGGTGCTCTGGGGAAGCTCGGAAACGACGGCCGTCGCTATAAAGTGCTCCCGGACGGCGCGCCCATAGACCTCACGCCGAAGACGTCTAGGAAGTTTTACGTTTTCTCGGTCGATGCCGCGAAGCACCGGCCTAGGATACAGGCCAATGGAATTGACTTGAACCGGCAGACGCCAAAATTCTCCGTGGGGCAAAAAATTGTCCTTACGACGTCCTTCGATCCAGAGCCTCCCGGAGTTGTATCCGTTTCGGCAGCCTGGAATCTGCCGGGCGAGTACCGCAACGCGAAGAAGTATCCGTTCGGAACGGACTACTACGTGGCAACTTGCTACCCGCGTCACGTGTGGGTTGCGGAGCAACTCCCGCTCGGCGTTCTAACCCCATGCACTTATTACCTAATCCATGCACCGCTTCTCTATGAGGAGAGCACCGGGGCATGGTGGATCTCCAAAGGCATCAAGAAGGTCGGCTCAAGCAAAACAGTCTCCTTTAGCAACGGGCAGCAGGTGACCGCCATGTTCTTCGGAAGCTTTGAGATTCTCAGCCCAACTGTCAGCATTTCCGATATCCTGCCCAGATACTTTACCGGGAGCTGGATTGGTGGCGTATCCCTGGGCGACTATTCGATTCAGGACGGAGGCATGGTCTATTCGGTATTGTTTGCGAGCGATTTCAGTGGAATTGCGGCGATAACGCAGCTAATCCGGGCTGATTACTCTGTCGGCCCGAATTTCCCCGACCACCGCCTGGATGGGACTGAGTTCTACTCCCAGGGGCGGATTACGCCTCGCTCCGATCCTAGTTCTTTCAAGTACGTGCACTTCGACGACTTTCCAAGAACTCCCGGCAACCGGTTGAAGGCTGATTTCATCGATTATGTGCGGTTTATGCCGGATGGGGATGACAACATCTACGCTACTATTGCGACGAACCACTGGGCCATTCATGGTGAGGTGACGATTTACGACACATGGACGCACCGCGAAACGCCGGATCCCGACGGCCCAACTCCGTCCATCGACTTTCCGCTCTGGTCGCACAGCTATCCCTAACGTGATTGTGAGGACAGGACATATGCGAAGCATCGGCAGTTTATTGGTCGCCCTCTCCCTCGTGGGCGGCTTTGGTTTGGCGGGGCAGGGTTCAGTCCGGTCGGGGACTGTCGGCGGCATAACCGCTGAAGTCGGTTTCGCCGGCGGAGGCCAGGCCCAGTCGGACCAGATGATCATCTTCTGTTTTCTGACCACGAACGCTCTGGGTTCCAAGGTTTACTATCCTGTCGACGAGTACCTTTGCCGTGCCAGGCTTTGGGATGAACAGGGTCGTCCTGTTCAGCCGAGGGGAGTCGGCAAGAAGCTCGGGCGGCACTTTTCAGACCTGAGGGCTTTTTCTCCGGATAGAGTGCGATGGATTAACCGCGGTGGTTCGGATACGCCAAGGCCCTTTGTGGACTACCTGCGTCCTGACGGTTGCGCGGCCCAAAATCTCTATACGCCGCAGGAACTGTTCGAGTTCGCCAGCCCGGGCCGCTACCGCCTGGAGTTGGAGTTCCAGGTGTTTTTGCAGGGCAGGGTGGGAACGAACGTATCCTACACGCTCATCAGGCTTCCTGCAGTCCAGATTCCCGTGATTAAACCCAAACACCAAGTGTCACCCTCAGCACAGGCAGAAGAAAGGCGATGACAATGGTGGCGACGAAGTGCGTCAAACCTCTCGGGCTCCACCGCTCCGCCACCCCACCACTCCGTCACTCCCTGCCTCCACCACTCCATCCCCCTCTCGACCGGCTCCTGCCCCGGAGCCCGTTCGGTAGGTCCTCGGTAGGTCCTGGAAGGTCCTGGAAGCCCCTGGTAGGCCCTGGTAACCACCCCCTCATGCGTATCCACCGCCCCGGTAGGGACGCCGTCCACGGCGTCCCCAATTCCCCAGCCCGCCAACGCCTTTCCCATCACTCCATCACCCCACCACCCTGCCACCGCAGCCCAGCCAATCTGTGCCGTCTCGCTAACGTGTCAGTTACGCCCGAAAACGGCGTCCCGCGGCTGGCTCAGCCGCAGCAGCCGCGAAACAAATGGCAGCCTGCGGCTGGCTCAGCCGCACCGGCCACGAAACAAACGGCGGCCCGCGGCTGGCTCAGCCACACCAGCCACGAAACAAACGGCGGCCTTAAACCGGCTGACAGACACTCTGCGGTCGGGAGTGCTTCGGTCGGGAGTGCTGCGGCTGAGCCAGCCGCGCTCCACCCAGTTCACTGTTGACCGTACGCCTCCAATCGCAGATTAAGTAGCCATGCCTGGCCTGACATCCGGCGTCTCGCGAGACTTCTTCCCCGGTCGGGGTTGACGCCGCTATCATTACCGACGCTCTTCGCATGCATCTGCAACTCATCGACTGGGTCATTGTCCTGGCGACACTGCTGATCTGTTTCGTCCCGGCGCTGTTTTTCGGCAAGCGCGCCGGCCAGAACACCTCCGAGTTCTTTGTGTCCGGGCGGTCGGCGCCGTGGTGGCTTGCGGGGCTGTCAATGGTGGCGACGACCTTCAGCAGCGATACGCCCAACCTGGTGACCGACATCGTGCGGCGGCAGGGGGTCGCCGGCAACTGGTGCTGGTGGGCCTTCACGCTGACCGGGGTGGCGACGGTTTTCTTCTACGCCCGGCTGTGGCGTCGCTCCCGGGTGATGACCGACCTCGAGTTCTACGAAATCCGCTACTCCGGCGAAGCTGCGGGGGTGGTTCGGGGGTTCCGGGCGGTCTATCTGGGCTTCTTCTTCAACTGTTTCATCATGGCGACCGTCACGCTGGCCGCGTGCAAGATCGCCGCAATCCTGTTCGGCCTCGAGCGCTGGCAGACGCTGCTCATTTGCGGGGTGCTCAACGTGGTGTTTGCCGCCCATTCCGGCCTGTGGGGTGTGCTGGTGATCGACATGATCCAGTTCTTCGTGAAGATGACGGCGGTGATCGCGGCGGCCTGGTTCGCGGTAAAACATGTCGGCGGCCTGCAGGCCATGGTTTCGGCGGTTTCGGCGAAAACCGGGCCGGGCGGGATCAACTACCTGAACATCCTCCCGGATTTCACCAACAACTGGGAGATCGCGGTGACGGTCTTCATCATGCCGATCGCGGTGCAATGGTGGGCGGTCTGGTATCCGGGCGCTGAACCGGGCGGCGGCAGCTACATTGCCCAACGCATGCTGGCGTCGAAGTCCGAGAAGGATTCGCTGGGCGCCGTGCTGTTCTTCAACCTCGCCCATTATATCTTGCGCCCCTGGCCGTGGATTCTGGTTGGCCTCTGCTCCCTGCTGGTCTATCCCGAGCTTTCCGATATTCAGAAGGCGTTTCCCAACCTCAACCCGAAGCTGCTGGGCCACGATATCGCCTTTCCGGCCATGCTGAAGTTTTTGCCGGTGGGCTTTATCGGCCTGATGGTGGGGGGGTTGATTGCGGCCAATTCCTCGACGATTCTGACCCACCTCAACTGGGGTGCGTCGTACCTGGTGCATGATTTTTACCGGCGCTTCATTCGCCGCAGCGCCAGCGAGAAGCACTACGTTTGGGTTGGCCGACTGGCCACGGTCGGCCTGTTCGTGTGCGCGGGCGGGCTGACGTTCTGCCTCGATACCGCCAAAGACGCTTTCGACCTCATCCTGCACATCGGCGCCGGCACGGGCCTGC
>Ga0316628_100004452_pt1 | contig 11000 bp, 7 predicted proteins | sample OWC_Aug_M2_C1_D5_FD_207648 | JGI IMG/M metagenome (GOLD analysis project Ga0316628, IMG submission 207648) | Wetland soil microbial communities from Old Woman Creek delta, Ohio, United States - OWC_Aug_M2_C1_D5_C | ecosystem: Environmental > Terrestrial > Soil > Wetlands | place: USA: Ohio... | reverse complement strand
GAGGAGGAAGACGGACAGGATGACGGTCCCCGCGGCCCGCAGGCCGCGGCGGCCCCGCGTCCAGAGGGCCGAGAAGACCAGCACATAGCTCGCCATGATCATAAAGGCCAGTTCGAAATTGTGGCGGGGCTCGACGAGGGGACGTTGGAAGACGGCTTGCTTGGCGAGAAAACCGGCCAGCAGGACGGCAAAAAAGATCGGCAGCCAGCTCTTGACCGCGAGCCGTTCCCGCCCCCTCAGGAGACGCCACAGCCTGACGGCGACCCATCCCAATCCGCCCAGGAGGACGGCCAGCGAAACAACCGCCACGGCCTGATTGAGAGCCTGGAGGACCGGTGTCCAGCGTCCCCGGGGAAAGAACCTCAGGCCCCAGGCGAATTCGTAGCGGAAGAGGTTCCAGAACGCCTCTTGGCCGGACGCCAGGGCCTTGGTCACCAGACCCCAACCGATCTTTCCCAACCCGAATCCGCCGACGCTTTCCCAGCCGCCCTCGACGGCGGGTTTGGCCTTGAAAAACGCGAGATAAAAGATCCACTGCGCCGTGCCCGCGATGAAACCCGCTCCGAGCCAGGCCAGGGCGCGGAAAAAGCGACGCGCGCGGAGCGCCAGGAGAAGGGCCGTGGCGACGAACGCGAGAACGAACATGAGCGCCAGCTGGTGGAGATAGACGGAAAAGCCCCAGGCGTAGGCGGCGGCGACGACCGGCCAGGCCCGTTTGAACTCATAGTCGATGAGGACCGCGCCGAGCAGGATGAAAACGAGCATCTCCAGGTAGTTCCCGCCCCGGATGGACAGGGAATAATCGAAGACGACCTCGATCCAGGCGAAATGGAGGACGGCAAAGGCGACGAGGACCGCCGGCGCGGCATAGGGCTGCAGGAGACGGAGGAAGAGGTAAAGGAAGGCCAGATAATAGGCGAGTTGGACCAGAAGGTACAGCGAGTAGCTGTCCCCGAAAACGTCCCACAAGAAGCTCGTGCCCATGTACTTGAACGTTCCGACATGATGGATCGCCTCGAGGAGGAAGAACGGCGGCTCCCTGGCCCGTTCGATCTCCTGGCACTGCAGGGCATCGATGGCGTTGTCGGAATGGGTGATCATGCCTTTCGGGACGAGGTAGAAGGGCAGACGGACGGCGAAGATCACGACCAGGGCCAAGGCGAGGATCCTGTGCCGCGCCAGGAGCCGGACCACGGCGCCCAGGACGACAATGAGGAAGAGAAAAAACAGAACCTGGGCGACCCGATAGACGAACGCCAGCTTGGTCAGCACAGCGGCCTGGAAGAGGAGGGTCTGGACGAAGAGCCCGAGGACGACAGACCGGCCGGAAAAGAGCGTCCCCGCCCACGAAGCGCCTCCTGGTCCCGGGCCGGGGGGGGCGTTCCGGTCGCCGGGGGAAGGAGCCGGGTCCGCGGCCGGCTGGAACGCCGGAGGCTGTTCGTTCATGCGTCTGCGCTCACCGGCGGTCTCTCATTTGCCTCAGCGGCCCGAAAAAGCCTTTTGCATTCTAACATATAAGCGCTCTGCCGGTCATAGCCCCTCCGGCTGGTCAGATCGCGACTCGGTTCTTTCCCCATGCCCTGCGGGGTGAAGGCGGTCCTAGGGGGCCTTTTGAGGGGGGCGCGCCTCCTGGCCGCCCCAGATCCGACTGCGAAGGACGCGCGTCCTGCCCTTCTGGCAGACGGTCAGATAGCTGGCTTGGCACTTCGCCATGACCTCGTCGTTCGTCCCGTAGGCCACGATGAATTTCACGTATCCCGCCAAGCGGTCAAAATCCAGCGAGGCCGGGACGTCGAAAACCCGGTAGGGATCAGGCCTTTCGACGCCCTCCCTGAACCGGAGCGGAAAGTAGTCCTTGTCGGCTTCGTAGTTGGCGAGGTTGATGTTAAAGTTGTTCAGGCAATAATAGTCCGACGCGTGAACAAAGACCGGGATGCGCGATGCCCGCTCCGACCGTCGAAAGACGAGCGGGATGAGCGTGTTGGCGTGGCCCGCCTGGGGCCGGCAGGAGACGAAATCGCTCAAGTCCTTGTTGGCGACGGCGAAGGAACGGTCGAGGACGGCCAGATTCACGGCGACGAGGCCGATGGCGCAAACCGCGACGAGGGCTGTGGTGAGCTTCGACCAATCATCGGACAGCCAGGGAAGAACGAGCAGCGAGGTGATGAAGATCGTCCGGGTGAAGATATCGCTCCCATGTCCGGCCACGGCGTCCGGAATGACGAGGCTGATGAGGAAACCGACCAGGCAGAGCAACAAGAGATAATCCTTCCGGTCCGCGGCATAGCTCAGGACGTTCATCCGGATCCTCATCTTCTTGGCGAAGGTCATGATGAACAGCCCGAGGATGAAGAGCCCGCTGAGCGAGGCGAGGAGCGGCTGCCTCTGCAGATCCGTCGTCACCAGGAATGTCATCCTGACCAGATGGGTCACGACTTCGGCGAGACTCCGGATCTGCAGAGGGATCTTTTCCGCGCTCACGATGCGGTAGGCGAGGAAATAATAAAAGCCCAGGGCTACGGACGGAACGCAGCCGACGAGGATCCTGAGGATATCCCGGCCACGCCGGCGATACAGGAGGACGGAGAACAGCGCGAGAGCGACTAGGGCCATCAAATAGGGAACGGGATGCGAAAAATAGAGGAGGAGCAGGAGCAGGCTCAGGAGGGCGACGTGTTTCCACGCCAGGGCGTCACGGTGTTTCCAGAAGAAACCTATGGTGAACAGGAGCAGCGGCACCCCCAGCGAATAGCTGTAATATCCCATGAGCAACAGGTAGTTGAAAAAATAGAGGGACCCCACGACCAGGAGGAGCGGCGTCCGGTGAGCCGTGACCTTCAAGAGATAATGGAGGCCAAGAACGAACAGGACGATATAGATCGTCAACAGCAGCTTTTCGGCGAGAAGCGGCGGGGCCACGAATTGGAGGAGCCACATCAAGAAGGCGGCTGTCCAGTTGGGAAAGGGACGGAAATTGGGAACAAAGTAGTCGTGGAACGGGTCATCCGCGTGGCGCAGATGCCGTAGGATCTGGGCGTTATAGATATGGCTGGGCCCGTCAGAGGACGGGAAGAACCTGAAGCGCCAGATCGGCACGAGATAAAGGGCGATCAAAACAAGGATGAGGACGGTCGTGAACCAGGCCTTCTGCATGGAATGCGCCTCCCTGAGTTTTCCGGGCCGCAACCACGAACGACGCTCGGGAGACCACACCGGTGATGCGCGCCACGCGGCTCAAGCGGGCCTCCCCCTGAGACTCAGGACGGCCCGGGCCCCTCTCCAGAGCCTCCTGAGATCCTCGAGCGAACGAAGCTGGCGGATCGTTTTCACCCAATAAGCGGGCCTCACGTAGAACTTGTTATAAGCTCTCTTCAGCAGGACCATCATCTCTTTTTCCGTCATTCCCCGGGGCAGACAGCCCGGCCGGTTGAGCACGGAATCGAACTCGAGCCAGCCGTTTTTCCCGAAATAGCCTTGCTCCTGGCAGAGCTCGTACAATTCCGTTCCCGGGAAGGGGACGACGAACCCGAAACTCGCATCATCGACACCCGATTCGACGGCGAAATCGATCGTTTGGACGATGTCGCTCCGCTCCTCGAAGGGGAAACCGAGCATGAAGAAGGCGCGCACGGCCAGCCCCGCCTCATGCGCCCAGCGGACCGTGTTCTTCACCTGTTCGCGCGTGATCTTCTTTTTGATCCTCTCCAGGATCCGCGGCGACCCCGATTCGATCCCGATGGTGATCTGCCAGCAGCCCCCGCTCTTCAAGAGGCGGGCAAATTCCGGCGTCATGGTATTCGCCCGGGCTTCGCAGGCCCAGATGACGTCCAGGTTCCTCTCCCGGATCTCCGCGCAGATCTTCCCCACCCACGACGTATTGACGGCAAAAAGCTCGTCGCCGAACTTGATCTCCCGGATGCCGTAGGTCTTGGCCAGGAATTCCATCTCGTCGACGATGTTGCGCGGGCTGCGGTATTGCAGGTTCTGCCGGAATCGACCCGCATGGCAGAAGATGCATTGATAGGGGCAGCCGCGGCTGGCGATGACCATGGCGTGAGGATGCCGCCGATACGCGGAGGGATTGAAGCTGTAGAATTTGAACGGCGGCAGCAGGTGCCAGGCGGGGAAGGGGATTTCGTCAAGCGGAAGGGGCGGCGGAGACGGATTGACCTTCAGCCCGGATCCCGCCTGCCGATAAATAACCCCGGGGACAGCGCAGGGGTCGTGTCCGTGGCCGACGGCGCGCACGAGCTCGCGGAAAATGACCTCTCCGTCGCCGGCGACGCCGAAATCGAAGACGGGGAAAACGTCCATGGTCTCGAGGGGGGCCGCCGTCACGTGCGGGCCGCCGACGACCGTCGTCGCGTCAGGATGGAATTCCTTGGCCCAGCCGGCGATGCGGGCGGCGTTGCGGATCGAGACGGTGCTCGCGCTGAGCCCGACGACCGAGGCAGACGTCCGGCGGACTCTCTCCTTGACCGCTTCCTCGCTCAGCCCTTGCGCGTCGATGATCTCCACCTCGGCCTCGCGCTCGATCATGGCCGCCAGATAGGCCAGGCCCAGAGGGGGAGAGGCGTTCGAGACGGTCTCCAGGGAGCTGCGGGAACGGCGGCTGAAAAAGATCGGGGCGTGGATGAGGAGGACGTTCATGAACCCTGGCTCTCCTTGGAGGCGACGACCAACAAGATATCATACATGTTGAGCGAAAACGAGACGTCGCCCAACCGCGACCGCTTGAGCCAGCGATAGAACCGGGGTTCCCGCTCGGCCTTTTGGACCGCCAGGCTGTAGGCGATCTGCCTCAGGCTCCGGCTCATGGCCACGTATCTCGAAGCGAGGGGCCGCAGACCGGCGCTCGTCAGGAGCCGGAAGATCGTCCGGCGGCTGAAATAATGCAGGTGCGTCGGGGGGTGGATGAGGCGCCACTTCGGCCCCCGCCACCGCGCCAGCCGGCTTTCGATATCGCCCGTTGTCAGCGCCACGACCCCCCCGGGCCGGAGGACCCGGCTGATCTTCTGGACCACGAGGTCGGGGCGCCGCAAATGCTCGATCGTGTCCCACATCGCGACGACGTCCACGGACTCGTCGGGGATGTCCGCGTCCAGGAAGTCCTCGGCCCGGGCGTCGACGCCCAGCCGGTCGCGGGCGAAGGCGACCGCAGCGGAAGCGATATCGAACCCCCGAGCCTGGTAGGTCCGCTGCGCCAGGGCCAGGAAAAAGCCGTAGCCGCAGCCGATCTCGATGAGCGTCCCCGAGGGACGGAGTTTCCGGAGCAGCCGGAGGCGCCGGCGGAAATGCCGTTCATAGACGCGCCGGTCCTGGGGATAATCGGCGTATTCGCCGCCGACGAAATAGCCCTGCTGATACAGGGTCCGCGTCTCGAGGGCATCGAGGTCGAGGTCCGCCTGGCAATGACCGCAGTTCTCGCAGCGCACCAGCCCGCGCCAGAGGGGCCGCAGGGAGGACGGGGGGCTATGGCAGACGACGCAATATTTCATCGCTCTTGTTCGGGCAGACCGTGGACCTTCTTCACAAGATAACGAGGCCGGTTCTTGACTTCTTCGTAAATCCGGCCGATGTAGAGGCCGAGGATCCCCAGGGTCACGAGAATGACGCCGCCCATGAAAGTGACCGCGACCAGGATGGACGACGTTCCTTGGGCCGCCCGGTCGGTGAACAACCGGACATAGATGACGACCAGCCCGTAGATGAAGCTGATGACCGAAATGAGCAGGCCGAAGAACATCGAGAAGTACAGCGGGATCGAGGAGAAGGAGGTGATGCCGTCGACCGCCAAACGCAGCATGCGGAGAAAAGAGTATTTGGTTTCACCCGCGAAGCGCGGATCGGCCGTATAGCTGATCGCCTTCTGCCGGTACCCCAGCCATTGGACGAGTCCCCTCAGAAAAAGCGTCCGTTCGGGGAACCGGCGCAGCACCTCGACGATCTTTTTATCGAGCAGTCGGAAATCGGCCGCGCCCTGCGGGATCCGGACGGCCGAGAGGCGGTTGAAGAGAATATAGAAGAACCGGGAGGTGAACCGTTTCCAGAAGCCCGTCTTCGGGCTCGGCTCCCGCCGCGTATAGACGATCTCGTAGCCCCGCGTCCACTCCTCGATCATCGTCTTGATCAATTCCGGGCTGTGCTGAAGGTCCGCGTCCATCATGATGACCGCGTCGCCCGTGGCGTAGTCCAAACCGGCCATGATGGCCCGCTGATGGCCGAAGTTCCGGGAGAGCTCGATGATCTTGAGCCGGGCGTCCTGCTCTCGTAATTCCTCGAGGACCTTTTCCGATTCGTCCGTGCTGCCGTCATTCACGAAGACGACCTCATACGGGACGGCTGTGTCCCGGAGAACCGCCGTGAGGCGCTGGGCCAGCTCCCGCAAAACATGCTGTTCGTTCAAGACCGGGATGACGACGGAGATCATGACGTGCCCTCCCAGATAAGATCCGGCGCCGGCCGTCCGCCCCGCGCCGTCAGGCCAGGCCGCGGCCCATTTTCCGGAGACCTTCGAGGCAGCCCCGGATGTTGTCCAAAGACTCGCCGCCGACCTCATGCTCGACGATATACCACGTTGTGCCCCCGGTCGTTTCGCAGACCTCGAAGACCTCCGGCCAGCGGACGACCCCCTGGCCGATCACGGCGGCTTCCGGCCCGCCGAATTCCTTGAGGTGGACGGTCGCCGACCGGCCGGGGTATTTCTTCAGCATGGCCACCGGGTCGCCGCCCCCGCCCATGCAGTTGCCGGTGTCGATCTGCATGACGACGTCGGCGTTCGTGTTGTCGAAAAAGATCTCCCAGGACGTCTTCTCGCCGAGCTTGCGGAAATCCCCGGCGTGGGCGTGATATCCGACGCGCATCCCCAGGGTCTTGGCCTGGGCGGCGATCTCGTTGAACTGCTTGGCGAGGTCCATCCAGCCCTGGGCGTCCGGGGCTTGAACGCTGGGGACGATGAGGAAGGAATTCCCGAGAATGGTGTGCAGTTCGGCCGTGGCCTTCAATCTGTCGCCGGTGATGGTGTCGAGGCCGGTGTGCGTGCCGCAGCACTTGAGGCCGTTCGCGTCGAGGAGGCGCCGCAGCTCCTTGGGCTTGGCCTCCCAGCCGTAGTATCCGGCGAACTCGACGCCCTTGTAGCCCATTTTGCCGATCGCCTCGATCACGCCGACGAAATCCTTGCCGGCCGCCTGGCGGACGGAATAGAGCTGGACCCCGACCGGGACCTTTTTCCGCGGGCCGCCCGGCTGGGCCCATGAGGCCGGGAGCCCGTCCAGGCTGATCAGGCCGGCCCCCGCCCCGACCGCGGCGGCTTTGAAGAAATCACGACGCGAGATCCTTTTCCCCCGGGCTTGAGTCATGGCGGCCTCCTTCTCGAGCGGATCCAGACTCCCAGTTTAGTATCAAATCGCCGCCGGGAATTCAAGCCCGGCGGAAAGTCCTTGCCAACCGTCCGCCTTTCTGCTATTTTTCCCCCGGTAAGACGAGGAGGGATAATGGAAGAAGAAATCGGACACATCACACATTATTTCTCCAAGATCGGCGTCGCCGTGATCGAGATTACGTCCGGAACTCTGAAGGCGGGCGAGACCATCCACGTCAAGGGCCACACCAGCGACTTCACCCAGGTCGTGGACTCGCTGCAGCAGGAACATCAGGCCGTCCCGGAAGCCAAGAAGGGCGGTTCGTACGGGATGAAGGCCAAGGAGCCCGTCCGGGAAGGCGACAAGATCTTCAAGGTCACGCCGGAAGCCTGATCCCGGGCCCCGGACCCTGACCGCCCCGCCGGCGGGACTCTCCGCCCACCGAATCCCGCCTGCCGGGTGTCGCTCCATTCCGGGTGGCGAAAGCCGGGCGAAATAGGTATAATCATCGCCTCACGGCGATGGAACGGCATCCGCGAAACCCTCTCCTGACCCGGCGTGATGTTCCGAACATCCCGCCCGACCTGGTCGACGTCTCCTCGGTCTTCAACCCCGGCGCGGTCAGGGCCGGCGACCGGACGCTGCTCATGCTCCGCGTTCAGGACCGGGGGCGCCGCACCCATTTCCTGATGGCCGAGAGCCGGGACGGGGTCACGTTCAAGGTGGGCACCCGGCCCGTCCGCTTCCGGGGGCTGGAATCCGTCCGCGAGACGATCTACCACTGCTATGACGCCCGCTTGACCGCGCTCGAGGGCGCCTTCTACGTCATGTTCGCCATGGATATGGACACGGGCTGCCGGCTCGGACTGGCCCGGACGGCGGATTTCGAGTCGTTCGATTTCCTGGGGATCGTTTCGGACGACGATACGCGAAACGGCGTCCTCTTCCCGGAAAAGGTCGGCGGCCGCTACCTGCGCTATGAGCGGCCGAACAAGGTCACTATCCCGGGCGGGCCGACCTCGGGCACGACCATCGTCCTCTCCGCATCCGACGACCTCCTCCACTGGCGGCAGGTCGCGCCGGTCTTCAGCGGCCGCTTCCATTACTGGGACGAGCTCATCGGCGCCGGGCCGCCGCCCGTCAAGACACGGGAAGGCTGGCTCCTCATTTATCACGGCGTGGCCACCCACCTCGCCAGCGCCTATATCTATCAGGCGGGAGTCGCGCTCCTGGACCTCGACGACCCGGCCCGGGTCGTCGGCCGCTGCCCCTTCAACATCCTCGAGCCGCGCGAGCTCTACGAGTGCGTCGGCCAGGTCCCGAACGTCGTCTTCCCCAGCGGGCTCGTCGTCGAGAGCACGGATGAGGAGGGGTTCGCCCGGCCGGACAGCCTGGTTTTCGTCTACTACGGCGCGGCGGATACGTGTGTCGGCCTGGCCACGGCCCGCGTCCAGGGCCTCATTGAGCAAGCGAAATTCCGGTGACGTTTGTGAATTCGGGGGACGTTTAACTTAATTCGCTCAAGACTCGATGACGAGATTATCTCATGCTTTAACCAATGAAATATGACGGACAAAACGAGATGCATGTGTGCAGTTTCGTCGTTCTTTCATCGGGGACAGTTCACAGGAGGCCAGCCCATGAGACTTCTTGCGCCTCCTGACGCTGCCGCCGAACACGAGCCGTCCCGAATTAAGTTAAACGTCCCCCGAATTCAGGAGGCCTCATGACGCTTGCGGCGGTCGATTGGGCGATCATCGGCTTGGCCCTGGCGCTCATGGTCGTGGGCGCCCTCGTCAGCCGGCCGTACATGAGGAGCGTCGCCGACTTCCTGGCCGCTGGCCGCACCGCCGGCCGCTACCTCATCAGCGTCTCCCTGGGCATGTCCATGCTCGGGGCCATCACCGTCGTCGGCGAGTTCGAGGTCTTCTACAAGTCGGGCTTCGTCCTCAAGTGGTGGGAGCTCTTCATGGCCGTGGCCATCCTCATCGTCACGGTCTCCGGCTGGGTCTACTACCGCTTCCGGCAGACGCGCTCGCTCACCCTGGCCCAGTTCTTCGAGGCCCGTTACAGCCGCCGCTTCCGCATCTTCGCCGGCCTGCTGGCCTTCGTCTCGGGGATCATCAACTTCGGGATCTTCCCCGCCGTCGCCGCCCGCTTCTTCATCCACTACCTGGACATTCCGCGCGCCGTCTCCGTCTTCGGCTTTGACGTTTCGACCTACGCGCTGACGATGATCATCCTCCTGGCCGGCGCGCTGACGCTCGTCTTCCTGGGCGGTCAGATCGCCGTCATCATCACCGACTTCCTCCAGGGCGTCTTCTGCAACGTCGTCTTCATGACCATGATCTTCTATTTCCTGGCGACCTTCAGCTGGAATGAGATCATGCAGGCCCTGGCGACGGCGCCGGCCAACGCCTCGCTCGTCAACCCTTTCCGGGCGGGCGAGGTCGAGCACTTCAACTTCTGGTATTTCCTCATCGGCCTCGTCGGCTTCGTCTACAACACGATGTCCTGGCAGGGCACCCAGGCCTACAACGCCTCGGCCAAGTCGGCCCACGAGTCCAAGATGGCCCAGGTCCTGGGCAACTGGCGGAACTACCCGCGGAACCTCTTCCTCATGTTCACCCCCGTCATCGCCTACGTCGTGCTGCACCTGCCGCGCTTCGCCGACCTGGCCGGCCGGGTCAACGGCGCCCTGGCCGCGGCCGGCTCGCCCGAGATCCAGAGCCAGCTCCGCGTCCCCATGGTGCTGCGCCTCGTCCTCCCGACCGGCCTCGTCGGGGCCTTCGCCGCGGTCATGCTCTCGGCCTTCATCAGCAACAGCAACGCCTATCTCCACTCCTGGGGCTCGATCTTCATCCAGGACGTCATCATGCCCTTCCGGAAGAAGGCGTTCGAGCCGCGGCGGCACATCCGGGTGCTGCGGGCCTCGATCTTCGGCGTGGCCGTCTTCATCTTCCTCTTCAGCCTGCTCTTCCAGCAGACCCAGCATATCTATCTGTTCTTCGCCATCACGGGCGCCATCTTCGTCGGCGGCTCGGGCGCGGTCATCATCGGCGGCCTGTACTGGAAGCGGGGAACGACGGCCGCGGCCTGGAGCGCGATGATCACGGGGGCGACGGTCTCCGTGACCGGGATCATCCTCAACCAGGTCTATCCCGATTTCCCCGTGGACGGGCAGTGGTTCTGGGGCATCGCCATGGTCAGCGCTTCGCTCGTCTACGTCCTTGTGTCGCTGCTGGGCCGGCGCCGCGTCTTCGACCTCGACCGGCTTCTTCACCGCGGGGCGCACGCCATCGCCGGCGAGATGAAGGTCATCGACGCGACTCCCGCCCGCGGCTGGAAAGTCCTGGGCATGGGCCGGGAGTTCACCCGCGGCGACAAGCTCATCTACGTTGTTTCCTACGTCTGGATCCTCCTCTGGACGGTCGTCTTCGCCGTGGGGACGCTCTGGAATCTCGGCCGCCCGGTCGCGGACTCCGCCTGGGCCTCCTATTGGCATTATTATGTCCTGATCTTTGCCGTCGCCTCGGCCGTGGTCGTCGTCTGGCTGTCGATCGGGGGGTTCCGGGACCTGCGGGCGATGTTCCGCGAGCTGACCGTGCTCAAGCGGGACGACCGCGACCACGGCTTTAT
>Ga0316628_100004451_pt1 | contig 11002 bp, 12 predicted proteins | sample OWC_Aug_M2_C1_D5_FD_207648 | JGI IMG/M metagenome (GOLD analysis project Ga0316628, IMG submission 207648) | Wetland soil microbial communities from Old Woman Creek delta, Ohio, United States - OWC_Aug_M2_C1_D5_C | ecosystem: Environmental > Terrestrial > Soil > Wetlands | place: USA: Ohio... | reverse complement strand
TATAGAAAAATTAAAAGAGAGGGTCGATAAGGACCCCAATTCGAAGCTCTTTGTCCCTCTCGCCGAGGAATACAAGAAAGAAGGCATGCTCGATGAGGCCATAAACGTCCTGTTGGGCGGCATCGAAAGACAGCCCGGCTACATGAGCGCAAGGGTCTCTCTGGGGAAGATATACCTCGAAAAGGGCATGATGAACGAGGCCCGGTCGGAGTTTGAAAGCGTAATAAAATCCATACCCGACAACCTGTACGCCCACAAGAAATTGGCCGAGATATATAGAGACCTGGGCGAAATAGGACTCTCGATCAGGTCCTATAAAACAGTGCTTAATCTTAATGCTCTCGACGACGACGCGATCTACAAGCTGAGGGAATTGGAAGGAGAAGAAGAACTGGCAGAGGCCGGATCTTCGCCTGAATTAGAAGAGGAAACCGATATTTCGGACACCTCCATATTTCAGGAAGCGCTCAGCGACGCAGGTCCGGAAGAGGTCGGGATCGAAGCCGTACCTGAGAAATCTCTTCCGCCGCATGACGAAGAAGAGCTGAGCGCCTTCAAGGACTCGATCTTCGGGGAGAAATCACCTGCTTCCTCCGGGCTTCAGGAAGCGGGCAGCGGTGTTGATGAAGAAGAAGAAGAGGCGATAGAGATAATCGAAGACGATGAGACTGTAGAAGAGGTCTCATTCGAAGACATCAGCGAAGCCGTCGTGACTGAAGTACCTCGCTTCGTGGACGTCCCTGTTGAACTAAACACAGGCGCAGCGGCGTCAACATATAGGGAAGAAGAAAAGTCCGAAAGCGTTTCTCCTGTGCCTACGGCAGGAGGCGGAGGGCTGGAAGAAGCCGACGCCTGCATCGCTGAAGGGAATTACCTCGGGGCGATCAGTTTATATCGAAACATGCTTTCATCGGACCCCGGCAATAAGAGTGTGCTGCAGCGTATGGGGGAGTTGAAAGTCCTGCTCAAACTCATGGGAAAAGACAAAGAGACGCTAATAGCGAGGCTGGACGAATTTTTGGAAGGTATACAAAAGAGGCGCGATGAGTTTCACGGAAGTTCTTAAAGAAACGGTGGACAAGGTCGACGGGGCCGTTTCCGCCATGATAATAGCGTCTGACGGTATTCCTGTAGAAGAATATGTTTCGGAAAAGCTCATAGACCTGACCGGTCTGGGGGCCGAGGCGTCAGCGATGATACGGGATGTAGGGCTTGCCGCTGAAAACCTCGGACTCGGCGAAGCCCGTGAATTTTCCATAATCTCCGATATGTGCGGCATTATTATGCGCAAGATAAATAGCGATTACTACCTGGCCCTTGTAATCAAACCTGACGGAAACTACGGCAAGGGTCGGTTCATTCTCAAGACCGCGATCCCGAAAATAGAGGGAGAGTTCTAAAATAACCACTCAAACCGTTTAAAAACTTCGAACGGTTCGAACAGCTTTAACGGTTCTTTAATTCCGATATGAAAATTCTTGTTATACACGGACCAAACTTAAACCTTCTCGGAAAAAGAGAGACGGGAATTTACGGCCTGGACTCTCTCGACGAGCTGAACGCAAGTATCCGCTCGCTCTGTACCGAACTCGGCATGAAAGCTGAAGTGCTGCAGTCCAACAGCGAGGGGGCTATCGTAGATGCTATCCAGGCGGGGACATACGACCTGCTCATCATCAATCCCGCCGCCTACACGCATACCAGCATTGCCATAAGGGACGCAATCGCGGCGGTAGGGAAGCCGGCGATAGAAGTCCATATCTCGAACATATACAAACGGGAAGACTTCCGGAAACACTCTTATATTTCCGGTGTCGCTACAGGCCAGATCAGCGGTCTCGGCGCAGAGGGTTACCTGCTGGCGGTAAGGGCCGCAAAAAAAATCCTGTCGCAATGAACCGGCTCGCAGCGATAACCGATGCCCTCGCTGCAAAGGGCGTCGACGGGATCATTATCACCGACCTGAAGAACATCAGATACCTTTCCGGTTTCACGGGGTCGTCAGCCTGTCTTCTCATCACCAGGAAGCACTGTTTTTTCTTCACTGATTTCCGCTATGAGGAACAGTCCGGAAAAGAGGTGCGCGGATTCGATATCTTCATCGAAAAGGAAGAGAGGCCGCGCCTGCTCCTGGAGAAGGCGAAGTCGCTGGGTGTCAGGACGCTCGGGTTCGAATCGGCCGCCTCCTATGCCTTCTACAGATCACTCCTCAGAAAGGGAGTGCGGGTGCGTGCCGTCACGAATTTAGTGGAGGACATGCGGAGAACCAAGGACCGGACCGAGATGGACCTGATAGGCAAGGCCGTAACGAGGGCGGAAAAGGCCTTCTCCGAAATACGGCCCCATATAAGAGAAGGCACAAAAGAGGTGCAGATCGCCGCGAGGCTCGAAGAAGCGCTGAAGAAGAACGGCTGCGTCACTCTTCCATTTGATATAATAGTAGCGGCGGGTGCGAACTCGTCTATGCCCCACGCAAAGCCCGGAGACAACAAGATCAGGGGCGGAAATCTGGTCGTTGTCGATTGGGGCGGAGAGGCAGGCGGCTACTATTCCGACATTACGAGGACTTTCCTCCTAAACGGTGCCGGCCTTGCGAAAAAGAAGGAAATATATCAGACTGTCCTTAAGGCAAACCTTGCAGGGATAGCTGCGGTGAGGGACGGGGTCCCTGCGCGGCTGGTCGACAAGGCGGCCAGAGACGTAATAAAAAATGCGGGATACGAAGAATTCTTCGGACACGGCACCGGCCACGGGGTCGGACTCAACGTCCACGAACTTCCCCGCATTTCAAGACTGGGAAGGGAGTCGGTAAAGACGGGCATGGTCTTTACGGTCGAGCCGGGAATATATCTGCCGGGTCTCGGCGGAGTGCGCATAGAAGACATGGTCGCAGCCGGCGGCAAAGGCTGCAGGGTCATGACGACGCTTCCCAAGGAACTCGAGATACTATAAATAAGCATCAGGAGGAGATAAGATTTGATTTCAACATCGGATTTCAGAAAAGGTTTGAAGATGGAGTATAAGGGCGACCCGTACGAGATCATTGATTTTCAGCACGTGAAGATGGGCAGGGGCGGGGCCGTCGTTAAAACAAAGATGAAGAACATCAAGACCGGCTCGGTGATAGAAGAAACGATCAGATCCGGGGAAAAGTTTCCTACTCCGGAACTTGAAGAGAGAAAGATGCAGTACCTTTACATGCAGGACGATCTGTATTACTTTATGGACCAGGAAACCTTCGAACAGGTGCCCCTCACCGCAGCCCAGCTCGGCGATTCGAAAGTATTCCTGAAGGAAAATACAGAGGTGAAGATCCTTACCTACAGAGGAGAGCCGCTCAATGTTGAACTGCCCACCTTTATCGAACTCGTCATCGTCAAAACCGACCCCGGGTTCAAGGGAGACACCGCGTCCGGCGGCGGAAAACCTGCGACACTCGAAACAGGCGCGGTCGTCCGGGTCCCTTTTCACATAAACGAAGGAGATACCATCAAGGTCGACACAAGGACGTCTGAATACATAGAAAGGGTAAAATAATGGAACTTGAGGACCTGAAGGGCCTGATCGAACTTCTCAAAGAGACCGACATCACCGAGCTGCTGGTGGAAAAAGACGGTACGAAAGTGAAGATCAAGAGGGAAAAAATTTTTTCTTCCGTCGAAATCCCTTCTCATAAGTCCCCTGCCATGCAGGAAACGATCTTAAAGGAGACCGAGGACGAGACCCAGAGGCTGATCACGGTCACCTCCCCCATTGTTGGCACTTTTTACCGGTCGCCCTCCCCTGATGCCCCGGTTTTTATCGAAGTGGGCGTGAGGGTCAAGAAAGGTCAGGTGCTCTGCATCATCGAGGCGATGAAGCTCATGAACGAGATAGAGAGCGAGACCGACGGGATCGTCGTGAAGGCACTCGTCGAAAACGGACAGCCCGTTGAATACGGCGAGCCCCTTTTTCTTATCGAACCGGTATGAGATTGTTTAAGAAGATACTTATCGCCAACCGCGGGGAGATCGCGGTAAGGATAATAAGGGCCTGCAAGGAACTCGGGATCAAGACGGTCGCGGTATATTCCGACGTAGACAAGGACTCCCTCCATACGAGGCTCGCGGACGAGTCCATCTGCATCGGCCCTGCAAGCTCTGCGCAAAGCTACAATAATATCCCCAGCATCCTCACCTCCGCAGAGATCACCGATTCCGAGGCGATACACCCGGGATACGGGTTCCTGTCCGAGAACCCCCATTTCGCCGAGGCGTGTCTGACGTCGGGCATTACGTTCATCGGTCCGTCGCCAGAATCGATAAGGCTCGGCGGCGACAAGGCAAAGGCCAGGCAGGTGATGAAGCGCAGGAGCGTTCCGGTCGTACCGGGAAGCGAAGGCGCGGTCGTCTCCGAGGAAGCCGCCCTCAAGGTCGCGAAGAAGATCGGGTTTCCGGTAATCATCAAGGCCTCCGCAGGCGGAGGAGGAAGGGGAATGCGGATCGCGCATTCCGAAGAGGAGCTTGATAAATTATACTTCATGGCCCAGAGAGAAGCCCTCACCGCCTTCGGAAACGGAGAACTTTACGTAGAAAAATATATACCGGAAACGAGGCATGTCGAGGTCCAGATAATAGCCGACACCAAGGGCGACGTATTGCACCTTGGCGAGAGGGACTGCTCGATCCAGAGGAGGCACCAAAAACTGATCGAGGAGTCGCCCTCGCCCATCGCCACAGAGAAGTTCAGGAAAAAGATCGGGGAATACGCTGTCAAGGCCGCCAAGGCGTTTAAATATAAGAACGCCGGCACTGTCGAGTTCATAGTCGACAGCGAGGGCAACATCTATTTTATGGAGATGAACACCCGTCTGCAGGTCGAGCATCCCGTCACGGAATATGTGAGCGGCATCGACATAGTGAAGGAGCAGATTAAGATAGCAGCGGGCTTTACTCTTGAATGGAAACAGACGCAGATAAAGCTCTCGGGACATGCGATAGAATGCAGGATCAATGCAGAGGACCCGGAGAGGTTCATCCCCTGCCCCGGAAAGATCACCTTCATGTCCCTCCCCGGAGGTCCGGGCGTGAGGGTCGACACCGCTGCATATAACGGCTGCGTTATCCCCTCGCACTACGATTCCCTCATCGCCAAGCTCATAGTCCACGGCAGGGACAGGGCAGAGGCGATCTCCAGGATGAAGAGGGCGCTCGATGAATTTATCATCGAGGGAATAAAGACGACTATCCCCTTCCATAAAAAGGTCCTTAACGACGCTGACTTCTATAACGGCATTTTCACCACCAGCTTCGTAGAGAAGTTCAACCCGGTGCCCGTACCGGTCACCAAGTAGAAAAATACCTGCGACACGCTAAACAGTCGGGGCCAGATATCCGGGTCGCACGGACAACACAAGTCGAGATCTTCATGTATGTTTGCAATACACAAAAATGTGGAGATAGCATTATCGGTACTTTTGGCTTTAAGAACGCTGCACTGTTCTCGAATCCCGTTTCAAAAATCCTCGATTTCAAGTAAAATTAATTTTCGAATGACTCGCTCACTCTACAGATAAGGGTACAAAGGTGTATCTAAACGGCATATGTTTTATTACTGATGAGAGTTCCTGCGGCGGCGTGCTTTACGAGATGGTCTTCACGGTCCTTAAGGCGGGGATAAGTTTTATCCAGCACAGGCAGAAAGAGGGGACGAGGCGGGAAATTTATGAAGAGGCCCTGAAGCTGAGGAAACTGACCCGCTATTTTAACGCAACGCTCATCATCAACGACCATGCCGACATAGCTCTCTCTGTCGACGCCGACGGCGTCCATCTCGGCCAGGACGACCTTCCTCTGGCAGAAGCAAGGAGGATAATGGGCAAAAAGATCATCGGCGTCTCGACCCATAACCCGGAGCAGGCAAGAGCCGCGGAGGCAGGAGGGGCCGATTATATCGGCTTTGGTCCCGTCTTCGAGACTAAGACCAAGGATGCGGGTGCGCCCAAGGGGGTCAACAATCTGAGGTTGATCGCGCAAAACGCCCGCATACCGGTGGTTGCAATAGGAGGGGTAAATATCGATAATATTGCGTCGGTCATGCAGGCCGGCGCCGGCGCGGTGGCGGTCGTTTCCGCGATATGCAGCGGTGACGTGGCCGCGAATGCCGAAAAGTTCGTTGCTGTTATGAAAAATTTTCAGTGAGAATACGTCGAAGGGGTGCGAGATGAAAAAAGCGTTAGCAGTGTTTTTAGTCATTGCCGCTCTGTGCTGCGGGGCAGCTTGCAGGAAAAAGACCGACACCGTAAAGATAGGGGTTGCCGGTCCGATTACGGGCGACCAGTCCAAGATGGGCATGGATTTCAAGAACGGCGTTACCCTGGCAGTAGAGGAATGGAACGCTAAAGGCGGGGTCCTGGGCAAAAAGATAGAAATTGTCATCGGCGACGATCAGCACGACCCGAAACAGGCGGTCTCGGTCGCAAACAAACTGGTGAACGAAGGCGTTGTAGGGGTGATAGGCCATTTCAACTCGAGCTGCTCGATCCCGGCGTCGGATATATATAACAGGGCAGGCATCCCGATGATCTCACCCGGCTCCACAAACCCCAAGCTGACGGACAACGGATACAAGGGCGTTTTCAGGGTCTGCGGCAGAGACGATCAGCAGGGCAAGGTGGGCGCTGAGTTCGCAAAAAACCAGCTCAAACTGAAAAGGGTCGCGGTGATACATGACAAAACCACCTACGGTCAGGGTCTTGCCGATGAATTCAAGAAGGCCCTGGGAGGAAGCGTCGAGGTCGTTTATTACGGGGGTGTCGTCCAGGGCGATAAAGACTTTAAGAGCGTACTGACCTCGTTGCGCGAGACGAATCCAGAACTGGTATTTTTCGGAGGCATTTATCCCGAAGCTGGCCTTCTGGTGCGACAGGCGAAGGAACTCGGGATCAAGGCGCCTTTCATGAGCGGTGACGGGACTATCGACCCTAAGTTCATCGAGATCACCGGAGCAGAGGCGGCCGAGGGCACATACCTGACCTTCAGTCCTGATCCCAACAACATTCCGACCGCAAAGGACTTCATAAAAAATTACACCGCCAAATTCGGTGAGATAGGCCCCTACTCTATCTATGCCTATGACGCAGGCAATATTCTCCTGACGGCTATCAAAGAGGCGACCTCGAGCGACGCCAAGTCGGTCATCGACAAGCTCCACTCTCTGGAGTTTACCGGCGCGGTCGGGAAGATCAAGTTCGATGCGAAGGGAGATGTCACGTCGGCCCCTTATGTCGTATGGACCACAAAGGCCGGGAAGTTTGTGGAATACTGGAAACCGTAAGATCGTGAGATTATCGGCCGAAGGAAAAACAGACAAAGGGCTGTCGAGAAAAAACAACGAGGACAACCTCTGCCTCGATCCCGGCACCGGCCTTTTCGCGGTGGCCGACGGCGTGGGAGGAGCCGCCTCGGGTGAGGTTGCAAGCCGGGTCGCCATGGAAGTTTTGAGGGACCATATCAGGATGACCGCGCCCCATAATGAAAATCGCTTAGACGGCCCCGACCGGACAGAAGGACTTAAGAGGATCACGGCAGGCATCAGACTTGCCAACAAAGCGGTATGGGACGCATCAAAGAATGATCCCGCTCTCAGGGGGATGGGTACGACGCTGGCCGCGGTGATGATAGAAGGGTCATGGATGGGCATTGCTCATGTGGGAGACAGCAGGGTATATCTGATAAGGGCCGGCGTTATGACGCAGCTTACCGAGGACCACTCCCTCGTTGCCGAACAGGTCAAAGCGGGGCTCATTACGAAGGAAGATGCGGAAGTTAGCAGTATGAGAAACGTCATTACGAGGGCTCTCGGGCAGGAGGGTGCAATCGACGTCGATACCTCGGAGATAGCGCTTATGGACGGCGACAGGGTCGTTCTCTGCACCGACGGGTTGACAACCATGGTCCCGGACAGATCGATCCTCTCAACTGTACTCTCCCATGACAATCCCGGCGAGAGCTGCAGCGCACTGGTGGACCTTGCCAACAAGGGCGGAGGCAGGGACAATATTACGGTTGTACTGATTTATATGAAGGAAGATCCCGTCTCTCTCATGTCCTATAAGGCAATTCGATAAGCTCCCCTTCACCACTGTCTTCTGCATCTGACGCCTGGGACGTAGCAATATCGAGATAGACAAAGGCATCGACAAGTACCATGTCGTTTGGTTATGCGTAAAAGACCAGTTGTTCGATCACAGGGGAGGAGATCGCCTTCCCGTCGGCGGCCTCGGCATAGTGGCACTTGACCGCCTCGCCTTTAAAAAAGAAGAAGAAGTTCATTCTGTCTTCCTTCTTGAGGATGACGAGTGCGCCTGATGATCTCCCCTTTATATCTCCTGTGATATCGTCAACATTGAGCAGCTTGGTCGACGCCTTGATGGACGGCTCCTTCTGTAGATAGACAAGCATGCCCTTAAAAAGTACAGGGTCTATCTCATGGAGGGAAAGTGAGGCGGGTTCTTTGCCGCCCTTCGGAAGCTCCTCGAAAAATTCTCTTATAGTGTGGCTTAGGGGTCTCTGGCCTTCCACCCTGCCGGTTGCGTAAGGCCGGCCTTTCAGGAAAAAGAGTATGTCCTGAATTTCGCCCCTGTCCGACTTCAGGAAACCTGTGAATTCGCCGGCGCCCTGGATCTCTGAGAGGGTAAGTTCGAGGAATTCTATGGAGAAGGTCTTATTTTCGAAAATCCTCTTTCCCGAAAGGAAACTCGAGTCTCGACATGTATAAAATATATCATCAAGCCGGATGAATTTGCAATGCGGCAAGACATGCATAATGGACCGGCGGACCGGCGACACATGCGTGAGGTTGTGGACCACCTTTTTTCGTGATATAAATGGATTTAAAGGAGGGCACGATCATGCTTAATAAATATTTTTCGCGAAGAAATTTTCTGAAGGCGGCCGGGGCAGTGACAGCGGCGGCTGCTATCGGCGATCTCCCGAGCGATCTTTTCGCCCAGCAGCGGAGAATGGCGAAGTTTCCGGAAAAGACCGACCTTATCCTACTCACTTCTCGCCCCCCTCAGCTGGAGACTCCTCTGGCCTACTATAAGGAACTCATAACCCCTAACGAGGCCCTCTTCGTCAGATGGCACATCGCCAATGTCCCCACGTCGGTCGACCTGACTGCGTGGAGAGTCAGGGTAGGCGGAAATACTGAAAAGGAGTTGCAGGTTTCTATGGATGACCTCAGGAGATTCGAGAGGGTCACTTATACCGCAGTCATCCAGTGTTCGGGAAACGGAAGGGGCTTTTTCCGGCCGCGTGTCGCCGGAGGCGAGTGGGGCAACGGCGCGATGGGCAATGTCACCTGGACCGGGGCGAGGCTGAAAGATGTGCTTAATTCAGCGGGTCTGAAGGCGGGTACGGTCGATGTTTCCTTCGACGGGCTGGACGGGCCGCCGCTCCCCACAGTGCCGGATTTTGTAAAGAGCCTCTCGATCGACAAGGCGATGGAAGAGGATGTCATCATCGCCTATGAGATGAACGGGAAACCGCTGACGATGCTGAACGGCTTCCCTGCGAGGCTGATAGTGCCCGGCTGGTATGCAACATACTGGGTAAAGTCCTTGAGCACCATAACCGTGCTGTCGAAACCTTTCGAAGGGTTCTGGGTAAAATCCGCCTACAGGATACCTGACAACGACTGCGGCTGCGTGGCCCCCGGAACAGCGCCGAAAAAGACCACTCCCATCACCAGGATGACGACCAGGTCCCTGATCGTTGATCCTGCCGACAATGCCGACCTCGTTCTGAACAAGCCGGTGGAGATAATGGGCATCGCCTTTTCAGGCGGACACAGCATACAGGATGTAATGGTTTCGGTGGACGGCGGGAGAAGTTGGGACGAGGCGAGGCTGGGAGAAGATAAAGGGAAATATGCCTGGAGACAATGGTCCTATCAATGGAGGCCGGCAAAGCCCGGCAAATATACACTGATGGCGAGGACGACGGATATGATCGGCGGATCACAGCCGTACGAAGGCCTCTGGAACCCCGCAGGGTATCTCTGGAATAAAATCGAGAAAACAGAAGTTGTCGTAAGGTAGGAGGCGACATGAAAAAGATCATCGTTCTCCTTATGCTCTCGGCGGTCGCAGGGTTTGCATATGCCGGACCCGAGGGGTCCGTACATTCAATTCAGCTGCCGGAGATCAAGACCGAACTTAAGGCAGGAGAAGGAAAGGACGTCACAGAAAGGTTCTGCAGCATCTGCCACAGCCTCGATTACATTACTATGCAGCCGAAATTCACGCGTGTGCAGTGGACGGGGATCGTAAATAAGATGATAAGAGTTATGGGGGCCCCGATTCCCGAGGAAGACGCAAAGATAATCGTCGGCTACCTGACCGCCGGATATGGAAGCGGTGACTGACGCTTTAACGGGCCGGCTGTGGATAGTATCGCAGATTTAATGATTCCATCACCGAAAGGACGACGGGAGACTTGATTAAAGCACCCATCTTGCCATAAGATTGGTGTGCGGTAAAAAAGGAGCCAAAGTGAATATCGGGATAATAGGATCCGGAAAAATGGGGAGCGGCCTCGGCAAGTTGTGGGCCTTGAAGGGCCACAATGTATTCTTCAGTTTTTCCCGCGACCCAAAGAAACTCGAAGGGCTTGCGAAGTCCGGCCCCCATTCCAGGTCCGGCACACCAGCCGACGCAGTTGCATCAAGCGACGTCATACTCTTTTCGGTCGGGTACGGGATGATCAAAGAGGCCCTGGCCGCGACAGGCCCGATAAAGGACAAGATCATAATCGACTGCACAAACCCGGTAAAACCCGATTTAAGCGGACTCGCGGTCGGATTGACGACCTCTGCAGCCGAGGAGATCGCGAAGCTCATGCCGGAATCCAGGGTCGTCAAGGCGTTCAACACTGCCTTTGCCGAGATATATCACGCCCAGACGCGGCTATTCGGTTCACGTATGCCGTCGATGTTTTACTGCGGCGATGACAGCGACGCA
>Ga0316628_100004450_pt1 | contig 11002 bp, 7 predicted proteins | sample OWC_Aug_M2_C1_D5_FD_207648 | JGI IMG/M metagenome (GOLD analysis project Ga0316628, IMG submission 207648) | Wetland soil microbial communities from Old Woman Creek delta, Ohio, United States - OWC_Aug_M2_C1_D5_C | ecosystem: Environmental > Terrestrial > Soil > Wetlands | place: USA: Ohio... | reverse complement strand
AGAAAGCCGCGCTTGATCTCATCTTTCAGCTCGGCCTGCTGATGCTGATGTTTATCTCCGGAGCTGAGACCAAAGCCCTGTTCCAGCGGCACGAACTCAAGCAGATCGCCTGGCTAACTGCTCTGGGTACGGGTCTGCCATTCTTTGCCACGTTGGGGGTTGCCTGGATTGTGCCGCTCACATGGTTTTTGGGCGCGAAGCAAAACCGTGTGGCTCTGTTGCTGGTGATGAGCATCGCCGTGGCCGTAACCTCCATTCCGGTGATCGCGCGCATCTTTTTCGATCTCAAGATTCTGCACACGCGCTTTGCCCGGCTGGTGCTGGGCGTGGCCGTGCTGGAAGACATTGGATTGTGGGCGGTGTTGGCAGTGGCTACGGCGCTGGCCGAATTCGCCGGCCTGCCGCAGCAGAAGATTGCCTTCCATGTCTTGGTCACGCTGATTTACTTCGCTCTTGGTTTGACGCTGGCGCCGCGGGCGATGAAACGGATCTCCAAATCGCGCTTCAATCTGCTGGCGGTCAACAATCCCGTCTCATTCACACTCTTGATTGCGTTTTCTTACGTCGCCGTGGCCGGGATGATGGGCGTCAACCCGGTATTTGCGGCATTTCTCGCCGGGTTTGCCGTCTCCCGTAAACGCCTGGGCGAAGCGCTGGAAACCATTTCGCGCTTCTCCTTCGCTCTGTTTATCCCCGTGTATTTCGCTTTGGTGGGCTATGGCCTGATCTTCAACCAGGGCTTCTCCATCCTCATGCTGGTGGGCTTTCTCACCTGGGCCTGCCTGGTGAAGCTGATCTCGGTTGCGCTGGGTGCACATTTCGCGGGGTTCCGGGGACTGGACGTGATCAACCTGGCCGTGGCTACCAATGCTCGTGGCGGGCCGGGGATTGTGCTGGCCGGCGTGGCCTACGAAGCGGGCATCATCAGCCCCGCGTTCTATACCACGCTGGTGCTGGTGGCCGTTCTAACCTCGCAGGCCGCCGGCGCCTGGCTGGAATTCGTTTTGCGGCGAGGCTGGCCGTTATTGACCGGGGTAGGGTTGGGATCTGCTGGGCCTGCGTCCGAAAAAACGCCCGAGGAATTGGCAGCGTGATCGGTCACCTTCTGAAATTCCGACCCTGAGCGAAGTCGAGGGGGAGGAATCCCTATCCCAGCACCTTGAAACCGGCTTCTCGGAAGCTTAGATAACTTGGATAAGCTCTATCCGTCTCTGTGTTTATAGGGATTTCTCGCTTCGCTCGAGATTTCAGAAGTAAGCCTCGTCAGAGGGATCTTCCACCCTGCTGCTCTTCATCAGCGTCCCTGTCATCCGGTCATGCCATCCAAGCTGGTCTTCATCCACCAGCGCCCAGCCGTATCCCAGTCCTAGGGAAAATCCGGAAAGCCCGCTAGACAACGCCCGTAATCTGCGTCCCTTGCGGCCAACCGCCTTCCCTTCGAGAGTGGCGAGCTCAAGCGCGGTCAAGAACATACCTGGGGTCCGTTCTCCGTGGACCAGAAACAGGTATTGATAGAGCATCCACAGGGCTCCGCCCACAGCCATGGCGCAAAGCAACGCCATCCTGGACTGAGGATTGTCCTCCGCCAGTTGAGCGAAAATGACCTTGAACACCAAGGCAGCCACGAGCACGATTGCCAGATCAATGGCGGTAGCGATCATGCGCTGGCCCAGCGGCGCCGGTTGCGGCGCCAGCTCCGGCTCAGCCACGATCTGGTGCTCACTCGCCTCCAGATGGATATCGTCGAAGCTTGGCAGAAGCTGCAACTGCTCCGCTGGATGCCCGACCGGCGCAACGTAGTGGATTTCGTCTCTTGCCAAGTCCAAGCCTGCATCCAGGATGCGCGGCACTTCCAGCGACGGCTCAAGCGGGGCCGCTGCTTCGTCCTCGGCCAGCGGCTCGGCGGTTCGCAGCCTGGTAAAGGGCGAAACAGGAAAGTGGATGATCTTCGGCGGGTCAGGCCGCAGCAACACTTCTTGAGCGCTTAAGAGCGTATCTTCCGGCTGGATAAACAGGCTTTCTTCCTTCATCGCGTCACTGCCGTCGGGCTCCCCCCAGGCCGGGCCGTGGTAGCCGTCAAGAGGCTCCGGGGCGGGAAAATCGAGTTCCAGCGCATCAGGGTCAGAGCGTTTTCGGCGGCGAGCCCGATGCTGTTGCACGCGCGAGATCACTTCCCGGCGCCAGTGCTGTTGACGGTTATCCTCATGCGGATGCGAGGCCAGCGGTTCGGCAGCGAGATCCGCGCTGTGGTTCTCGGTTTCTTCCAGAAGGACGGCGATGTTCCTCCGGTTGTGGACGCAAGGGAATGGGTTACCGCATAGAGCGCAGGTCATCTTGCCGGGTTGTGAGTTCGCCAGGAGCAGGAAAAGCCGCGAGCCGGTTTTGCTTTTCTAAAACTGGGCGTGTTACCTTGCCCATTTCCGGTTGCATGCGTTCCCAACTCCAGTTTGTTATCACAGTGGGATGGCTTTGTCATCTCTTTCTCGCCGTGCCTCTAGTGACCAGCCAGGCGCTCCCGCAGCAGCCGGGACCGGGCGCGGCCGCAACCGCTCAGGAACAAAGCAGCTACTGCCATCTTGTGCTTACAGCGCCTCCGGTGTTTGGCAAGAGTGAGCCAGCCAGGCCGGGAGGCGCGTCCCGGATTCCCATCAGCCAGCAGCAGCCGGTCAAGATCAGTGCGCGGCAGTGCGAGAAAAGTGGCGATGAATACTCGCTGCACGGCGAGGTCGAAATCGAGTTTCAAGAGTATACGTTTCGCGGCGAGACCGTCGCCTACAACAATGCCACCGGCGAGGCCCGGGCCGAGGGCAATGCGGCTCTCGACGGCGGCTTCCGCGATATCCACATCACGGCCAGCCACGCAACGTACAACGTGCGCAGCCACACCGGCAAGTTTTATGATGTTGCGGGAACGACCGGTGCGCGGTTCAAGGGCAAGAACATCACGCTCACCTCCACCAGTCCGATTGCTTTTACCGGCAGACTGGTGGAGCAGACGGGCCCGGAAGAGTACGTGCTTCATCACGGGTCCGTGACATCGTGCGAGCTGCCTCATCCCAAGTGGACTTTCAACGCGGAAAAAATCATCCTTCGCGTGGGCGAGTCCGCCAAGGTGTACCACAGCACTTTCCGGCTGAAGGGAATCCCTGTCCTGTATCTGCCCTATGCCAACCCGCCGGTGGAACGGCTGGGACGTCAAAGTGGGTTCCTGGTGCCGAACATCGGCACCTCCAGCACCATGGGCACCATTGTTGGCGACTCTTTTTACTGGGCCATCAGTCGCAGCGCGGATGCCACGCTCGGCGGCGAATATCTTTCCAAGCGCGGCTGGGCGCTGCAGGACACCTTCCGCGCTGTTCCCAGCAATAGCTCGTACCTGAATGTGAATTATTTCCAGGTATTGGATCGCGGTGTTGCCGGGACCGACGCTCAGGGTCAGCCCACCACCGTCAACCAGGGCGGCGAGGACGTTAAGTTCAATGGCGAAGCCATGTTTGCCCATCAAGTGCGCGGCGTGGCCTCACTGGAGTATCTGAGTTCCTTCGTCTTCCGGCTGGCGTTCACGGAAAATTTCAGCCAGGCTGTAAACTCTGAGGTCAACTCCACGGCGTTCCTTACCAAGAATCTCAACGCCTATTCCCTGAACGCCTTTGCTTCACGCTATCAGAACTTCCAGAGCACAACTCCGGACGACGTGATCACTATTCTGCATGTGCCCGGCTTGGAGTCAGCCGGAATCGACCAGCCGATTCTGGGCTCGCCGGTGTATGGGGGCTACGACGTTGACGTGGAAGGGCTGCGCCGCGCCGAACCCGGCTTTGTCACGCCCGATCTGGTGGGGCGGTTTGAAGTCGCGCCCGACCTCTCGTTGCCGCTGCATTATCGCGGCTGGAGTTTCCGGCCCGACCTGGTGCTGAATGACACGATCTACACCCAGCAACAGATTCCGGCGTCGCCCGACCCCTTGCCTACGCACAATGTGCTGAACCGGCGCATGATTGAAGCCAGCTTTGCCGTGAGTCCTCCCGTGCTGGCCAAGGTGTTCGATGGCACTCTGGCCGGGAGAAAGGTGAAGCACATCATTGAGCCGCGGATGATCTACCGCTACACCAACGGGGTTGAAGACTTCGCCAACATCATTCGGTTCGATCTTCGCGACGTTTATAGCAACACCAACGAAGTGGAATACAGCCTGCTGCAACGTCTCTATCTGAAGCATGCCCACGACGACTGCTCCCAGCGCAAGGCCGGGCCGGCTTTGACGGAAACAAGCGGCCAGTTGCAGGCGGCGCAGCCTTCCGTAACCGCCGCTTCAGCGCCTTGCGCACCGGCCGGCGGAGACGAGTTTCTTTCCTGGGAACTCAAGCAGAAATACTTCATCGACCCGAACTTCGGGGGCGCGGTGGTCCCCGGCCAGCGCAATGTTCTGTTCACGACGGTCACTTTCAGCGGCATCGCCTTCCTGACCCAGCCTCGCCGTTTCTCGCCCATCGTATCCCTGCTGCGCCTGCGCACCTCCAGCAACAGCGACCTGGGATGGGAGATGGATTACGACACGGTCAACAGCCGCATCAACTCCAATACCTTTTACGCCAACTATCATTTCGGCAACGTGTTCGTGGGCGCCAGCGAGGCTTACATGCAGGACCGCGGACAGGTCGTCACCAGTCCCACCACGGGTCTGCCTCTCCCGCCCTGCGTCCCGCACCAGTTCAACCAGCCCCCTTGCGTATCGCAGGTGTTCAACCAGACGCGCGCTCTGCTTGGCTTTGGCAGCCCCAGCAAGCACGGCTGGAGCGCCGCAGGCAACGCCGGGTACGATTTTGAATTCAACGTGCTGCAATATGCCGCCGCCCAGACCGCCTACAATTGGGATTGTTGCGGCTTCAGCTTTGAGTACCGCCGGTTCTCACTGGGCAACGTGCGCAATGAGAACCAGTTCCGCTTTGCTTTCACGCTGGCGAATATCGGAACGTTCGGGAACCTGCGAAGGCAGACGAGGTTGTTTTAGGAGCTGGCGAAACCGGAAGCGGACCTGTTGTGGCGGTCGCAGCGGTTTAGAATAGAAGCCATGCCTTTGCCTGAGAAGCAGCGCCGTTTGGAGCAAGTTCTTTCCGCCCTGGGGCGGACTCTGGTGGCGTATTCCGGCGGGGTGGATTCTGCCTATCTTGCCTGGGCGGCGCACCGAGCGCTCAAGGACAACATGCTGGCCGTGATCGCCGACTCTCCCAGCCTGGCGCGTACTCACCTGCAAGACGCCATAGCCTTCGCGCAGGAGCAGGGCATACCGCTGCACGTGATTCAGACGGCGGAGATGGAAAGGCCGGAATACGTCCGCAATGACGTTCAGCGCTGTTTTCATTGCAAAGATGAGCTGTTTCGTGTGATGGAGGACTTTGCGGCGAAGAACAACTTCCACTCGATCGCCTACGGCGTGAACCTGGACGACCAAAGTGACTTTCGTCCTGGGCAGCAGGCCGCGCGTCGCCACAATGTGGCGGCACCCCTGCTTGACGCCGGGCTGACGAAGGCGGAAGTACGGGAACTGGCCCTGCAGGCCGGGCTGCGCCTATGGGACAAACCTGCTTCGGCCTGTCTCTCCTCCCGCATTGAATATGGCCGCCCGGTCACTCGCGAGGCCCTGGCCGCGGTGGAGCAGGGAGAGGATGCCTTACGGGCTCTGGGGTTCCGCCAGGTTCGCGTCCGCCATCATGGCGAGATCGCGCGCATCGAGATCGCCAGGGAAGAGATGGAGCACGCCCTTACTCCCGCCATGTTTTCTGAATTTACCCGTATTTTCAAAGGATTGGGGTTCACTTTCGTAACGCTGGACACTGAGGGGTTCCGTTCGGGGTCCATGAACGCCAGTGCAGCTGTGCAGCCCCTTATCAAGCTTCTATCTTAGGCGGTCCCGGCAACGGACATGAGATAATTTCCACAGGACATCTTACGTATTTTTGAGGTGGTTTAATTGGCACGATTTGGCCGTATTTTCTTAAACATACTTGTCTTTTCGGTTCTGCTGGGCGCGGGCTGCAGGGCCCAGAGCGCCGCGGGCGCCGGCACACTCTCCGCGGAGACCGTGCACCGCATCAAGTCCGAGATCCGGGCGCGATACAATGTCCCGCCGCAGGTCGAGATGTCTTTAGCTGAGCCCCAAGCCAGCGACATCAGCGGCTATGACAAGATTGTGGTCACGTTCACCGGCGGTTCGCACAGCACCAGCCACGATTTCCTTCTTTCCAAGGACCACAAGACACTGGCGCACCTGGAGAAATTCGACCTCTCCCAGGACCTTATGTCCAGGATTGACGTGAAAGGCCGGCCGGTCAGGGGCAATGCGGGCGCTAAGGTGACGATTGTCAATTTTGACGATTTCCAGTGCCCCTTCTGTTCGCGCATGCACGCCACGCTTTTTCCTACTCTGTTGCAGGCGTATGGCGACCGGATCAAGTTCATTTACAAGGACTATCCGCTGGTGGAAATCCATCCCTGGGCCATGCACGCCGCCATTGACGGCAATTGCCTGGCCGAACAGAACAGCGATGCGTACTGGGAGTTTGCCGACTACGTGCATGCGAACCAGAGGTCGGTTGCAGGCGCCAATCCGGGCGAGGCCTTTGCCAATCTCGACAAAGCCGCGCAGGAACAGGGAACTAAACACCACGTCGACCAGCAGAAGCTGAATGCCTGCATGAAGAAGCAGGACGAAAGCGGCGTTCGGGCCAGTATGGCGGAAGGCGACAAGCTGGGTGTGGATTCCACTCCGACCTTGTTCATCAACGGCGAACGGCTCTCCGGCGCGGTGCCGGAAGAACAGATGCGCTCCATCATTGACCGCGCTCTTGTCGATGCCGGCCAGGCGCCGGCTGCTCCGGCAAAGCAGCCGCCGGCGGCGCCCACAAAGAATTAACTATGACGGGAAAGTCGGGTATCGTACCCTAGCAAATCAGCAGGACAGGCTGCAGCCCGAGCGAGGGGTCCGCGGGAACCGCGGTGGGCGGCAGTCTCTGGAGGAGGCAACGGTTGATCCAGGCGCTCAAAAAGTTTCGCAACGCATTTTTGTTCGGGATGCTCTGTGTGCTGGCAATTTCCGGCTGTAACGCCGGGGGCGCAGGGCAGGACGTGATGGCGAAAGTAAACAGCTACAAGGTCCTTCGCTCTGAAGTCGACAAGATGTTCAACAGCCAGCTTGCGGGCGCCACACAGAAGCCAACTCAGGCGGAAGAACAGGCATTGCGGCTGAATATCCTGCTCCGCATCATTGATCTTCAACTCCATCTCCAGCAGGCGGAGAAACTTGGCGTGGTGGCCACCGACGACGAAGTTGAGAGTAAACTCAACCAGGCAAAAGCCCCCTACACCAAAGAGGAATTCGCGAAAAAGTTGTCGGATTCGGGACTGAAAGAAGACGACTACAAACAGGAGATTCGCCGCAATATCACGATCGACAAGCTGCTGAACAAGGAAATTGCTTCCAAAGTCTCCATCTCAGACAGTGACATCCAAGCCTATTACAACCAGCATAAAGCCGAGTTCAATCTGATTGAGCCGCAGTACTATGTTGCTCACATTTTTGTGAGCAGCCATCCCGGAGCGCGCCCCGGCGAAGTTACCAGCGCGGCCCAGGCGGACGGCCAGGCGCACCAGAAGATTCAGATGGTCTATAACCGGCTGGAAAGCGGCGAGGACTTCGCCTCCCTGGCCGGCAAATTTTCTGAGGATCCCAACACCGCGCGCAACGGCGGCGAACTGGGGCCTACTCCGGAGTCGCAGCTCAAGAGCACTGACGCAGCCACAAGGGACGCCATTCTCAAGCTCAAGCCCGGACAATATAGCCAGCCCATCCAGGTCTTTGATCCTTCCACGCACCAGCAGATGGGTTACCGCATCGTGAAGTTGATCGGCAAAGAATCCGCGGGACAGCGCGACCTTAACGATCCCGCCGTGCAGCAGTGGATCAGGAACCAGTTGCGCACGCAGCGTGAGCAGGTGCTGCGTGCAGCCTATGACGAAGTCCTGCGCGATAAGGCCGAGGTCCACAACTACTACGCCGAGCAGATCCTGAAGACGTCAGGCGCGCAAAAGTAAATTGTCCGCCGGAATCCGCCAGGTCTGGCGAGGTGTTCGCAACCCTCGTTCAGACTTTATCGGCGTCTCCGCAACTAGTTATTCCCCACAAATCCTTCCATCACCGCTTTGCGCAGCAGGTCCGGAGGCAGCAGGCCCTGGGAAAGAATGAAGTCGTGAAACTTCATGAGGTCGAACTTCTTGCCCATTTTTGCTTCCACGTCCCTCCGCAGCTCCAGCAGCCTGGTGTAGCCGTAAAAGTATGAAGTCGCCTGTCCGGGAGCGCGGAAGGTATAGCGCTCCACTTCGGTGTTGGCAAACGCTTCGGAAAGCACCACGTCCTGGGTCAAAACGCGCATGGCGTCAGCCGGGGTCACCTTGCCGCTTTGCAGTTCCGGATCAAGAAAAGCCCGCGCTGCACGCATCAGGCGGAGTTGCAGCGAAATCAATTGGCCGTCCAGCGGCATGTAGGGTTCCATGAGGTACTCGGAATAGAGACCCCAGCCCTCGGCGTTGGTGCTGTTGAAGGCGTAAAGAGCGCGGGCGATGGAAACACCGCGCTCCACCATGGAATCAAATTGCAGCTCGTGGCCGGGACGCGCTTCATGCGCCGTCAGCGTCCATGTGGATGCAGCGAAGGTGAAGTCATCGATCTGCTTGGTCTGTGCCGAGCCGGGGGCCGCCGGCACGTTCAGGGGCAGCACGAATTCGCCCTGCTGGCCGGTATTGTTCAGCAAAGGCGGTGGATCCATGTGGGGCGCCGGTTGCTGCGCCGTCTCCGCCGGCGTGGCCAAACGGATCCGCGCAGGCCTGTCGGGCAATGTTACCAGCTTCTGTTTGCGGATAATGCCCTCTATGCTTGCCAGCGTCTCTTTGTATTTTGGCAGGATGGCATCTCCCACGAGTTGGTCCTTTTTCAGCTCTCGGATTACGTCGCGGTAGTCGCTCGATTTCATGCCGCGTTGCTTGGCGATCTGCGCCGCAATGCCCTGCATTTCCTGTTGGTACTCGGTGAAGGCTTTGTGCGCCATAGCGGTAAGCTGGTCTTGAGGAATATCCACCCCAATCTGCTGCAAGCTGAACGCGTATTCCTCCGGCGGCAGACGAAAGTCGGTCCGCGCTTTAGGCAGGACCTGCTGTTTCACCCAGGCGTTGTACTCGGCAAGCTGCTGTTTCAGCCTGGCGAAGGGCTCCTGGTAGCCCTCGATTTTGTATTTCTGAAACAGTTGCTCGATGCCGTTCACGAAGAAGTCGGCCCGGGCCAGGTTTGTCTCCACTTCCACTTTGGGTGGCCCCATCTGCCCTGGTTTGCTCCAATCCAAAGTCCGGGACTTGGCCTGCTCCGTGATTGGCTGGTAACCCTGTTCCATGCCGGCGTACTTGCGCAGTCGAACCAGGGCGGCCTTGCGGCGATTGTCCGGCACTTGATCGTCCAGCAGCGCCCTGATTCCGCCGAACACGAGTTGCGGAATGTTGAAGTACGGCATGTCATACTTCTCGCTCAGCTCCTGGCCTTGCACGTTGCGTTGCGCGGCCTTGATCATGATTTCCAGGTCCTGCCGTACCAGGGGGTCCTTTTCTGTGGAAAGAGCTTTTTGCAATTGCTCAATCGCACCCCGTGCGTCTGCCTTGGCCTGCGCGCGGCGGTTTGGAGGAAATTGCGTGATCTGCTCATCGAGTCCCGCCACGCCCTGGCGGGCCGCGAACTCCGGCGCGTATTTTGCCTGTACTTTGATCAGGATCTGCGCGTACTCGTTGCTGCGCTTGATCCAGTCTTTCTGATTGGCTGGCGGAGCCGGTCCCTGAACGGGCCGGGTTTGCGCGCCCAGAAGGGTAGTGCTGATCATGACTGCGGACAAGATGATGCGGTGTAACACTCGCATACGGAATGCTCCTTTAGTTCCCGCTGAAAATGAATGACAAAAGATACGCGAACGACGCTTGTCTGGTTCGGGCTTATTCGACTTCGGCCAGGTGCTGTCCCGCTTCAACAGCCGCGCCTTCGCTTACGTTCAGTTTCTTTACGATCCCTTTTTTCGGCGACTTCAGCTCGTTTTGCATCTTCATGGCCTCAATCACTAGCACGGCCTGCCCGGCTTCCACTTCTGTGCCTGCCGGCGCCATGATCCGGACTACTTTTCCCGGCATTGGGGCCGTTATCTTCCTGACGCCATGCGTCCCGGCCTCCGTACTGCGTCTTGAGCGAAGCGACCGCGGATCGCGGACCGCGGCAGGGAATCGCTGATGGCCCACAACGATGTTGCTACCTGCGGCAGCGCTTTCCTGCTTCACTTCATAAGACTTGCCATCGAGCAAAATGGAAAGCACGCCTTCCTGAGTCGTAACTATATCCAGGGGAACCGGCCGGCCATCGAGCTTGCACTGCCAGCCTGAATCGTTGCGGGTCAGCTCAACGCGATGGCTCTTTTCGCCGATGGTGACTTCATAGATCATTCGTTGCGGAGACCCTCCGACCTGGCCACTTGCTTCCAGGCAGACGGCGCGCCTGGTTTGTGCTGGGCGTTGCCATTCTGGCCGTTAGTCCTGGGCGTGGCTGTGGCGGCAAAAAGTGCCGCGCCTACGGCCGCGATTTCTTCCAAGCCATCGGCTGGACCGAGGCTTTGGGGCTGGTCGGCCAGCATCCGGTCCAGGAACCCTGTATCCAGCCGGGCAGCCGCGAAGTCGGGATGGTCCAGAATGCGCCGGAACAGCGGCAGGTTGGTCTTGATGCCTGCGACAAAGTATTCGTCCAAAGCTCTCCTCATGCGGGCGATTGCTGCGTTGCGGTCCGCGCCGTAAGCGATGAGCTTGGAGAGCATGGGATCGTAGTCCAAGGGTACCGTCCAGCCTTCATACACGCCGCTGTCTTCGCGAATTCCCGGTCCGGAGGGCCGCAGCAGTTGGCTGATTTTGCCCGGTGAAGGAAAGAAGT
>Ga0316628_100004449_pt1 | contig 11004 bp, 11 predicted proteins | sample OWC_Aug_M2_C1_D5_FD_207648 | JGI IMG/M metagenome (GOLD analysis project Ga0316628, IMG submission 207648) | Wetland soil microbial communities from Old Woman Creek delta, Ohio, United States - OWC_Aug_M2_C1_D5_C | ecosystem: Environmental > Terrestrial > Soil > Wetlands | place: USA: Ohio... | reverse complement strand
GCAGTGGATGCGGATAGAGGTGCTCATCAAAAACTCACCTGCTTCGAAGTGCCAGGCCACAGACCTTGGAGCGAAGCCCTCATGGGGATCGGTCGCTGGGCGGGATCATATCACGCCCGAGAGTTGCCCGGTTTTGTTGAGATTGTCTGGGCCAATTCGGAGGATGAGAAGAGAACCCGCAGTTCAATGGGGCAATTCGTCCCGCCGATTTTATTCAGGAGTCGTGAATCGGTCGACTTCCTCACAATGTGGCATCAAATCTCTGGAATGGATTTCAAAGTTGATCGAATCCTGATCGAAGACGCACGAAAATGGGATCGTAATAGGTTAATTCAGGAAAGCGATCCAGAAATGCCATCCGGAGAGTCATTAGGCAAACCATTTGAGCTAGGCTTTCTCCGATTTGAGACCCAGGAGACCTTGAGTATTGACGAGTTCATGCCCAAACTTGCCGCTCACGTTGGCGGGTTGGCCGAAAAGAGGGGAGGTGGCTGGGTTTTTCAACAGTTCGAGAGAAACGAAAGAGGGCTCAAATTGGTCGAGGAATGTTTTACCCGCATAAAGGGCTACCAACCTGAGGCAAGTGAATACGCTGAAATCCTAAGCCGAATCGGCGCACTTGCGTTGCCTGAGATCCTGCGGGAGTTTAAGAGCCCACAGATAGCTCACGACATTGAAAGCCAGGTCGAGAAGGTGCGCAAGGGAACCTTCGGAGACAAGGTGCGCAAGGGAACCTCCAGCTACATTGACGACGGTGTCGAAGCCTATCTTATTGACGCGTTGTTTTGGATCAAATCGCCGAAACGCGACGAAGCACTATTGAATGCCCTCCAAGCAAAGCTACTAGGCACCAGAAATAGGTTTAATGAATTAGCAATTGCAAAAGCTCTCGCATTCTCTGGCTGCAAAAAAGCGATACCTCTGATTGAGCAGCTCGTTGGCAAGTATTCAGACGACCCGGAACAGCAAGCAGAAATAACCACGGCGCTTCATGCCCTTGGCGTGACATCTCCAAGTTCGGGACGAGGCCTTTCGATCTCAGTCGCGGATGGCGCCCGCAGCGCAATGGATACGGATACCGGAAAACAAATATTCGAGTTGATTAAGGCGGTTCTCTCGCAGTGTAATCAGGCCGAACCGGGGATGCAGATCCACGAGGCTGTAATGGGGCGCATCCCAGTTGTCAGAGGAACATACACCAAACGCTTAGATAATAATGGTCATTGGGCTTTTGAAATTCCCGTGCTCCGGCCAGATCGCGCCGTTGTACGGTTCAGCTACGTCTGTGGCCCCCTGTGTAGCGGCGGTTTCTTGGGGAGGATCAAAAGGGTTAACGGCAACTGGATTGTCACGGCCTGGGGCAGTCTCTGGCTTAGCTAATCTCATCGCATGAAGCACATTCTAATTAGGTCAGCTTGATCAAAGGTCGTATAACGGCGTAGTCGTACATTGCCAGCTCAGCGATAGAACTGCTCCGAGGCTCGGACTCATTTCTTTGCTTTGGTTGATTCGGGCTTGGGGGAAAGCTGAAGGGGTTTGTCCGGATCGTAATGAAATAGATTGGCGGGATTCCGAACTGGCTCCGTGCGCTGCTTCAGCGCACCTATTCGCTGATAAACGGCATCTTCGGCAGCCTCTTTCTCGCCGGTATGCCGGATTGAACCTGCTTCCGGTTCGGCCGCCTGATTCCCAGCCGCTGTTGTAGCGGCCGCCCGCTGTGGGCGCTTTCGCGAACTTTTCTTTTCTTTTAATCGCTGATGAAAAAAATGGTGGATCGTGCTAATGGACGCATGGATGTTGCATCTTTCTGCCAGGACCCGCGCCACGGCCCTGTACGTCCAACCTCTGCGGAGCATTTCCTCAATCAACTTGCCGTAACGGTCCAGGCGCGAGCGGTCTGGTTTCGGCGGCAGATTCCTGAGAATCTCCTCCAATTGAGGCATTCCATCGTCCACAGACGATCATCTCCCGAGAAAAAACTGAAAATCAGTACCGAACTATTGTCGAACAAACACCGAACGAGTTTCGAACAAACATCGAACAGAATAATTTCGGGTCGGTTGCACCGATCCAGCGCGCTTCCTAAGCCGGAGGCTTAGGGATAGTGTCTCTATCATGACTGCATTCCGACGTGCCTGCATGCCGCTCGATCACCCGACCTTCTGAATCAAAATGGATGTGATGTGTGGCCCGGGATCGGATGCGAACCTGTAAGCTCGTGCGGGCTCCCGCAACAGGCTGACGCGCTGGTTGCATAGATCGGTCAGAAGAGATCGGAGGCCGGCACCAGATATCGAGATGCCGTGAGTGGCATAGGTAACGATGATCATGTCATCATCACCCTCGGCGTGCAGGAACTGGCTCCACGGTAGCACGAGTGTCCGCTTCAACAGCTGGATCTCCATGCCGGCAGGACGATCGTGTTCTCGCGCAATCCAGGTTTTGCTATCGCTCAATTTCTGGATCATATGTGCTCCTTTCAGGTATTGGTTTGCGTCTTTCCACCGGCGCTATCAGCTCCTTGCTGGGCGCCGGCGGTTTGAGTTCGGGAGGCGTGGGTTTCTCCGGCATTAGATTTGTCGGGGTCTGTGACGGTTCCGGAAGCATCGTTGGTTCTGCAACGGGATTTCCCCAATGCCGGACATATTGCGCTGCCCAGCGGGCGAGGTTACAGGCGGCCTGAAAGCCCCGATGCAGGCCCTGATATAATCCGGGCCGCACGCCTCGCGCCAATTCCGAAGCCGACTGCCGGGCATTTGATCGGCACACGGATTCCGAAAGCGCCAGTTTATCGCTCGTTATGATAAGGACATTCTCTCTCCCGCGTGAGGCTGCGACATAAAACAGCTCCTTTTGCATGCCATCCGCGGAGATAATGACCGAATCCACCGATTTCCCCTGGCTGCGATGCGCCGTTACCGCATACCCGTGGGTGAACTGTCTGAAATCCGCCGGTAGGATGCGTCCGTCGCTCAGATGTACTCGGCTTTTGGAATCGACCCGATGCACGGTCGCAATCTCGCCGTTTGTTACCCGGAAATCGGGCTCTCGGCGATTGGTGGTAAGCAGGAGCTTGTCGCCGGGCGTAATTTCAAGCGCTTGCCTTTCGCATACATCAAAACTCTTTGCCTGCCTGGCCGTCAGAGTAAGGAGTTGTCCCGACGGGCTCCGGACGGTCACCCCCTGATCCTCTGCGTTTACGACCTCGACGGTTTCATTTTTCCTGATTCCTTTCACCGCGCGGTGGAAAATCAGCAGCTGGCCGGTCCGGTAATTAGCCATGTCGCTTTTCTGGGCAGTCGTCCAGTTCAGGGACACATCTTTCCCGATCTGCACACCCTTCCCGGCCTTCCCCTGGGACATTCGGATGGCGTGGGTCACCCGGTCAATTTCCTCGTGGGTCGCGCAGACGACGATTGAATCGCGCGCCCGTGCTTCCGCCTCTGAGAGCGCCTTTGCGACCTCCTGTGCGCGCTCCAGCCAGGGCACCTCCCGGATGGCGCCAATCCTGTCCAGCATTTCAAAGCCCCGACCGGGGTCTAGCCTCAGCTCTTTGACGGCCTCGCGATAGTCTTGCGTGATCTGACGCTGTACCTGGTTGAGTTCGACGGTCCGCAACCGTGATTCCTTCTCGAGCACCCGAAGGGCGTCGCAGGCTTCCACGCTCTGGATTTGTTTAGTGTCGCCGCTGAGGACAATGCGAGTCGAATAGCGCTTGGCGAGGCGAAGCATTTCCCACATCTGGCGCCCGGAAACCATGCCGGCTTCGTCGACAATCAGGACCTTGTTGCCAAGCGACCTCTGAAGTCGCCTGTCGTGAAGCAGTCGTTCAATCTTGATCGCATCTTCGAAACCCACTTTCCTCAGTTCGTCAACGGCGCTTCGAGTCGGCGCGACGGCGATCAAAGTCTGTCCGGACTCGATCAGGCCCCGGCGGAGCTCCCGGAGAGTCGCGGTCTTCCCCGTTCCGGCGGCGCCGCTGATGTTGATCGCGCGATCGTGAGAATCCAGGACAAAGTCCACAACCTGTCTTTGTTCGGCATTCAGGCGAGTAGAGGCATGGAAAGGATGGCTGCCTCCCAGCCGGCTGCAGACACCAATGCCGTCATTGACGGAGCCGATCATCTGCCGTTCCCGCTTCAGGCTCTCCTTGGTCGCGATTTCGTCGCCCTTGCGCAGATTGACGCCGGAGGATTCGTGCGCCGCAAGAAGTTTCTTCAGTTCCTCGCGATCAACTTGACCGCGGCCATGGCGGAGCGCTTCCGCGAGGATTTCGTAGTCGCGCGCGACCGACACGCGCTCGAAAACATGGTTCTCTGCATACCGCAGCGATGCTTCCGCCGGGGCAAAAGGGATGGCGGCATTCTTCACATTGGCGACGAGTTTATGCAACAACCATGATTCGCCGATTTCCAGGCGGGCACGCTGGTATTGTCTTACGGTTTCCGTCGAAATGTTTCGTAGTTTGTCAGCGCGCGTTTCGCGAACGAGTACAGCGACTTCTCGAGTGGTAGGCTGGCGCCCGTTAATCTCGATAAATTTCTGGACGGCTTCGTCGCGCTGCCGGCTGCGCTGGCTGTATCTCGCGAGGATCTCATCCGGCACACCGCGGATCTCGAAGCTGGGGTCCCGGCCTTTGCCGCTCCGGCGGGTTTCGATTTCGTACCCGAGTTGCCGTACTTCACGGGCGAGCGCATTCCGGTACACCTCTGTCAGATAGGAGCGCCGCTCATAGATGCCGGAAGCCTGCAAGGCTTTCCAGCGCTTCTCTTCGGGGTCATAGGTGAGATTGGCGGCGACGGCATGCGTGTGAAGCTGAGGGTCGAGTTCGCGGCTGCTGTCATGATGATAGACTGCAATCACCATGTTCTCCGTCGTCCGGCTCCGGTTCATCCCGTTCTTACGGATTCGTGCCTCCGCATGAAGCTCGAGTTCGTGCAGGGCTTCGGCGACGGCCTTTTGGTGAGCTTCGATGAGACGTTTGTCTTCGCCCAATTCCGCTATCACCGAAACCGATTTGGGGGCGGAGATCGTAAAATCATACAAATGCCGGCCGTGGGATTGGGTCGAGCCATCGGCGGAGATCCGGTCGGCGCTCCTCCGTTGACGTAGAAAATTGCCTTCCGGATCCATGCCTTGCCGAAGGTACTCGAAGTCCTCGAATTTTACTTGTCCTTCGAGCCCGAGCATCTCGGCCCCGCGTCCGTGCCAGTATCCGACTATATGCTCGCCCTCGGCGTAGTAGTCGTTGTGCTCGAGATGCCGGGATGCATAGCCTTTCCCGTCGGACATGGCACGGATCGTGAGCATGCACTGCTTCCTATTTTCCCGAAGCGGCCCGTTCTTTTTCAGGCCCACTGTCGGCAATGAGGTCGATCAGATCCCGATTTTTCGCGCCCGGTCACGGCAATAACAGCTCCCTGACCTTGTCGAATTCGGCGAACATCCGCCGCCGGTAGCTTTGCGCACGCATTACGAGCGAGGCCTTGTGAAGTTCCGGAGCATCGGTCCTTTTTGCGGCGACATCGCCGAGCGTGGCGCCGTGATTGCGGGTGGCGTTCTCAAGATCGGGAAGACGGAAATCCATGGAAACCTGCGCCGGATTGAAGATCTTCCGGAATTCCCAGGCCTGAACACTCTCGCGCCAGTAGGTGAAATCCGCGTGCTGCGTGAGGCTGTTTTCGACCATCAGGTAGTTGACCCGGTTCTGGAGCCTCGCGGCCCAGGCGAGCACGCTTTCGACGCTCGCAGGATCGTCCGTGACCACACCGATAGCGGTAAATACGATGCCGGCGTCTGCGACATCGGGATACATGCGATCGAACCAGTCGTGGGTCACCTGGCCGGCGCCTGCTCCCATGTCGGCCAGAATCACCGGGGCGCCGGCGGCGAGATGGTCGATAAATCCATCGAGCCCGGCCGGCGTGTGAATATTCAGTTTCGGGACCCGGTTTCCAAAATAGTGCGCCATGGATCCCCGGGCCTTGTTTTCCGTGTCCAGATCGAGCAGTGTGATCGGGATCTGGTTCGTTTCATACCAGTCGGCAAGGCCGGTCATGACGGCGGTCTTGCCGACACCGCCTTTCCCGCCCATCGATAGAACAATCCTCTTTCTTGCGGCAGCGGCGCGTGGAGTAGAAAACTCGAGCTGGTTCATATGCCGGCCTCCTGCTTTCCAAGGGAACGGCTGTTGCTGCGATTCTGGGCGCGCTCTTTGATCCAGTCTTCGACCTCGCTTTCGAGCCAGGCGGTGGCCACTTTGCCGATTCGCCTGCTTTGAGGGAAACGCCCTTCCCGCATCATTTTCCAGATGGTGGTTCTTCCCAGGGGAATCAGTTTTCGAAGTTCTTTAAACCGGATGTATTTCATTGCTTTGCCTTCTGGCCAGAGTCTCGGTGGTTTCGTGGGCCTTCAAAAGCTCACTGACATAGGAGCCGTTGCGATTTTTGCCCCCTCACCCAGTAACAGTGTTTGGGCGGTCTAAAACTTACCGATCTTTTTTGCGATGTTTTCTTTGTCCCCGTCTCATTGTTTCAAGCGGTTCTATGGAACTCGAGGCGGGTTCGGCATCAAAGGGGCGGGATATACCTCCTTCCCCTTTAACCTATAAGAGTCCAGAAAAGCCAAAATACTTACCTGACTTTTTTCAGATTATCGTTTATCTCCCACCGCCTTTAGCGTCGGGAGATAAGTCTTGCGTACTGACGAATTGGTGGGCTGATTGGAATGAGACGACGTGTCCATGCGTTTTGGCATTGCAAGGAACAAGTTACTGTGGACTTTGTTATTTGGATGGATGCGCTGATGGGACCTCGAGCCGCGGAGGAAAGGCAGAACAAATTTGAGCGCCTGGCCGAAGACAACTATTCCCTGAGTATTCCCACTTTTGGCCATCTTGCTTGGAGCTGACCGCCTGAGGCGCAAACACAGATGCTCTTCTCCAAGTTGCGCGCCCGATATTTTGGTCGCTTAAGTTCGCTCTTGGCGATCATCGGCAGGCCGCCTGCGGGTGGTTATCGCCCCTTGTCACCCAATGACAGATGCGCAAAAACCTGGGCGATCCCAGCGATGGCGCCGCCAAGAGACTGCTACCTATATGCTACCTTTTGGCGATTTGAGTTTTTTGCTGAATCTGTAACTCTTTTGTTTTCTGGTGCGCCCGGCACGACTCGAACGTGCGACCTTTTGATTCGTAGTCAAACGCTCTATCCAACTGAGCTACGGGCGCATCCTTGGGCTGCAATACTTTACCGACCCCGTCGTCGTTCCGCAACCCCAATTTTGCCGCCGGTACCAAAGATGGGAATGCCTCATCCGCGTTCCTGCCTTGAGCACCATATCCGCTGCGCCAGTCTGCCTGCCTTGGCTGTCGTATATTTCTATTCTCGTTTGCCCATCCTTCGTGCCCGGATTGTACAGGCCCAGGCCAGTCCACCAAGTGCTGTCATCGGCTGCCTGGCTGAACACGGCTACGGTGAACCGCTCAGTCTGCAGGGGAAGCGCCGCAGCGAAGTACATGCTGCCGGCGATGCCGAACACGACGTCGCCAAAGACGCCTGGCTGGGTCTCGACACTTAAGCTGCCAATGGATTTCGGCAGGCCAAGGAGGGTTCCGATGCATCGTCCAATTCTGCCTCCAGCATCCGTCTCAACCGTACGCGGTCTGAGAATCTCGCTGCCGTCTTCGCGGACAACCTTGGTGATCGCCTGAGCCGGATACGGATTCGTGTTCCACAAATTGATGTTCGTGGAAAAGCGCGCCCAGCCTTTTTTCCTGCAGCAGCCGGACTGCATCTTCACCGCTCATCCCGAGGTAGGTGAGGGTCGGGCCGGCGACGGGCACAACGGTGCCGGGCCGGCAACCCGCGATGACGGTTTGGTGATTGACCTTGCGCTCCTGAAAGGCCTCCGCGTTGATCCCGCCACGCGCACCGTTAGCGGCCTTTACTTGCCGAACTGTCTGGCCAGCTGCCTTGCCTGGTCGATTTCTCCCCTCAGGTAATTCCTCTTGCCTACCGGGAATGGAAGAGGTTTTCCGGAGACTGCCGCAATCGCGTCCACGGCGCGATCGCACACTCGGTGCCACATGGGCCACAATTCCTGGCCGAGGTTCACCACCGGAGCCTCATCGATCAGCAAAGGGAGTAGCTTGGGAAGGAGTTTGGGATCATTGATGTACTCGATATCGGAGATGGCCAGGTATCGGACCTTCGGATTGGGATCTGCGAGCTTGTCGACGAAGGGAGTCCGCTCGGGCCCATCATCGAGGCGGGCTATCGCAAGGGAGGTTTTTCTGGCCGCCTCAGGATCCGTTTCGCTTTTCATGTGCTCCCGCAGGTGGGCAACCGCCGATTTGGCTCCGATCCGGCCCAGTATGCGCGCAGCTTCCCCGCGAACACGGGCATGATGGGAATACAGGGCCATGCTCGTAAGAGGTTCAATCGCCGACGGGCTATTGGTCGTGTGCAGGAGGTCAATGGCCGTATTGCGGACATCGGCATCGGAATCCTGCAGCGCGCGGCAGAGCGCAAGAACAGCTTCTTCCCCTTTGACCTCAGCGAGGCACTCCAGGATCAGGGCACGTCCCCGCGGAGGCGCCGACGGATATCGATTCAGGAGCACGGACACAGCCGCCTTGCCCAGATTGCGTGCCGTGGTCCGCGCCTCACCATTCAGCTGGTCGATCTGCACTTCCAGTATTTGGGTCGTCACCTGCATTTCCTCCACGTGCCCCGGGATGTCCGGCTTACAGGAACCGCTGCTGCCAAGGCACCCGATGCTGCAGATCACCAGCGGCAGAAAAACCCGCTCAAGGAGTAAAGAGATTCGCCTGGCGGTTTCTCGAGTCGGTGTATTCGTTATCGGTGTCGTCATTGGTCAGGTTTTTGATGGTAATCATATGGCCGGACCGCCCGGTACCGTAACCGGCATCGTTGCCTGCAAAAAAGTACCGTCCTCCGGGCCCGATCCGGTCAGCCGTGTTGAGTCCCACCATGTAATACATCAGCCTGCGCCTTGTCCACAAATCGTGGCGGCGCCTTGGGACGCTTGTGTTCCATTGCGGATCATCGTCGGAATGAGCGTCTTGGGGCACGGCGTGTTGAATTCCAGAAAGGTTCAGAATGTGGCCCAATTCATGTGCCAGAGTGTGCGCCTGGGTTTCAATGTCCTCGTTCGTGTCTGAGACCACCAATCCTCTTTCAGCGGAGCTGCCGAACCCGATGTAGAACGGTTCCCCGTTCGAGCTTGCCGTCCTGATCTGCCGGACGAAGTGGATGTTCAGGCGGCGCTCCACCCGGTTGGTTGCCATCAGGCGGGTGAAGTTCTCGTTGCTTTCGTGGGACCCGTATACCGGGCAGAGCAGTGCGCCATCCGTCGGATTGATCCCGTTGCGCGACACCTGATTGGTCATGTTGGTGTCGTCCTTGCGCGTGTCGATCGAAAAATCGATTCCTGCCGGCCTCCACTGGCGATTGACCTCGGCCATCAGAGTATCGATATCAGCAAATGACCTCGCCGTGGTATTAGCGGCGGTGCGAGTTGCGGGCGGGGTATAGACTGCCGTTCGGTGAACGGCAACGAGAGTCGTCAAAAGCCTCGAGATATGGATCGTGATTTCCGCGAGAATCGGCCCTTGTTTGCTTTGGGCATGGATCCGGAGCTTCACCTCTCCCTCGTTCGCTCCGGCCCGGAAATCGACCGGGGGATAGATTTCGGCGGCCAGTTGCGCGGAATCCGGAGTAGGAGTCACCAGCATTGCCTTGCTGGTGTCCTCGATGCTGACGAACAGAGGAGCTGCGTCGGCAACCTGGATTCGCACCACACGAATGCGCGTTAGATCGCCGCAGCAGACGCCCACAACCGGTCCGCCAAAGCTCCTGAATCCGCGATCGTCGATATCCGGCGCATAGGTGCCTGCCGGCACATCCATGTCCCAACGGCGAAATCTGACCGGAACGATCCGCTGCCATTTATATACGGACAGGTCGAAATCGGAATCGGCCATTTCTATTCTCCCACCATGTCCCGTATCGACCGCTGGGTGTCTGCCGATGGGATGCCGTCGGGCCTGAGCGGGCTGTTGTCCGCCTGGTAATTCAATACCGCATGCTCGGTCGGATTATCCATCGAGCCAGAAGCCTCGCCGAAATCGTAACCCAGCATGATCAGACGCTGTGCCATGCCCTTGATTATGGTGTGGGGTTCCAGCGGTTCGAGGACCTTTACTGTAAACTGGGTTCCAAAGATGGTCAGAGTCGCACTCTCCCCCTTGGGAACGCGGACTCGCACTCTACCTTCCGGACCGGTAGTGCCGCGAATGGGGAGGCTCCCCGCGGTGGTGTATTCGTACTCCAGTCCCTGAACTCCCGCCGCCGCATCCGTGCCCGGATAGCGCTGGAAATAGAGGTCGACGCTTGTGTACACCAGCGGAATCACCTCGCATGGGGAATTGGTGCCCATCCGGTCATAGAAGCGGCAGGCGAAAGTGTCTCGAGTATTTTTGTACTCCCGCCGCTGCTCCTGAAACTTGCGCCGTTCCTTCCAATTCGACCAGAACCGATCCCTGCATTTGCCGGGCCCTTCCTTCGCCCTCGGACATGGCCAGTCCTGATAATGGACGTAGCTCCCGGGTCGGAAGAGGAATATCAGAACACGCCGGTTCGGGGTATTTTCGGAGTCCCGCGTCGGCTTGTTCTCGGCTTTGGAATATTCTTTATTCTCCTCTTCGGAAAACATGAGGACCGGATTGAATTCCCCGCATCCGTGGTAATCTCCTTTCCCGTCCTTATCCTCCCCGCGCGCCAGAAAATCCTTTTTCTCCACCTGGAAGGGCTTCCCTTCTTCGTCCCGGCAGTGTTTGTCCATATAAGCCCGGAACATTTTGGCTCTGGTGTCTTTGTCCGCATTGCCCGAGGGCGAAAGCGAATGGTCGGTCTGAAATTTCTTTATCCCGTCCTTATCTGCGGCTGCAGAACCGGACGGGTATCCCAGATCCTGCAGTAT
>Ga0316628_100004448_pt1 | contig 11005 bp, 12 predicted proteins | sample OWC_Aug_M2_C1_D5_FD_207648 | JGI IMG/M metagenome (GOLD analysis project Ga0316628, IMG submission 207648) | Wetland soil microbial communities from Old Woman Creek delta, Ohio, United States - OWC_Aug_M2_C1_D5_C | ecosystem: Environmental > Terrestrial > Soil > Wetlands | place: USA: Ohio... | reverse complement strand
GAACAAGTCGCCTTTTTACAAAACCATCTCCATGAAGATGATCTCTACGGGCACGGAGGGTTCTGTCGTCAGGGTGACATTAGGGCAGAAGCACAAAAACGTCTGGGGCACGGTCCATGGAGGGGTCATGGCATCCCTTGCGGATTCTGCCTGCGGCATCTCTGTGCTGCCGTCTCTGGCCGTCGGGGAAAGCATTGTCACGACTTCCATGCAGATGCACTATTTCGCGCCGGCAGACGTCGGTGAGCTTACGGCCTACGGCACGATGATCCACCGCGGCAGGCGTCTTGCCCACGCGGAGGCTAGAATCTACGACGGGAAAAAGAGGCTGATCGCCAAGGGCATGGCGTCCTTCGTCATCGTGAGAAAAGAAAAAAAGACTGATTGATTTTCAGAGGCTGGCACCGTTGATGGAAGAAATATCCCCGAATCTTTTCATGATCACCGTCCCCATGCCGTTCCGTCTGAAGCATGTGCATATTTTCGTCCTTATCCACAACGACGGGATCACGCTTTTCGACACGGGCCTCAACACACCGGAGACTGTATCGATACTCGAAGAATCACTGAGGACTATCCATAAGACTCTGCGGAATATCGATCGGATCTTCATCACCCACCACCATATTGATCACTGCGGAATGGCCGGCCGCATCAAGGCGATCTCGGGCGCGGAAATTCACGTGTCGGAGATCAGCAAGGAAGTCCTTGCGGTGCGAACCGACGAGGCAGAACTCGTTCGCCGTGTAAGGGACTTCTGCCTCCTGCACGGTCTTCCCGAAAGCACGACGAATTTCGTCATCAACCTGTTTCTTTCTTTCAAAACCGCCGGAAGCCCCTTCGAAAGCGACCGATGTTTCCAGGCCGATTCCCGTCAGGTCGCAGGTAAAACGGAATTTCAGGCCATCGCAACCCCCGGGCATACGCGCGACCATATATCCTATTACTTCCCGAAAGAAGGCCTCCTCCTCTCGGGCGACCATGTCCTGCCCGAGATTACCCCCAATCTCAGTCCCGACCTCTTTTACCCGGATTTTCGACCCCTCCGCAGCTTCCTGGACTCACTGACACGGATCGAGACCCTCCCCGCCAGAAAAGTCTATCCGGCGCACGGAGACCCTTTCTCGAACCTGACCGCAAGAATCAAGGAGATCAAAGCACATCACGAGGTCAGGAAGGGACTGGCTTTAGAATCGGTCACACGGGGGCCCCGGACAACCTTCGAGGTGTCCAGGAATATTTTTGGTGACGACCTGCCTGAATTTGACAGGTTTCTCGCCCTCAATGAAACCTACGTTCATCTGGTCGAACTCGTGCACGAAGGGGCTGTGAAAGAGGAAAGAAGCAAGAAGCACGTCCTGTACAAGACGGCATGACTTGAGAATTGAAAGCGGTGGTTCCTGCTATGGGCCACCCACCCGCCCTGACATCTCCCCCACGATTTTTTTCGCTGCGGAGATCTTCTGCGCCCTCACGGCACCCACGAGGTAGCGGCCGGACTGTTCGACAAACACCCCGCCGTATAGGGGATCCATCGCGGACATGGAGACCCGATCCCCTGCCTCGGTCACTTGAATATCTCTCCCCGATGCCCTCAAGTAAGCATGGTATTGATCAAAGGCCTTTCGGGCGATCTGCCTCGAGTCCTCGGGGACCAGGAAGACCTGCAGCTTTTCGCCCTCAATAACAGCGTCTGCGACGAGACCACGGCGCAGGAAGGCATAGCCCAGGAGACTCCTGGCGATATACCGCTCCGTCCCGGGCAATATGCCCGGCACACGGAACATTTCGACCTCCCCCGGACGGCCCGTGCCAGGCGGGAGATTTTTCGAGATGGCCTGGCCGCATGCGAGGAAGATGTCTTTTTCTATGTTTGTCACCCCGGAGGCCTGAAGCCGCACGAAATACCTGTCCTGGTAAAACATGAGCTGCGACGGTGACAGAAACCCGTCGGCACCGACCTGGGATGCCGCGGCGCCGGGCTTTCGGTAATTTGAGTAGATGCCGAAGGCATCGAGAAGCGAGGCCATCCTGTAGACATCCGCCGCAATGGCTGTGTCGGGGTCCCCTTTCTTCGCATACCGCGCTGTAGCAACAACCTCGAAACCGTAGGGAAGGTAAAGCTCCGCTTCACCGTTGATGTAGTCGAAAAGGTTGTCCCTGTCGTAGAGAATAACCCGATCCTCCAGCAACCACCCTTTCGAACATTCGGGAATGGGCAACACGTTACGAATGGAGTCGTCCGAGGCGTTGACCGGGACGGCCAGACACAGGGCCAGGACGGAAAGGACGACTGAAAAAATCACAAGAGATCTGTCCACGGATAACATTTCTAAGCCAGGTATTTTCTCGCCTGCTCCATCTTCAGCCGTATATCAAGCCCGTTGACGCACCGGGCCAGGCAATCTCCACAGTTCAGGCAGGCGGACGCGGAACGAGAGGTCGGGATTTTCCCGTAGGTGTACCGGGCAAGTGCGTGGTTTTCGTAGCCTTCAGCGTACATCAGGCAGCGGTTGATGGTGCTGATTTCGACACCCACCGGACAGGATGCTTCACATTTTCCGCAGAGATGACAGTAGTATGGCCCAATGGCGGCGCCGTAGCCTTTCAGGATCAGACCGTCGACATACTTGAACCGCATTCCCATGACAGCTATGTCTTCCCTCAGCTCTGCGGTATCTCGCATGCCGGGTATGGCCGCGGTGACATTCCTGTCCTGAAGCGCCCATTTGAGGGCTGCCTGGTGGGGGCTGATCGGCCCGAGCGCATCCGTTTTGTACCCCCCCGCCTGAGTCTTCATCGCAACGATGCCGATCTTCGCCTGTGCAGCCCTGGCGATCGCCTCCTTCACATCGGCGTCGCTCTTGAAATTGTAAGCCACGAGGGCCATGTCGAAGAACCGCTCAGGATCATCCACAAGGGCATTGAGAACCTCCGCCTGGTTCGTGTGCGTGGTAACACCGAAGAAGCGGACCTTTCCCTGCTCTTTCAGTCTGACGAGGGCCTCCCGGGTCTCCGGACTGAACACACGGTCCCTTCCGTCGAGGCCGTGGAGCTGGATAACATCGATATGATCGGTCCCCAGCGCCTGGAGACTTTCCTCGACATTCCTAAACATGGCCTCTTTCTTCCTCGATGAGGAGCGTATCTTCGTGGCAACATAAACCTTGTTGCGTATACCCTTCAGGGCTTTGCCGACGATCTCCTCGTTCCTGCCGTTCATGTATGAACGGGCCGTGTCGACATAGTTGACGCCCTGATCAAGGGCCATCCTGATCACCTCTGGCTCGGGTGTCAGCATCGCCCCGAAACTCACGACGGTGATCTTCAGTCCCGTTCGTCCCAGGGTTCGGTAAACAGGCTTTGGAAAAACGAAGGGTTCTGTTGCCGGAAACCGCGCAGCGCCGACAACCCCCTCCCATCCGAGCAGTGCCGATGTAGACCCTATCATCCCCAACCGCAGAAAATCCCGCCTGTTCATGTATGCCCACCCCTTATTCCTTGACGCGATATGCGATTTTGACGCTGGACTATACCATATTTCAAAGGTCGGCGCCCTGATGGATTTTCAGCCTCCGATGGACGATGCGGAGGAATAGCGAGAGGGATAAAGACGCCGATGAGTATCCGACAGGAATTATCGTCTAAAAAGGTAAAAATCTCATTCGAGAACGATTTCTTTTCGCACGCCCTCTTCTGCATGGTGCTCACTATTTCGCATGAGCAAAATGAGGACGATAGAACAGGTCATTATCACCGCAAGAACGTAGAAGGTGTCGTTGAAGGCCATCATGGAAGCCTGCCGCACAAGTCCCTTGTAAATGGTACCCAGGCTTCCAGGATCCAATAGAGCCGGCGCGAAACCCTGTTCCTGGAGGCTCTGGGCAACCTGCGGAAGGGCGATCTGGAAATTCCTGTCCAGGAGGCTCATGTTGCCCGCGAGATGCGAGTGATGAACCTGCACTCTTCGGGAGAGGATGGTCGAGGCAAAAGCCACACCGAAGCTTCCACCGAGCATCCGGTTGAAATTGAAGATGGACGCTGCGTTCCCCATGTCTTCTTTCCTGACCCACGACATGGTGAGCGTCATCAAGGGGATGAAAAGAAAGCCCATACCGAGTCCCATGATGATCCGCGGCCAGACGATCGCGTCGAAATCGGCGGACATACTGAACTTCGACATCATGAATATCGAAAAGGCGGTCACGGCTATACCGGAGCCGAGGAGGCCCTTGGGATTTACTTTCGTGATAAGCTTTCCGGCGATTGGCATGGCAATCATCGTCATGAGCCCCCCGGGCCCGAGGACAAGCCCGGCCAGAAAAGCCGTGTACCCCATCAGGGTTTGCAGGTAGATCGGCAGAAGAACAATGCTCCCGAAGAGACAGAAGAAGGTGAAAAACCCGATGATGTTCCCCGCGGTGAAGGCCGGGTTTCTGAAGATTCTGAGCTGAACAACGGGGTTCTCCGCGAAAAGCTCGTTGATGATAAAGACGGCGAGAGCAGCGAAGGAAATGATGCAGAGCCAGAAAATGAAACCGGAAGCGAACCAGTCTTCCCTCTGTCCCCGGTCCAGCATGATCTGTAGGCAGCCGATCCCGACGGTGAGGAGCGACAGCCCCATGTAGTCGATCTTCATTTTTCTCCTCTCCACGTAGGCGGGATCAATAATGAATGAAAGGGTCATGAGGATGGAGACAATCCCGATCGGTATATTGATGAAGAAAATCCAGTGCCACGACCAGTTGTCCGTGATCCAACCACCCAGGAGGGGTCCGATGATCGGCCCGAACATTACCCCCATGCCGAAGATGGCCATGGCCATCCCGTGCTCGCGGGGCGGGAACGTTTCGAGCAGAATCGCCTGCGAAAGGGGCTGGAGTGCGCCGCCTGCGGCGCCCTGTAAGACCCTGAACATGATGAGGGCGGGGAGGCTCCAGGAAATCCCGCAGAGGAACGAGGTCAATGTGAAGAAAAAGACAGAACCGATCAGGTAACGCTTCCTGCCAAAGAGCCGACTCAGCCACCCGGTCATCGGGATGACGATGGCATTTGCCGCAAGGTAGGACGTGATGACCCAGGTGGATTCGTCGATCCCGGCGGAGAGACTCCCGCGGATGTGACCGAGGGAAACATTGACAATGGAAGTATCAATAATCTGGACGACGGTGGGAAGCATGACCGTTACGGCGACGATCCACTTGTTCATAAGACCCACTCCGCCGATCAATTATCGATCAGGATAGTCGGCTCGACGGACATGCCGATTCGCAGAATCGGTGCCGGATTGTTCGATTCGTCCAGCACGATCTTGACGGGAATTCTCTGAACCACTTTCACGTAGTTGCCTGTGGCATTCTCGGGCGGGAAAAGCGAAAAGGCCGCCCCCGTGCCGGCCATGATGCTCTCCACTTTTCCATGGAGGACCTTGCCTGGATAGGTGTCCACCTTGATCCTGACTTTCTGCCCGGGTTTTACCCGCGTCAGTTCCGTCTCCTTGTAATTGGCCGTGATCCAGACATCTCCCGGCGTAAGGGACACGACGGCCAGCAGGGGCTGCCCGGTCTGGACCCGGTTTCCAGCCTCCACATTTCGCTTGGTGACGTAACCGTCGGCGGGGGCCAGGATCTTCGTGTAACTCTGGTTCAGCTCCGCACCCTGCAGGGTGGACTGGGTCTGCCGGATAATGGCCTTCTGCGTTCCCAGGGATGCCTCCGTCTTCTTCACGACTTCCCTTGATGATTTGAGTTGTGCCTGGGCCACCTCAAACGTAGTCTTTTTCTGATCGAAAAATTCCTTTGTGACGAGATCTTCTTTGACGAGAGAATCGGCCCGCTTAAAGTCGATCTCTGCCTTGCGGAGCAGGGATTCTTGCACTTCAAGGCCGGCCCGTGCAGCATCGAGGGAGGCTTGGAGCTCGATGAGCTGATTCCTCGCCGCCTCAAGGTTGGCCCGTGATTCCAGCACCCTCACCTCGTAATCGGCAGGATCGATTTCAACAAGGGTGTCTCCTTTCTTCACCATCTGGTTGTCCGTGACGTGCAGGGCCTTGACCGTCCCGGGGATCTTCGAGGCCACGAGATATACACGCCCGTCGACGTAGGCGTCGTCGGTGCTGACATGGGTCTTCCGATACTCAAAATAAAAGAGCGAAGAGACGATGATAACCGCAAGAATGACAGCCAGCGTGGAGAAGACAAAAATCTTTTTTTTCTTCTGCTTCCTGTTGTTTGAGTTCGGGCCTTCACCCGCGCCCGTCGCCACGGTCATGAAACGGTTCTCCAAATAGCTTGAATGACTTGTAAATTAAGCCTGTTCCATCGTGATTTCAACGGAAACCTGTCTTGCGAATGCGTTGATTCGGTGGAATATCAGAAAGAATTTTTCAATTCAATCATTCTTTTGCAGATGACCTGCGAACCATTGGCCGTCAACCGGGTCCGCTGAAAAAATTTCCACCAGCCACAACCCTGCAGGGGAGGCACCATTGATTCACCCCATCATCTGTGCTAATAACTTCTTCGTTCCTTTCCGATGATAAACGACATTGTTTCCAAACGAACATTACACCGGTCGACCGTTACGCCCATGCCGAATCGTCAAATTGCCGCCCCCCTTCAGGCGGCTCAGAATGCAGATGGAGCCTCCAGGTCCGGATTCGCACTGTGGCCGTTCATTCTGGCGGTCGCCCTTCTCCTTCTGTGTGTTGCCTGCAACGCACCGTCACAGCAACCCGCAGCGCCTCAGGGCAAAGCACGGGACGCCGCTATTGACAAACCACAGGCAGCAAAGCCGCATGTCGGCTTCGCGTCCAGCCAGAAATGGATCGACCATTATCGAAAACACGGGCGTGAATTCGGATCGATCTCAAGGGAGCAGTATCTGCTCAAGGCCCAGGAACTCCGCGACCACCCGGCGGGCGGCGATATCCTCGAGCATGTCCGGCCCGATGGCGTGATCACGCGATTCGACCGGGCAACGGGCGACTTCATTGCATTCAATGACGATGGCGTCATCCGGACCTACTTCCGACCGAACGACGGCGAGGCCTACTTCCGTCGCCAGGCCCGCAGGCGTCATTAACCATTACGCATCCTGAAAGGCAAAGAGATGGTCAAGAAAGATCCTGTATGGGAGTTCTTAAAGGAGAGGGGTTGCCCCGCGCATGTGATCCGGAGCGGCCTGAACGGGCTCATCGAAAGCTGGGAGACCACCGTCGAGTCGGTTGAGAGGGGCTACAGTCTCGGTCTGGACGACTATCTGAACGACATGGACGGAAGACAGCTTATCGAAGAGGCTCTTGGCATTGCACCGGACAAGGACAAGAAAAAGTACGCCGATCGCCTGCGACAGGCTGACGCCCACATGAAAAAACTTCTCTCTCCTGCAGGCAGGTGCCTCTGGGGAGACGAAGTCGCGGAGGCGGAGGGTTGGTCCGTAAGGAAAAACTGGTGGTACTTCATGAAACCACTCAGGGCCGAGAAAGCGTTGTTATCAGAAATCGAAGATCTCTAATGCCCTGCGAGATATCGGTTCTTGTTCTGGAGGGTTTTTTCTGGTACGTATTTTTTCGCGCCTTTTTACTTTCAGGCAATCCAACAGGAAAAGGAGACTGAAGATGCAGGGACTTTTCACCTTGACACCCGCGGAATCGAAGAGGCTTCTCGGAAAGGCCCTCACGGCCCTGCCCGAGGTCCAGAACGCAAAGAGAAGCGGCTACCTCCTCATCAGCCGGGGCTCGACGACGGCCTACGTTGCTGAGGAACTCCTGGGGGAAAAGGTCGCAAAGGACAGGCTGATGGCCGGGCAGGTCATCAGGGGTGTGCTCTGCGTGCTGAGTGCCGAGGAGAGGGCGAAGCCTATCACATTTTACAAGGGACAGGTCCTCCCCGTGGAGCCGGGGACCGTCCTCGACAAGCTCTCACCCGGTGACATCCTCATCAAAGGGGGCAATGCCGTCGATCCCTTTGGAAACGTGGGCGTCCTCATGGCCAGTCCCGCAGGCGGCACGATGGGGCAGTTTTACATGGCCATGAAGGCCCGAGGTCTTGAGATCATCTATCCCGTGGGTCTCGAAAAACTGATTCCCTCCGTCGAGGAGGCTGCCAGGTATGGCGGTACCCTCGCACTCGGCCGGACCATCGGGGCACGCGTGGGGATGGCCTGTGTCGCAGACGGGAGGGTCTTCACGGAGATTGAAGCCCTTGAGAGTCTCTTCGGAGTTGACGCCGTCTGTTACGCCGCGGGCGGCTGGGGGGGTGCCGAGGGATCCGTGACGCTCATCGTCGACGGGCCCGATGAAGAGGTGAATCGCTGTCTCGATTTCATAGAGCAGAAAATCAAGGGGGAACCGCCGCTACCCGGCGTAAAGGGGCCCTGCAAGACCTGTCCAATTCCCTGCAGTTTCCGGGGAAAGGATGTGAAGGAGTTGCCGGATTACTTGAAATAGCGGCGAAAGACAAAAAAGTCATTGTACGTTGCATAGACGTGCACAACATAAATGACCGGAGAGAAAAAAGAAGTTCTGGCGGTGTTTGAATCAGCAAGGAGGGTCGAATGTACCGTTATGTGATGCGAATGGCTGTGTGCTTCACGGCCCTTCTTATCCTTTCGGGCTGTGCCGTCGAAGGTTCAAAATATTCGGAGCTGAGGCATTCCATCACCCCGGTTCAACCCGATAGGGGAAGGATTTATTTCTACAGAGTGGCAGAGGCTGTCGGCACACCCTTTCAGCCATCGGTCCTTCTCAACGGCGAAGAAGTCGGGAGCTCCAAGCCGGGCGGCTTTTTTTACGTCGACCGCCGTCCAGGCAACTACAGGGTTTATCTCTCGAATGAAAAAGAAAAAATAGTGGAGTTTACGCTCGATCAAGGCCAGACGCGATACATACGAATGTCCGTCGCCCTTTCAACCATTACTTACCGTGTGTACCCTGAACTCGTGGCTCAGGATTTCGCCGAATCGGAAATGCAGACGCTTCATTACTTAAAATGAACGCGGCGAGTTTCGACAGACATTTGAACAGGGCATGAATGGATGCCCTGGATCCGGGTGGGCGGGAATCCGGGGATTGTGGTTAACTGCTGAAGTCCTCAATCTGGACGAGGTACCACTTTGAGTCGATCTTTCTGAATTTGTAGTAGACCAGGACGCGATTATCTCTTCCCTTCAATCTCAGAGCGGATTCATCGGGGCTGTCTTGCGCCGTCTTCATGATGGCGATGTCCCAGTCTTTGGGGCTGAAATCGGTGTACTTCCACTCCTTCCTCGAAATTTTCTTCTTTTGAGCTGTCTCCGCACCCTCACCATCCTTATAGATGGTGATATCCAGGGGAAACCGCGTGTGATCGCGCTGGAACTTTTTAGAAGATTTGAAGTTGATGTAAAAGGCCTTGAAGGAGTCCGAACCTTTTATATCCTTCTTGAGACCCCATCCCGTGTCGTAATCAAAAGATCTCACGACCTTGCCGGCCTGGTCTTTGTTGGTCTCCGTGGTCATGACTCCCTTCTCGTCATAGGCGTATTCCGTCCAAAGAGTGACCCTGCCTGCTTCTTCCGTGTAATCTTTGATTAACTTTCCACCGTCATTGTACAGGCGCTCCTGGAGATGAACGCCACCCCCCTTTGCGTCTTTATCGACCGACTTCGTCACCCGGCCGGCTTTGTCATAAGCTATTTCCCTCGAACGGATGACTTTTCCGCTTCCATCCTTTCTCGTCTCCCGGATCCGGCGGCCCTGGTCATCGTATTCCCTCTCCGTCCATCCCTGAATCGCCCCGTCATCGCCCGTGTGATACTCCTTGACGACGCCGTCAGGTTTCACATTGCAGCTTTGGCCGTTTGCCCCGCCGGCTGTCAGGATAATCGCCATCGTGATAATCCAGCCTATCCCAAGCATTAATCTCAAAAAACTCGAACTTTGCTTCATAAGACCTCACCGATGATATTTATGTCTTACAGGCTTTAACAGACCGAATCAATGCAACACATCTGCCAGATTGAGGTGACCGGCTAAACCTTTTTTCCCATTTCCACCCATATTGAGGGCATCCCGGGTTTAAAACCGCTTGCCTGCCTCTACAAAAAAGGCTATTTAAAAAACCACAATTCTTTACAGGGGTTTGCTGATATGGCTCAAGCTGAAATTTTCAATATTGCCCTTCTGGTCATCACTTTGCTTCTGTGGGGGACGACGCCCCTCATGGAAAAGGTCGGCCTCCGGGAGGTTGATCCCCTCATCGGTGTTTTTCTTCGCAGCGCAGCCGTCGTTATTGTCCTCGCCGTCGTCTTTCTCTTCTCCGGCCGGTATGGTGAACTTGCCAGGGTCTCCCCAAAAAATCTCGCCCTCTTCGCCGGAAGCGGCATCATGGCAGGGCTCGTTGCCATGTGGACCTACTTCTATGTCCTCAAAAGTGGAATGATGTCGCAGATTGTACCCATCACGGCCTCCTACCCGCTCGTCACGGCGCTTCTTGCCTTTCTTGTTCTCGGCGAGAGTTTCTCCATCCAGCGCGTCGTCGGGATCATCATGACGGTGACGGGGATCCTCCTCATCAAGCAAAGCTGAAGGGACGGCTGTTCGAATCTTGAACCACTGACGAACCTGATGTAATCTGGACGAAACTCCTTTCGGAGGATCTTTCATCGATGAAAATGACCCGGCTCGAGAAGATCAAGCAGATCTGGATCCTCGCCCACATGATAGAAGAGAATCTCACGACGGATAACCTCAGTGATCTCATCTTCGCGCAAAATGAAATGGAAAGACTGATCATCCAGTGCCACGAGGAGTTCCCGGATCTCATGACAGCCGGGCAGTTCAGGGCCGCAAAGAAGGACTATGATGCCTTCTTGAACCTTCTCGATACGGCCTATGCGGAGGAGAATGAAAAGTCCGGGGAGAGGACCGAGCCGTGAAAACAGGAACCGCAAATCTACCCCTCCACGGGGGAAAAGCCCCTGCCTGGCTATTCAGCCGGATGAAAGACCTTGCCGCGGAGATTGC
>Ga0316628_100004447_pt1 | contig 11006 bp, 6 predicted proteins | sample OWC_Aug_M2_C1_D5_FD_207648 | JGI IMG/M metagenome (GOLD analysis project Ga0316628, IMG submission 207648) | Wetland soil microbial communities from Old Woman Creek delta, Ohio, United States - OWC_Aug_M2_C1_D5_C | ecosystem: Environmental > Terrestrial > Soil > Wetlands | place: USA: Ohio... | reverse complement strand
AGTCACCGATCAGTGCGTTGTTCCCGAAGGAAATCGCACCAATCCTCGAGTCTAGAGTGAACGTGATCGTCCCTTGCTGCGCGACGCGATAGAGGAGTATGGCGTGCGGGTTATCATGAGTCTCGAGGGTCGCGTTGAGCCCCCTGACGAAGACTGTCCTCCCCTCCTCCACCGGGTGGACCGGATTCTGAGAAGGATTGAACGACGTGGCTAGGACCGATGCGAAAATCACCTGCTTGGTCGTCCCGGAGGGGGACACGCCGACCTGCGAGAGGGTCATCATACTATCGGCGAGGGGCAGGTAGTTGTAAGAGACGGAGTCGGTTCTTACGAGCCAATTCCCGCTCATGGGATCCTGGCTGATATCACCTCTCGCGCCGCCGGCCGAGAGCGTCAGGAGAAACGCGATGGTCAATGCGGATATCAGGTACGCCGCTTTCATATCGTCGCCGCCATCCTTTTCTAAAAAAAGATGGAGGAGGCTTCCCTCCCTTTCGGGAGAGATCTATTATGTGGGCAGATAATAGACTAAGCCTCTGAATACCTCGTACGACAGGTCGGGATATATCGGATTTGGTACAATGGTCGAACGCAAGACCGAGACGCGCCTTGATTGTCCAATGTGCACAGCCCTAGCTCGAGGGATTCCCTAAGTATTTTATGCCGCAGACACCTTGCGCCCTCGTGGTTCTGGAAGTCTTCCTGGCCGGGTGCATAATCGGCTTCTCCGCCTTGATGCTTGCGACCTCGCTCGCGTCGTACTCCCGCCTGCGCCACGCCAGGTTTGCCTATGTCTCGGCCGCGTTCTTCCTGTTCCTGCTCGAGGGGATTCTCGCCATGGCGGGGTCACTGATAGATTCATTGAAAGGCACGTTCAGCGTCCCCGACTCGATCCTGGGCATCGAACTCCTCATCCTCATCTTTCTTTACCTAGCGGTGGCAAAGAGATGAGGCATGGGGACGAAGGACGCCCTTGAGCTTGAGACGAGACGTCGCATATTCGCGAGGATCTCCTCCGTCCCGGGGACGTACTTCAGGGAGATACAGAGGGACGTCGGCCTGGAGGTCGGAGAGGCCGAGTACCACCTGGCGTATATGGAGAAGGCCGGGCTTATCTCAGCGCAGCTCGAGGCGAACAGGAAGAGGTACTATGCGAAAGGAACAGTCGACGAACACGACCGGCGTCTTCTCGCGCTCCTGAGGCAGGAGGTCCCGAGGCAGATTGTGATGGAAGTCCTTCTCGCCGGCAAGCTCTCTTTCCAGGATATTCAGGAAAAAGTGCGCAAGGCGAAGTCCACGCTTTCCTTTCACCTCTCGAAGCTCGCAGCGGCAGGTTTCCTGCTGGTCGAGCGGTCAGGGAAGGAGAACGTGTATCGGGCGGGAGACGAGGAGAGGACAGCCCGCTGCCTCATCGCCTATAGAACGAGTTTCCTCGACGAGGCGGTCGACAGGTTCGCCGATGCATGGCTTGAGCTCAGACCCTAGTCGGCGATACCTTCAATACCATCCCCCGAGTAGTTCCCCTTGGATGATTACGATCATAGGCGTGGGCCACGTATTCGACATTGGCGGTCAGGTCAGGCAGGTCATCCTGGATCGCCACCCGGCGGTTGTCGGCGTTGAGTTGGACAAGGTGAGGTACTGGGCCCTTACCAACAAGACCGGGCGGGAGGACACGGGTGCGATGTATCGTCTGCTGTCATTATTCCAGCGCAGAATCGCGCATCAGTACGGAGTTGAGGTTGGTGACGAGATGCTCGCCGCCACCAGCACGGCCAGCGAGATCGGTGCGGACATAGCATTCCTCGACATGGACTCGTCCATGGTTCTCAATAGGCTTTGGGCCTCGATGACATTCGAGGAGCGCGTGAAACTCTTCGTGTCCACCTTGGCCTCACTCTTCGTGGGGAAGAAGCAGGTGGAGAAGGAACTCAAGCGGTTTGATCAGAACAGCCAATCATATATTGAGGAGTTCGCAGAGCAGTTCCCGTCAGTGAAGCGGATACTAATCGACGACAGAGACAAGTTCATCGCGGATGGCGTTCGCACACTTGCTTCACGTTATGATCGGGTGGTGGCCGTGGTCGGTGACGGACACGTCGACGGAATCACGAAGCAGCTCGCGGACGTCACGCCTGAGGTCATAAGGCTCAGGGAGTTGCGGAACGCCCCGCCCTCGTCGAACGCCTCGCTTTCCTTCACGGTCGTGCCGCCAAAAGCCTAGCCCTTGAATCCCCCAAGTCTCGGTTGGAGCGAATCTGGCGTATATGTCCTATACGGGTAGCTAGTGCGAGGGTTTATAGACCGTGAGTTCGCTAAGCGTTTCTGGTTTCCGGTGAGCTCGGTCAAATCCAGCCTCATAGTCGCTGTCTCGCTGATTCTAGTTGTAGTCCTCATCATTGGCATCATCCTGATCTCATCCCCGCGCACGTCGACCGCCCCCGATTTCACCGTGACTAGCATCGACGGAGAGACCATCACCATGAGCAACTACAGGAACCAGCAGGTTGTCCTGCTCGACTTCATGTCAATCTTTTGCTCAGGGTGCAAGATAGTCGCGGAGAACCTTAAGTCGATATGGCAAAATTATGGGGATGACTTGCAGGTACTGAGCATCGACATAAACCCACAGATGGACACGGACGAACTCCTCAGACCCTTCAGGGATACTTATCAAATTCCATGGCCCATAGCGCGTGATACGGACTCGATAACCAACAAATATGGGACCGGGACCGACATTCCGCACGTCATAATCGTGGATAAAAGTGGCGTGATCACATGGAATTGGGTGGCAAGTGGCCCACTTGACCCAGCCGCCAACAAGGCGGACATGCAAAGCCAGATCAGCGCCGCCACGTCCGGGACGGGCATCCCAACATCGGTAGTTCAGGGAAGCGTTTTCTCTCTCGCCATACTCGCCGCAGTCGGTTCGTTCTTCTCTCCCTGCTCATTCCCTCTGCTCCCCGGTTATATGGCATATTATCTGGGCTTGGATGCTGAATCCAAGAAGAAACCATCCACAGCCACGGCCGCGGGCCGCGGTTTCCTCGCCGCCACAGGGATGATTCTGGTCTATGGAATCATCGCCGCCGTCGTCTTCGCGGTCGGATTCTCCGCCAATGCAGTCGTGCCATATATCGGCCCGGTAGTCGGCGTGATCCTGATTATCTTGGGCGTCCTGACGTTGACCCCCATTCAATACCACAAGATCGTAGAGCCTTTCCGCAGGCTCCGCCAGAAGTTGTTCCCAAGCAAGGAAGGGAAGGAACTCGGAATGGGGACGAAGATGTTCGCCTACGGCGTCGGGTACGGTGCCGCCGGATTCGCATGTGTTGCCCCGCCATTCATCGCTGCGGTATTGACCGCGTCAATCTATGGCAGCGTGTTGTTCAGCCTCTTCGTTCTCGTAATTTACTCCGCAATCGTGATTGCCCTCATGATAGCCATCACCGTCTTGCTCAGTGAGGCCGGCCAGGCGGCTGTGCGGAAGATGAACCGGTACGTGAACGTGATTAAGAAGGTCAGCGGAATCGCGCTGATCATCGCCGGCGCCTACCTCATCTATTTCTATTTCATTTCTCAATAGGCATGACCGTTTTCAGGGATCCCTCAAGTTTCAGGAGCCTGACCTTGTATTCGATTCCTCCCGTGAACCCGCCAATCCCATTCGAGGCCACGACTCTGTGGCAGGGCACGATGATGCAGGTCCTGTTGTGCGCCATGACCTGACCGACTGCCCTGGCTGCCCCTGGGCTCCCTGCAGCCTTTGCGATTTCCCCGTAGGATCTCGTTTGGCCGTACGGTATCTTCCGCGTTGCCTCCAGCACCCTTCTCTGGAAGTCCGTATATCCTGAGTAATCCACCTTGTATTCTTTGAAGCTGACGGGCTCACCCGAGAAATATCTCTTGATGTCCGCCGCGAGCTTCCCCGATCCGCGCGGTCTGCTCGGAGGGGACTTATGGAGCAACACGTCTGTGATCTTGCCATCTCGCTCGATAATCGATATCCCGCCCTTCAGGGCGGGCAGCAGATAGTCGGTTCCGGACATGACTGAGTAATGGCTGGACGGGTTTATCATTGTCTGCTTTGCCGGTGGATTAGAGGATCACTCGGGCATCGACGACCTTGCAGCCTTTCCCCTCAGGCAGCACGATGAGCGGATTGATGTCAATCTCTTGGATGTGGTCCTGCTCCTCGACAAGCTGGGAAAGCCTCAGAATGGCGTCCTGGATTGCCGCGACATCAAGCGACTGCGTTCCACGCGCGCCAGTCAGGAGCGGATAGGTCTTGACCGACTCCACCATCCTCTTCACATCCAAGTCGGTCACAGGGGCCAAGGCGAAGCTCACGTCCTTCAGATACTCCACGTAAATGCCGCCGAGCCCGAAAGCCAGCATCTTCCCGAAATGTTTGTACGAGTTCATCCCGAGTATGCACTCCATGCCACCCTTCACCATCTCCTGCACAAGCAAGCCGTCGGTCTCGACATTCTGTTTCCGGAGTCCCTCGCATATTTCCTTCACGCGGGACCTCAACTCCTTTTCGTTCTGGATGTTAACCGCCACCGCCTTGAACTCGGTCTTGTGCAAGAGCTTCGGCCCAACCGCCTTGACGACCACGGGATAGCCAATCTGGCCGGCAGATTTCACCGCCTCATCCATGTCTTTCGCAAGCTTCGTTTTGGCGATATCGAAGCCGTACGCCTTGAAGAGGCCAAGCGCCTCTTTCTCCCTCAACCTATCTTGCTTCGCTCCTCTGGCCTTCTTCACCATTCTCTCGGCCTCCTCGCGCTTGACCTTGAACGTCTGGTACTCGCCCTCTTTGCGCTCGATGTACTCAGCGTGGCTGGTCAGCATCGCAAGGGCGGTCGCCGCGCTCTCAGGAAACAGGAAGGCAGGTACACCGTTTGTGACGAGCTCGACGAATCCGGGAGACTCCTCGTTCCTCGTCAGGAAACAGCAGAGGACAGGCTTGTCGTGCCTTTTCGCGACCTCCCAGATAGACTGTGCCACCGGCACCTCGTCTATTGGCAACGGGGGGACGTAGATTGCGAGTGCCGAATTGACTGATTCATCCGCCAAGACCGCATCAAGGACATGAGCGTAGCTGTCAGGATTGCCGTGCGCGGTCATGTCGACAGGATTCGAGACTATCGCTTCGCTAACGACGTGCTTCCTTATTTCGTCGAGCGTGGCCTGCTTCAACTTGGCCAGCTCCATGCCCATCCCGACGAGCACGTCCGTGGCCATTATGGCGGGGCCTCCAGCATCGGTTACGATCGCAACTCGGTTACCCTTCGGCAGTGGTGCCATGTTGAAAGCCATCGCCAGGTCGAACAACTGCTCGATTGTGTTGACACGAATTACCCCGCACTGCCGGAACAGTGCATCGACTGCGACATCGCTTCCCGCCAGGGAAGCTGTGTGGCTCAGGGCAGCCCGTGCACCTGCCTCCGTCCTGCCTGATTTCACAGCGATGACTGGCTTCTTCTTGGTCAGCCGTCTAGCTATCTTGATGAAATTCCCGGGGTTCCCGACATTCTCGATGTACATGAGAATGGTCTTGGTGTTGGGGTCCTCTTCCCAGTAGCGAAGCAGATCGTTACCTGATATGTCGGCCTTGTTCCCGAGGCTGACGAACATACTGAAGCCCAGTTTCAGGGATCTCGCGTGGTCCAAGATGCCCACGCCGAGGGCGCCGCTCTGCGACATAAAGGAGATTGAACCGGAAAGTGGCGGGGTCGGCGCAAACGTCGCGTCCATCTGAACATCAGGGTGAGCGTTTATGATTCCCATGCAGTTGGGCCCGATCATCGCCATGCCGTATTTCCTGACGACATCGAGGAGTCTCTTCTCCAACGATTCCCCCTCTCCGCCTATCTCCTTGAATCCTGCCGTTATGACGACGATGCCCTTGACCCCTTTCTTCCCACATTCCTCGACCGCCTCGATTGTCTTCGCCGCCGGGACGACTATGATGGCGAGGTCGACATCGTCCGGGACGGCCGATATGCTCGGGTAGCATTTCAACGAATGAATCGACTCGGCGTTCGGGTTTATCGGATAGAGAGTACCCTGGTACTCGTTGACGACAAGGTTGTGCATGATGGCATAGCCAACCTTCTCCTTGTGGCGGGAAGCCCCTATGACCGCGATGGACCGAGGAAAGAAAACGGGATGCAGCTTGGCTTTCATGCCGAGATTCAGAGCATCCACGTTCATTAAACCTCGCGTCGAGGCAGCGCGAAATCAGGCCACGCTGCGACAACTTATAAATATGCTAGCAACAGTTCGCTCGCCGCTCCGAGAGTCGCCATCTCTCGGGGCTGCTCGGCCGAGGTCGGGCAGTTGCGTTGCTGGTCGTTAATGGGAGGTTGAAGGATGAAAACGAACGTCTCAGGGAAATGCTGCGCGATGTTGGTCGCGGCATTGATTGCCATCTCGTCGTGTGTGGTTGTCTCGTCGGTCTCGAAGGCGTCGACGTCGAGCGAAGAAACCGCGCCGGCGCCAAGCGCGAGCCCGGCACGGAAATTGGCAGTGCCTGCCAGCGACTTGCTGGACACAGGCCCAGCCGAACCTGACTATATGGTCAAGGTCTCCTCGGGACTCAAGAGTGTTCTGCAGCTAGATCCGCGCGAGATGACCACCGCCGTCGTCTATACCACGGATCCGATGACCCTCGGCCGGACGCTTAGGGCGAACGGAATCCAGACCAAGATCGGGGAAGTAGGCTCGAACTGGGTGGGAGTCAGACCCGTGATTGTCGACCTTCCCGCCTTTGTGATTCCAAAAGTCGCTTATCTCGAGAGTGTCGCGGCAATTACGGCATACTCAGTTCCTGACCCGCCTCAATCGCCCGACCCTGAAGTGACTGACAGGACCGAGCCTACCCCCTCGGGCACCGCCGATCCGAAACCGACAACGATCTTTGCCACTCAGGGACATCATGCGACAGAGGCTTGGGCCGCCGGGTACACAGGCGATGGCGTAAGAGTCGCAATTCTTGACTCGGGCGTCGATTTTGCCAACCCGGACTTGATGGACACTTGGGCGGTGGATGAGAACGCGTCATCACCCTACTTCAACTGGCCCATCGCGTTCGACCCGAACTCGATGTATGTCTACCTGAACGGCGGGGGTTCATTCCCCAACGCTGACAGTTCATGGTACGCCGATATGAGTTTCAATTCGACGGCAGATCCGAATGGGCTCTTGGCGTCATTCTACGGGAAGGACTACAATGTCTCGAACATACCGAGTGCGAGCGGTTGGTATCACTTGGGCCTTCATCCCGCATTGACCCTCGGTTATAGGTTCGGCGAATACCCAGGGGTTCTTCTCACGGACAGTGTCACCCCCTTTGTTTACGACACCGTCTACGTTGACCTGAATGACAACGGGAGATTCGACGACGACAAGCCCACCGATATATCCAGCCCGGTATCCTACGCGGACTACAGAGATGCCAGCACAGGAGAGTACAACGACAGTATCTGGGACTGGGGGGATGGTCTACCCGACGTCTCAGGCAGCCTCGTATACTTCATCTCCAATGGCGCAACGCCAATTCCTTACAGCGACATCGTCGCAGATCGTAACGCTATCGCGAACATCGTGCCGCAGAATGGCGACCTGATTGCCTTCATGATCGGCGATGCGTATGTTGCCGGCGGGGATCACGGGACGATGTGCGCCTCCGCCGTCGCCGCCCAAAACATGACGGGATTCGTGCAGGGATTCGCCCCCGACGCCAAGATAATCGCAGTGGGCGACATCTACGCGGGAGGCTTCGGCACAGACATCTACAACTTCGCGGCGGAGGGTTACGACGGGAAAAACAACACGGGCGACGAAGCGATGATTGCCAGCTCGAGTTACGGCACATCCAATGTAGATAATGACGGATGGGATGTCGAAGCCCGCTACGTGGAGCTCCTAACGACAATCTACCGTGAAACGTCTTTCCTGAGTGCAACGGGCAACGGCGGGTATGGATTCGGCACGGTCAACTCCCCCGGCGGGAGTGCCGGCGAAATATCCGTGGGCGCGTCGACCAGCTACTACAATGGCCCCAAGACAACTTGGGAAACAGGGACGACCTGGAACTTTGGGGATGTCCAGCCATGGTCAGATCGCGGCCCGAGCGCACTCGGGAATGTTGCCCCCGACGTGGTCACCGTAGGAGCATGGGCCTCCGGCGATAACGCAATAAACGCACCCGGCATTTCGGGGTCAAACGGCTCTAACTCATGGAGCGTCTGGGGCGGGACAAGCCTTGCTTGCCCGGCAACGGCGGGGATAATGGCGCTGGTTTACGACGCCTTCGAGCAAGGGCATGCGGCGTATCCGACTAGCACGGCAGCCAAGGAATTGCTCATGAACGGCGCTGACGACATCCACTACGACCCGCTCGTGGCTGGCTCAGGTCTGACCAACGCCTTCAGGTCGGCCGAGATGGCCGCGAAGAAGGATGGCGTGACGATATCACCTTCGGCTTGGACGCCAGGCAATTACAGGGGGAATTCCTACCCCGGCTTCGCGCACACAGTCTCTCCCGGCGGATCAAGTTCAATGACATTCCAGCTCGTGAACCGGAATCCCAGCTCTGCGGTGACGGCGACCGTTGCGGACGGATTCATGAAGAAGACAGGTGAGTGGAGGGTGGACTTCTGGTCGAACAATTCGGCAGAGAGCTCGCCGAACTCGAACAGGCCGGACTATCTCTGGAATGTGAGCGCGATAATGCCCGTCGGAACGCAGCTCGTGAGGGGCATCGTCTACAACAACTACTCTTCCTTCGATGCAGGCTTCACGTACTCTGCGAACAGCTACTACAGGGCGCTTTTCTACAATTGGAAGGACCTGAACGGAAACGGGAAGTATTGGACGGATCTGAACAACAACAGCGTCGTCAACGCGGGCGAGCTGGATGCGAACGAGTACATGAGATACACCTACGCCTACAATGTGGCGGACGTGCAGAATGCCTTCGTCCATGATCCGGCCACACGCGCCGCCAACGGCGTGCTATTTGGGGTGATACACAGGATCAGGAGCGGCGCGGTTCCGAGCACATTGGTTCACGCGGTCTTGGAGTTTTATAGCTCTGCTGATGAGCCTTGGATCACTTTGAACACGAACACCATTCCCCTCGCGGCGAATGGCGGCGCCGGTGCGGTTACTGCCACGTTGAACGTGCCCGCCTCGGCCACAGTGGGCGTATACAGTGCTTTCATCACTTTGTCGGTCGGCGGGGTGGCGACTGTCGTGCCCATAGTGATAAACGTGGCGGGTGTAAGCGAGGACATAACACTCCAGAGTGAAACAGACACAACCCACTACTACAACAACGGCATGGTCTACGGAGGACAAGATTGGTCATGGAGAGCGGAATCGGGCGACTGGCGGTTCTATTTCACAGACATTCAAGACAGCACCCCTATCGAGAACGGGACGCGTCTCCTCGTCCACACCCAATGGCAGAACTATCCCACGGATATCGACACAATAATCCTTGGCCCAACAGATGACTACTTCTCCGCAGTAATGCCACAGACTTACGGACCGTATTCGCTTACTCCAGTTGGAAAAAGCGCGAATACGAATGTGTTCAGCGGGCTTTGGTTGTTCGACACCGCCACCGGAGGCCCTGAGGAATGGGTTTCCGCTCCAGCATCCACTGGCCTGCATGAAATCCTGCTCCACAATGTGCTGTACTCAGGTGAGGGCCCGGGTGAGGCCTTCAACGGATCAACAGGCTTCGTCACCGTCAATCCTTACCCATGGACGGAGTTGGTGTCGAGAACAACCGGCAACAGGACCTTCGATTTCGTATCCACACTCGCGATGCCGGACGGCATGGCCGTTTTGGCATACGGAGTCTCGAAGCCGGTCAAGTACACCTCTCCAATAACTCAGGGCGAGCAGGTGCCTTACTTCGTAAACGCATCCAACGCCGGAGTAATGAACGTGATGCTGCGATCCATCTACAGCCTGGATCTCGATCTATACGTCTTCTATGAAGACCCTGTGTTTGGTGAGACGCTCGTCGGATCGAGCACGACCCCGGCGGCGAATGAGACTGTGAGATTGAAGCTGCCCCTGAACGGAGAGTACAGGATCATAGTTGACGGTTTTTCCGTGCCCATGCCGGGCGCCACGTTCGACCTGACGATCGATTTGCGCCAGGGAAACGCACTGAGGCCCAGAAATGTGCCGGTAGGACCGATACTACCAGGAGTCCACTACTCGTTCCAGATCGACTACACCCTGCCGGACGTTGAGGACGATTACTTCGGTGTGCTCTTCGTGGGCCCGGCGAGTGCGCCGACCGCGATTGAGGTGCCCGTGCTCCTCATGGCCCGAGACACGACACCGCCCGTAATCACGCTGCGCTCGCCCACGCCCGGCAGCATGTACCGGACGGCCACAGTCCCCATAGTCCATGCCACATTCGATGACGTGCGTGGAGCCTTCTACACCGGAGTCGACATGGACAGCGTGAAAATCGAAGTTGATGGACGGGACGTCACATCGTCCGCCCGGATTCTGGCAAGTGGGCACCTTTGGTGGAACCTCACGTTCCTCCTTGGAGAAGGCACGCATGATGTGGTAATACAGATGACGGATAGAGCAAATCCGCCGAACCCGTCAAGTCTGTCGTTCTCATTTATCGTGGATAACACAGCACCTACAATCGTCCTGACCGCGCCAACTTACTCCATCACGAACAACGTTGTCATTCTGGTCAGGGGATACACAGAGGCCAACATCCCAGTGGTCTTCGTCAACGGTGTCCCTGTGTCCACGACGAGCGGTGCCTTCAGCACGACGGTCACCCTTTCCGTGGGAATCAATGCAATAACCATCGAGGCGACCGATTCGGTCGGCAACATCGGTACGCTGTCCAAGACAGTGGAACTTGACACTACGCCACCCGCTCTCACAGTGGTCACACCGACGCCGGGGTTGGTTCTGTACCAGAGAAGTGTTGAAGTGAATGG
>Ga0316628_100004446_pt1 | contig 11006 bp, 12 predicted proteins | sample OWC_Aug_M2_C1_D5_FD_207648 | JGI IMG/M metagenome (GOLD analysis project Ga0316628, IMG submission 207648) | Wetland soil microbial communities from Old Woman Creek delta, Ohio, United States - OWC_Aug_M2_C1_D5_C | ecosystem: Environmental > Terrestrial > Soil > Wetlands | place: USA: Ohio... | reverse complement strand
AGTCACCTAGCAAGAGCTCCTCAGTCCGGCCTGGAACTTGAACCACCACCCGCGCGACAGGGGCTAGGAGGCTGGAAAATGGAATCAACCAAGGCGGAACCTTTCCATAGGTCGCGGATTGAATCCGGCACGGTGACTCGTCCACGGGTGCGAAAATCGAGCCTCAACCTGGGGTTTGCGATCCTGATTCTCGTCGCGGGGCCGGTGTCTGCGGCGCAAGTCAGACTGCGCGAAGGGACGATGGTCCGCCTCAAGCTCCTTTATAACGTCACCACGGAAAACGTTGTGAAAGGGGACCGAGTGGAATTCGATGTGGCCGAAAATGTTGTGGTCAACGACCGCATTGTCATCCTGAAGGGAGCGCCCGCCTGGGGCCAAGTAACTGACGTCAAGGGCGCCGGAAAGAAAAGAGCCAAAGACGCCTCGGTAACCTTCCGCTTCATGGCCGTGAAAACGACGGATAATCAGCAAATCGCCATTCGCGTGCTGCCCACAAAGCCCCGAAAGCCGGATTCTCATGACAATGAAATTGAAGAGAATTCTCTCATTCTTGGGATGTCGGATCGCACTACAGGCGCGGAAAAGGGGAGAGACTACGCCGCTTACACGGATTTGGACTCGGTGGTTAACGCGCCGGATTCGGCACCGGTTTCGCAGCAGGCGGGGGATTCACCTGCGGGAGGACCAAAAACTACTGTCGTGCCGCCCAAGCCCGAGCCTCCCCCGCCGCCTCCCCCGGAGGAGGCGTACGTCGATTTCAACAGCAATCCTCCGGGCGCAGATGTGAACATCGACGGACGCTTTCATGGGAACACCCCCACGCGGATCTCGCTTCCACCGGGTAAGCATCTGATCGAGATCCGTCTGGCGGGTCACCGCACCTGGATCCGGAACATGGTTGTGGACCCGGGATCAAAGCCGTCGGTTAGAGCAACGCTGGACCAGGAATGACACCTCCGTCTTTGCCAGAACCCCGCCACGGAGCGCCGAGTCAGGGTTCGAGGTACGGGAGGGTAATATGATTCAAAAGCGCGCATTGATTCTTACTGTGTTGCCGATGGTCTTCGCCTGTCTGGCGCGGGCGGCGGGCGTACAAGTTCCGGACGGCACACCCATCCCCTTGCGGCTGAAGGCGGAGCTTTCGAGCAGCCGAGCCGAAATCGGCCAACGGGTGGACTTTGCGGTGGCGCACGCTGTAAACGTTGGGGGCGTGGTAGCCATTCCAGAGGGTTCTATTGCCTGGGGCGCAATACAGAGCGTCAAAAGAGACAAAGAAATCAAGTTCGACATCCAGGGGCTGAGGCTGCCGAATTTGCGCGAGATCAGACTTCGCTCTGTGCGCCAGAAGACTTCCAACCCAGGGAAAGACCAAATCAAGCTGGAAACGCAACTGGGCGACACGGTCGGGGCGGCAGTTGGGACAGAGTTTACCGCCTACGTCGACGAAAACGTGGAAGTGGAAGCTGCGGGCGCCTCGGCCAGCATGCCACCTTCTGTCTCATCGGCGGCGAGCCGGCCCGCGGAAGTGAAGCCGGCAGCTCAGGCTCCGGTGCAAGCCGTGGCCGTACCGGCGGCATCGGCGCCAGCGGCTCCCACTCCACAGATTGCTCCCCGGCAGTCCCCTCCCACTCCGACCGTGTCGCCAGCTTCGCGGCCGCCGGCTCCCACTCCTACCGTCATGCCGACAGCCCAGACCACTGCTCCGGCTGCACAGGAGGCGGAGGAGGCGGTTGAACGTGTGACCGTGGAATGTTTCTCGGATCCCTCGGGTGCGGAGATTGTTCTAGACGACGAATACTACGGAAACACGCCGTCCATCTTGAAACTGCTGCCCGCCACGCGTCGGCTGGAGTTCAAGATGCCGGGTTACAGGACCTACAGCCAAACGCTGGACCTGACCCAGGGTGGCGCATTTCGTACGGTCCGGGGCACACTCGTCGAGAAGAAAGAGTAACGGCTTTTCAAGATCGCCGCGCTGGCAGGGCCTCCTCAATGCTCGCAAAACTCGTGGGGATCCTTCTTGTCGTCCTGCTGGTGGCAGGAGTCCCTGCCCTTTCCTTCCTCACGGCGCGGCGCGCTGACCTACGCCTTCTCCCTCGGCTGGATTTGTATTTGTCAGCCGCGCTCTCCCAATGGCTCCTGGCCTCGCTCGGCGTCCTGGTCGTGGTGACAACCGGGCCGGGGCTCCAAGCAGCGGGGTTTCGCGCCGTGGCGGGCAGCCAGAGTGTCGGCTGGGCCCTAATCCTGACGCTCATTTCGCTCACCGCCCTTGGGCTGGTGGTGCTTCTGGAGCGGCTCAACTGGTTCCCCGAGGAACCCGAACTGGTTCGTCTGCTTATCCCGCGGTCGCGCCGGGAGAAACTTCTGGCGGTGGTGCTGCTGGCGCCCACGGCGGCGCTTTGCGAGGAATTCATCTATCGCGGCTTCTTGCTCCACCAACTTCTGGCGTGGGGAATTTCGGTCCCTTGGGCAGTGGTTGGAGCGTCTGTGGCCTTCGGAATGGCGCACGCCTACCAAGGATTCAACGGCATGGCAAGAGCGGCGCTCCTCGGAGGCCTGCTGGCCTTGCCCGTGGTTCGCCTGGGGAGCCTCTACCCGTCGATCGCGGCGCATTTCCTCATCGACGCCGTGGCGTTGGTGTGGCTTGGACCGCGACTTCTAAGAAGTGAAACCGAAGGGTGAGGGGGGAAAAATGGTGAATTGTGAATAGTGAATTGTGAAATCAAACGATGGTTTGTTGGATTTCAGGAGGAACCTTCGGGAGACTTCTTCATGAGAATAAGATTTGTGCTCGCAACAACGGTCATACTTTTCGCCGTTGTATCGAACAAAGCTGTACGGGGCCAGTTCGGCCCGACAACGGAACAAACCACACCAGGGGTCGACCCGTCGCGAGTAATCGCGATTCGTGCCGGACGTCTGTTCGACGGCAAGTCGGACCGGCTGCTGACAAACCAAGTCGTCTTGATTCAGGGCGACCGGATTGCGGAAGTCGGGCCGGGCGATCGCGTGAAGATTCCCGCAGGCGCGGAGGTGATTGACCTGGGCCGTTCCACCGTCCTGCCCGGGCTGATTGACGCCCACACGCACCTCTTTCTGACCGGTGAGTCAAACGGGCGGTACGACGAGCAGCTTCTGAAAGAATCCTGGCAATACCGCACTATCGAAGCGGTGGTGAATGCGAAGAAGGACCTCGAGGCGGGCTTCACGAGCATGCGCGACCTCGAAACCGAAGGCGCCATGTACAGCGACGTCGACGTCCGCAACGCCATCAACCGCGGCTTGATTCCCGGCCCGCGCCTGCAAGTGGTGACGCGCGCCATCTCCACCACCGGCGGCTATCCGCTGGAAGGCTACTCGCCGCAAGTCTCGGTCCCGACGGGAGTGCAGATTGTCGATTCGCCCGACGAGGCGCGCAAGGCCGTGCGAGAGCAGATCAAGTACGGCGCCGACCTCATCAAGATCTACTCCACCCACCGTTTCTACTTCAGTCCCGACGCCAAGCTGGTGAGCATTCCTACGCTGACGCTGGATGAAACGAAAGCGATCGTGGATGAGGCGCATCGCGAGGGCGTGAAAGTGGCTTGCCACTCCTATGGCGGCGAGGGCTTGCGCAACTGCCTCGAGGCGGGCGTGGATTCCATCGAGCACGGCCTCGACCTTGATGACGCGGCAGTCGAAAAGATGGTCGAGAGGGGAATCTATCTTGTGGCGACGCTCCTCCCCTACGAGCTCGAACCGGAAGAGGATTTGCGCGCCACGGGCGGCAAAACCAACCGGGCACGCATCCACGAGATGAGCTTTCGCAGGGCGCTGGCGCGCGGCGTCAAGATTGCTTTTGGCACGGACGCGGGCCCCTACCCGCACGGGACCCAGGCGCGCGAGTTCGCGTACATGGTGAAGTTCGGCATGACACCAGTACAGGCGCTGCGCGCCGCGACTTCGGTGGCCGCGGAACTGATGAGATGGCAGGACCGCGTCGGGTCGATCGAGAAAGGCAAGTTCGCCGACCTTGTCGCCGTCTCGGGCGACCCGCTCGCCGACATCACCGAACTCGAGCGCCTGAAGTTTGTGATGAAGGGGGGAGTTCTTATCCGCAACGGCCTGAAGTAAACGCTCGGTCGGGGCTGTTGAGTCGATGCCAGGAGGAATGCATGACGATATCCCGCAAGGAATTTCTGAAGCTCACCACCGGCGCAGCTGCAGCGGCCGCAGGTGGATTCTTTTCATTTCTTGACGCGCCGGCGGGTTTTGCGGAAGACGTTCTGCGCTCCGAGCGCGTCCGCAAGATCCACGACCACATTGGGAAGAACAAGCAGCAGCACATCGCGCGCGTGCAGGAATACCTTCGGCAGCCGAGCGTATCGAGCTGGGGGACGGGCATCCAGGAATGCGCCGGCTTGCTGATGAGCTATTTCAAACGGCTGGGATGCAAGGAAGTGGAGCTGGTCAAAACCGACGGCCACCCGGGCGTTTGGGCTTACTACGACGCGGGTGCGCCGAAAACTATTTCGTTTTACATCATGTATGACATTCAGCCGTTTGACGAGAAGGAATGGAGCTCGCCGCCGCTGGCCGCCAACGTTGTCAAGCTCGCGCCTTTCGGCGACGTCATCATGGCGCGCGGCGCGGTGAATAACAAAGGCGCCGACGGTATGGTGTTGAACGCCATGGATTCCATTCTCGAAGTGGAGGGCAAGCTGCCCGTCAACATCATGTTCACTTGTGACGGCGAGGAAGAGCAGGGCAGCACGCATTTCCACCAAGTGCTGGCGCCCTACCGCGACCGGCTGAAGAAGTGCAACGCGCACTTGACGCTGGGGCCCTCGCAGGATGCCGAAGGCAACATCCGCATGGGATTGGGGGGCAAGGGCATCTGCTCGGTGGAGTTGGTATGTTCGGGCAAGGCGTGGGGACGTGGGCCGCAGAACCGTCCCATCCACAGCAGCCGAAAAGCCATCCTCGACAGCCCCAACTGGCGGCTGATCAAAGCGCTCAACACCATGGTCAAGGCCGACGGAAACCAGATCCTGATTGAGGGCCTCTACGACGCCATTCGCCCGCCCGATCAGGAAGAACTGGAACTGTACAATACGCTGATTCGAAAATTCTCCGACCGGCTGCTGGTCGGCGAAAAGCAGAATTCGAAAGCCTGGATCAACAATTGGTCGGACGCCGAAGCCGTCCGGCACCTTATCTTTGACACGTCGTTGAATATTGACGGTCTCTGGTCGGGATACACGGGACCCGGAATGGCGACGATCCTGCCGGACCGCGCCGCGGCGAAACTCGATTGCCGTCTGGTTCCCAACCAGGAAATCAAGCCCACGCGTGACCTGATTCGCCGGCACCTGGACAAGCACGGCTACTCAGACATTGAAATAACTCCCATCGGGGGCGGCGATGAGTGGAGCCAGACTTCCGTGAAAGCTCCCGTCGTGCAATCGGTGATCAGCGTCTACAAGGAGTACGGAATCGAGCCGGCGATTTGGCCGCGCGAGGCGGGCTCCAGCCCGATGGCGCAATACACGCGCCCGCCCCTCAGTTTGGCGGCGGCGGACGGCGGGCTGGGCCACGGCGACCGCGCCCACAGCCACGACGAGTACATCGTCGTCGAGGGAAACGACAAGGTTGCCGGCATCGTGCGCGCCGAGCAATCGTATGTCGATATTCTGTATGCTTACGCGAGCTGGCCGGGATAAGGAGAAGTCAGAAGCCAGAATTCAGGAAACCGTCGCCTGAGCAGATCTGAAGTCGGCCAGACGTTCAGCTTACTGGCAACTGGTCACTGACCACTGGCAACTGTTCTTAATCGCCGCCATCCGAAACCGGCGTCGCCTTGTAAGAAATGTCGGCAAGGTCGAGCATATCGTCGGCGACTTTCGTGCAGGCGTAACGAATGCAAGCCACGTCCGGGCATTTCGGACAATGAACGATGATGCGATCAAATATGAATTCGGCTAATTCTTGTTCGGAGAAGGGTACGCCCATAGATTTTATCTCCGCACGACAAGTGTGGCGAGGGAGCGGGGCACTGCAAGTTACAGGCCCATTATACGCGCACGGCCGGATGCAAGGTAGTCTTGCAAGCCATTTCAGATTAGAATAGCGGCACTATGGATGAACGCGACTTTTTTGACGAAAAAGAAGCCCAGAAGCCCGCCACCCTTTCTTGCCTGCATTGCCGCCAAACCGACACATACGAGATTCGCTGGCTGGTGCGGACGAAGAAGAACTCGCTCCCCCGCGGCGCCGACGAACGTGACCGTGCGAAGTTTGCGAAGGCCCAGTCCTACATGATCCGCCGCGATGATCTCGTGATGTGCAAGAACGTGCGCTGCCGCAAGCGCTTCGAGATTACGGGCTTGCAGTCGGTCGTCTTCCTCTAGCTCGTGCCCGCGCGCTGGACAGAGGATGCGGCGCCTGCCGCCCTGCACAGAGCGGATTCAGACTGCACCTCGCCTGCCGGTTCGCACCTCATCTTTGCCTTTTGATTTTCCCTTTTGATTTGTTCTTCCCCGCCTGTGATACGATTGCCCCTTCGATCCCGCCCTGCGGAATCGGAAATCTGAAATCCTAAACTGCCATGATTCCTCGTTACACGCGCCCGGAAATGGGCAAAATCTGGAGTGACCAGAACAAATTCCAGCGATGGCTCGACGTGGAAATCGCCACGGCCGACGCGGAAGCGGAAATCGGCATGATTCCTGCGGAAGCCGCGCGCGCCATCCGCGAGAAGAGTGCCTTCAACGTCGAACGCATTCTCGAAATCGAGAAGCAGGTCAAACACGACGTCATCGCTTTCACCACCAACGTTGCCGAGAGCGTGGGGGCGGAGGCGCGCTACCTGCACTACGGTCTCACCTCGAACGATGTCGTGGACACGGCGCAGGCGCTGCAGATTCGCGATGCATCGAAAATCTTGATCGAAGGCCTTGAGAAACTCGGCGCGGTGCTCAAGAAGCGCGCCCACGAGTTCAAGCACACTCCCATGATGGGCCGCACGCACGGCATCCACGCCGAGCCCATTACTTTCGGCTGCAAGATTGCCATCTGGTACGCCGAGAGCCAGCGCAATCTCGAGCGCATGAAGAATGCCGCTGAGCAGTTACGCGTGGGAAAGATTTCCGGCGCCGTCGGCATGTACGGCCACTCGACCCCGGATCTCGAAGAGCGCATCTGCGCGAAACTTGGCCTCGCGCCCGCGCCGATTTCCTCCCAGGTTATCCAGCGCGACCGGCACGCGTTCTACGTCTGCACGCTGGCGGTGATTGCGGGGTCGCTCGAAAAGATTGCGCTGGAAGTGCGCGGACTGCAACGCACCGAAGTGCGCGAGGCGGAGGAGTATTTTTCTGCCGGTCAAAAAGGCTCTTCGGCGATGCCGCACAAGCGCAATCCGGTGACCTCGGAGCAGATTTGCGGTCTGGCACGTGTAGTGCGGGCAAACGCCCAGGCGGCGCTCGAAAATGTGGCGCTCTGGCACGAGCGCGACATCTCGCATTCCTCGGTCGAGCGCGTCATTCTGCCGGACTCGACCATCCTCGTCGATTACTTGCTCGAGAAGACGACCAAACTAGTCGAGATGATGTTTGTCTACCCCGAGCGCATGATCGAAAACTTGAACCAGATGAAAGGGCTCATCTATTCCGGGCAGTTGCTGCTCGACCTTGTGAATAAGGGCGCGGCGCGCGAGGACGCCTACCGCTGGGTGCAGCGCAACGCCATGCAGGTCTGGGAGACGCGCGAGGATTTTAAGACCCTCGTGGAGCGCGACCCGGAAATCCGCCAGTATCTGACGCCCAGCGAAATCGTCGCGGTCTTCGACGTCGAACGCTATCTCACCCACGTGGACGCGATGTTCGCGCGGGTGTTTGGTTCCTAGGAGCACCCCTTGTGGGCGCCCCAGGAGGGCAGGCACAAGGCCTGCCCCTACGCAAGGAGGATTCCTGTAATGAAAAAAACCGTCTGGGTCGTGTTGGGTCTTCTAATCTCCGGCGTGTTGCTTCTGGAGGCGCAGGAACAGAAATCCACTTACAACGGCCTTGATCAAGGTATGGGCAACTTGTCGCGCTTGTCGCGCGCCAAGACGCGCTCGATCAGCCCGGAGAATTTTACGGGCGAAAAGGGCAAAGGCGGCATGTCCACGGACGGGCCGGCTCTCAAGGCCGCGCGCGACCTCGGTCAGGGCTGGAAGGTTTCGCCCTACGTGCGCATCGAGCCCAAACAGACGTTCACGATGGCGGAAATACAGGGTCCCGGCGCCATCCAGCACATCTGGATGACTCCCACCGGGCACTTCCGCTACTCCATTCTGCGCATCTATTGGGACGGTGAGACCACGCCCTCAGTTGAGGCCCCGGTGGGCGATTTCTTCGCCTGCGGCTGGGGGAAGTACGCGCAGATATCCTCGCTTGCCATCTGCGTCAACCCGGGCAGCGCGTTCAATTCCTACTGGCAAATGCCCTTCCGCAAATCCGCCAGGCTCACGATGGAGAATCTGGATGAGGAGCGGATGACCCTCTTTTACCAGGTTGATTACACCTTGACCGAGGTGCCCTCCGACGCCGCCTACTTCCACGCGCAGTTTCGCCGCACCAATCCGCTTCCCTACAAATCCGTTTACACCGTTCTCGACGGCGTGAAAGGCTGGGGGCATTACGTCGGAACCTACATGGCCTGGGGCGTGAACAATAACGGCTGGTGGGGCGAGGGCGAAATCAAATTCTATCTCGACGGTGACGACAAGTTCGCCACCATCGTCGGCACGGGGACGGAAGACTACTTCTGCGGCTCGTATGATTTTGATTCCGGTCCTCCGGGCGCGGAGCAGTACACGCCGTTCTCCACTCCCTACACGGGGCTGGCGCAGGTGCTGCGCCCCGACGGCCACTACCAGGCCAACACACGCTTCGGCTTGTACCGCTGGCACATCATGGACCCGATTCGCTTCGAGCAGGATTTGAAAGTCACGATTCAGGCCCTCGGTTGGCGCTCCGGCGGCCGTTACCTGCCGCTCCAGGATGACATGGCCTCGGTCGCTTACTGGTACCAGACCGAACCCCACGCGCCGTTTCCGAAATTGCCGAATAAGGATTATCTGGAAGTTCAGTAGACCGTCTGTCGGCTGGCGGACGCACTTTGGGGCGGTCCCTCGATCGCCCTACACTCTTCCGACCCAGATTCGCCTGTAGTCATGAGTGACCAAGAGCCGATCGAAATCACGTTTCGCTTGACGCTACGCGATCTCCACAAAGTCTATTTCCACACGCTCCTTCGAATGTGGTTGCTGATCCCGATCCTCATCTGCATGGTGGCGCTCCTCGCCGTCTCGGCCTTTAGCGACTTCACCTGCCGCACCAGTTACCTGATCCCGGCACTGCGTTTTGTGACGGTCGCGGCGGCTCTGGTTGGAATTGGGTTCGCCTTGCCTTATCTCCTGGCGCGAAACACCATGCGCACAAGTCCCATGATCAAGGGAGAACTCCGTTACGTTTTTGATGAAAGTGGAGTTGAAACTGCGACGTCAGCATCACAGAGCCACATGGATTGGGCGGGCTTCCATCGCGCCGTCGAACTGAAAGACTTTCTGCTCCTGTATATGTCCTCGCGCGTCTTCCACATTGTTCCCAAGAAGGCTTTCGCCGACGCCGCGCAACTGGAGAGTTTCAAATCGCTGCTTCGGAGGAGAATGGAGGGGAGGGTTCGACTGAAGCCGTAGGCGAACAACTGTTACGCATGCCGAGCCGCTTCGCCATTCTGGCCGCGGCGATTTTCAACGGATGTGGCGATAGACGTCCCGACGGTGGCGGACGTAATGGACGGTGATTAGTCTCGCCTTTCGATCGACTTCGTAAACGACGCGATACTCCCCAACTCTCACCCGGAAGAGCCTCTCTGCTGCTTCGAGCCTGGCACACACGGGCGGGAATGGTTCTGTCCGCAGGTCTTCAATCCTTTTGACGACGCGCTCAACGACGGTCTTGGGAAGGCCGCGCAAGTCCTTCTCGACCGAAGGCTTGAAGACGATCTTATGAGGCCCCATGAGTTTTCAGCCGGCGCTTCATCTCGTCGAGAGGGATGGCTTGTTCCCGGCGTCGTTCCGCCACGACAGCCAAATCGTGCAGGTCTTCGAGCAGACGCCGGTATCGGGCGAGAGGGAGGATGACGCCCTTCTTCTTTCCACGGTCGTCTACCAAGTATTGTGTCCGAGCATTGCCCATTGGCGCTCCATCAATTGCAGAAGTCAAATCAAGTTTACAGCCGATTCATCACGCTGGCCAAGTAGCCCGCCCCAAAGCCGTTGTCGATGTTGACGACACAAACATTGGGGGAGCAGCTATTCAACATGCCGAGCAGCGCGGCAAGGCCGCGGAAGCTGGCGCCATAGCCGACGCTCGAAGGGACGGCGATCACCGGCACGCCCACCAGTCCCGCGACGACGCTCGGCAGCGCGCCTTCCATTCCCGCCACGCAGACGATCACACGCGCCTCGCGTAGCACGCGGCTCTTCGAAAGCAGCCGGTGTATGCCCGCGACGCCCACGTCGTAGAGGGGTTGTACGCGATTGCCCATCGTTTCGGCAGTGACGAGCGCTTCCTCCGCCACGGGAATGTCCGACGTCCCCGCGCAGACCACTGCGATCTTGCCCTTGCCGCGAATCTTGCGCTCGCGGCGAATGACGATCGCACCCGAAAGCGCAAAGAACCTAGTGGTCTTGTCCAGTAAGCGTACGCGTTCATAGAGCGCCGCGTCGCCGCGTGTAATCAGAATGTTGTGCCGATTGGCGAGCATCCCGCGCACGATGCCCTCGACCTGCTCGGGCGCCTTGCCGCGCGCAAAAATCACTTCCGGAAAGCCCTGCCGCAATGAACGGTGATGATCGATCTTGGCGTAACCCAGGTCTTCATAGGGTAGCGTGCGCAAGCGGTCCACGGCATCTTCGACGCTCAATTTGCCTTGCCGGACCTGGCGAAGCATTTTAGCGATTTCTTCGGGTGTCAAATCGC
>Ga0316628_100004445_pt1 | contig 11007 bp, 10 predicted proteins | sample OWC_Aug_M2_C1_D5_FD_207648 | JGI IMG/M metagenome (GOLD analysis project Ga0316628, IMG submission 207648) | Wetland soil microbial communities from Old Woman Creek delta, Ohio, United States - OWC_Aug_M2_C1_D5_C | ecosystem: Environmental > Terrestrial > Soil > Wetlands | place: USA: Ohio... | reverse complement strand
AAAACAGGCGGCGGCCCGGTTTCGGCAGCACATTTGCGCTGGCTAAACCGGGCCACTCGCCTTAACAGCGGCAAGTATCATGCCAGCCCGTCCCCTCATTCCGCTAGACATAATCGTGGATTATGTCTCCTTCCCGCAAACAAAGAGCTAAGAGCAAGATCGATCAGGAAGTTGTTTGGAGGTGGAGTCAATAGGTTGGTTTTTCGACAGGCCGCAGGAATTTAGTGGCGGGCTTCAGGTATCAGTTTGTTCTCGATGCTTTTTGATTTGTATCGATGCGATCGTTTAGAATCAGCACAGAGCAATGAGCTAATCAACTAAGAGCTAAGCATTACCGGTACTGTCCTGGGCCAAGTAGAGCGCATATGATTGGCCAGAACCGGCCCCCGGTGCAAAAAGAGCACCGGGGTCCGGTACTGTCCAATAGCAGATCATTTGGCCCAGGCCAGCACCGGTAGTTCTAAGGGCTGAGAACGAAGAGCTAAGGGCTAAGGGCAAAGAGCAAAGAGCTATCTTTATTATAGAGGTTTGACAAAATTTGACTTTTCCAGTAATATTTTTTTAGGAGTAATTATGAGCGGAACTCGAAAAAAAAAGAAAATGTCTTTCGTGATTAGGAACCATAATAAAATTATTTCTTCTCTGCTTGAGCTTGATAATATGGTTTTCATCGATCTTATGTCTTCTTTGTACACAGACAAATTCTTGAAGGAAGATTTTGAGGGGTTTCTTAATATGGAAAGGATGACTGATAAAAATTACATCGAATTTCTTTCTGTACTGGCAAGCACCATCCAGGAAAGTAAAAGAAGTTCTAAAGAGATACTTGACAAGATTATTTTAAGGAATAACAGGTATCTCAAAGGAATGCATTACCTTGATTTAGATTTTCCTGAATTGACTGACCTGATAAACAAAGACATGGTTCCTTCTATGCATGGACAAGGTGTGACTGCTGAAATGATCTTGTTGTATAGATTCTCTGTTGGTATCTTTAATGGGGAAGAGATTGATTTAATAAAACAGGTTTACCTTGATCATGTTGAAAAAGCAAAATCCGTTCAATCACAGGATTTGCTTATCGAACTCAATGGTCCTCTTAGTGGGAGTCTTATGGAAACTGAATTTAGGTGTTTCGTTAATGAAACAAGTATACAGAACCTTGACGAATCAAAGTTTCTGGAAATTCAGTCTCGATGGGCATGTAATTATCAGCCACATGGAAAGTTTTTCAACAATGTTCCACGCGGTCTTCTTCTTTTTTTCTTTCAAAAATTTTCCGAGTTGCTTGACGATAAAGCTCATGCCCGCAGTGTTATTCGTTCGATTCTTCAAAATGTTTATCGCATTAATTTATTTGCTAAGCGGCAGCAGTACTTGATTAGTGAGAGGTTGAATCTTAAAGAAGAAAATTGGAAGCTTCTCCGAAAGATAAGGCGTCTTCAAAGTGAATTAGAAACCTTTAACAAGCCAAGAGATGAAAGCAGTTCGAATAAAGTAAGTGAAGATACTGAAGACACAATTATAAAGCGGTTGAATAAGGAAAACTATCACCTTAAAGTGAGGATTGAAGACCTGGAACTTCGTGTTGCTGAATTGGAAGAGGAAAAGCGCGTCAATAAAGAAATTCAGGAAAATATTGAAATAGAAGAGGAAAAAGTAATTGAGTTTAAAAAGTCGGATGTCACAGAGTATTTTACAATCGTAATATCTGGCGGCCACTGGAATAGCAGGAAACGAGATGAAGTTACAGAAGCATTCCAGGAAAATAAAGTTATCTTTATTCCGGCAGATCGAACTTTAAGAAATATTGATACAATTAGAAATGCGGACCTGGTTATTTTTGATACCAGCTTTCATGCGCATGCTTATTATAACCTGATTAAGAAAGAAGCATTCAAATTTATGCACATCAAAAGAAGTTCCCTTGATGAATTTAAGACCCTTTTTGCATCTTTGAATTGAGTCAAAGGCTTGGTTCTTCCGTCAGTTTTATTTCTTGTAGATTTTGTTTGTCCTTGGCGATCGTTAGAGTCAGCGCAGATCAATGAGCTAATCAACTAAGTTCTAAGCATTACCGGTACTGTCCTGTGCCAAGCAGAGCTCTATTGATTGGCCAGAACCGGCCCCCGGTGTAAAAAGAGCACCGGGTGCCGGTACTGTCCAATAGCAGATTATTTGGCCCAGTCCAGAACCGGCAGAGCTAAGTGCTATGAACAAAGAGCAAAGAGCTAAGAGCTAAGAACAACTTCAAACCGAAGCAAACGGAAAGTCTGCTGCAGCGGAAGCTCTCCCCCCCCCGTTACGGGTAGTTCCGTTAGGATTCATTGACTCTCCGCCAGGGCCGCTTAATTTACTTGCCTATTATTGTCGCTAATCAGTCAACACTTGTTTACTGTTTAGCGACACTGTTTTTAGGTCTTTTTTTTACCGGGTTTTTTCTTGCATTTTACTTAAATTTGTTTTACAATTATCTCTTCTCAGACGACAGCGACAGATGACAGGAGATAAAAAATATGAGGCTTTCAGTGCTAAAAATCAAAAAAATAAGTGGAGGAAAACCATGAAAAAGATCATCATTTTAATGATATTAACATTTTCTTTTATTAGTGTACATTGTTACGGTTTTATTTATGCTAATTGGCCCTGTCTTCTTTATTTTGGGCAATGTCCGCCTAAGAATTCAGGTCAATCTTCAATTCAGAGCATGCCACCAACATTGGGTAAGTTGTCTATAGAAGCTGCTGGTTTCTTTTTGCAGGCTAACATCGATTTTCAAGCTTTTCTAAAGAAGGTCGAACTTTCTGAAATATCTGCTATAAATTATGATGAGATGAGCATTTTACTTAATAATTCAATTGAAAATTTGGAGAGTGCTAACTTTCTATATTACCAGGTCTTTGAAATGTCCAAAACCCTTGCTCTTAATCCGTTTGTTATGAAAAAGCTGAAACAACTTGATTATCGTATATTTGAAGAGAATAGTAACTTTATACCTTCTATACTCGAAGATGTAAAGAGCTTTTTACAGCCTGGGAATATGACTGGGGCCTTTGAAATTATTTACAATGACACCGGTGAAATTCTTCAATGTATGAAATCTCTTAAAATACTTCTGGATTCCAATTCTATTGATATACCTCAATGTTGGAATATTAATCAACGATTACTTAGATCAGCTCTATTTGGTCAGTATATTTCCCAGGTTTTCTTTGAAATCAAAAAGTCTATGAAGTAAACCATTTGCCGAAAGGGAGGAATAAGCTATGGGGATGATTTTTAAAAATGAGTTGAAAAAGGTTTTCAAAAGGAATTATGTAATTGCATTTGTATTTATTGTCTTAGTTCTACAGCTTTTTCTTCAGGTTGGTCGTTTAAGTCAGCTTAATAACATTGAGAACAGAAACTCTTTACAGAAAGTAGAGCGTGCCAAGGTTTCCAGTTATGAATATTTTCGTCAATTCTCTACTCAAGGAATTACTCTTATGTTTGTTCCTTCTCTTTTCGGCATATTGTACAATGATTCAAGTTATGAATTATTGTTTTCCAATGTCAATATGTCTTTTTCATTTAACATTTATCCACCACTGTGGGGCAAGGAGCTATTTACCAACAATTCACCCTTCTTGAATTTTATGGGTGTTTCTCTTCTATTGATCTTTTACTTCGGAGTTTTCTATGGTAAAGATACCACTATTAAGACTGATTATTTGAAAACTCTTTCCAGTCTTTATTCCAAAAGGAAAACTCTTTTGATTATCATGTTTTTTAGGCTTTTGATTTTGGTTGTCTCAGTTCTATTGATGATGGTAATTAATCTCATAGTGCTTCTTATAAGTAATATCAACCTTTTTCAAGCTTCATTGCTGCAATTTTTTTGGGGATTGATTTTAGTGACTTTTTTCTCATATGGGATTGGCTGTTTTTTGGGTACAGTTAAGGGTAGTTCCAGAAGGAATATAGCTTTCTTTGTAATTTACGTTGTTTCAGTCCTATTGCTGGCATTGGTATTGAATTTTTTCACTAAAATAAATGCCAGTGATATTCAACCGGTTTCTGAATTTGACTTTGAAAACCTCGCCGTTGTTATGAATGAAGAGAGTTTTCTGGCAAAAAAATATCCTGTATTACCTCTTAATGAATCACCTTCAAATGATTTGAAAAGAGATGCCAGACAGTCTATTTTCAATGAATCGGAGAAGATCAGTAAAAACCTTGACCTTTTGAAGTCTCAATTGGAAAGTAAAATCAAGGCTCGTAAATTTGTTGCTGCTCTTTTTCCTACTCTCTTCTACTTTTCCATTTGCGAAGATGCCTCAAGCAATAGTTATGATCGCTTTATTGAGTTTTTCGACTTCACCAAGGATAAAAAGGAAAAGTTTGTCCTGTTTTGCGTCGATAGAATTTACCCTCTGCCGATCCCGGAAAAGAATGAGACCCCGGCCCCTGGACAGCAAGGTCCTGGAGTTAATCCCCAGGTTCAGGAGGGCCAGGGATTTCAAATCTCTCATCCTAAACAGCCTATACAGCCTAAAATCGAAAACTTCATCAAAGGTGATGAAGGCTTGTTTTTCGCCGAGAGCAAATTGCCACGCTACTTCTGGCTTGGGTCTATTCTTTCCCTGCTATGGGTTGCCGGCTTCTTTTTTGCTTCATACCGACGTTCTCTAAAGCAACTTTTGGATGAACCTGGAGAACTCAGTGATTTTGAAGTTGAGATGAAGTCTGATTCGTTTAATTACCTGATGACTGCCGATCAGGGGCTTAAGAACCAGGTTAACAATTCTTTAACCGGTGAAGGGATTTCTTATGTTAATATAACTATCGATGGGAATCCCCTTGAACATACAGGGTTTATCTATGTTTATGATACAGAAAAATTTTTAAAGGATATTGACCAGAAGTTCTTTTATACTGAGCTTTTTGGACAATCAATGCCTGGTTCTCTAAAGCCCTGTCAGTTCCTGGCTGACTACGCGGCCAGGTCTAAAAAAATCCTTCTCCTGGATAATTTTTTCAATGGTATGGAGGTTGATGAGATCGATGATTTTATTGAAACCGTGAAGAGGCTCAATGTTATTGCATTGTACATCGGTGGTGAATTTTTCCAGGCTTGCTACCTTGATGTCGAATTGCTTTTTTGCACCTCTGATCTTTCGATTCCCAGCATTGCTGAGAAAGTTAAAGCAATTAATAAGCGTAGAGCAAAGAATTCAAAGGGCTTTCAAATTTAGCTTTTTCCATACCTGGTAGATTTTATAGACCTCTTTTCGGAAATCTTCATCCTCTATTAGTAATCTGAATATTTCAGACATTTTTTCATAGTCTATTTTTTTCAATTCATCTCTTATATCTTCTATTTCCGGTTCATAAGTGCTTTTTGGCTCTATTTTTGGGCTTTTTAAAATCCCGTAGATATAATCCTCCCGGATTTTTTCAAACCAGAGATTGAAAACTTTTCCCTCTAATCCTGGAAGGGTAAGATTATTTTTCCTGTGTATTATCTTAAAATCCAGTCCTGATGCTTCTTTTAGGATATAATTAACCAGCTCATTTGGTATTATCCTGGAAGGTTCGATGTCATCTTTTTCTTGGATTACCGGGATCCAGATTCCCCTGGTGTTCACTATTTCGAAATCAATATCGGTTGATGATTTTTTCTGTTTTTTTTCTTTCCTTTTCACCAGGTTTCTTATCTTCACAAGACTTTTGAATTCTTCAATATTTAGTCCTATAGCGTCTTTATACTCCCTCATTTTTAAATATATAGTTTTCCCGAAGTGAGGGAATTCCAGTAAGTTTCTAAATTCTTCTACTGCCTCTTCTATGTTAATTTCCATCGTTTCTTTCCTATATCTTTATCTTATGCCTTTTTTCAGGCTTTCAGTTCTCTCTTTTTTTTTTTTGAGAAATTCAGCCAGGTTTTTGGCTTTGTAGTCGTATGCGAAGGCTAAGACTGCGATTTTGAATTTTTCGTTGATTTCAAAGTCATCGATGATTTCTTGTAATTCCTCTTCTATGTCTTTTGGAAAAGGATGAAATGTACCTTCCCCGGTTAATATCCAGTCTGTTGTAACCCCGAAAATCTCCCGGAGCATTCGCAATGTTTTTGCTGTTGGTTCTGTTTCACCTCTTTCCATTTTGCTAATCGTGCCTTGATCAAGATCAAGCATCTTTCCCAGTTCATCCTGGTTCAAACCCTTTTCAATTCTCATTGTTTTAAGTCTTTGACCTGTTTTTATATTCATATCCATGTTTTTCAACCTTTTTAACAAAAAAATTTTTTTTCTTGACAACGCAAAAAATATGCGCTAAAATCATATTTTAGAATCGCAACGCTTAACTGCATTTTAAAAATATACTACAAATTGACTTATAAATCAAGCTTAAAAAAGGAGGTTATTCATGGGGCGTTCAGGGGCTTTAAAGCCATCATCAGGTTCGATTCCTACTTATCAAGGAAGTCAAAGTCTTTGCATTACTAGGTTAATTAACAGCACCTTTTTCTCCATCGATACCTGTTTTATCCTGAGAGATTTTCATGGCTCAGTATATAGGCTAATAGCCATTCATCACTGTCTTTTAGCAGATAGGAATTACCCTACTCTAAGAGGCGCAAAAATCGCATTTAAAAGGACGTTTAGAGATTTTGCTTGGGGAGAAGATGTTGAGGCCGAGTGGTCACATTTTTATCCCCCGGACCAGGACTGGATTCAGGAAATGTTGTCTATAGCGGACAAAGGCTAATTAAGAGAATTTTCATGGATGTATTATTTAGAGATTATTTGATGATCAGGTTGAGAGCAATATTGCTTGACATTATTGGCGTTGAGATTTATTACATGGATACCGCAGCCGATTTAAGAAAAAAAGAGTCTTTTGATATAGGTTCTCAAGAACTTTTTAGAGACAGCATTTTCGATTGTTTTTATATCGATATAGATTTTTCAAAGCAGGTTCCATTGACATTGGAAAAGATCGCAGATTATATAATCCAGGAAATATTTTTTGATTCAGAAGGAGGTGGTTTCACCAAGGAAGAAATAGAAAAAAAAAATAAAGTATTTGAAGAGACCAGTTTTAATGGTCTTTTGAGTTATTTCGATCGGTTAATAAGTGAGACAAATTCCGGCCCGGTGGGCCGGAGATGCATTATTTAATTGGTTTAACAGCAACTTTTGGTTGCTTTGTTCTTTGACTTTTTTGTTCTGCACTGCAAAACACAGGGTTACTAAACATTGTTTTCAAGGTTTATACCTCCTTAAGTTTTTATTTTGTTCTCAAGTTATTCAAGGTTCAAGGTGCTGCTGCGGGCATTGGCACTGATGCCCCTCCCTCCATGCCAGGTTGACCAGCTTTTTTTATCTTCCCGTCACTGTCACTTTATTATGCTGGTCATTCCTGGCTCTTGGGTCTTTTTCGCGCTCTTTTTTCCTTTATCCTTACGATTCATTTTCTTGATTCATGTTTCAAGAATTCTCCTGATTCCGGTGGTTGATGTTCTTCTCTTTTTGGGGCATCTACCACCGGTTTTTTTTACTCAGTTCCTATTTTCACTACATCATTATAAAGCTTTTTCAATTATCACCTAATCACAACTCCGGGGGGTGCTGCGGCACCTCCTGGAGTTTTTTTTCTTTTGCCTCCGATACCGCTGATATGGCTTCTTTCGCCTTGCGTTTTTTTGGTGTATTAGGCGGCTAAAGGAGAAAAAATAGTGGTGGCCCTGCCTGGCTGATTCTGTGGGTCAAAAGTCCTGGAGATTTACCGGGTTCCTTCGTTTTGGTTTCTGTCTGCCAATTGTCGCTAATCAGTCAACAGTTGTTTACTCTTTAGCGACATTATAGAAATACCTGTATTTCCAGGATAAAGAAAACCGCCGCGGTTTTATTTTGCTGCTGCGCAGCGCATCGTATCTCCACATCCCCCAGTTATCGTATACCTAATAATCTTTGTGATATCTGGCTTTCTTTCATCTTTACATTTGTAAAGATATAGTTCTTTACATATGTAAAGACCATTTTTTATTAAAAACCTTGACAATTGATGATTTTTATTTTAAAATTTGCTCTATTTTTTAAAGGAGTATTTATGAAAATTGCAATTTTAAATCAAAAAGGTGGCGTAGGTAAGACCACCGTTACAATAAACTTAGGCCATGGCCTGGCCTCGGCCAGTAAGAGAACCCTTGTTATCGATACCGACCCTCAGGCAAACGCCAGCAGTATTTTTTTTGATTCCGTAAATGGGGGTAATACCATCAATGAACTTTTTATTCGAAAAGGGTTTGATATCCGTGGTGCCATTTACCCTGCTAATATTGCCGGCCAGGAGGTAAAAAACCTTTTTATCCTACCGGCTGGCAAAAAGCTTGATGATATCGAACAGCAGATTACAACTAAAATCAACCGTCAAAAGTTGTTAGATGGGCATTTAAGGGATGTTCAAGCAGATTATGATTTTGTGATCATTGATTGCCGTCCTACTTTGGGTCCTTTTAGTGAAAATGCCATTTATACTTCTGATTTAATTCTTATTCCGACTAACTGCTCTAAATTCTCTCTGGATGGCATCTCCGATCTTTTCTCCAAGGTAAAGGACGTTAAGGAGACAGAAAATTATCGCTATAAAATTTTAAGGAATCTCTATGATCTTCGGGCCACCCAAAGCAATACCGTTATTAATTCTGAGTTGAATCGATTCCGGGATAATCTCTTAAAAACGATTATTCGCCGAAGCGAGCCTATCAACCAGGCTCAAATGAGCGAAGAGACTGTCTTTACTTTTGCTCCCTCCTCAAACGGTACCAAAGATTTTAAAAGCCTTGTTAAGGAGATATTAAGCCATGTCTAAAAAAACTCTTCAAATCAAGACAAAATTGTCAAATGATAGTGCTCCAGGAGCTTCGCATTCCCACTTAGACTCTGAGAAAGCCGATGTTATCTCACCTTCCATATCAAAGAAACTTTTTCTTAAAAACTTCCGACTTCGTGGTTTGGATATTCAGAGATTGCAAGGCATCGTTAAAGCTGTAAATGAAGTAAGTACCACAAATATTACAGAAACAGACGTAATAAAAAGTTTGATTTATTTGGGTAGTAAATCTAAAAAATCAAAGATTATCAATGCTTATAGGGAATCATTGTAAAGCTTTTTGTCTTTATATGTGTAAAGATTTAAAGCTTTACATTTTTTGTTTTGGGGGTTTGCGCTTTCGGTTGGTGACAGGGTATGGCCTGGGCCACCTGGTTAATTTTTTTTTCGGATTCCCCGCAGCGCGATCCCGCTGCGGCTTTTTTCTCCCTGGGGATCAAATCAAGGTTAATTCCCTATTATCCTTTCTTTATTATTTCTTGAAGCTCTTTTATTCGATTTTCTAGCTCTTCTTTTTTATTCAATACGCCAGGTCCTCTTTGAATTGCTTTTATCATTTTTACTCCGTCCCTTGAATCTATGTCTTTTCTTACTTGATCAAGCTCTCTATTCACTTCGCTTATTTCTTGTTCAATTTTTTCCAGTTCTTCTATTTGATAATCGCTTTTCTGGCTTTTTTCCATTTTTTTCTTTGCTTCTTCCCTGGCCTGTCTTAACAATTTTGGCCAATGAGGTGAAATTTGAAGCTGGGATGTAGATTCAATACGTATTGTTATTCCATCTTTGTACTGTTTTTTACCTTTGCTTTCATTTATTTTTTCTACTAAGCAGGGACAATTTGGCCATTCCCATTTTATTTGCGGCAGCCATTTGTTTTTTAATTTCGCTTTGAAATCCCTTTTTCTTTGAAAGTTTGCTGAGAGTTGGTTCATCAGTCCCTTCTCTCCATAGAATGGTATGAAGACTTCTTTTTTGTCTTTCTGTGTCCAAATCTGATATGTTCTATAAACCAAGAAAAGATACAGGTTTAGGGCTAGAGTTTTATCTTTTAGTTTCCTTACAAGTTTTATATCGTATGGGATTTTCTTTAGCTTTATATAGTTCCAAAAGTCACTGTCTAATTCAATATAGTTATCAAATTTCTGGTCAACTTGCCTTTTGTCGAAGGCTACACTCCATCGCTTTATTATTCTATAGTTATCAGATTTCTGCCTGGTGTCTTCATTTTGCCCTTTTTCATCCCAATAAAAATGTGAGTATCGTATTCTAAGAAATCTTGCTTTTGCTTCTTTATAGCCTTTTTCGCTGTTATCTATATCGAATAATTCCATGAAATCCTTTAGAGGGGTCTTTGTTACTATTATTCCATTGTTGTTTTGGACAAGGGCTTCTCTAATCAGGTAAAGAATTACCAGTATGTCTCTACCATGAGGTATTCCGTATTTTTCACGGCCAATTATGATCAATTCTGTATTTCCCATTACTTTTATAAATTCTGTTTGGTATACATTTCTGGTTTTCCCATTTTTTAGGATTTTTTTTTCTTTTACTGCTTTTGGAGCGAGTGGGCAAACAGTTAAAAATCTTGCCTGGTAATTTACATCAGGTAAGTTATCATATTTTTCCACATCTTTTAGTGCGACCATGTTATATCATATCAGTTTTCAACACCCTTGTCAACCTTTTGTCAAAACAATTTTTATTTTTTTTTTATGCGATTTGGATTAAAAATCGGGAATTTAGTCGCTCAAGAAATCGGGAATCTGGTCGCTTGTAAAATTTTGCTTTTTTTGAAAATCTGCATTATTAAATGTTCTTCTGATTTTTTTTTACTTTTTTATTTTTCGGGAATTTGGTCGCACTAATCTAGTATTAATTTCTAGGTATTCAATAATAGCAGATACCGTGGAAAAGCCCGGGATTTCCACAAAAATTGTGGAAAAAATTTAGAATCGATACAAAAGCGGCCCGCGCCTGCGGCGCGATGGTATAGTTCAGCCCCCGCGCCTGCGGCGCGGCCGCCTGGCCCACCCTAAAAAGCGGTGCCGCTACGCGGCCATCCCCCCCTACCCCCCCAGGGGGGAAAAGACGCCTGCGGCGTCCCAGCCCCTGCCCTTCGGGCAGCCCCTGGCC
>Ga0316628_100004444_pt1 | contig 11007 bp, 12 predicted proteins | sample OWC_Aug_M2_C1_D5_FD_207648 | JGI IMG/M metagenome (GOLD analysis project Ga0316628, IMG submission 207648) | Wetland soil microbial communities from Old Woman Creek delta, Ohio, United States - OWC_Aug_M2_C1_D5_C | ecosystem: Environmental > Terrestrial > Soil > Wetlands | place: USA: Ohio... | reverse complement strand
GCGACGCCGACCGGTGACGTGACGCCTGACGCCGCCTGGGCCGGCGGCGCGTTGTCCTGGGGCGTGGCCTTGACCGTCGCGCGCGGGATCACGGCCCCCGTCTGATCGAGCACGGTGACGATCAGCCGCCCTTGCGGAGGTGTCTGCGCCATCGAGGAAACCGCGCAGAAGGTTACGATCACAACAGCCAACGCCGCCCGTCCGCGCATGTCCCCCCCTGAGGTCTATTGACTAGTTCAGCTACTCGCTACCTGCTCGCCGCTCGCCCCTCACTACCCGCTACTCACTACTCGCCACTCACTACTTCTTCCGCCCGCTTCACTACTTCGTCTCGAACTTCTTCGGATCGATCTTCTCGTTGATCTTCACCTTGGCTTCGTTTGAACGGCGGGGCCCCTGGCACCCCGCCAAGCTCGGTCGCTCGTGGGGGCCCCCATGCCCCACTCCGCTCCCTCGCGGCACTTCCTTTGTCGCCCACCGTCTATTTCGTCTCGAATCTCTTCGGGTCGATCTTCTCGTTGATCTTCACCTTCTCCCAGGTGACTTCCTCGGTGGGCTTGCCGTCGATCGAGCGCTGCAGGTGGAAAGGCACCTGGATGCCGTCCACGTTGCGGTAGTCGCCGTAGTACAACCGGTACTCGACTACGCGCGCCTTCGCCTCGGCCTGTTTGCGCTGTTCCTCGATCTGCTTCATCATCTTGTCGCGCTCTTCGGGGGTGAGCGTCCCGTGTGAGATGCCGCCCGGCGGAGCGACCATGACGTTTCCGCGGCCGCCGCCCTGGGTACCCGGCCCGCCGCGCGAAATCGTGTTGGTGATCATGATCGGCTCCCTCGCCATCCAACTGAGCATCAGCGGCAGGTGCGTGGCGCTGTCGATGAACAGGCGCGCGGCGAAGTCACCCTCTCCCTTGACGTCGAGGACGTCGGCCTTGCCGTCCGGAGATTCCGCCTGCCCTGCGTAGGTGAATTGCACCGGGTAGCCTGCCGGTGACGCCGCGAGCATCCCCAGCGCCAGGCGCGCGAAGTCCTGGCGCGCGGCCAGCAGTTGCCGCTGGCGCTGCTCCTCCTGCTGCTCGGGCGTCTGGGCCTCGCCCGCGCCCGGACCCGCGCCGAATCGCACGACCATGGCGCCGCCCATCGCGGGAGGCTGATCGATGACGTTGATGGGGACGTCGCCGTTGAAGCCGCTCGTGCGAGTGATGGCCGCGTTCCCCAGCACCGCGAGCAACTCCTTTTTCATGAACCTGTCGGGCAGCTCGAAGGCGATCTCGGTGTCGCCGGGCGCGGTCGAGGCCTCGTTGACGACGCGCACGGCCTGACCGGTCGCCGCGAACGTCTTGAGCGCCGCCAGTTTCTTCTCACCGCCGAGCGCCGCGCGCGCGGACGCGAGGATCCGATCGACATCGGGCCCTTGCCGTGCGGACGCGGGCAGCGCGACGCACACCACAGCGACGACCAGCGCGACGATTGAAGACCTGCGAACCATTCATCACCTCTTCGCGCCCTGCGACTCCGGACTGCGGGCTCCGGGCGCCGGGCTCCTGTTCCGCCTTGTTTTGACGAAATGATGCCAGAAGAGTTTGCGCCTGACGTTAAGCCGAGGCAAACAGATCGTTAAGAACGTAAAAAGTGGAAGGTGGGGGAATTGTGGGAATTTCGGCGGGCTCCGGGTTCTCGGGACTCAAATCTGCTACCAATCTGCTACCACTCGCTTCGGCGGGGTCGTCGTTCTCCGTCCCTGATCCTTGGTTCCTGACACCTCCGCTCGCTGCCGCGGCCACCGCGCCGGCCGGCGTCCGATCGGTGTCGAGCTGGTCAATCAGCGCCCGATTCCCGGAGGGGAGCCAGCGACCGTAGACGTCCACGGTCATCGAGATCGAGGCGTGCCCGAGCTGCGCCTGCACGTAGGGGAGCGGGGCGTTGCGCTCAATCAGCTGCACGGCGAACGTGTGACGGTTATGCCGCTCGCGGCATAAAAGGCATCATGCCGACAGCCGGATTATGCCGAGTCCCACTCCGCGCATGCGCGGCGATGGGGCGGATCTCTCGCGTTCGTCCTCGGCCGAATCGGCATAATCAGAGACTCTCGAGAAACGCCAGCAGTCGGTCAGGTGGGCGGTAGCGGCCTGGGGCGACGTCGGTGGGGAGCGTTCGCGCCAGCGCTTGTTCTTTGAGTCGCATGTCGGCGTGGAGGTACATCTGGGTCGTTTCGACTGATTCGTGGCCGAGCCAGAGGGCGATGACGGAGCGATCGACGCCATGCTGGAGGAGTTCCATCGCGGCGGTGTGTCGCAGGACATGCGGACTGACACGCTTGCGTGTGAGCGAGGGACAGCGGCTCTGGGCCGCCTTGGCGTGTTTGGCCAGCAGGCGCTCCACGGCATCAGGACTGAGGGCGTGACCTCGGATGGTCGGGAAGACGGGATCGGTCGGCTGACCATGCCGCTCACGGAGCCAGGCTGCGGTCACCGCCGCGGTGTCGCGGCGCAGCGGGGTGCATCGCTGCTTCCGCCCTTTGCCCTCACAGCGGACGTGGGCACCGCTTCCCAAGATCACATCCTCACACGTCAGGTGAATCAGCTCGGAGACCCGGAGGCCTGTCTGAATGGCGAGCAAGAGCAGGGTCCGATCGCGTCGGCCGATCCACAGGGTCGGGTCCGGTGCGGCAAGCAGGGCATCGATTTCGTCGCGGCTGAGGAAGGCAATCGGCCGGCGGAGGTGACGCTTGGCTGGGATCGCCAGAATCCGCTGACACCGGTCGGCGTGCCCGGGCTCGCAGATCGACACGTAGTGAAAGAAGGCGTGGACAGCGGCGAGACGGACGTTGCGCGTGCGGGCGCAGTTGCCACGCTCTCGCTCGACGTGGTCCAGGAATGCGCCGATGAATCGGGCATCCAGATCATCGAGGGACAGGGCCGACGGGTGTTTCCCGAGCCGCGCCTGTGCAAAGCGGAGCAGCAGGCGAAAGGCGTCGCGATAGGAGGCGATCGTGTGCGGGCTCGCGCGCCGCTGGCGCAGGAGTCGATCCGTGAAGAAACCCTGCAGGAGCGTCGAGAAGGCGTTGGCGGACGTCATGGCGCCATCTCCGGCGGGGTGTTCAGCACGCGCTCGGTCGCCAATTCCAGGAGCTCGGGCACCGCTTCCAGATACCAGTACGTGTCGTTGACATGGACGTGTCCCAGATAGGTGGCCAGGCGCGGGAGCGCTTGCTCGACATCGACGCCTGCGCGGTACCAGCCAAGCAGGGTGCGTGAGGCAAAGCGATGCCGCAGGTCGTGCAGACGCGGCCCGTGGCCATAGTGATGGCCCCGGATCGGCGGACGAAGCCCGATTTGACCCGATATGCGGGCAAACGCGTAGTCCGCCGCCCAGACCGTCAGGCGGGCTCCCTGTTCCGACACGAAGAACGCGGCGGACGGGCGGCGCGGGAGGACGCGGTTTCGGGTCTGCCCGTAGCGCGCCAGCGGCTCGATCGTGGAGACATGCAACGGGACGAGGCGGGACTTCCCGAATTTGGTGCGCCGGATCGTGACGAGCGCGGCGTGGAGATCGACGTCCGTCTCATCGAGGGCGACGCCTTCGCTGACCCGCAAGCCCGTGGCAGCGAGCAGGCCAAAGACGGTGTAATAGGTCAGCCCTCGCAGCCCCGCGGGCGACCGCAGGTTCCGGGCGGCGCGCAAGAGCTGGTCGATCTCCTCGTCGCTGTACAGATAGGGCGGATGCCGCTGATAGCGAGCGCGCAGCAGATCGCCGGGGGGGACTTCGGTGCGCGGATCCGTGGCCTGTCGCCACTGGGCAAAGCGGCGCACCATCCGCAGCCGAGTCGCCACCGTGGCCAGTTCGTGACGGCTCGACTGTGACGCCCAGCGGAGCGCAAGGTCGGTCGTCACGCGCGTTGCGCCGTCGCGTTCGGCGAAGCCGGCAAAGGCACGAAGCGCATAGCCGACACCCCGGACTTGGTAACCCAAGCTTCGCCGCACGGTGAGGTATTCCTCGATGGCGTCGCGTAGTGTGCTCATCGCCCACCTCCCGAAACCGGCCACGGGTGCGCGAGGGCGCGCAGGCTGTTCAGGTCCACCTTCGCGTAGATTTCGGTCGTGGTCGACGCACGATGCCGAAGCAGGTCGCCGATCTCGGATAGCGAGGCCCCGCGGCGCAGGAGTCCCGTGGCCAGAGAATGTCGCAGCAGATGTGCACCTTTGATCGGCGGGGTCAAGCCTGCTCGCTCAAGCGCGCGGCGGACGACGGTGCTGACCGTGCTGGGATGGTTGAAGCCGCGGTGTGGGGCCTTCCCGCGCAGGAAGACACGGCGCGTGGCGCACGGGGGACGGTCGGTGCGCAGATAGGCCGCCACCGCCTCCCCGACCTCTCTGGGCAGTGGCAGTCGATCATGGACTGCACCTTTTCCGCGCACGGTCAGCTCACCCCGGCGCCAGTCCAGGTCGCCCAACTCCAATCGGACGATCTCGCCGGCGCGAAGCCCGAGACGCGCGAGCAGCATCAAAACGGCGTAGTTGCGGCGGCCGAGTGCCGACGTACGATCGCAGGACGCGAGCAATCGGTCGACGTCCGCGGGCTCCAGGTACTTCGGCACGTCAACCAGTCGCCAGCGGCGAACGGCCGGCACGGCTGCCGACAGATCGCGGTCGATGGCTCCCGTCTGAAACAGGAACCGGAAGAAGGAACGGAGCGCCGTGCTCTGCAGCTGTGCACTGGCTCGGCGCGGACAATGACGCAACACGAAGTGGGTGATGTCGTCGGGACGCAACTGCCGGAGCCGAAGCGGACCGTCGCCGAACCGCTCGCCGAGGAAACATCGCAGGACGAACCAATTGCGGCACGCCGTCCACGGCGACAGGCCGCGGTCGGTGCGAAGGTACTCCTCGTAGCGGCGCTTGAGTTGCCCCAACGCGGACCGGTCGACGACTGGTGGCGCTGCGGGAATGACACCCGTTGCCTGGAGATGATCGAGAAGCAGCCGAAGGGTCGCCGCGTTACCGCGACGAACACCTCCCGTCCGCCGTCGTCGAGTGATGAAAGCGTCCGTGACCCTTGGGCACAGTTGCGTGACGTGGAACGCCCGCCGCTTCAACCACCTGTCGAGATCGGCCACGAGCCACAACTGGGTGCGGACGGTCGAGCGGGCATACCCCGCCTGCGAGAGACGGGCGGCAAAGGCATCCAGATAGGGACCGAGCAAACCGGCCCGCAAACGCAGCACCGGTCCGTGCTGAGTAAAGAACTGGTCCAGCATGTCTCCCCTCCTTCCTGGCGACTCTGGTCCTACAGGAGAGGAGACCCGGATTATGCCGCGTTGACAACAGGTGAAAAGGTGAAATGGCGCGCGGAGCGACGCGTGCCGGCGACCGCTGTCGGCATAATCCGGCTGTCGGCATGATGACGGAGGGAGTGCGGGGTCAAGTGCTCCGGAAGGTTTGTTGTTTTCAGCACGCGGGCGAACACCGTCCGAATGTCGCTCGCGTCGAACGGTCGCCGGTTGCGGTTGACGAACACCCACGGCGGGACCTGGCCCCATCCGCCGGCGAGCGCTTCCTGCCGGCGAGCGCGCCGTAGCGCGTCAAGCGCATCGTGAAGGGCCTGGCTCATGTCCACGGTGCGCGCCCGGCCGGACTTCGGCGTGCCGACCCGGTCATCGATCGCCGCATCCTTGCGGCGCGGGGCCATCGTGCGGGAAACGCGAATCCGACGCCCGGCGAGATCGATGTCCGACCAGCGGAGCGCAACCGCCTCGCCAATTCGCAGACCAGTCCGGGCAAGCAACAGGAAGAGCGTCGCGTAGCCGGGCGCCTTCGCCGCCACCGCAGCCAGGAACCTCGTGAGCTGTTCGGACGTAAGCGCCTTCGGGCCGTCCTGCTCGTCGGGTCGGTCTTTCCGCAGCGCGCGCAGCTTCCGTCGCAACCCGTGCGTCGGGTTGGAGATCAACAAGGAGTCGTCAACGGCCGCGGCGAGCATGGATCCGCGCGCCGCAGCCATCAGCCGGACGGTGGCTGGCGACCGCCCGGCCTCGAGGCGTTGGGCGAGCAGCGCGCGGATCTGCGCCTGGTGCAGCTGGCGAAGCCGCACATTGCCGATCGCTGGCAGGACATGCGTGTTGAGCAGGGAGGTATAGACGTCGCGCGTGCGCGGCTTCACGCTCAGGGCCAGCGTCTCGAGCCAGCGCGCGCCGTAGTCCTTCACGCTGATGTTGGGATCGAGGACGGTTGCCGGGCGCAGCTGCCCGGCTTGGAGTTGCTTCAGCGCCGCGACGTTCTTGGCGTCCTCGCGCGTCTTGCACGTCTCCCATCGTCGCCGCCCGCTGCCGTCGCGGTAGTCCACGACATAGACGGTTCGCTTCACACCTTGGCGCTTCCGGATGCTCACGAGCACGCGGCCCTTCTCTAGGTGCTTCACGGCGAGGCGGCGGCGAGCGAGCACTGGGACGGCAAGGTCTTCAGGCGCCAGCGTCAACACGTTCTCGGATGCTGGACCCAACACATCACGAGCCGACGCGATGACTTCCAACCTCGCGCTGCACGACGGCGAGGGCGGCGGTCGGGACTACCTGTGGGTCCACTGACGACTTGACGGGCTTCTTCGGGTCCGTCTTCACCGGGTCCTTCGGGACCGAGGCGTTGCACGGCTCGTGGGACGGTTCTGGCGGAACGTAGACCATCGTGCAGAGCCCGACGGCAAGGGCCTCGCTGGCTCGCTGCGAAGACTTCGCGTGCCGGACGGGCGATGAGCCACCCCGGCATCCTGCGCGCGTGTAAGGCCGCTGAGGCCCCTTCGCCGCGCTGACCATCTTACCGCTGGGAACGGGAGTTGTCGGACTACCGAAAAATCTGCTACCAATCTGCTACCACTCGACAAAAACCCAAACGATCTGAGCGGATCTCGATCTGCGGTTCTACTTAGGTTTTCGTCTTCTCAGGTGTCCCCGGATCTGCCTGTACACCCCGGTTCGGCAGCAGATCGGTAAGAACGTAAGCACTGGAAGGTGGGGGAATTGTGGGAATCTCTGAGGAGTGGATGTGGCGGTGATGGCCTCGCCGGCAATTCGATCCTGCGCCCCGTGGTACAATCCGCCCGTCTGTCTACCCGTCCATCGCCCGGAGGTTCCCATGAGTCTCGCCGCGGGAACGCGCCTTGGGCCCTACGAGATCACTTCACAGATCGGTGGCGCCGGAACGGGCGAGGTGTCCAGCGATCCTTAGCGGCGCCTTCGCTTCGAGCAGGAAGCACAGCGATGAGCGACCAGCCTCGAGTTCTCTACGAGTTCGATCCCTTTCGCCTGGACGCCTCCGAGCGCATTCTGCTGCACCGCGGCGAGCGGGTGGCGCTCACACCGAAGGTCGTCGACACTCTTCTGGCCCTAGTGCAGAGTAGCGGCAAGGTCGTCGAAAAAGACGCGCTGATGCGGATTGTGTGGCCGGACATGACGTTCGTGGAAGAGGGTAACCTCGCGAACAACATCTTCGTGCTGAGAAAAGCGCTTGGAGAGACTGCCGAGCGGAAGTACATCGAGACGGTTCCCAAGCGAGGGTATCGATTTGTAGCCCCGGTGAAGGAAGTGTCCGACACTGCCGCCGGCTCGAGGGCGGGCCGGAACCCGCGAGAGAAGGGTGTCCGAGTCCGGCGTTTCGACGCGAAGCTGATGGCGGGCATCATCCTGGCCGGACTGTTGGTCGTCGCTTCCTGGTGCGTGTGGAAAAACCTCGGGCACAGGCCCCAGGTGAACGTTCAGTCCCTCGCTGTGTTGCCGTTTAGGCCCTTGAGCGACGATTCCGAAACCGCGTTGCTGGGAGTCGGCCTGGCCGACTCACTGATTACGAAGTTGAGCAGTCTCCGCCGGGTGCGAGTGCGGCCCACCAGCGCTGTGCAGAAGTACGCGGACCTCAAGCAGGACTCGCTCGCTGCCGGAACCGAACAGAAGGTCGACGCGGTACTGGAGGGAACCATTCAGCACTCAGGTGAGAAGATCCGCGTCACGGCGCGGCTGCTTCGAGTCAACGACGGCGGCCTATTGTGGTCGGGGGATTTCGCCGACAGGTTCACCGGCCTCTTCACCGTAGAGGATTCGATTTCCCGGGGTGTGGTCGGGGCGTTGTCGGTCGGCCCCAGTCCCGAAGAAGAGAAGCGTGTGGCCAAGCGCCACACCACCAATGTGAAGGCGTTCCAGGCCTACTCCAGGGCTCGCTACTACTGCTCGACCCTGCGCCGTGAAGCGCTGAACCGAGCCATCGAGTCCTTTCGGGAAGCCATCGACGAGGACCCGGGTTACGCGTTGGCGTGGGCCGGACTGGCGTCCGCCTACGAACGACTCGCAGCGACGTACGAGTCGCCGGGCCAGATGGCGTCCAACGGAGAAGACGCTGCAAGACAGGCGCTGGCACTCGACGACAGCTTGGGGTGGCCGCACGCTTTACTTGGCACGATTGCTTTCCGATTTCACTACGACCGTGCGCGGGCTGAACTCGAGTTCAAACGGGCGCTTGATCTGAGCCCCAACGAGGCGGAAATCCACTACTCGTATGGGTTCTACCTGGCGCTTCTCGGGCGGACGCAAGAGGCGATGGCGCAAATGACCCTGGCAGCCGAGCTTGACCCGCTGTGCTTGTACTACCAGATTGACTACGGGTTCCCCCTCTACTGCGCACGAGACTACGGCGCCGCGATCGACGTTGCCCGCAGGGCACTCGAAGCGGAACCGCGGTTCTATGTCGGTCACTTCAATCTCGGACTGGCTTATCTCGCGAACCGGCAGCTCAAGGAGGCCCTCACGGAGTTTCAGAAGGGCACTCCGCCGGAAGGGGACCCGGAGGCAAGCGCAGCTATCGCACAGGTCGAGGCGCTGCGGGGGAACCGAACGGCCGCCGAGCAGATTCTGCACGATCTGTCAGCTGAGGGCCGCGGACAATACGTCCCGCCAACCAGCATTGCCCTCATCTATGCAGCCCTGGGAGAAAACGACCAAGCCTTCCGGTGGCTGGAGCAGGCCTACAAAGACCGGTCGTGGCAACTGGTGTTTCTGAAGGTCGATCCCCGTTTTGACACCCTGCGTTCCGACCGGCGGTTTGCGGCCTTGCTCCAGCGCGTGGGGCTTGCGCCGTGATCACAGCAGCTTTTCCACGTTGATGCGGACGCCTCGTGTTGTCCCTGTCGCCACCGTACCCCACTGATGCTCTGTGGCATCATAGATATCGATGATCCATTGGCCTGCCAGTTCAGACCTCCCCTCCGTGTACGCTAGCGTCGCCCGCAGCTTCCACATGTACGCGGGTGCGCCAGCCTCGTCGTAGCTCAGGCCGAGACACGTCACCGCGAAGTGACGGTTGTCAATCCTCCCCCACGTTCCATGCCCCAGGCTGTCGGAAGCGGACCCGGTCGAGGTAATGAAGCCTCCGTCCGGCATGAAGGTGGCCAGGTTCACAAACTCCTCCGGGGCGCCCGGGGGCGGCGAATCGGGCTTCACCACCATCTGCCAGGAACCTGCCAGTGATTGGTCTCCTTCATTTGCCGCCAATAGTCCGGACGCTCCGCTCGCCAGAAGCGCGAGCGCAGCGACGGCTACGATGGCCAGCAGTGGCGCGGTTCTCTTTCGCATCTTCGTTGTCCTCCTCGTTTCCCATCTGCCGTGCGGCTGGATGCCGCTGGCCGGCGTAACGTGGCAGGGAACGGCTTCCGCCGTCTTGGAGGAAAACTCAGATTTTTCTCTCAAGGTTCTCTGATCAGCCCCGCGCGTGGAGCAGGGGCCGATCGCGCCACCGTCCCGGTCCTGGGTGATTCGGCGGCAGATCCACCACGAATCTCAAAGTGCGGCTAGGGGCCTGTGGGGGGAGTGTTCAGCACGGTGAAGTCCGAGTCGGATCATCCTCGCGCTTCACCCAGCCTTCCGCTTCCACCCTGGTCCGGGGTGACACGCGGGCAGATCGACGACGAACCGCCAGGTTCTGCATCCGTCCCGTCGGTGGAGCGTCCGGCACCGTGAAGTCGAGGGGGGCGCTCCGACGGTCGGTTCACGCCGCACTCAGAACCCCTCGGATTTCGACGGGTGTGAAAGGCCTGGCGGCGACAGCGGGAATCCCGGTTATGCTCACGCGAAATCGGTCACCAAACGGTCACCACTCGACCCGACTCAAGCCGATCCGGGCGGATCGCCATTTGGCGGTTTTCTTGGCTTTTCGGGCTGTTCGGTATTCTCCGATCGGCTCGGATCGGGCGCTGGATATACTGATGGAATACACGCCGCCGAGAGCGGCGCGGGAAAATGGGCGTGATTTTCGCGATTCCGACGCGCGAACCGCGTATCACCAGGCCCAGATGGACGGCCCGCTTGCCCCTCATCGCGGAATCGGTGATTGCTCAATAGGTACCTCGAACGGCTGATTGTGCCACTCGCGCACACGACGCGGGCAGGCGGCGATCATGAGCAAGGTGAGGATGACGATGCCGAACCACCAGTCGCGACGGGAGACTGCCATTGCCCCCTCCGATCGTTCGATGAGATGTCCGTGATCTTGCGGGGTAGCCTCCTCGGTGATGATGTGGATCGTCTTGCTGGGTCGCAGCCGCTCGGAATCGTGGCAGACCGCGTACAGGCGCTTCTCGGCCTCGGTCATTGTCGCTGAGTAGCCGCCCTGCTCAGGGAGATACCCTGCCCGCCTTCTGTTCTGCGACCAACACATCACGAGCCGACGCGATGACCTCCAACCTCGCGCTGCACGACGGCGAGGGCGGCGGTCGGGACTACCTGTGGGTCCACTGACGACTTGACGGGCTTCTTCGGGTCCGTCTTCACCGGGTCCTTCGGGACCGAGGCGTTGCACGGCTCGTGGGACGGTTCTGGCGGAACGTCGACCATCGTGCAGAACCCGACGGCAAGGGCCTCGCTGGCACGCTGCGAAGACTTCGCGTGCCGCACGGGCGATGAGCCACCCCGGCATCGTGCGCGCGTGTAAGGCCGCTGAGGCCCCTTCGCCGCGCTGACCATCTTACCGCTGGGAACGG
>Ga0316628_100004443_pt1 | contig 11008 bp, 7 predicted proteins | sample OWC_Aug_M2_C1_D5_FD_207648 | JGI IMG/M metagenome (GOLD analysis project Ga0316628, IMG submission 207648) | Wetland soil microbial communities from Old Woman Creek delta, Ohio, United States - OWC_Aug_M2_C1_D5_C | ecosystem: Environmental > Terrestrial > Soil > Wetlands | place: USA: Ohio... | reverse complement strand
AGCTCTAAAATTGAAAAGAACCATTTCAGAGTGTATACTGTATACAATTCATACTCTCTTGTCAAGCTAAATTCTCTTCCTGGACTGCAATTTAGACACTGAACCTGGCCCTTTGGATATTAGACTTTTCCGCATAGGGAATTAACCATTGATAACAGCCATTCCTTCATACTCGTTTAATGTCTGGCCATTTGTTTCCCTTTCAGCCTAATGTCTGAATCATATTCTAAGGGACGGATCACTCTTGGAAGCGGGGTAAGGTCTTATGTGAAACCGTATTTTCTCCCAGAAAGGACCTGTGTGCTGGTTTAAGTTATCAAATTCCTATCCAAAGAACGGTATTGAATGGCTTCGGAGAGGTGGGCGGGTTGGATGTTTTCATTGCCTTCAAGGTCAGAAATGGTGCGGGCTACCTTCAGGATGCGTGTATAAGCCCTGGCACTTAATCCGAATTTATCGATGGCCAATTCCAATAATTTCTGGCTCGCCTCATCGATCTGGCAAAACTTCTTGATATGGCGGTTCGTCATCTGGGCATTGCAGTAAATCTTCAGCCCTTTGAAACGATTGAGCTGGGTCTTTCTAGACGCATCGATTCGTCGTTTCATTTCCCTGGAGGATTCTCCTGCTTCACGACTCGCTAAGTCACGATACTTTACTGCGGGGACTTCAATATGGATATCGATTCGGTCCATCAACGGGCCGGAAATCTTGGATCGGTAACGCTGAATCTGCGGAATGGTACAAGTGCATTCATTGTTGGGGTCACTATAATAACCGCAAGGGCAGGGGTTCATGGCAGCGAGGAGCATAAAGCGGGCAGGGTAGGTGAGAGAGGTGGCTGCCCGAGAGATCGTCACCCTCTCCTCCTCCAAGGGTTGGCGCATGACCTCCAGAACATTCTTCTTAAATTCGGGCAACTCATCCAAGAAAAGCACCCCATTATGAGAAAGACTCACTTCTCCGGGTTTTGGGATCTGTCCTCCTCCAATCAGGCCTGCGTCCGAGATCGTGTGATGAGGATTGCGGAACGGTCGCGTCACGATCAGGGCGCTGTCCGGTGGGATCAACCCCATCACGCTATGGATCTTAGTGGTTTCAAGGCTTTCTTCGAAATTCATATCGGGTAGTATCGTTGGGAACCTCTTGGCCAGCATGGTTTTGCCAGAACCCGGGGGACCGATCATAATGACATTGTGACCCCCTGCGGCGGCCACTTCCAGACAACGCTTCACATGCTCCTGACCCTTCACATCGTTAAAATCAACCGGATAATTCATTTCCGTCTTGAAGATATCATCGAGATCCACTGCAACCGGATCAATAGGAAGGCTTCCGTTTAAGAATTGAACACAATCCGAAAGAGTATCCAGAGGAAGGACATCAATCCCTTTCACCACGGCTGCTTCTTTAGAGTTTTCCCTGGGCAGAAGAATCCCTTTGAGGTCTGCATCTCTTGCCGCCACGGCCATCGGAAGCGTCCCCTTGATCGGCTTGACCTGCCCGTCGAGGGAGAGCTCCCCCAAGATGAAATATTGGGGAAGCCTCCCTTTTTGAACGACCTCCGTAGCTGCCAGGATGCCGACGGCCATCGGGAGGTCGAAAGCTGTGCCTTCCTTCTTGATATCGGCTGGAGCAAGATTGACCGTAATCCTCCGGGAAGGGAAGTCATAGCCGCAGTTCTTGACCGCTGCCTTGACTCGGTCCTTGGATTCCCTCACTGCCCCTTCAGGAAGACCTACGGTCGCAAAAGTAGGTAGACCTTGAGCAATATCCACCTCCACCTCTACGACATAGGCGTCAATTCCAAAAACGGCGCTGCTTAAGACCCTTGCCAACATGATGAATACATTTATATCAGAATTGTATAGATCCGACAATTGAAAAATCGAATAAGAGTCGAGCAAAAAGTTTACAAAGCCTAACGAAGCTGATATAATGGCCAGCCAAAAGCCTTCGGCGTATTTTAGCGATAATAAAGATATTTTCAGGTGAAGCGAAGCTTTCCGGTCCTCCCGTTAAAACGGAACAGGCACGCCGGGGCTTCCCGGTAGGGTAGTCTCGTTTTATATTGTGCCCCTGCCTGCCGGCAGGCAGGGACCCCGCCTATCCCGCCAACGGCGGGAGGGGGCACGTTCCGGCCAGGAGAGAAGAGAATGGCTGCAAAACGAACAAAATACCGTAACCCATACGACTTCGTCAGCCCGATTAGAGATCCGAAGCTTTTTGCCGGAAGGCATAGTGAGCTCGAAGAAATAGAATACTATTTGAAGCTCTCCAAAGGCGAGAAGCCTGCCCATTGTCACTTTGCCCTGGTTGGACCAAGCATTTCGGGTAAAACAAGCTTTCTCAATATCATTGAACGCACCGCAAGGGATTTGGGTTGCCTTGCAGTTAAGATTTCACTCAATCAAGAATCGGTGCAGAACGAGGTTTTGTTTTTCAAAGAAGTCTTTGATGGAATCCTGACCAAAGGTGCAGAGAAGGGCCTGTATGGAGGGATCACCGGTCCGGTTTACAGGGCATACAGAAAAGTGGTTGACGGGGTCGATCTCAAGGCAGAAGCAAAGATCCCTTTTCTATTCGGAAGCGCCTATATCGGGTTTAAGAAAAAAAGGAATAGGAGAATATCTCAGAAGGTTTTGCTGCACGATCTAGACGACATCCGCCGAGAGGCCCAAAAGAAAAATATTCCAACGCTGGTCTTGCTTTTTGATGAGGCTGACTTATTGGCGGACAATAAGGTTCTTTTGCAAAAAATAAGAAATACTTTAATGGAAGGAGAAGGCTATATTTTGGTTTTTTCCGGGACGGAGAACATGTTCCCTTCTATGAGCAACGTTTTCTTCCCGCTCCCCAGGTTTTTTAAGAGAATCGATGTTGAGAATTTTAGGAATGTCAAAGAGACCGAAGAATGCCTGCTGAAGCCGCTTACCGATGAGGAGAAGGGAGCCTTTGATCGTGCCTGTATCGGGGAGATCCATGCGATCAGCCATGGCTCCCCATACGAGATAAACCTGATCGCCCACTATATGTACCGCAGGTGGAAAGAGGGAAGGAATCATAACATAGCGGTCACCCCTGAGGTATTCGACGATGTTTTGAAAGAGATAGAGAGGTTCAGGAAAGGAGGACGTTTCGACATTGCAAGCAAGCTGAAAGGTTATGAGGAGGACCTTTTGAAAGTCTTAATATCTTCGCTTGAGTTTCCGAATGCTTCAAAAAAAGGACTCGCCGAATATATGTTGCTCGAGGAGATGAATGCCTTGCAACGCAAAGATATACACACCAAGATATCCATGACCCTAGATCTGGTCAAGCAGCTTAAAAAAGATCGCGTCCTATCCGAAGAGAGTGCCAGGCTTCGCTTCAAGGGGGGGCCGTTTGACCTGCTGTATTTAAAATATCTATCCGCTTCCAAGGGCGTGATGGATACCAAAGAGTTCTTTATGGGCTCTTCAGAAAATCCCATTTTCAACCTATACCACAAGCTCATCGAAAACATTTTTCTTAAAGGTTTCTCGGAATATTACATCCAGACAAGATTCGACAGGATGGAAAAGGTCAAAAGGAAAAAGGCTGAAAAATTTGTCATCGGGGCAAGGGGTCCAAACTTACCTCCCGGGACGGACACCCTTCTGGAAATTTCTCCTGAGTCAAGCAATGAATTCTATCTGGGAGTGCCCCGCTCGGTCCGATTCAGGGTAAATGTCAAATGGATGAGAGAAGGCTGGGTCACCCAAGTCAGGTTTAGAAAAGAGGAGGATCGGAAAAGGTTCCAAAGCCGTTTGAAGGCATTGCCCGATGGGTTGGAGCCTCTGGGCTACGAGATACTTCCTGAAGACGAGATCACATGGCATAACAAAGGGATAGAGTTTCTGAAACAAGGCAAAACAACGGAGGCGGTGGAGTGTTTTGACAAGGCCATAGGAATCAACCCATCATTTGGACTGCCGTGGGTCAGTAAAACAAAAATTTTTTTGGATGCGCAAAAATATGATGAGGCCCTGGAGTCAGCCAATAAGGCATTAGTCCTTAATCCCAACTGGGGAGACGCCTTGAAGCTAAAGGGTATGATCATGGTCACCCTGGGAAGAAACGAGGAGGCGTTAGCATATTTGGGGAAAGCATCGGAAATAGACCCGAAAGATTTCAGCATATGGGATCATCAGGCAAGGGCGCTCTCCAATCTTGGGAGGTACCCAGAGGCCATCGCGTGTGCGGATAAATCATTGAAGGTAAATCCTGCCAATCATCGGTTATCTGGCATCAAGGGGCTCGCCCTTCTCAACCTCGACAGATATGAGGAGGCGTTATCTTGTTTGAATGAGGCGTTGAGAACGAACCCGGAGTCCACTGCCACGTTATTGGCCAAGGGGCAAGTTTTGTTACACTTAGGGCAGCATGCGGAAGCCTTGAATTGTTTGGATGCCGTTCTGGGTAAGGAATGGACGAACATCGATGCCCTCATATCTAAGGGGGTTGCACTTTCCAAATTGGGTCGGCACGAAGAAGCGATTGGTTGCTGGGACAGCCTTGTCCAGATCAACAGAAATAATGCGACGGGGTGGTATAACAAAGCCTGCTTCGAGGCGAAGATGGGTTATACCGATGCTGCCCTAGAGAGCCTCTACAAGGCGATACAGATTGACAAGAAGACGGCTTTGGAAGCTAAGACCGAGCAAGACTTTGCGGATTTAAGAAATGATGAGCGCTTCTTATCTCTAACGAATCTTGTCTGGTATGCGAGCTACGGATCGAACCTGTGCAGTCGAAGATTCATGGGCTACCTTGAAGGCGGGCAGCCTGACGGCGCATCCGGTTGCTATCCGGGATGCCGTGACAAGACTCCCCCGAAAGACGACCAACCGTTCAAGATCTCTTACCCATTGTATTTTGCAAAACAATCTCCCACGTGGGAAGGCAGGGGTGTCGCTTTTATTGGACTCAGAAAAGAAGAGACAGAAGCAACGCTGGGCAGGATGTATCTGATCACAGAGCAACAATTCATCGATGTGGTTAGTCAGGAAAATGATGGAGCAAACATCTCCATAGATTTTCAGAAGGCGAAACAACGAGGCTCGATGGTTTTTCATGAGTCCTGGTACGGAAATATTGTCTATCTGGGGGAGCAAGATGGTTTCCCTATTTACACTTTCACATCCGGTGAGAATATGGCCTTGGAGGCCCCTGTGGCTCCTTCGGCCCAATACCTACAATATCTCATCTCCGGGTTAAAGGAAGTGTACCCGGTCACCGATGAGGATATTGTGAAATATTTGATCACCAAGCCAGGAATAAAGGGTAGCTATACGATAGGAGAGTTGGCTAACCTACTAGGAGATAAGGTGCAAGGAGGTTAACGGGAAGCGTTCTCTTCACACCGGTCTAAAGTGCTAGGAAGGAGGAAGAGATGAATGTATTATGGATTGTGAATACGAATACGTTTTTGTTAATCCTCTTAATCATCATGGTTTCCTACCTCACCGCGCAAGTCAGCGTATTGATCCGTTGGTTGAAAAGAGAATGACTCCTTAGCAACCGGAATAATGGAATAGTGGAAGAGTGGAATGACGGACTAGCAGACTAGTGAAATACCGAAGTAATCAAATAATTTGCAAAAAACCTAATTCCCCTGGAAAGTATCTTGCCAATCTCCAACCCTTTGTTTTTTCTGAAGAGACTCCATCAACTTAAGCAAGCCATTTTCAACTTTGTAGTGTAGTTGATCCAGTTTCTCGAATTCTTCCTCCGTTATCTGACCAGCCTGTCTAAAGCTCTCATAACATGAATGAAATTCTCCGCAGGAACCAAGGGCGATGTTCAGGTGATTCAAGTACTCTTTGAGACTCCGACGGCAATAGCCCTCTGAAATGTTTCTCGATACACTATGAACAGCATCGATGCCGTTAGCAGCTACTTTCTTGAGCTCGAACGGGAAGGTAGAAAATATTTTGCATGCCATTATATAAAGGGAAATAGAATCCTGCCATATCCTAAGCTTCTTAAATCCTCTGTTGATGTTTTTGCGATCCATGTCTTTAATTTATCAAAAGAAAACCATTGTTCCAGTTTTCCACCATTCCAGTATTCCATGCTTGAGTGATGTTATTTGATTTTCCAGTTTGTTCCGGAAGGGCTATCCTCCAAGACAATTCCCTTTGAAAGAAGATCATTTCGAATCTCGTCCGCTCTTTTCCAGTTTTTCTCTTTCCTCGCCAAATTCCTCTCCTCGATGGATCGAAGAATGGCTTGTTCCGTAAGATTCAGCTTCTTCAGACCTTCGTTTCTCTGCTGGGCCAGATACTTCTCGGGATCCTCCCTAAATAAACCAAAGACCCACCCCTTCCGGGTGAAATGGTCGAAGCCTCTTTTAAGAAGAGAAGCGATCTCTTGGTTTGGCTGACCTTTTGAAAGGCCTAGGAGGCTATTTAAATGGGTTTGGAGGTCATAGAAATATCCTAATGCCTGCGCCGTATTGAAGTCGTCATCCATGGCTTCTTCGAACCGAGCCTGGAAGGATTCGATGGTTTGACGGCAGGCCTCGAGAATGGGCTCCCCGCTTTCGAGGGCTCGGGAGACAACAGGCTTCTTTCGTTCTTCCTGGAGTTCATTCAGCGTCGTATAGAAACGATCCAATCCTGATTTCGCCTCGAAAAGGCTGTCCTCCGAGTAATCGATTGGACTCCTGTAATGGTGGGAGAGAAGAAAGATCCGAAGGACCTCCGGATGCCAGTTTTTGAGGATTTCTTTGATGGTTAAAATGTTCCCGAGAGATTTGGACATCTTTTCCTTATGGATGTTGACAAAACCATTATGAATCCAGTATCGGGCAAAGGTCTTTCCGGTGGCCGCTTCGGATTGAGCAATTTCATTTTCGTGGTGAGGGAAGATCAGATCTCTCCCGCCCCCGTGGATATCCAGCGTGTCCCCCAAATATTTCTGGCTCATCGCAGAACACTCGATATGCCAGCCCGGTCTTCCTTTTCCCCACGGGCTTTCCCAAAAGGGTTCCCCGGGTTTGCTCGCTTTCCAGAGGGCGAAGTCCAGGGGGTATTCTTTCTTTTCGTCAATCTCAACCCGGGCACCGGCCTGCATCTCTTCCAAGTCCCTCTTCGAGAGTTTTCCGTAATCCCGAAATTTTCGCACGGAGAAGAAGATATCGCCGCCGCTTGGGTAGGCAAACCCCTTTTCCATGAGGGCCGAGATCAACTGAAGCATCTCCGGGATGTGCTCTGTGGCTTTGGGCTCCACCGAAGGTTTTTCCAAACCCAGCCCTCCCATATCGATGTTAAATTCGCCAATATATTTCTCCGCGATGGTTTTGGTGTCCACGCCTTCTTCATTGGCCCGCTTGATGATCTTGTCGTCAACATCGGTGAAGTTTCGAACAAAGGTCACTTCATAGCCACGGTATCGTAAATAGCGATGGACGATATCGAAGACGATTGCAGACCGAGCGTGCCCGATGTGGCAGAGGTCATAGACCGTTACCCCACAGGCGTACATCCCCACTTTTTTCTCGTGAAGGGGAGCGAAATCCTCTTTATTACCAGTTAATGTATTGTAAAGGCGAAGGGTCATAAATTAAACACTTTATAATGTCAAATGCCAAAGTTCAAATGTCAAATCAAATCCAAAGCTCAAATTACCCCCTCACCTTTCCCCTCTCCCCTGAGGGGAGAGGGCGGGGTGAGGGGAAAGTTTCAAATTTTTTTGGCTTGACTTTGACATTCCTTTGATATTTGGACTTTGATATTTGAACTTTAGGTTAACTCCAGTGCCATTTTTAATCGCTTAATGATCCGTTCCTTTCCGAGGAGAGGGAGTGTTTTTGCCAACTCAGGTCCTTTTGTCTTGCCGGTCACGGCCGCCCGAAGAGGAGCATAGAGATGTTTCCCTTTCCGCCCGGTCTTCTTTTCCAATTGGGAGAGCAGGGAGGTCTGGTCGCCCGATGCGGTTTCCGATGATTCCTCCAACAGGCCGAGGGCAGAGCGAAGGGTCTCCCGATTTCTTGGATCCTGGACAATGGTTTTGGCTCCGTCCTCAAAGAAGAATTGTTCGTCGAAGAAGATACCCAGATATTCCTCCACCTGGGAGAGGACGACCAAATTTTCCTTTAAAACACCCGAGATTTCTTTGAGCCATTGGCGATCAACCCGACCCGTTTGTATCCCGGCCTTTTGGAGGTAGGGGATCAGCATTTCGGAAAGGTGTCCTTCCTCTTTCTCCCGGATGTAGAAACTGTTCAGCCACTCCAATTTTTTGCGATTGAAAACGGGCGCACTTCTTGAAATATCTTGGATGGAAAACTCCTCCACCATTTTTTCTAAAGGAAGCGTTTCTTGACCGGAAGGAGGCGACCAGCCTAAAAGGATGAGATAATTTTCAAGGGCCTCCGGCAAGAAGCCTTCCTCACGATATTGGGAAACGGCTGTTGCTGCATGGCGTTTGCTCAACGGAGACCGGTCCGGTCCAAGGATCAGAGGGTGGTGAGCGAAGAGAGGGGGTTGCCAGGACAGTGCCTGATAGAGGAGGACCTGCCGGGGTGTGTTGGAGAGATGGTCTTCCCCTCGAATGACATGAGTGATTTCCATCAAATGGTCGTCAACGACACAGGCAAAGTTATAGGCGGCCATCCCATCGGAACGGACGATAATGAAATCGCCCATCCCGGCAGAATCGAAGTTCATCTTTCCATGGATGAGGTCTTCAAAAAGGATCGATCCTCGGCCCACGTGAAATCGGAGGACAGGCTTAAGGCCGGACGATTCCATTTTGGAAATCTCTTCGGCGGAGAGGGAGCGACACCTTCCGTCATAGCGGGGCATCCTTCCTTTCGAAAGCTGTTCTTTTCTAAGTTTTTCAAGTCTTTCTTCGGAGCAGAAACACTTATAACTTTTCCCCTCTTGGGACAACCGGTCGGCATACCCACGGTAGATGGAGATGCGTTGAGATTGACGATATGGACCCACCAATCCATCGCGGTCAGGTCCCTCGTCCCACAAGATCCCCAGCCATCGAAGATCTTCCATGATCCGATCCATGGAGGCATCGTCCGATCTCTCCAAATCCGTGTCTTCGATACGAAGAACCAATGTCCCTTGATAACGTCTTGCAAAAAGAAAATTGAAGAGAGCAGTCCGGGCATTTCCGATATGGAGAAGCCCGGTGGGAGCAGGAGCAAAGCGAACCCGAACCTGAGATGTCATTTTTAGCCTTAAGGTGAATCGCATGGCGCATAGCGGAAAGCGCATAGCATAAGACATGAAGATTTTGACGCTATGCTCTACGCACTCTGCTCTATGCTATCAGTTTCCACGAGGGCGACGGCATAAGCAGCGATCCCCTCTTCTCTGCCGGCAAACCCCAATCCCTCTGTCGTGGTGGCTTTTACATTTATCCTCTCCGCCTCAATTTCCAGAACATCCCCAATCTCTTTCACCATTCTGGGAATGAACTCAGAGAGTTTTGGTTTCTGGGCCACGATGGTGGCATCAATGTTGACAGGACGAAACCCTTTGTCCCTCACCTTGGTGAGAACCTTCTTTAAAAGAATGGTGCTCTTGATGTCTCTGTATTGGGCGTCGGTATCCGGAAAATGTCTTCCGATATCCCCTTCCGCAACGGCTCCCAGCAAGGCATCGCAGATAGCATGGACGAGAACATCCGCATCCGAATGCCCCTTCAATCCAAACAGGTAAGGGATGTTTACACCTCCCAGGACCAACGGTCGGCCTGAAACAAAGGGATGGACATCATATCCAAAACCTACTCTCACCTGTCTTTCATCCCTTCTGCCGGCTCTTCCTGGGAAAGGATATTCATCTTGAGGAAGAGATTGGCCAACCACAAGTCTTCTGGCGTGGTTATTTTGATATTGGTATAAGATCCCGGAAGGATATGGACCTTCACCCCCAGCCGTTCAACCAGAGAGGCGTCATCCGTTCCGACGAACGCATCCTCTGCCGCCCTGTAGTGAGCTTCTTTGATCACCTTGACCTGAAAGGTTTGCGGGGTCTGAACCTGCCAAAGGGATTCGCGATCCAATGTCTTGAGAACGGTTCCATCCGGATTGGACATTTTAATGGTGTCCTTCACCGGCATCGCTAAGATCACCGCTCCATATCGTACAGCAGAGTGGATGGAATCTTCGATCATCGACTGGGTGACGAAAGGCCGGACTCCGTCGTGAATGGCCACGATGTCCGTATCCTTTGGAAGAGCGTCAATTCCATTCTTTACGGACTCCTGTCTCCGCTTCCCGCCCGGAACGATCTGAGAGACTTTCTGGAATCGATATTTTTCGACGATTTCTTTCAGACAGTAATCCATGTCCTCCTCGCCCGCTACCAGACGAATGGATCGGACCAAAGGACAGGCTTCGAATCGATCAAGAGTATGGGCAAGGATGGGTTTTCCTTCGAGGAAGTGAAATTGTTTCTTCTTTCCTTCCATGAAGCGAAGTCCCTTGCCAGCGGAGACAATCACTGCGTCTGCCTTCATTGTTCAACAGTCAGAAAACCCCTCACCCTTCCCCTCTCCGCCAGGGGAGAGGGATGGGGTGAGGGGCAAGGTTTAGAACTCACTGTCCAGGGGGTAATAGTAATCCTTCCCTTTGCTCTCCCGAAGGGTCTCCTCTTTCAGGCGAGCGAAGATCATTCTTCCTGCGGGGGTTTGCAGGACGCTGGTGACCACGACATCGATTGTCTTGCCCATCTGTTTCCTTCCATTATCGACCACGATCATCGTTCCGTCATCCAGATAGGCCACCCCCTGTCCGATTTCTTTTCCTTCCTTCAGGATTTTGACATTGATCTCCTCTCCCGGCAGGACGACCGGTTTTATAGAATTGGCTAGCTCATTGATGTTCAAGACCTCTATCCCCTGGAGCTCCGCCACTTTGTTGAGGTTGGAGTCATTGGTAATGATCTTCCCGCTGACCTCTTTAGCCAGCTCAATCAATTTTGAATCGACCTCCTTAACCGCAGGATAATCCCTGTCTACA
>Ga0316628_100004442_pt1 | contig 11009 bp, 10 predicted proteins | sample OWC_Aug_M2_C1_D5_FD_207648 | JGI IMG/M metagenome (GOLD analysis project Ga0316628, IMG submission 207648) | Wetland soil microbial communities from Old Woman Creek delta, Ohio, United States - OWC_Aug_M2_C1_D5_C | ecosystem: Environmental > Terrestrial > Soil > Wetlands | place: USA: Ohio... | reverse complement strand
AGGCCGGTGAAGAGTACGACGTGCGCCTGCGTGCCGCCTCCGAGTACCGGAACGACGAGGACTCGCTCCAGCTGCTCACCGTTCCTTCCCGCAAGCTCGGGCTCGTGTCGCTCGCCGACGTCGTCAAGCTGCGCCCCGGCGAGGGGCCGAGCACGATCATGCGCTTCCAGCGCCAGCGCCAGGTCACCTTCCTCGCCAACGCAGGCCCCGGCGGAAACGAGGGCGCCATCTCCGAGTCGATCGACAAGATCCTGAGGTCGGAGCCGCTCCCTCCCGGTTTCCACGTGATGCCGTCGGGTCAGAGCAAGCTGATGAAGGAGACGGGGCTCTCCTTCATCCTCGGCCTGCTCGCGTCGATGGTGTTCATGTACCTGATCCTCGCGGCGCAGTTCGAGTCCTGGCTCCACCCGGTCACGATCCTCCTGTCGCTCCCGCTGACCCTGCCGTTCGCGATCCTGTCGGTGATCCTGTTCAAGCAGGCGCTCGACATCTACTCGTTCCTCGGCATCTTCGTGCTCTTCGGCGTGGTGAAGAAGAACGCCATCCTCCAGATCGACCACACGAACCAGCTCCGTGAAAAAGGCATGCCGCGGCGCGACGCCATCCTGCTGGCGAACAAGGACCGGCTCCGTCCGATCCTCATGACGACGTTCGCGTTCGTCGCGGGCATGATCCCCCTGGTCACCTCGAACGGCATCGGCGCCGGGTTCAACCGCGCCACCGCCGGCGTCGTCGTGGGCGGGCAGATCCTGTCGCTGCTGCTCACGCTGCTGGCGGTCCCCATCGCCTACTCCCTGTTCGACGATGCCTCGGCGCTGCTGAAGAAGCTGTTCCGCGTCGCGGAGACGGAGGCGTCGCTGGATCTCGCCCCCGCGGCAGCCGCCGGCGAGTCCGTCGACGCCGAGTGAGCCGTTCCGGGGGCCTTGCCGGTCACCCTGGAAGCAGATCGGCGAAGACGAAACTATCGCGCTCGACGATCTCGCCGGAGCGGATGGCGACCGGGTGCCGGAACATCGGGCCGTCGTACGCGAACGAGTGAAATTCGCCGTTCTCGCCGCAGGGATCGACCTCCGGCGGCAGCGCGTCGAGCAGGGCCGCATCGAAGTCCCTGCCCGCGAGCTCGCGCGCGATCTTCCGCGGGTCCACGCAGGTCAGCCGCGCCCGGAGCCCACCCTCGATCATGTCGCGCGCGAGCCGATCCGTCGGAATGCCCCAGATCGGGAAGATCGGGGCGATCCCGGTCCCCTGCAGGCGCTCTTCCCGGTAGCGACGGATGTCCTCGAGGAACAGGTCGCCGAACGCGACCTGCGTGACGCCCTCGGCGCGCGCTCGCTCGAGCGCGGTGGTCATCGCCGCCTCGTAGTCCGCGTTGCTGCAGGGCCACGGCAGCGGCACCGGCCAGAGCGGTAGCCCCGCGGCGTCCGCTTGTTCACGGAGCACCTCCGCTCGCACGGCGTGCATCGCCACGCGATCGTGCGCGGCATTCAGCGTCGTGAGCAGCCCGACGATCTCGACGTCGTTCTGCCGCCGCAGCACGTGCAGCGCCCAGGCGCTGTCCTTGCCGCTACTCCACGAAAGAAGGGTCCTCGGTTTCATGCCGCCCGTGCCTCGGTCCGACGGTATACCCGATCGCCCTCGGGTCATGCGAAAGCGGTTTTTCGAGTCTGTTCACGGCACCCCCACCAGACCCTGTGACCGATGTTCGAGAATGGAACAGGAAGGGGGAAGGACGGAAGATTTGGGGGATTGCTCGCGTCGTGTCATCGCGCACCCGACCCCCGCTCCTTCCGTCCTTCCCCCTTCCTGTGCATCCTGAAACGGGCGGGGGCGGGCGACGGGGGAGCAACCAAGTGCTAGCGTCGCACGTGTGAGCTCCAGCCGTCGCACCGCCAAGAAGCCCGCCACGAAACGACCCGCGCCTGCACCCGTCGCCGGCAAGGCGAGCAAGGCGAAGGGGAAGCCCGTCGTCTCCGAGTTCATGAGCAAGGCGCCGCATTCGATCGGCCGCGACCAGACCCTCGACGCCGCTCACGAGATCATGCGCCGGCACCTCATCCGTCACCTGCCGGTGCTCGAGGGGGGAAATCTCGTCGGCATCGTGTCGCAGCGCGATCTGTATCTCATCGAGACGCTGCGCGACGTGGACCCGGCGGCGACCCTGGTGGAAGAGGCGATGTCACCGGAGGCGTACTGCGTTTCATCGGACACGCCGCTCCAGGAAGTGGTCGGGACGATGACGAGGCGCAAGATCGGGTGCACCATCGTGACCCGTGGCCGTGACGTCGTGGGCCTGTTCACGACCACGGACGCGATGCGCGCGCTCGACCGGCTGCTGCGCGGGTCGTGAGCGCCGGGATCGGTCGGCGTCCTCGCCTCACCGCGCCTTGAACGCGTCGCAGAAGTCGGCGACCGCGGCGTGAAGGGACGCGGGGGCAAGCTGTGCCGACAAGGAGCGGACGTGGGGCGTGAGCCACTCGACGGCATCCGGGATGGTCCCGAAGACCTTCGCGGGGTGCGGCGGAGGCGCGAGCATCAACAGGCCCGTGAGCACGCTGCGGTGCATCGCGCCGAGCATGCCGGTGGCCAGGATCACCGTGCAGGCGGCGACGCGCTGGTGCTGCCACCGCTCGATGACGCGGGCCATGCGCTTACGCTCCTCGGCGCTCATCCGGCTGTCGCTCGGGTAGATGATCGCGAGCTCCACGAGCTTTCCCGGGTGCCTGGCCAGCCAGGTGTCGCCCACGAGCTCGAACTGATCCATCTGCTGGAGCGTGACGTGCCCCTCGAAGACGTGCACCGCGAACCGCTCGGCGACGCCAGACCAGGCCGTGGGCGTCTGCAGGAGCGGAACGAGCTTCATGGCATCGCGAGGGTACCAGAGCAGGCGCCGTGCAGGTCGGCTGGCTGAGGCGCGGGCTCGTGCTCACCCAGTGGTGTAGCTCTTGCCTGTGGACGGGGCATGGGCACACCGTCAATAGAGCAAAGGACAGAGCACCGGGATGGGCTCGAGCAGATCCGTGAAATTCTGGTGGGGGCCATCCAGCACGAGCTCGAGAGGCGACTCGGGCGCGCCGAGACGCATCTCGCGACGCGCCTGAACGATCTGCAGCAGGAGGCGCGACGGCGCAGCGAGATGATCGAGACGCACCTCCGAAGGGAGACCGAGACACTCTCGAAGCGCCTCGAGGGAGAGATCGTCGATCTGAAGGATGCGCTCCGGGCGCTCGGCCGCGACCAGCGTGAGACCGCGTCGGCCGTCGAGCAGCGCGTCGCCAAGGCCGAGGAAGCGCTCGTGCACGCGCAGCACGAGCTCCGGCAGCAGATCCTGGACCAGACCAAGTCGTTCCTCGACGAGGTGCAGCAGGTGCGCGCCGATCTCGCGGAAACCCTGGAGCGCGAGCTCGGCTCGCTGGAGCTCGCCCCCGAGGAGGAGCCGGGTCCCCGTGGCGAGCCTGGAGAAGCCGTCGAGAAGCACTCGTAGGCGAAGGTTGCGACGGCCGGGCCGCCCGGAGGACGCGGCCAAGGGGCTCGAGCAGCTGCGCCAGGTGATCGTCGGCCCGGAGCAGTCGCGCATCGGGGATCTGGAGGAGCGCCCGAAGGTCGCCGCCGAGACCGTCGGCGGCGTGCTGCCGGAGGCGATCGCGCACGCGACGGCCAACCGGGAGCAGGAGCTCGCCATCGCCCTCGAGCCGACGATGACCCGCGCCATGGGGACGGTCGCGCGGCGCCGCCCCGAGCTGTTCGGCGAGATCCTCGCTCCCACGATCGGGGCAGCAGTCCGGAAGGCCGTCGCGGATGCCTTCGCCGCGGTGATGGAGCGCTTCAACGAGGCCCTCGAGCGGAGCCTCTCGGTGCGGTCGGTGCACTGGCGCCTCGAGGCGGCGCGCACCGGGCGCCCGTTCGCCGAGGTCTGCCTGCTGCACACGATGAGGTACCGCGTCGAGCAGGTGCTCCTCATCCATACCGAGACGTCCCTCGTGCTCCAGCACGTGATCGAGGCGGGACAGACGGCCGAGCCCGACCAGATCGCCGCCATGCTCGCCGCGATCGACACGTTCGGACGCGAGGCCTTCAGCGCGACGCCCGAGGAGCACCTCGAGAGGTTCGAGCTCGGTGGGCTGTCCGTCTGGGTGAGCCGCGACCCGGCGGTGACGCTCGCTGCGGTCGTGCGCGGAACCGCAGCCGCGGAGATCGGACGGGAGCTCGATGAGGTGCGCGAGCGCGTCCATCTCAGCTGCAGGCCCCTGCTGGGTGAGTTCTCCGGAGACGTCGCGCCGTTCGCCCTGATTCGCCCGGAGCTCGAGCCGCTCATCAAGATGGCGCGTGAGCCGCCCGCGCGGCGCGCGCACCTCTGGCTGGGAGTCCTCGCATTCTCGCTGGTTGCGGCAGTGGTCGGGCTGGTGCTCCGGGGTGCAGCGCATCGCGCCGAGGATGCGCGCGTTCGCGAAACTTACGTCCGGGCGCTGGAGAGCGAGCCGGGCATCGTCGTCAGCACCGCCGAGTGGAGCCGGGGGCACGGGCGCTTCGTCGGCCTGCGTGATCCTCTGTCGTCTCCTCCGGAGGCGATCTTCGAACGCCACGGGCTCCGGCCGGCGACGACGGTACTCGCGCCGTTCGTCTCCCTCGATCCGCGCATCGAGCAGCGGCGAGTGGAGCGCGTGCTGAATCCTCCGCCCGGCGTAACGGCCGGGATCGATGCCGGAACGCTGCACGTCACGGGTCAGGCTCCGCGGGCATGGATCGAGGAGGCGCGCCTGCTCGGCCGCACGCTGCCCGGCGTCGAGCGCTACGACGACGACGCGCTCCAGTCCACGGAGAGTATCGAGGGTCTCCGCGCGGCGGCGGCGGCGCTCGAGGCCGCACACGTCCCGTTCGCCCGGAACCAGGCGCGCTTGCTCCCGCAGCAAGCCGCAACGGTTCGCGGGGTGGCCACCACGACCAGCGACGCCATGCGCCTCGCCCGCGAGGCCCACGTCGGCGCCTGCCTCGAGATCATCGGGCATGCCGATCCCCGCGGGGACTCGGCCCGGAACCGGTCTCTCAGCGCGGAGCGGGCCGCGCGCGTCGAAGAGGAGCTCGTGTCGTACGGGGTCGATCCGCACGGCCTGCGCGCGCGGGGGGCCGGCGCCTGGGACACCGGCGGTACCCGAGCACGAAGCGTCACGTTCCATCTCGCGGTGCAACAGGGTTCGTCGGGTGCGTCCTGCAAGGAGGTGCGATGAGCCAGAAGGCCAAGATCTGCCTGGTCGGAGCCACCGCCGTCGGCAAGAGCAGCCTGGTCGGGCGCTACGTGACGAGCATCTTCTCCGAGTCCTACCGCACGACGATCGGGGTCAAGATCGAGACCCGGCTCGTCACGCGCCGGGGCCGGGACGTGGAGCTCGTCATCTGGGATCTCAGCGGCGAGGACGAGTTTCAGAACGTCCAGACACGCTATCTTCGAGGCGCGAGCGGCTACTTTCTGGTCATCGACGGCACGCGCCGCGACACCCTGAACGTCGCCGGCATGCTGGAGTCGCGCGTCCGGGCGGCCGTCGGCGCGCTTCCGTTCGTCGTCCTCTTGAACAAGGTCGACCTGGTCGCGGAATGGCAGATGACGTCCGCAGACGTCGAGGCGATGCAGGCGCGTGGATGGGCGGTGCTCGAAGCCAGCGCCAAGACGGGAGCGGGCGTGACCGAAGCGTTCGATCGATTGACGGACCAGATCCTGGGAGCGAGGCAGTGGCTGTGAACGAGCTCCCGCCGACCCTCGGAAGCGTCGTCGTGGCCCTGGGGGGAGTCGTCATCGAGCGCCTCGCGGATGGGCGCTTCGCCGCCCGCAGCAGGCCGCCTCCCTGGCTTCCCGAGCTCCGCCGAGCCGGGCTGGACGAGGACGCCCCCTTCGCGCTCGAGGACGTCTTCCCCTTCCTGTCCGTCTTTCTCCCCGAGGCGGAGGAGGCCTGGCGACGCGGCCCGCCGGCTCGGGCGGACTCCGACTTCTGGACCGAGACCGACCGGAGAGGTAACGACATCCACCTCGAGGCCACGGCGCTCCGGCTCGAAGACAAGCCACTCCTCGTCGTCATGCGCAACGAGCGCCTCTTCCACGGCAACCAGAAGACGCTCCAGCGTGCTCGTGAGCTCCGGATCACGCACGACGCTCTCATGCGCGAGATCGAGCAGAAGGACGTCCTGGTCCACGCCATCGTCCACGATCTCGCCGCCCCGCTGCACAGCATGATGGGCGTGCTCTCTCTGCTCTCCGAGCAACGGCTGACGGCGCCAGCGAGCGAGTGGATCGAGCTCGGGCTCCAGGCCGCGACCCGCCAGCGGGAGCTCATCAGCGAGATCCTCGACGTCTTCACGGCCGAGAGCGACGTCTCGTCTTCGCGCGCGCTTCATGGCGCCGCTCTCGACGAGGTCCTCACCGAGGTGATCTCCGAGCGCGCCCCCGTGGCCCGCAGCCGCGACGTGCGGCTCGAGCTCGGAGCACCGGTCCCGCCGTGCCGCGTGATCGCGGAGAGAACGCGACTGTTCCGCGTCCTCACGAACCTCGTCGACAACGCGCTCCGCTACAGCCCCCCCGGCGGGGTCGTGCAGGTGTCGGTCGTTCCACAGGGCACGTCCATCGTCGTGCGCGTCGAGGATCAGGGCCCGGGCGTCGCGCCGGAGGCTCTACCTCGGTTGTTCGAGAAGCTCGCGCGCGGGCCCGACGGTGCCGGGACGGGGCTCGGGCTCTTCTTCTGCCGCATCACCGTCGAGAGCTGGGGCGGCGGGATCGGGTACGAGCGCCGCGAGGAGGGCGGGGCGAGGTTCTGGATCCACCTGAATAGGAGTGACGGGCATGGCGAAGCTCCTCTTGCTCGATGACGACGCCGAGGCACTCACCTGGGTTGCGGCCGCGCTCGAAAGTCGCGGGCACGAGGTCTCGGCGTTCCGTTCGGGCAAGACGGCGCTCGACGCCCTCGGCGCGTTCACGCCCGATCTGATCGTGGCAGACATCATGATGCCCGAGCTCGATGGCCTCGCGTTCGCCCGCCTGGTGCGGAAGCACAGGGGCATCCCGCTCATCTTCGTGTCGATCGCGAAGAAGCAGGCCGAGGCCGTGCTCGCCGGAGCCGTCGGTTACGTCCAGAAGCCCGCCTCGGCCAGCGAGATCCGCGCCGCGGTCGAGCGCGTGCTCGGCGAAGGGGCGCGGAGCAACGCCATCCTGATCGTGGACGACGACCAGGACGTGCGCGAGCTGTACCGCGCCTTCCTCGAGCCGCGCTTCGTCGTCTTGACCGCGGAGAACGGCCGAGAGGCGCTGGAGACGCTCCGCCGGGAGCGCATCGACCTCGCCATCGTCGACGTGCACATGCCGGTGATGAACGGCGTCGAGCTGCTCCGATCCATCCGCGGGGACCCGGCGCTCGAGGGCCTTCCGGTGGTCGTCCAGACGAGCGACCGCACCGCCCTGAACGCGCCGATCTGGGGCACGCTCCGCGTCTCCCAGGTGCTCGACAAGATGCGCTTCCTCGACTGGTTCGAGGCCCAGATGCGCGTCGGCGGGGGCCCCGACTCCCAGTCGTGAGCGGACGCCGCGGGCGAACGCAGCGCGGACAGCTCGTGGCGCGCGCAGGACCCGGCGCGCGCCACGACCACTACCGTTGCCGGTTCAGGGCCCGCCCCCCGACCCGCCCGAGCCGATCGGGCCGGCGTCCGCTCCGGCCGTCTTCGTGCAGCCGATCGCCTGGACGGGCGCTCCCCCGACACCCGCGACTCCGCCCGCGCCGTCCGGAGGAAGACCCCCCGAAGGATCGGTCGGCAAGGGAGTCGGGCAGGCGCCGGTGGGTGTCTGACCCGACGGGTTCGTCGGGTCGGGAAGGAGCGGATCATGACACGGAGCGCACAGGTAGCCGTCGGGACAGGTCGTCTGCGCCATGAACATCTCTTCGAGTGGATTCGACAGATCCATGATCCACTTCGGGATGCAGCCTCCGTACTGCGTGATGTTGCACTGGGCATCGGCGTTCGGCGCGCCGGTGACGGCCGAGAAGCTCCCGGGGACGCAGCTCGCGAAGTTGTACTTGAGGTTCTGGCTCTTCACGACCGGGGCGCAGACGGCGTCCGGATCGGAGCACGTCGTCTGGACGAGCCGCGACGCGAGCGGCGGAGGAACGATCTCCTTCGGGACGCAGCGTCCGTCGGTCTGGCACGTCTCGAAGACGTGCTTGTCCTTGTCCGCCGTGGTCTCCGCGCTCGGCCCCGTGTCGCACCCCTGGCGGCACGCCTGGGTGTCGCTCCCGTCGTTCGGGTTGTAGCAGGGAGCGCAGCGCTCGGCGTCGCCGCAGACGTCCTTCGGCAGCGCGTCCATCAAGCCGTTGACCTGCGGGACGCAGGTGGAGATGCACCGCCCCTCGACCCCGCCGAGCGACTTGCACGTCTTCGGGAGGAACTCGCCGTACGTCTTGATGTACTCGTCCGGGACGCACACGCTGTTTCCGTCGCCGCACTTCTGCAGCAGGTCGGCCGGGACTCCCTGGGTATGGATGCTCGGGTCCGCCTTGGGAAGCGCCCCGATCGGGACGCACCGCGACACGCCGCAGCCCGCGATGGGCGCGCAGCTCGGGAAGGAGGCCGGCGGAATGTTCGGCGGATGGGCGCCTTCACAGATCGAGATCGTGACGCCTTCGCCGAGGTCGCTGTTTCCCCCGGCGGAGTTGCCCGTCGTGCTGCCAGCACCGCTCGAGCCCGAGCCCGAGCTCGTGACGCCGCCGCTCGAAGGAGATCCCCCGCAGCCGAATTCGGCCCCCGGCTGACAGCTCGGGGCCGCAGCACCTCCGCCGTTCGATGCGGTCGTAGTGCCGGGTCCGAAGATGCCGCCGTCCCCCAGGGGCAGGGGCGAGGCGTTCTGGGTGGCGCATCCGGCCAGCGCGGAGACCGCGCAGACGAGCGCGCACCACCGTTGCACGACGCTCGACTGCTCGGCGCGCGGCGACCGGGAGACCTGCGTGGACACGAACCTGGATAGAACCGTGGACATCATGGTTGCCTTCCGAATCGTTCGGGCAATGGGTTGGAAGATCGCGGCTCAGTTGCCGGGAGATCCGACGTCGTGCATGTTGCCGGCGAGCACGTCGTCGACCCAGCTCACCAGCGTCACGTTGTCCGCGAGCGGCTGGTAGAAGTCGTCGAACTGCGAGTACATGTGCTTGATCCCGGGGATGAAGTACGAGGCGAACTGCGATCTGTACGGCGCCGCCTCTTGACGCAGATCCGCGAGACCCTGCGGGTAGATGCCCGTGCCGTTGATGGCGAAGAAGAACTTCATGACGTCGTCCTCCTGCGCTGAGATGACGCCGAGCTTCACGTTCGGGAATTTCTTGGCGCTGTAGAAGACGAGGTTGAGGAAGCCGCCGCCGTCCTCGTGCTGGCACTCGGCGCAGTCGGGCGGAATGAGCGGCGCGAAGTTCCACGTCGTGCGCCACTGCTTCTGGAGATCGGCGCTCATGAACTGATCGGCGAACGGGATCCCCGAGTCCATGATGAGCGTGACGGGAATGTCCCCGAACGCGTCCTGCACCTGGTTGAAGTTGAGCCCCGCGCCGAACGAGCCGGCGCTCGTGCCGGTGAGAACGACCCGCGCCGCGTCGGGGAACGTCGGAACGATGTGCCCGACGAACTTCTGCATGTTCATGTACCCGACGAAGTTCGTCCCGCCCGTGACGCCCTGGATCGACCCGTTCGGGTTGCTGCCGCCGAAGGCATCGCCCGTGCAGTAGGGAATCCAGACCGCGCTCCAGTCCTTGTACGGGTTCTCTGCGTTCGTGTAATCGAAGATGCCGGTGGTCTGCGGCTCTTGGCGCACGGGCTGCACGCCGGGGCTCGTCACCTCCGTCATGGTGCGGCCCGTGATGCTCTCGTCCACGGACTTCGGGTTGAACGTGCACGTGGCCACGTTCGTGCAGGCCCCGCCCTGCTCGAGGTAGATGAGCAGGTTCTTCGACGTGTCGCTGAAGCGCGTGTAGAAGCCGGCGGGAGAGCCGTCGCGGCAGGTGGCGCCGTCGATCTGGTGGTACGTCCACTGACCCGCCGCATCGCGAGGGATCGGGTCGAGCATCGGCGGATCCATGCACGCGAACGCCTTGTTCGCGCCGCACGCCTTGGTCACCGTCGTCGAGCCTCCGGCCCCGCCGGAGTTGGCGGCGCCCCCGGTTGCCGGGGAGCTCCCGGAAGACCCGACGGTTTCTCCCGCGGAGCCGCCGGAGCCACCTTGCAGGTCACCGTACCCGGGCTGGGGTGGAGCGCCCCCGCCCGCGGAGCACGCCGTCTCTGGCACGACGAGAAGAAGGACTAGGAGCGTGGAGGAACCGAAACTCGCACGACGAATTGTTTGGTGCATGGGTACTCGAACATCCTGGCCGCCGCACCCTTGCGAATATCACCTCGGACCAATCTGCCTAGAGGCCGACAAGACCGGTCCCATTCGATGGCCACGCGAGTCCCGGCGCGATGCAGAAAGAGAGCCTCGCCGCGAGAGCACCAGAGGCAGAAAGTGTGCAATGACCACGCAACCGATCGGTACGCGCCGCGGTGCGTGCCCCGGAATTGACGTCGCGGCGCGGGAGGGATTTCCTGGACGGCTAAGCTGCGCGCAAAGCGCGCGCTGCTTCACCCGAGACCACCCATGCGCATTCACTTCCTGTTCCTGGCCGCCCTCCTGCTCGCGGGGACGCCCGGGTGCTCCGGCTCGAACGACACGAAACACGCGCCCTCTCCCTTCGACGGCACCGGCGGCGGCGACGGCGGCGCGGCGGCAACCGGAGGAGCCACCGGATCGGGCGGCGCGATCACCGGCGGGGGTTCGAGCACAGGAGGCGAGTCGAGCAGCGGTGGTGCGCCCGGAACCGGGGGGATCAGCAGCACCGGCGGCATGACCGGAACGGGCGGCATTACAGGCACCGGCGGCGTTGAAAACACAGGCGGCGTCACTGGCTCGGGCGGCGTCACTGGCTCAGGCGGCGTCACTGGCTCAGGCGGCGTCACTG
>Ga0316628_100004441_pt1 | contig 11009 bp, 10 predicted proteins | sample OWC_Aug_M2_C1_D5_FD_207648 | JGI IMG/M metagenome (GOLD analysis project Ga0316628, IMG submission 207648) | Wetland soil microbial communities from Old Woman Creek delta, Ohio, United States - OWC_Aug_M2_C1_D5_C | ecosystem: Environmental > Terrestrial > Soil > Wetlands | place: USA: Ohio... | reverse complement strand
TCAGGATCGGGCCGCGGCGCATGTGCAGCGCCTTGACCTCGATCACCGGCTGCGGCGATTTGGGCCGGCCGTAATAGCCGGTGAACTCGCCGAGCGGCCCTTCCGGCAGCACGTCGCCCTCGCGCACGATGCCTTCGATGACGATTTCCGCCCGTGCCGGGATCGGCAGCGAGACGGCGACGCCCGGGCACAGCTCCATGCCGGCGCCGGTCAGCCCGCCGATGATGTCGAGCTCGCCGACATCGGCGCCGTAGGACTGCGCCGCCACCATGAACGGGACCGGGTCGATGCCGTAGGCCGCGACCACCTCGCACGGCTTGCCCTGCGCCCACCATGCCTCGCGGTCGAGCAGCCCGTGCTTGCCGGGCGAGCAGTACATGCCGATGCGCCGCGGGCCGTGCACCATCTGCCGATAGCAGCCGACATTGATCCGTCCGGTACCGGGATCGCGGGTGAAGGTGATGTCGCCGGTGCCGATATAGCGCCCGCCGTCGCGCGGCCAGAACTTCGGTGCGGGCAGGCGGGTGAGATCGATCTGATCGCCGGTTAGCACGATCTCGTTCACCGGGGCGCGCGCGGCATCGACCTCGACCGGTGCGATCCGGCGTCGCGCGCGCACCCGCATGGCGAGGATCATGTCGCGTGCCGACAGGTCGGGGTCGATGCCCACGGCGAGCGCAAAGCGCCGCCGGCTGGCGCCCAGCATGTTGGCGAGCACGCGCGTGCCGGACGCATCGTCCGCGACATGTTCGAACAGCAGCGCCGGCGAGGCTTCGTCGCGCGCCACCATGTAGGTCGCGGCGCCGAGCTCCTCGTCGGCATCGACCGGGGCGGCGATGCGCAGCAGACCGCCGTCGGCCTCGATCAGCTCCATCCACGCCCGCAGATCGCGCGGCCCGACGGTGTTGTCGGCCGGAGGCGCGGTTTCGCCTCTCTTCGGTGCGGCGCGGAATACGGCGTCTTCCATGACGGATTCTCCATTACGTGCCACGAATGTCGCATGGCGCGAAACGGTCGGCAAATTCACCACAAAGATCACCAAGGGGAATTTCCTTGGTGTTCTTGGTGTTCTTGGTGTGCTTGGTGGTGAATCCCGTACTCGCGCGGCAAATGGCCGCGTATCGGGCCCCCTTCGTCAGTTCCGCTAAATCCTCTATAGTGCAGCTGGAGAGGAGCCGCGATGAACGACACGCCCTATATCGTCGACGACCGCGCCAACCAGACCTTCCGGCTCAATCGGCGCACCCTGGCCGATCCGGCCGTGCTGGAGGAGGAGCGGCGCAAGATCTTCGACCGGTCGTGGATCTACGCCGGCCACGAGTCGGAGATCCGCGTGCCCGGCGACTTCAAGACCCGCAATGTAGGTGGCCGGCCGGTCATCTTCTGTCGCGACTCGAAGGGCGCGGTGCGGCTGTTCCTCAATACATGCCGCCATCGCGGCGCCATGGTATGCCGCGAGGCCGAGGGCAACGCGCACCGCTATTACTGCTTCTATCACGGCTGGACCTACGACCGGGACGGCGCGCTGGTCGGCGTACCGGGCGAGGAGTCCTATCCGGCGCATTTCGACAAGGCGAAATTTCCCCTCGCGCCGGTGCCGCGGGCGGAGAATTACCGCGGCTTCTGGTTCGCGAGCTTCGATCCCGACATCGCGCCGCTCTCCGACTGGCTGGCCGGCGCCAGGGAATATCTCGATCTGGTCGTCGACCAGTCGCCGTCGGGGCGGATGGAGATCATCCAGGGCACGCAGGAATACGACATCCGCGCCAACTGGAAGCTGCTGGTCGAGAACAGCTTCGACGACTACCACCTGGCCTCGACCCATTCGACCTGGCTCAACTACATGAAGGACGCCGGGGTCGACGTGCGGCCGCAGAAGGGCCTGCTGCTGCCGGCGCACGGCGTCGGCAAGGACCTCGGCAACGGCCACGCGGTGATCGACAACAAGAACTTCCGCGGCCGGCCGGTGGCGGCATGGATCTCGATCTACGGCGAGGACGCCAGGCCGGAGATCGCGGCGATCCGCAAGGAGCTGGAAACCCGGCTCGGCCCGGACCGCGCCCGCCGCGTCGCCGAGACCAACCGCAATCTGGTCATCTTCCCCAATCTGGTGATCAACGACGGCTCGTCGGTCACGGTGCGCGCCTTCTGGCCGGTCGCCGCCGACCACATGCGGGTCACCGCCTGGGCGCTCGGCCCGGCCGAGGAATCGGAGACCGCGCGGGCGCGGCGGCTGGACAGCTTCCTCACTTTCTACGGCCCGGGCGGCTTCGCCACGCCGGACGATGTGGAGGCGCTGGAGGCGGTGCAGGCGGGCCTCGCCACCTGGCGCGAGGTGCCGTGGTCGGAGATGTCGCGCGGCATGAACAAGACCGGCGAGCAGCTCAACACCGACGAGCTGCACCTGCGGACCTTCTGGCGCCGCTGGAACGCGATGATGGCGGCGGAATGAGCGCGCGCGCGAATCCCAGGGCCGCGATCGACGCGGCGGCGATCACCCGCGCGGACGTGGAGGATTTCCTCTACACCGAGGCGGCGATGCTCGACGACTGGCTGCTCGACGAATGGCTGGCGCTGCTGACCGAGGACGCCACCTACCATGTGCCGTCGAACGACCGGCCGGAGTCGAATCCGCGCGACGCGCTGTTCACCATCGCCGACGACATCCAGCGCATCCGCGCGCGGGTGAAGCGGCTGAAGGACGTGAATGCCCACGCCGAGAGCCCGCGCAGCCGGACCCGCCGCATGATCTCCAACGTGCGCATCCTGCACGCCGCCGACGGCAAGCTGCACGTGACCGCGAACTTCGTCGTCAACCGCTTCCGGCGCGGCTCGCCCAAGCGCGAATATGTCGGGCACTACCTCTATACGCTCGTGCCGACGGCGCAGGGTCTGCGCATCGCGGCGCGGCGCGCCATTCTCGACTCGACAGAGCTCGGCGAGCTCGGCGCGGTCAGCTTCATTCTCTAGTTCGAGCGATCTTCCGAAGCCTCGCTCTTGCCGTCACCCCGGCCAAGGCGTCTGGCACCGAGAAACGGTGTCCGTCGCGCGATGGCGGCGCCTCCGAACACGGAACTGATTCCCACCGTCGCACGGACGAAATTCACTTCGGCTTGTCGTGCGCCAATTCATTGCGCTCTGCCGTTGTCCGTGCCGGAAAATGCCCCTGCCATTGTCTTCGCTTGGGAACGGCGGCGAACCCGTCTCGAAGCTGAATCCACAGTCCGCTCAGAACGGCACCGCTTGTTTCGAATATCGTGCGATGACCACCCTCGACTTCGACGAGCAAGCCTAATGCCTGGGTATTTTCGTTATAGACGAACTGTACGCCGGTAGCAGCTTTGAGTTCGTTATAAGTAGGCATATCCGCCCTCCCTCTTTCGGGCCCCCTGACGCTGGCTTGCGCTGGCTTTTATCGTTGGCGAAATCCGTTCAATGGCCGCTCTCTGCCTTGTCGGTGCAACGACAGCCGGGGGCTTCACATCACCGCGCGTCCCCCCGCCTCAGCGTCCCGGCGCGGCAGGTTTCGGGCGGGCGACCAGTGTGCCCGCGCTGCGACGGTCGGTCCGCGACAACGCGTACGTGAAGGCGGCGGCCCGTAAGGACCGCCGCCTGGCATTATTGAAGCGCCGTTCGTTCTTGCAGCGTCAGCCGATCCGCCGACGGCGAAGCCAGCCCAGGCCGATGAGGCCAAAGCCAACGATCGCCAGCGAGGCGGGCTCGGGAACCTGGGAAAAATCTTGCCTGAACGTGCTCAGCGACGCGGAGCCGGCCGCGTGACCGTCGAGCGAGATGTCCTTGTTGACCGTCAGGAACGTGACCGGAGCGAAATCGTGATGATCCGTGATCGGGCCGGTCAGCGTGTCGACCCCGAGACTGGTGATCAACCCGGCGGTTCCGAACAGCGATTCGGTAATGTGAATATCGGCGCCGCCATCCGCCACAAAGGACTCGAGAATGAGATCGGCGTCATGGATCGATAATCCCGCACTGGACGTAACGTCGTACGAGAACGCCGTGTCGATGCTCTGATTGGCATTGACGTTCCATTGGGCGCTCTGGATCAGGAGGCCGGGTCCGGGAACCGCGAGCGGGCTCGCGCCAGGGCCGCACGTGCTTGGATCCGCACTGATGTCGACCTGAGCCGCCGTCGGCCCAACGGCTCCTCCCGCGTTGACGTTGTTGAAGGCATGGAAGTTGCTGAACGTCTTGTCGAGGCAGGTAATCGACCCGCCCGCCAGCAGGTCGCTCAACGGGACTGCGCGTGACTGGCTGGTGCCAAGCGCAAGTACGCCCAGCGCGATTGCCGAAATCTGGAGCGTGCGGGTGACAATCGCAATTCCGGCTGTATTTCCGTTCGTCCTCGTCATGGCCAACCTCCTTGAACTGTCCGGCCGCCGCCATCTGATGACGAACGGGGGCATCTTGGAACATCGTTCACGGATTAACCATGCAAGAAGCATGCCAACATGGTTAATTTATTTTGATTCAATCACTTATAAAGATTATTAAACGAGTAATAAAAGACGGGTGTAAAATTTCCACGCGTTTTTCACGCTGATTCCAGACTATCTAACTTGTGTTGTAAAGGGAGGGTTGCCGCGGAAAGCGGTTGCGTTTCAGGCGTTCGCGCGCAGGCGCGTGGCGATTTCGGTGCCGGGCAGGGCGGCGAGATCGAGATAGTCGCGCTTGAATCCGGCCAGATGCTCCACCTTCGGCGCATCCAGCACCACGATCGAGCGCGGCCGGCGGCGATCGACGCGGATCAGCCCTTCGCGCTCCAGCACCTTCACGGTCCGGTTGACGTGGACGGTGCTGAGCCCCAGCGCATCGCCGATGATCTCCTGCGACAGCGGCATCGGGAAGGCGTGCTCGCCGGCCAGCCCGGCGAGCCTCAGCCGGTGCCACAGCTCGAGCAGCAGATGGCTGACGCTTTCGATCGCGGACCGTCGTCCGACACTGAGCAGCCGCTCGGACAGCATCGCCTCTTCCTGCACCGCGAGGCGCCGGATCGCGAAGGCCAGCCGCGGGTATGTCTGGTATAGCTGTTCGAACTCGCTGACGCTGCGCCAGGTGACGACGGCGCGGCCGATCGTCCAGAAGTCGCAATAGGCGCGGTCGAAGGTCAGCGCATCCAGACACAGGACATCGCCCGGCAGGCCGAAGTTGATCACCTGGCGCCGGCCGTCGGACAGCGCCTTCGACCGCAGCACCCAGCCGCCCTGGATAATGCCGATGCCGCGATAGGCCGCGCCGTCGGTGACGATGCGGGTCTGGCCCGGAAATGGCGTGCCGCCACGCTCGAGCGCTTCGAGCGCCTCGCGCTCCGCGTCGGTGACCGGTATTGCGGCACGAACCTTCCGCAACAGCGGACTGGCGACGCCGAAGACATTGCTCTGCTTGAGGCCAACCATCGCACATCGCGCCCGTTACGGTGTCCGCTACCTACGCGGAATCGTTGCCCGGGGCGAGGTCCCGCAGCGGCTGTCACCGAATGGTTACAACAGCCGGGCGAAAATGACCGGGCAGTCACCGAAAAATCACAGCTCGCCCCCCTGCCGCCGATAACGCGAATGTCATTCGCCCGGCGTTGATTTCGCCGTCGGCCGATGCGACCTTGCGCCCATAACCGGCGGCCGCGACCGCCGGAGCAAGCGAGGGGAGGGACGACCCATGCCCAGAACCGGATGGCTCGCGGCGCTCGCTGGGCTCATCGGCGCCTTGGCGCCGGCCGCCGTACACGCCGACGCGGTCGCCGATTTCTATCGCGGCCGGACGGTCAATATTTTGCTCGGCACCGGGCCGGGCGCGACCTACGACCTGTATGCCCGCGTACTCGCGATCCATATGGGCCGGCATATCCCGGGTGAGCCGGCGATGACCGTGCAGTACATGCCGGGGGCCGGCGGTCTCAAGGCCACCAACTATCTGTACAACGCGGCGCCGAAGGACGGCGCCACGATCGCCACGCTGTTCGGGTCGCTGCCGCAGCTGCAGATGCTGCGTCCGGAAGCGGCGAAGTACGATGCGCTGAAATTCTCCTGGCTCGGCGCGTTCTCCGACAACATCAGCGTGGTGATCGTCAACAGTAACGCGCCCGCGCTCACCCTGGCCGATGCGATGCGGAAAGAGGTGGTGGTCGGCAGCATCGGCAAGGGCAACGAGACCTATGGCTTCCCGGCGCTGCTCAACAGCGCCCTCGGCACCAAGTTCAGGATCATCTCCGGCTATCCCAGCGGCGCCGAGATCTACAAGGCGATGGAATCGGGCGAGGTGCACGGCTATGCGCCGGTCTGGCTCAGCATCGTCACCGGCAAGGCGGCGTGGCTCAAGGAAAAGAAGATCGCCGTGCTGGTCCAGGGCGGGCTTTCCAAGACGCCCGATCTGCCGGACGTGCCGCTGGCGCTCGATCTCGCGAAGACCGACGAGGAAAAGGCGTTGCTGCGCTTCAGTGCGGCCGCGACGCCGATCGGCCGCGCCGCGCTCGGCCCGCCCGACCTGCCGGCGGATCGGCGCGCGGCGCTGGAAAAGGCGTTCGCGGATACGGTGTCGGACCCGGTTTATGTCGCCGACGCGAAATCGAAGAAGCTGACGGTGACGCCGATGTCGAAGGACCAGATCGTCGCGGCGGTGCGCCAGATCGTGCAGACGCCGCCGGCGCTGCTGGCTAAACTCAAGGTCGCACTCGGCTACTGACCGGGCGCAATCGGGTGAAACGAAGGGAGACGACAATGGCGACGATCAAGACCGAATGGCGCGAGGCGATCAACAATGCGCTGGCCGACGGCGCGGCATGCCTGGTCGGCACGGTGTCGGCGAACGGCGATCCGCAGATCAGCCCCAAGGGCAGCGTGCTGGTGCACGACGACCATACGCTCGCCTACTGGGAGCGCTCGCACCGCAGCGCCGAGAAGAACGTGAAGCAGAACAAGCGCGTCGTGGTCTATTTCCGCAACCCGGGCCGCGCCGAGCAGCTGCCGCAGGGCGCGGCGCTGCGGTTCTACGGCACCGCCCGGGTGGTCGAGAGCGGGCCGGAGCGCGACGCGGTGATGGCCAAGGTGGTCAAGCGCGAGCTCGACGCCGATCCCGGCCGCAAGGGCGCCGCCGTGCTGATCGCCGTCGACCGCATCACCGACCTGCGCGGCACGGAGCTCTGACGCCTCTTTCCGCGCCTTACTTCAGCAGCTCGGGCGGCAGGAAATCCTCCAGCTTCACGCTGTCGAAGTTCTTCGGCATCGCGCGCATGAAGCGGTCGCGCGCCTCCGGGTGCGTTATCGCCGGTTTGGTCGCGTCGATCAGCCATTTGGTGCCGAGCCGGCTGAACGGGTTGTTGCCGGGGGGTGCGACTGGCGACACGTTGTCGAGCGCGAACACCCGCGTGTTCGGGATCATCACCACGTCGCGTTCGGCGTGAACCCGCGTGGTCATCGACCACATCACCTGGCGGAGGTCGTTGGCGTCGATGTCATCGTCGACCGCGATGGCGAGCTTGGGGTGCAGATAAGGGCCGGACAGCGCTGCCAGCAGCGCCGTCTTGGCCTGGCCCTCGACCCGCGGCCGCAGCTTGATGACCAGCAGCATCATGCCGCCGGCCGGGTGGCAGCGCACGTCGATCAGGTCGAGCCCGCCCTCCACCTTGGCCAGATGGTCCCAGGTGGCGATCTCGATGCCGAGCCCGGTCGTCGCCTGGGTGCAGGTGACCGGCGCGCCGCAGTGCAGCGCGTAATAGATCGCGTTGCGCCGCCGGGTGATCGCCTTGAGCTTGAAGATCTCCGCCGTGCCTTCCTTGGCATAGGTGCCGGGCACCTCGCCATAGGGGCCTTCCGGTTCCGTATGGTTGGGCAGGATCTCGCCTTCGAGCACGATCTCGGCGTCGGCCGGCACCTCGATGTCGACCGTCTCGCATTTGACCAGCCGCACCGGATCGCCGAGCAGGCCGCCCGCGACCGCCAGCTCGTCGATGCCGAAGGTCGTGGTGTAGCCCGAGCCGAAGATGATCGCCGGATGCGCGCCGATCACGATCGCGACCGGCATCGCCTGGCCCTTGGCGGCGTATTTGTCGTAGATACGCCGCGCCTGGCGCGGCAGCATGACGAAGCCGGCCTTGTCCCTGCCCATCACCTGCATGCGATGGATCGACATGTTGCGGATGCCGGTGTCGGGGTCCTTCAGGATCGCCATGCCGGAGGCGATGAACGGCCCGCCATCGCGCTCCGACGTCATCATCACCGGGATGTCGTCGAGCGAGGCCTCCGCGCCCTTGAGGATCACTTCCTTCACCGGCGCGCTTCCGCCCTCCTGCATCACCGGGGCGATCGGCGTCTTCAGCTTGCGCGACAGCGCCGGCAGCAGCTCCGCCTCGGTCAGGCTGAGCGCCATCGCCCATTTCCGGCGGTCGGTCAGGATCTGGCTGCAGGCCTGCCAGCCGGGATGGCCCTTGATGTTGGCGAACAGCGACGCCTTGCCGAGCTGGTCGTAGGCGCGCCATTCGATCGCCGACATGTTGGTCTTCGGATCGACTTCCTTGTCGAAGCGGATCAACTCGCCCTTGCGCTCGAGATTTTCGAGGAAGACGCGGAACGACTGGTCGAACAGGTTCGTCGCCGCGACCGAGCGCTTGGCTTCGTCCTTCTTCTTCGCGAGGTCGCGCGCGTCGAGGTCGCCCGCCTTGTTGACGTCGCGGATGAAGCCGCGCAGCCCGTCCCTGCTCATCGTCGCCCTCGTGACAAAACGCGACCCCGACCGTCACGGCCGGGGTCGCTTGTTCTAGCGCGAAACCGCTGGGACGTGAACCCCGCCGGCGATCAGAGCGTCACCGGCGTTCCCATGAAGTCGCGCTTGCCGATTTCCACACCGCATTCGCGCAGGATGTCATAGGCGGTGGTGGCGTGGAAATAGAAGTTGGGCAGAGCGGAGTTCAGCAGCAGCGTCTGGCCGGTGAACTTGCGCTCATTGGCGCCCATCTTGATCACGATCTCCTTGTCTTCCTGGCCATCGAGCTTGGAGGCCGGGATGCTTCGGATGAACGCCACCGCCTTGCCGATGCGTTCCTTGAGCTCGGGGATCGTCGCCTCGGTGTTGGCGAAGGTCGGCGGCTCGACGCCGGCGATGCGGCCGCAGCAGTTGACCGCATGGTCGGTCGCCGCGCGCACCTGGCGGACCAGCGGGAACATGTCAGGCGTGAGCCGCGTGTTGAGCAGGACCGCCGGATCGATCTTCTTCGCCTCCGCATGGGCTGCCGCCTTGTCGAGCACACCGGAGAGCGCGGTGAGGAACTGCACGAAGATCGGTGCAGACACCTTGGACATGGAGATCGTCATGGAACGCCTTCCCCCTTGAATGTCGCGATGCCGCGATGGTGATGATAGGTGCCGAGCCTATCCGGCCGCCGCCGTAATGAAAAGGGCACCGCCGGCGGCAGCCGGGGCGCGGCCTACTGTCCCTTGAACTTCGGCTCGCGCTTCTCGGCGAAAGCCTTCAGGCCTTCCGGGCGGTCCTCGGAAAACACCAGCATGTGCGCGAGGTCGCCTTCGGTCAGGAAGCCGTTGAACCGGCTCTGGTCGAGGCCGCGGTTGATCGCCTGCTTCGACATCATGATGCCGAGCGGGCCGTTCTTCGCCATCGCGGCCACGAGCTCGTGCGCCTTGGCGAGCGCCTGGCCTTTCGGCACCAGATGATTGAGGATCCGGTATTCCTTGGCCTCGGCCGCGGTGATGCGCCGCGCGGTCCAGATCAGCTCCTTGGCGATCGCCGGCCCGATCAGCCGCGGCAGGTTCTGCGTGCCGCCGCCGCCGGGGAACAGGCTGTGGCGCACCTCGGGCAGCGCGAAGGACGCGCCCTCGCCGGCGACGATCATGTCGCCCCACATCGCCATCTCGAACCCGCCGCCGAGGCAGAAGCCCTCGACCGCCGAGATCACCGGCTTGGTGTAGTAGCACAGCGTCCGATACATCTGCCGGTTCTTCATCACGTTGAAGCGCGAGCGATAGACGTCGAACCGCTCCTCGGGCTTGGTGCTCATCCCGCCCAGATCGGCCCCTGCGCAGAACGACTTCTCGTTGCCGCACAGCACGATCGCGGTCACCGAGCGGTCCATCTCGGCCTCGACCAGCGCCTCGGTGATCTCGCCGGCCATGTCCTGGTTGATGGCGTTGAGCTTGTCCGGCCGGTTGAGCTGGATCTCGCACGCAGCGCCCACCCGGCGGACGATGATGAACTCGTAGGCGCCGCCCGCCGTGGTCGTCGGCGTCGTCGCCGCGGCCGCCCTGGTCGTCAGCTTCCTGGCCGCAGCCGGCTTCTTCGCCTTCGTCGCCGCCTTCTTCCCTGGTTTCGCCTTCCTGCCCGTCGCCATCGTGCACTCCCTTGCTCGAATTTCTCGCGCGGCCTGGTACCGCCCCGGCGCGATCTTCGGGCCGGGTCGGGCGGCGGTCAAGCCGGGGTGTCGGCGCGGTGGACCGGCCGCAGGGCGGTGAGCTATATCAGGTCGCAGAGAACGGGCCCGGTACACGCACGGGCGGCGGCAACGCGACGGGAGACGTCATGGAAGCCTACAAGATGTACATCGACGGCAAGTTCGTCGATGCCGAGTCGGGCGACAGCTACCAGTCGATCAACCCGTATAACGGCGAGGCGATCGCCAGCATTCCGCAAGGTTCGGCGCGCGATGCCGACCGGGCGATCCGCGCCGCGCGCAAGGCGTTTGACGACGGCCCGTGGACCCGCATGTCGGCCGAGGAGCGCAGCGCGCTGATCGGCAAGGCGGCGGCGCTGCTCAAGGACCGGATGAAGACGTACGCCCGTCTAGAATCGCTCGATTCCGGCGGCACCATCAGCAAGACGGGGGCGGATGCGTTCCTGGCCGCCCGCCAGCTCGCCTTCTTCGCCGAGCAGGCCAAGCGCTTCGACCGCAAGGCCGAGGAGATCGAGGGCATGCAGCGCGCCGGCCGGGCATTCAATTACGTCATCCGCGAGCCGATCGGCGTGTGCGCCCAGATCATCCCGTGGAACTT
>Ga0316628_100004440_pt1 | contig 11010 bp, 11 predicted proteins | sample OWC_Aug_M2_C1_D5_FD_207648 | JGI IMG/M metagenome (GOLD analysis project Ga0316628, IMG submission 207648) | Wetland soil microbial communities from Old Woman Creek delta, Ohio, United States - OWC_Aug_M2_C1_D5_C | ecosystem: Environmental > Terrestrial > Soil > Wetlands | place: USA: Ohio... | reverse complement strand
ACCGCCCCGGCTTCAGCCCGGCCAGCGTGAGGACCGCCGTCAAGCCGCCGACGACGGCGGCTCCCTGCCAGTTAGAAAGCCCGGGCACGAGAACGAAATGGACGAAGAGGCCGGCGACCGCCGCGCCCGCCGACTCCAGGAGGTAGACAAGGGACACGTCGCCGCTGAGCAGGCCGGAGTTGAGGACGAAATAGTGGCCCAGGGGGAAGCTCACGACGAGGCTCAGGACGAAGGCGAAACCCATAGCGGGGCCGAGCCCCGTGAGCTCGGCCGGCAGGATGCCCATCAGGTCGTGCGAGAACCTCAGCCCGACCAGGGCGGCGAAGAACAGGCAGACCGATAGCCCGTAAAGCCCGGCCAGACGCGCCCCGCCCGGGCCGGCCTGGGGGCCCGGCCTGGCCAGGCTCCCTAGTCCGCCCCAGAGCAGCCAGGCGCCCAGAAACAGCCCGAAGGTCAGCTCGTTCCCGTAGAACTGGGCCGAGAACTCCCGGAGCAGGTACACCTGGAACGAAGCGGCCATGAAGCCGAGCAGGAAGGCGGGGAACCGGGCCCTCAGGCCCAGATCCCGGGAATAGGCGTCCCGCATGCTTCGCAGCGTCCCCGTTTGAGCTTGACCGCCTCGACCCGGTAGCCGACCCTGCGGACGGCCGCCCGCCCGCAGCCGGGGCAGTACGTCGTCTCGCCCTCGTGGCCGGGCACGTTCCCGACGTAGACGAAGCGCAGGCCTTCGCCCCGCGCGGCGTCCCGGGCGGCATCGAGCGTCGAGACGGGCGTCGGCGGCAGGTTCTTGACCAGATACATCGGCACGAAACGCGAGAAATGGACCGGGACGTGGTCGCCCGCCTCGCCCTTGACCCACTTGGCCATCTCCCGGATGCCGTCCAGCCCGTCGTTGAGGGTGGGGATGACGAGGTAGACGATCTCCAGCCAGACTTCGGACTTGGCCACGGCCTTGATCGTCTCCAGGACGGGCTTCAGGTCGCCGCGGACGTAATCCTTGTAGAATTCCTGGGTGAAGCCCTTCAGGTCGACCTTGACGGCGTCGACCACGCCCAGGAGGTCGGCCAGCGGCTCGGGATTGATGTGCCCGCCCGTGACGACGACGTTCCTGACGCCGCGGCGCTTGGCCTGGACGGCCGTGTCGTACATCGACTCGAAGAAAACCGTCGGTTCCGTATACGTATAGGCGATCGCGGCGCAACCCATGTCCTTGGCCTTCGCCGCCGCCTCGTCCGGCGGCAGGTCGAAATGCTCGATCTGCTCCGGCCGGACCTGGGAGATCTCCCAGTTCTGGCAGAACTTGCAGTTGACGTTGCACCCGGCCGCGGCCAGGGACAGGGCGGACGTGCCGGGCAGGACGTGGAAGAAGGGCTTCTTCTCGATCGGGTCGACGTTGAGGGTGCAGACCTTGCCGTAGACAAGAGTGTAGTAAGTGCCGCCGATGTTCTCACGGACGCCGCAGTAGCCCCGCTCCTTGTCGCCGAGACGGCAGAACCTCGGACAGAGCCGGCACTCGACCTCGCGGTCGGGGAGCTTGACGTAATAACGCGCTTCGACCCGGGACAGGTTCGGCCCGGGGCCGAGGACGGCCGTCAGCCCCCGGGCGGGGGACAGCCCGGCGCCGAGCGCCAGGCCCGTCCCGGCGGCGCCGCGGAGGAAGGCCCGCCTCCTCATGACACCGTCTCCTCGACCGTCTCGATGGCCGCCGGGTCGGTCCGGCCGAGACCCATTCTCGCGGCGGTAGCCAGATAGGCCGGCGCGCGCCCTTCGCCGGCGAGCGGGGGCAGGCCGGCGCCGGCCCGAAGCCGTTCGATGATCGTCCAGCCGACGGTGTCGGCGGCGACCGGGTCCAGGCTGAAAATGAGCCCGCCGAACTTGGCCGCCCAGCGGGCGTGGTAGGAAGGGCCCTTGTGGAACTGGACGACGAGGGCGTCGAGAACGGTCAGCCGGTGTTTGGGCCTGATCGGCGGCGCGTCGAAGACCTCGGCCACGTACGGGTCGCAGCGGGAGTCGTGGTACTTGTTCGGGTTATGGATGGCCCCGAAATAGTTCTTCAGCCCGGCCGTGACCCCGGCCAGGCCGTGGTCCTTGAGGATGGCCAGGCTGATCGAAGCCGTGGCGAACTCCGTCTGGATGTTCGAGTAGAGACTGCCGACGCCGAGATGGGAGACCAGGTCGGAGCCGTAGCCGACGCCCGGCGCGTCCGTGCCGAAGACCTTGATGCCGCCGCGGCCGGCGCTCACCGCGTAGCCGGCGTCGCGGAGCTCCCGGGTCGTCCGGTCCCAAACGAAGACGTTCTTCTCCGGAAGCCCGTTCCGGGACAGGAAAGAGGCCAGAGGGAGGGCGACATCGGGTCCGGTGCTGAGGGCCTTGCCGCCGATGGTGTTGACCTTGATGCCGACCCTGTCGCCGGACCCGAAAAGGGACGAGACGGCGCCGGGGTCGTCCTTCTCGCCGGTCAAGAGGGCGAAGCCGCGGGCGTACATCCGGGCCATGACGGCGGGGTCGGCCGCGCCCGCGGGGGTCCAGGGACGGGAGGCCTTGATGACGACCACGCGCGATACGGCCATGGCGAAGCCATGATGGGCCTTTTTCGGGGACCTGTCAACCGAAGGTCCGCAGCTCCGGAGGGCTCCCATCCCGTCTTGCCAAGACCCCCTCCCTCAGCTATAGTAGCCCTGTATCCCAACTGTGGAGGTCGAGGATGAGCATCGTCCAGGCCGGGGAAAAATGGGCCGTTTCGGCCGCCCTTGTCGCGGCCCTGTGTCTCTTTCCGGCGCTCGGCAGTGACCAGGCGCGGGCCGGCAGTCCCGAGCTGGCCGGGCTGGCGCCGCGGCTCGACGCCTGGACCCGGACCGAGGAGCCCCGCAGCTTTTTCCCGGAGAGCTTGTTCGAGTACATCGACGGCGCGGCCGAAAGCTACCTGAGCTACGACTTCCGCGAGCTCCTCGTCCTCGACCTCGAAAAGAAGGGGACCGAGGCGACCCTGACCCTGGAGATCTACGACATGGGCACGCCTCTGAACGCCTTCGGCATCTTCGGCGCGGAGCGCTACCCCGAGAACGAGGCCGTTCCCGTCGGCGACCTCGGCTACCTGGAAGGCGAAGCCCTCAACTTCCTGGCCGGCCGTTTTTACGTCAAGCTCCTCGCTTTCGGGCTGGGGGAGGGGACGGCCGCGTCCCTCCGCGATGTCGCCGTCAAGGTCGCCTCCGGCGTCAAGCCGGCGGGCGGTCTGCCGGCTCTCGTCGGCGCCTTCCCCAAGGAGGCGCTCGTCGCCCGGAGCGAAAAGTACATCAAGCAGAATTTCATGGGCTACGAATTCCTTCACAACGGCTTCGTCGCGACGTACAAGGCCGGGGACAAGGAGTTCGAAGGGTTCTTCGTCGAGGCCGGGTCCGAGCCGGCCGCCGAGGAGATGCGGGCCAGACTCCTCGAGGCCCTGGCCCGCGACGGCCAGCCTGCGGACAAGGTCGAGGGGGGCGCACACGTCCGGAACCGTTACGGCCAGAACCTCTACATCGGCCGCGTCCGGGGCGTCCTCTTCGGCGTGATGCGACTCCCGGACGGGCTCGAAGCGGCCGGCCTGAAGCTCTTCTCGGCCCTCGGCTCGGCCCTGGCCAAGGGAGCGGCGCCGAAGTGAGGGCCGGCCGGCCGGCGGCCGGCGCGCCCTGACTTCGGGAACGGCGGGAAGAGAGGGGACGTGGACGAGAACAGGTTCTTCAAGCTGGCGACGGCCGTCGTCGTCCTTTTTGTCGTCGGCGTCGTCCTGAAGCTGGCCCGCCCCGTCCTCCTCCCGTTCGTCCTGGCCGTCTTCCTGTCCTACTTCATCGACCCGGCTTTGACGTTCCTGACCCGCCGCCGCTGTCCCCGGCCCGCGGCCGTCCTCCTCGTCCTGGCGCTGATGTTCGTCGTTCTTTACCTTGTCGGGGCCCTGGTCTATTCGAGCGGCAAGTCGCTGGTCTCGGAGCTTCCGAAATACGGGCAACGGCTCGACGACCTGGCCAGGCTGGTCCAGAGCGGGGTCGGGCCGTTCAAGGTCGACGTGGCATCCGCCGTCGGCAACCTGGATATCGACCGGCTGGCCGCCGGGATCCTGGGGGCGATTGGGCCCTTCTTCGGCTTCCTCGGCAAACTGCTCCTGGTCTTCCTTTTCCTCGTCTTCATCGTCTCGGGGAGGGGGAGGGCGGCCGCCAAGATCCCCAAGGCCCTTGGGGACGGACAGGCCGGCCGGGTCAAGTCGATGCTAGAGGCGATCAACGCCCAGGTCCGGAAGTATCTGGTCATCAAAACGGCCATGAGCCTTCTCAACGGGTTGATGGTCTGGGTCGTCCTGGCCAGCTTCGGCGTGGATTTCGCGGCCGTGTTCGGCCTGCTGGCGTTCCTGCTCAATTTCATCCCGGGCATCGGGTCGCTGATCGCCACGACCCTACGCGTGGGCTTCGCCTTTTTCCAGTTCGGGACGTTCTGGCCGCCATTCTGGATCCTCGTCATCACCGTCGGCCTGGACACGCTGCTGGGGAACTTCCTCGAACCCAGGGTCATGGGCAAAGGCCTCGGGCTCAGCCCTCTGCTCGTCTTCTTCTCCCTTCTATTCTGGGGCTGGCTGTGGGGCATCCCCGGGATGATCCTGTCGGTGCCGCTGACGGCCATGATCAAGATCGCCTGCCAGAACATCCCGGCCCTCCGCCCGGTCGCAGTCCTGATGGGGCCCTGACGGGCGGCCGGAGGATGGGCCTAGCGGCCCGCCAGGTCCTCGGCCTTGATGATGAAGGCCTCCGGCGACAACCTCTTGATCTTCTTCCCGAAACGGGCCTTGAGGGCCTTCTCCGCGGCCTTCTGTTCGGCGCCTTTCTTGGACGCGCCCCTAGACTTGGCCAGGGTTTCTTGCCCCAGGCGGACCTCGACGACGAACGTCCGGTCGTGGGCCGGGCCCTTCTCCGAGACGAGGCGGTAGTCCGGGGCGGGCAGGCCGGACTTTTGGCAGATCTCCTGGAGCGCCGACTTGGCGTTGTTGATGGTCATAGCCTCGGATTTGAACGGCCGGAGGGACGAGGAGAGGAGGCCGCGGACTATGGCCCGGGCCGCCTCATATCCGCCGTCGAGATAGACGGCCCCGACCAGGGCTTCGAACGCCCCGGCCAGGATCGAGACCTTCTTCCTGCCGCCGCACTTCTCCTCGCCCCGGCCGAGCAGGATGGTCTTGTCGAGTTTGATCGTCCGGGCCAGCTGGGCCAGGGCCAGCGTGCTCGTGGCCGCGGCCTTGAGCTTCGACAGCTCGCCCTCGTTCCGTCCCGGGTAGGCCGACATGGTGAATTCCGCGGTCACCAGGCCGACGACGGAGTCGCCCAGGAATTCGAGGACCTCGTTGTCCTCGGGCCGATCGGCCTGGGCCTCGTAGGCGTAGGAACTATGGGTCAGCGCCCTCGTCAGGAGGCCGGGGTCCTTGAAGGCGTAGCCGACGGCCTTTTCGAGGCGCTCGGCCTTCTTCCTGTCCAAGCTCATGGCCGTCCGGCCGGCACGCGGCCGTCGAAGGGATAAGCGACGCGGCCGCCGACGATGGTCAGGACCACGCCGCCCTTGAGCTTCCAGCCCTCGAAGGGCGTGTTCCGCCCTTTGGATTCGAACCGGTCCTTGTCGACAGCGGCCGCGAGCTCCAGGTCGAGGACGGTCAGGTCGGCGTCCGCTCCGACAGCTAGGCGGCCCTTGCCGGCGAGCCCGAGCAGGCGGGCCGGGTTGACGGACAGGATCTCGACGAACCGGGCGAGAGAGAGGATGCCGGGGCGGACAAAGCGGTCGAGGATGAGGGCCGCCGCCGTCTCGAGCCCGACGACCCCGAAGGGGGCCCCTTCGAGACCCCGGCCCTTCTCCTCGGACGTGTGGGGGGCGTGGTCGGTAGCGATCGCGTCGACGGCGCCCGTCCGCAGGCCCTCGGCCAGGGCGGCTGCGTCGGCGGCCGTCCGCAGGGGCGGGTTCATCTTGAAGTTCGTGTCACGGGTCTCGAGCGCGGCGTCGGTGAGAAGGAGATGGTGCGGAGTGGCCTCGGCCGAGACCCGGACGCCCCGGGCCTTGGCCTCGGCGACCATCCGGACGCCCGCCGCCGTCGAAATGTGGGCGATGTGGACGCGAGTCCCCAGCGCTTCGGCCAGGACGATGTCCCGGGCGACCATGACCTCCTCGGCGGCCGAAGGGATGCCCCGCAGGCCGAGCTTGGCCGAGACCAGGCCTTCGTGCATGACCCCACCATCGGCCAGGCCGCGGTCCTCGCAGTGGTCGATGACCGGGCGGCCGGCGGCGGCCGCGGCCTCGAGGGCCCGCCTCATCATGAGGCCGGAAATGACCGGCATCCCGTCGTCCGAGAAGGCGACCGCCCCTGCCGCGGCCAAGCCGGCCATGTCGACCAGCTCCTCGCCCTTGGAGCCGCGGGTGACGGCGGCGACGGGCAGGACGTTGACGGCGGCGGCGCGGCGGGCCTCGGCCAGGATGCGCTCCGTCGTCGCCCGGTCGTCGTTGACCGGGTTGGTGTTGGGCATGGCGCAGACCGTCGTGAAGCCGCCCCGGGCCGCGGCCCGGGTGCCGGAGGCGATCGTCTCCTTGGCCTCGAATCCGGGCTCCCGCAGGTGAACGTGCATGTCGATGAGCCCCGGGACGACGACGAGGCCGGCCGCGTCGATGGTCCGCTCGGCCGGGGCGTCGAGCCTCGGTCCGAGGCCGGCGATCCGTCCGCCCTCGATGAGGACGTCGGAGACCGCGTCGAGCCCGGACGATGGGTCGACGAGCCGGCCGCCCCGGACCAAGGTCCTCACCGCTTGGCCCTCCCCGCCGGCCTGGCCGGTTCGGCGATGAGCACTTCGTCGAGGCCGTCCATCTCCTTGAGGCGGACGCGGACGGTCTCCCGGCGGGACGTGGGCAGGGTCTTTCCGACGTAGTCCGGCCGGATGGGCAGTTCGCGATGGCCGCGGTCGATGAGGACGACCAGCTGGATGCTCTGGGGCCGGCCGCGGTCGATGAGGGCGTCCATGGCCGCCCGGATGGTCCGGCCGGTCATGAGGACGTCGTCGACGAGCAGGACGTCCTTCTTGACGACGGAGAACCCGAGCTCGGCCGTCTTCCGCGCGCCGCTCCCCGGCGTCGTCGGGACGTCGTCGCGGTAGCGGCTGATGTCGAGGACGCCGACGGGGACCTCGACGCCCTCGAGCTCCTTGACCAGGTGGGCCAGGCGCTTGCCGATGGTGATGCCCCGGGTCTTGACCCCGACGATGATGATGCCCTTCAGGTTCCGGTTGCGTTCGATGATCTCGGTGGCCATCCGGGCCAGGACGCGGCGGATCTTGCTGGCGTCCATGATCCGGGCTTTGGTCTTCTCATCCATGCGTTCACTCCTCGCGGCGCGGTCGTTCCTCTTGAACATGCCCGAACCTCCCCGAATTGTCAACCCCGGCGGCCGAAGTAGGACTTGGCCTCCTCGACGTCCTGGGCGATCCGGGCGCCCAGCGCGGCGGCGCCGGAGAACCGGCGCGGCGGCCTGATCCGGCGCAGGAGCCTGACGGCCAGGTCGGCCCCATAAAGCGAGCCGCGGAAGTCGAGCAGAAGGGTCTCGACGCTGAGCGGCCCGGGCCCGAAGGTCGGGTTGGTGCCGATGCTGGTCAGGGAGGGAAGGGCCGCCCCGCCGCGGACCGTTTCCGAGACGTAGACGCCCTCGGGAAGGATCTCGTTCCGGGTGTCCAAGTTGGCCGTGGGATAGCCGATCAGCCGTCCTTGGCGGCGGCCTTTGACGACCCGGCCGGAGATCTCGTAGGGCCGGCCGAGCAAACGGGCGGCCTCCTCGACCCGTCCGCGCCCGAGCAGCAGGCGGATGGCGCTCGAGCTGACCACCCGGCCTTCCAGGACGGCCGGCGGGACGACGTGGACGCCGAGGCCGGCGCGCCGGCCCAGGTCACGGAGGCGGCCGGCGTCGCCGCGGCGGTCGTGGCCGAAACGAAAATTCCTGCCCACGACGACCTCCCTCGCGCCGAGCCGGCCCTTGAGGACCTCGTCGACGAACGCGCCGCACCCGAGGCGGGAGAAGGCCGGCCCGAAGGGCGTGACGACGACGGCGTCGACGCATGTCCCGGCCAGCCGCTCCAGGCGCTGCTCGGGCGTGTCGATCATCAGGACGGACCGCTTGCCGAGGGCCCTTTCCGGGTGGGGCTCGAAGGTCAGGACGAGGGCCTGGAGGCCCCGTTCACGGGCCAAGCCGCAGAGCCTGTCCAGGAGCCGGCGGTGGCCGAGATGGAGGCCGTCGAAATTGCCCACGGCCACGGCGGCGGGGCGGGACGGGAGGCGGCGGTCGTCGAGGCCGCGATATACGACCATGCGTCTACATCTTCACGATGTCGGCCTTCTTGAGGTAAGCCAGCTTGAGCTGGTCGAGGACCCCGTCGAGGAACTTCTCCTCTTCGGCCTCGAGGTTGCCCTTGGTCCTGTCCTTGAGCAGGTCGAGCAGGTCGATGTTCCTCTTGGCCAGACCGAGGTTCTCCTGGCGCTCGCCCGAACCCGGGTCCTCGACGAGGCCGAGCTGGACGAGGGCGGGGAAGTAGAGCAGGATGACGATGGAGCTGAACTCGAGGGGCGGCAGGAACTCCGGCCCCGCGGGCCCCTCCGGGCCGTCCTTGATGTCCGTTTCGTCTGCCATGGGAGCGTCCTTTGCGTCGTGTCGTCCCATCTTACCGGTTCGGCGGCCAAACTTCAAGGCGGGGCCGGGCCGCCAAGACGTCTTGACGCGGGCTGTCCGTTGGCTTATCTTTTCTTCGGATTGGGTCGTGATCATGAGGATATCGTTCGGGAAAGCGGAACGCCGCAGGGCCAGGGGGGCGGCCGTCCTGTCCGTCGTCGGCGTCGTCCTGGGCCTTGCTCATCACGGGTTCGCCCAGTTCACCGCCGCGGAGGTCGCCCAGCGTCCCCGCTGGGAGGCCTTCCTGCGCGAAGCGGCGATCCTGGCGCAGATGCAGCTCCGGTTCGAGCAGGGCGTCACCGAGCCGTGGAAGCTGACCTTGCGCCAGGGGGACGTCCTGGCCTCCGCCCTGTGGAAGGACCCGAGCGGGGAGAGCGGCGGCTTCTGGGAGGGCTGGAAGTACGAGATCGCCGCCTACGAGCTGGACAAGCTCCTGGGCTTGAACATGGTCCCGCCCACGGTCGAGCGGGAATTCTCCGGCCGGGCCGGGTCGTGCCAGCTCTGGATCGAGGGCACGTCGCTCTACCGCGACCTGGCCGCCACACGGCAGGACCTCTCGACCTTCAAGTCGGACCGCTGGCTGAAGGCGGGTTACGCCGCCCAGTTCTTCGACAACCTCATCGGCAACGAAGACCGGCACATGGGCAACGTGCTCGTGACGGCCGATGCCAGGGCCATCCTCATCGACCATTCGCGGACCTTCCGGACGTCCGAGAGGTTCGTCAAGGCCATCCCGTTCTCGGACAAGAACGTAGCCCCGGACAGCCTGATGCGCAAGCTGCCTCGGGCCCTCGTGCAGAGGACGTTCGCCCTGACGGAGGGCGACCTCCGGGAGGCGGTCGGGGACCTTTTGACGGACGCGGAGCTCAAGGCGGTCATGGCCCGCCTGCGGCTCCTCAGCCTCGAGGTCAGGAGGATCATCGCCGATTTCGGCGAGGACGACGTGCTGTACTGACGCGCCCCGGGGCTAGCCCGCGGCCTGGGTTGTCTTTTTCCGGAGGACGAGCGCGGCCTTGATGAACTCGTCGAGGTCGCCGTCGAGGACCCGGTCCGTGTCGCCGGTCTCGATCCGCGTCCGCAGGTCTTTGACCATCCGGTAGGGGTGGAGGACGTAGGACCGGATCTGGTTGCCCCAGGCGATGTCCGACTTGGCGTCCTCGAGCTTCTCCAGCTTCGCGTTCTGCTTCAACTTCTCGAGCTCGTAAAGCCGGGCCTTGAGGATCTTCATGGCCATGGCCTTGTTCTTGTGCTGGGAGCGTTCGTTCTGGCACTGGACGACGATGCCGGTCGGGATATGGGTGATGCGGACGGCCGAGTCGGTCCGGTTGACGTGCTGGCCCCCGGCGCCCGAGGCCCGGTAGGTGTCGATGCGGAGTTCCTCAGGGTTGACGTCGACCTGGATGTCCTCGTCGACCTCCGGGTAGGCGAAGACGGCGGCGAAGGACGTATGGCGCCGCTTGGCGGCGTCGAACGGGGAGATGCGGACGAGCCGGTGGACGCCCGTCTCCTGGCTGAGATTGCCGAAGGCGTAGTCCCCTTCGAGCCGGATGGTCGCGCTCTTGAGCCCGGCCTCTTCCCCCGGCTGATGGTCGAGGACCTCGGCCTTGAAGCCCTTGCGCTCGGCGTAGCGCAGGTACATGCGCAGGAGCATCTGGGCCCAGTCCTGGGATTCCGTCCCGCCGGCGCCCGGATGGACGGTCAGGATGGCGTTGCGCGGGTCGTCCTCGTCATAGAAGAGGGCCCTCAACTCGGCCTCCGCGAGGTCCTTTTCGAGGCGTGTGACGGCGGCCGCGGTCTCCGCTTCGACGCTCTCGCCCTCGGCGGCCAGCTCGGTCAGGACCTCGAGCTCCTCCTTCTGGGCCAGGATCCGTCTGAAGAACTGGATGTCCTTCTCCAGGAGCTTTTTTTTCTGCTGGAGCGACTGGGAGGTCTTCTGGTCCTGCCAGACCTCGGGCGAAGCCAGCCGGACGTTTATCGCCTCCCACTCGGCGTTCTTGTGATCGAGGTCAAAGAAAACCTCGGACCTCTTCGATCTTGGCGAAGAGGCCGGTGAGGCGTGTCCGCAGGTCAGCCGAGGGGTCGATGGAAGGCATGGGTCCTTGTCTCTTTCGTTGGTTTGGCCACAGCCAGGATAGAGAACGGGAGGCGCAAAGTCAAGCCGGCGGCGGCCGGCCCGGCTAGTCCTGGACGACCCGGAAGTCGGTTCTCTTCCCGGCCGCGGCGTTCAGCTTGGCCAGGAGGTCGACCGCCCGGTCCCGGGACGCATAGCCGCCCAGCCGGACCCGGTACCAGGTCTTGGT
>Ga0316628_100004438_pt1 | contig 11012 bp, 6 predicted proteins | sample OWC_Aug_M2_C1_D5_FD_207648 | JGI IMG/M metagenome (GOLD analysis project Ga0316628, IMG submission 207648) | Wetland soil microbial communities from Old Woman Creek delta, Ohio, United States - OWC_Aug_M2_C1_D5_C | ecosystem: Environmental > Terrestrial > Soil > Wetlands | place: USA: Ohio... | reverse complement strand
AAAGGCCGTACTCCATCTGCCGGAAGTAGGCGGCCCGAGGGTCGTCGTCGATATCGGGACTGATCTCGGTGACCCGGGGCAACGGATGCATGACGATCATCTTCTGTTTCGCGCCGGCCATCACGCTCTTATCGACGACGAAGGCGCCCTTGACGGAATTGTAGACCTCTTCGCTCTCGAACCTCTCCCTCTGGACCCGGGTGACGTACAGAACATCCGTCTCCGGGAGGGCCTTGTCCAAGGTGTCATGCTCGGTCTGCCGGATCCCCTTGGCCTCGAGCTCGGCGATGATCTCGGGGGGCATGCGCAGGATGTCGGGCGAGACGTAGTTGAGCTTGGCGTTGTAGAGAGAAAGCAGGCGGGACAAGGAGTGGACGGTCCGGCCGTACTTGAGGTCGCCGAGCATGGTGACCGTCAGGTCATCCATCTGGGCGAGCTCCTCATGGATGGTGAAGGCGTCGAGCAGGGCCTGCGTCGGGTGCTCGCCGACGCCGTCCCCGGCGTTGATGACCGGCTTATGGGCGGCCTCGGCCGCCTTGGCCGCCGAGCCGAGCTCGGGATGGCGGATGACGATGACATCGGCGTAGCATTCCAGCGTTTGTATGGTGTCCGGCAGGCTCTCGCCCTTGGCCACGGAAGAATATCGCACTTCGTTGATGTTGATGACGTTGCCGCCGAGCCGTTCCATGGCCGCGATGAAGGAGGACGACGTCCGGGTGGACGGCTCATAGAAGATGCTGGCCAGGATCTTGCCCTTGAGCAGGTCGAACGTCCCGACCCGCTCGACCATGACCCGCATCTCATGGGCCACGCCGAAGATGTATTCCAGGTCGGACCGGCTGAACTGCTTGACCGAGATGATGTCCTTGCCGTACCAGGGCGCCGTGCGCTGGTCGCCGAACGGAAGATGGGGGCTCTTTGCGGAAGTGCGCATCGCGGTCTCCTTGTCGAGGGGCGGATTCCTCGGGCCTGACTTCCCGACGGGTCCGCACAATGCTACATCATGTCCGGAGAGGGAGTCAATCGGCCCGGCCGTGGCGGCTGGGCATCATCACCACACGTTCGGGATGAGCTTCCAGCGCGTCTTCGCGGCATAATCGGCGTAGCCCGGAAGCTCCTCCCGAAGGGTCCGGTCCTCCAGCGAGGTCCTCAGGACGAACAAGGCGGCCACGAGCGCGGCCGGGATGAGGGAGAAGAGCGAACCGAGGAAAATAGGCAGGCAAAAAACGGCCAGGATGATGGCCAGGTACATCGGGTGCCGGACGAAGCGGTAGGGACCCGTCGTGCAGACCGTGTGGCCGCGGTCCGTCTGGATCCTCACGAGTCCGGAGAGGAAGGCGTTCTCCCGGAAGGCCCAGAAAATGACGACCCAGGCGAGGAAGATCCCGGCGAAGGCAAGCCAGGAGAGGTAGGCCGGGACCCGCGACCAACGGAACCTGACCGCGTCGAGAGGGGCGAGAAGCAAGATGAGGAAAAGGATGGCGCTGTAGATCCGGATGATGGTCTTGTCCCAGCTTTTGACGTCCTTCCTGACGGTCATCCGCTCTTTCAACAGCCCGGGGTCGCGTCGTTTCAGCCGGAGCAAGAGGCCGGAAATCGTTATCATATAGAAACCGAGGAAGAACCAAAGCCGGGGCCAGGCCATCGTGCCGGCCGCGGCGAAAATCAGGGCGACATATGCGACGCCCGAAAGAAGCTTGAGGGCAAAGGCCGTCCGCGAGTTCACCCCTGAAATTTACGCCCGGACGCGCCGGGATGTCAATCCAGCCTGGGCGCCCGGGCCGGTGTCCCTATTTATTCTTTGGCCTCAACTCGTCGATGACCGTAGCATCGACCCAGTACAGTCCCCGGGAGGCGCCGCTCCCCCGCCGGACGCTTTGGAAGAACAGGTATTTCCCGTCCGGGGTGACCTTGGCCATGCTGTCGTTGCCCTCGGTCCCGAGCTTCTCGCTCAGGTCACGCGGCTCGGACCAACTCCCGTCTTTTTTCCTGAAACTGATGAACAGTCGGGAGGGCAGGGGGGCGTCCGCGTTCATTTTCGTGTAGATCAGGTAATCGCCGGATGGAGAAATGAACGGGCCGAGTTCGCCCGCCCGGTACCTCTGGTCCTCCGTGTGTTTCTCGTTGACAGGCGAGGGCAGCGGCTCGGGAGGGAGGTAACAGCCGCTCTCGAAACGGGCACAGTGGATGCCGCCGCCGGAGCTGAGATAGACGTTCCCGGCCTTGTCCATCGAGAACTGCCAGTGCATTTTCGCGGAGTTGACGACGGGGTCGAAGGGCTTCGTTTCGGACCACCCGGCGCCCGCTTTTTCGATGAACCAGATAGCCTCCTTCTCGAGTATGCCTTGCGCGTCGTGCGAGCCGGCCATGAAATAGAGCCTTCGGCCGTCGTGGGAAAAAAAGGGGACATTGATGTCCTCTTGGGCCGTGAACGGGGATTCACGGGGAGCGCTCCAGACCGAGTTCTCGAGTCTCATGAAGAGCATTTTCGGGCCTTCGGGTTTCCAGAATGCCTCCCGGCCGTCGGGCGAGAAGACGATCGTGCCGTACATGCCCCGCCTTGTCGAGACGATGCCCTTGGCGAAGAGCCGCGGCGTCGGCCCCGGCGGCGTTTGCTCCAGGTAGGGGCCGTTGAGCTCGGGGAATCGTTGGGGGGCCCGGTCCGCGCCTTTATCGGAGAGGAAAGCGGCGATCTCCTTGAATCCGCCTTCCTCGGCCAGGTTGTAAGCGGATTGGCCGAGCGTGTTCCTGACATTGATGTCGGCCCCCCGAGCCAAGAGGACCTTGACCGTATCCAGCCGGCCGGACGAGCTGGCCGCGTGAAGGATCGTGCAGCCGTCGAAATCGGGCCGGTCGAGCACCGCCCCTTGCCCAGCCGCAGCCCGGTCGGCCAAGAGTCCGACGACCTCCCATTTCCCCTGCCGGGCCGCCGCGTGCAAGGGCGTGTCCTCCCTGTTATCTTGGACGTCGAGCGGCGCGCCTCGCTCGACGAGCAGGGCGACAACTTCCGCGTGTCCGTTGGAGGCGGCCAAGTGAAGAGCCGTCGACGCGTCGGACATCTTCGCTCCGGGCCAGGCCCCTCGATCGAGCAGGACCATGGCCGCCTCGACATTCCCCCGCGATGACACGCTGTGGAGCGGGCTGACGCCGTTCGCGTCCCGGGCGTTGACATCCGCGCCGCGTCCGGCGAGGAACTTGACAACCTCGATATGGACCCCGCGGCAAGCCCAATGCAAAGGGGTCCGTCCGGCTTCATCGCTAGCATTGATGAGCGCCGGATCTTTTTCCAGCAAGTTAACGACAAGGGCCAAGTCTCCCCCCTTGGCCGCCTCGTGGATCTCGGCCGGCCAGGCCGGCGCCGTGAACAGGGCCAAGGCCGCAAGGCCGGCCAGGAATCCCGCCGAAAGTGATCTCATGAAATTCTCCTCTCGCTCCGAGTCTCATGTTCCGGGCGCCGTCACCGGGTATGCGCGCCCGCCGATAAAACTAGTTCCCCGGCCGCCAAAAAACAACCGGCCGAAGGTCCGGTTTCATGATCCCAGACTTTCGGCCAGGGGGGGTGTCGGATTGACAAGGAGCCGATGATGTGGTTTTTTAGGCCTGATGTCCCACGTTATTCTCCTGACTTACCTCCTGTCTTTCTGTTGCGGCGTGGCCCTGATCGCCCTGGCCGTCCATATGTCCCGGGCCTACCGCTATCGCCACCTCAGGACCTATGCCCTCCATCTGGCCTGCCTGAGCACCATGGCCCTTTCCGTGATGGTACTGCGATACATCCAGCTCAACGTCAGCCCGGCCAAGGAGGGCATCGTCGGCGGACTCTATATCCTCGTCATGGGTCTGAGCGCCCTTGATTTTTGCGCCATCGTTGGTTGCGTCGCCACCTTCATCCTGATGACCCTCGAACTCCGGGAAAGGACTCCGGCCGCCTGGCTCAAGGCGGCGGGCGGGCTGGCCCTGGGGACGGCCGCCTTGGCCTGGGCCAAGGGCGTCTACGACGTCATCACCGGACGGTCGGTTGACATCCTGATGGTCTCCCTGTGGGTCCTGGACTATCTTTCCAAGGCCGTGCTCCTTCTCCTGGCCGTTCTTCTCTTCCGGCAGGCCCAAAGGCTTCCCCGGTCCGGAAAGCGGATCGCCCTCGAGGGACTGGCCACGCTCTACACGTCCGTTCATGTCGGTTTCTTCGTCATCTACGCCCTGAGGCGCCACGCCCCTTTCCTGTTCTCATTCTCCTGGCCGCTCTATTTCCTGCTCCTCAGCCTCGTGCCGCTCTTCACGCTGGGAACCTTCCTGCATTATTACCATGGGAAAAAGCTCTATGTCGCGGGCGGGACGGAAGGGCATGAGGCCGCGCTCGAAAACCGCGGCGTCTCCAAAAGGGAGCTGGAGGTCATCCGGCTCGTCTGCACGGGGAAAAGCAACCGCGAGATCGAAGGCCTGCTTTATATCTCCGAGAAGACGGTCAAATTCCACCTGTATAACGCGTATAAGAAGCTCGGCATCCGCAACCGGGTCGAGCTGGTCAACTTGATGCACGACCTCGGCGCCGAAGAACCGCCGCGGCCGGCCTAGCGGCCCGCGCGGACCGCTGTTTCCGATGACGGCCGGACCTATTTTTCCTTATACAGGGCATAGACGAACGGGTCGGTTGTCGTCTGCCAGCCCGAGCTGACCCGCCGTCCGTCGCCGAGGAGCCAGGTGACCTCGTACTGGAAGCTCATGTCGTTCTCTTGGTGCAGGTACTCGTACTTGGTCAGGAGCGTCTCCGACGGCAGGATCTTGGTCTCGCCCGTCTTCTCCCGGTCGAAGATCTTGTTCTTGAAGGCGACCGTTATGAGCTTGATGTTGTTGGCCTTGACGTTCTCCTCGTCGGCGATGACGTCGACCTCGCGATAGCGGTGCGGCGGGAAGAGGTTAATGGCCGCTTCTTCGCTCCGGGTCCAGGTCCCGTCGACCTTGATGCCGCCCACGAAGCTCCAGACCGTCTTGAACTCGTAGCCTAGCCAGGAAGCGCCCTCGCCGAGCCGCGGGTAGACGAAGGGCAGCATGTTGCCCCGCTCGGTGAAGGACTGGGCGTTGAAGATGACATCGCGCGTCGTCGGCTCGCCCGTCGGGTGGGTTTTTTTGAAGCTTACGGTGACGAAGTTGATGTACTTCTTGAAGGTGTCGAAATCCTCGCCGTCGAGGATGGCGAAAACCTGTCGGTCCTGAAGGTCGGGGTCGTCGAGGTTGATGATATCGTAGACCTTTTTGTTGTTCTTGAACTTGCGCAGGGTGTCGCCGATGCTGGCGTCCATAGGGCCCGTCTCGCGGTCCTGACGCAGCCTTTTCGTCATGTTGACCGTCCAGGTGTCCGAGCGGGTGACGCTCTTCATCGTCGTACTGACGCCGTAGGGCTTGTTCTGCTGCTGCGGCTGGGACGAACCGCCTTCCTGGCCGCCGCTCCCCTCCTCGCCCTCCTGGCTCTCGCCGGGGAGCTCCATCTTCATGTCGAACATCTCGCGCATGACCGAGTCGACCACGGTCTGGAGGATGGCTTCCATGTTCTGGTCCTCGCCGGTGACGTCGATCTTGACCGCCCCGACCGACTTGAGGTCGTCGGAGATGCGCAGCTCCTCGCCGGTCCCCTTCTGGACGTACCATTCCCAGAACAGGAATTTTTTCTTCTTGTAGATCTTCCACTTCTTGTACTGCTCGAAATAGGTCCGGACCTTGGACCAGGAGATGGTCGCGTTGGCCTGGTACTTCGGGGTCAGGCCCTCGTAGGTCATGTCGAAGCGGACGCTGACCGGATAGGTCGGCTGGCGCAGGGCCTCCTCGAGGAAGGCCGCGCCCTCAGGAGTCACGGCGATGGACACCGAGACTTCCGAGCCCGTGATCAGGGGGGCCTTGCCTTCGCCGATGATCTTGCGGGTGAAGACGCCGCCTTCTCCGGCCGCGGCCGAGATGACCAGGAAGGAGCCCTTCTTGAAGACGATGGGGCCCTTGAGCTTGGCGTTCGGCTCCTGCTTGGCCAGGTCCTGCCGGACCTTGGCCAGCTCCTGTTCCGTCAGGCCGTACTTGACGAAGAAATGGAGGATGCCGCCCTTGGCCTCTTCCTTTCCGGCCTTGGTGTACTTGAGGAAGGTCAGCTTGGGCGTCCCGTCCGGCCAGTAGGCCAGGCGGGGCTGGTTCGGCATGTAGTAGTAGGCGCCGGCTTCGGCGTGGTCCTTGAAAAGAAGGGCGTTGCCGATCTGGAGGGGCGCTTTGTCGAGCTCGACCTCCGCGGCCAGGAAGGACGCGGCGAATAGCATCATCCCCGCGGTCGCGAACAACCTAATTTTCATGTTCATTCGAGCCTCCTTTCGCGGCTATTACTTCGTGTAGACGGCGTAGATGAACGGGCTCTCCTTGGCCATCCAGTCCGTATGGATCTCCCGCCCGTCGAGGAAGAGCCAGACGACCTTGTAGCTGTAGCCCAGGTTCCCGTCCTCGTGCATGTAGGTGTAGTCGGCCTGCAGGGGATCGCCTTTGTCGTAATTGATGACGACCTCCTTGAGGATGTCCTTGCCGTAGATCTGGTGCTTGATCTGGACGGCCAGGGCCTTGACGTTGTTCTTGAGGATATTGTCCTCGTCGATCGAGATCTCGAGGGTCCGGCGGCGGACCGGAGGCGCGAGCGTCAGGACCGAATCGGAGGTTTTCGTCCAGTCGCCCTCCCACTCGACGCCGCCGTAGAAGCTCCACTTCGGCTTGTATTCGTAGTCGAGCCATTCGGTCGAGGCTTCATTGAGCCGCCCATACTTGAAGGACAGGCGGTTGCCGCTCTGGGCGAACTGCTGGTCGACGAACTTGACCTCGCCGGTCATCGGCGCCCCGGAGAACCTCTGCTTGCGGAAGAGGACCGAGACCGAGTTGATGAAGTTCTTGAAGTCCGAGGCGTCCTGGCCGTCGAGGATGACCTCGACCGAGCGCTCCTGGAACGTCGGATCGTCCAGGCTGACGACCGTGAAGAACCTTTTGTCCTCGCCGTACTTCTGGTAGATGCCGCCGATGTTGCCGCTCATGACGATGTCCCGGTCCTCGCGGAGACGCTTGCGCATGTCGACTTCGTAGTTCCCCGACATCTTGACGCGCTTGAACGAATAGCCGATCTGGACGCTGACGATGGGCTTGACCTCGGGCGTCTTCCCCGAGGTCCCGGGCTGCGTCTTGGCCGCAGGCGTCTGGCCGGAGGGCGGCTTCGTCCCCCCCGTCGTATCCGGCGGTTTGAGGCGCTGCCCGGAGGACATCGTCTGCTGCCCGGCCTGTCCGGCGGTCGGAGGTTTGGTCCCTCCTCCCGTCGTATCGGGCGGCTTCGTCCCGCCTGTCGTCTGGGCGCCCGCGGACGTCGTCTGCTGGGCCGCTCCGGCGGCCTGGGGCTGTCCCGCCTGGGTCTGTTGGGCCGCCTGCTGGGCTTCCTGACGCCTCTGACGCCGGGCTTCTTGCTCCGTCGAGACCTGGGTTTGCTGCGCGGCCGCCTGGGTTTGGGGAGCCTGTTCCTGGGCCGCGGCGCCTCGAGGCCCGCGTCGCTGCGGCGCCTGCCGCGTCGCCGGGACGCCGCCCGCCTCCAACGGGTTCGGCGCTCCTGAACCGAGCAGGCTGAGAACTCGATCAATGCCCTTCTTGGAGTCCTCGATCATGTAATCGCCGCGTCCTTCCATGACCGACGCGGCGTCCAGCGTGCCTTGAAAGCACCTCAGGGCGTTCAGCAGGTTATACCGGTCCCGGTTTGGCTCGCCGATATTCAAATAGGATAGCCCCAGGTTCCAGAGATACTCGAGCTTGCCGACGTGATCCCAAAGCCAGGTCAACTCCTCCACGGCCGCGTAATAGGATCCGGCATCGAAGTGGTTTTGGGCGACCCGAAAGCGCTCGGGGGCCGCGGCGGTATCGGCGATGTACGTTTGGGCCCTTCCCCTCTCCTCGTCCAGGCCCGGCAAGGATCTTGAGCCCTCCAAGAAGGCCTCGAAGTAGGCCCTGGCCCGAGGGCTGTCATAAAAAACGTCGGCGTAATACTTGGCGATGGTATACTTGTAGAGGGGAATCGGGCAGGCCGCGTAGGCCTTTTCCAGCATGTCGATGGCTTCGGTATACTTGTCCTCGTCGATGAGGGCGATCGCCCTTCTCTCGAAGTTTTCCGCGCTCTGTTTAGCTTGTTCATCGCAGGAAGAAGGGGCCGCACGTTGGGCCTGGGCCTGCTCCTGGCCGATGAACGGTCCGCCGCGGAGGCGCTCGTCGGCCGCGCGGACGACCTCCGCCAGCACGCCTGTCGACCAGGCCGGATGGACTTCCGGCCGGTCAGCGATCGGGGCGGGCGCCGGCCGTTTCACCGCCGGGCTCGTCGCTTCGCCCGCGCCCATCGGGACCTTCTCGCACATCAGCGAGAGAAGATGGGCATAGACGACGTCGAGCATCTTCTGCATGTCCTGGTTCTCGCCGACGACCTCGAGCTGGATCGCGCCCTTCTGCCGCAGCTCTTCGAGGATGGCCCGGACGTCGGCCTGGAGCTTGACGACCTGGATCGTGCCCTCGGCGTGGAGCTTGATGTCGTGCTGGGTGTAGACCTTGTCCCAGTTGACCTTGAGCTTGGCCTGGAAGGCCGGGGTCACTCCCGTGAACTTCAAGGCGAACATGACCGAGATGTCCGAGGTCGGGTTCTTGAAGGACTCCCAGAGGAGAGAAGCACCTTCCTCGGTCAGGGCGATGGAGACGGCGGCTTTCTGGCCGGGCATGATGGGCGCCTTGCCCTCCCCGACGATCTTGCGGCTGAAGATCCCGCCTTCGCCGGCCGTGGCCGAGACGACCTTGAACGTTCCCTCCTTGAACGGCACGGGGCCGGCGATCTTGGCCTCCGGGTCCTTCAGGCGCAGGGCCGATTCGGCCGAGCTCAGCTCGCCCTCGGTCATGCCCCAGGTCACCAGGAAGTGGACGATCCCGCCCTTGGTCGCGCCGTCGGTCTTCGTGTACTTGATGAAGGTGAACTCGGGCGTCCCGTCCCGTTTCACGGCCAGGCGCGGCGCGTCCGGGACGTAGTAGTACTTGTGCGCGTCGGCGTGGTCCCGGTAGAGCACGAACCGGCCGGCCTGGACGACCTCGTCCAGGGCCACCTCGGCGGCCGCGTAGAGCGTCGCCGCGAGCACGAAAACGACCGCGAGCAGAACTCTTTTCGATCTCATGCCGTCCTCCCTCTCAGGGAATTCATGTCCGGCCTTCCTTGGCCTCGATGTCATAAGTGGACAGGTCGAGAAACATCTCTTCCCCGGCCTTCCATCCGCTTTTTTCCGAACGGCCGTCGTTGAAGATCCGCGTCACCCGGTACCTGTAGGTCCCGCCCTTGGCCTCGGGGATGTCGAACTCGAGGTCGACCTGAGGCTCCGATCCGGCCATGAACGCGACCGTCTTGAAGTCGCGTTGCTTTTTGGCCGTCAGGATCTCGATCTCGGCCGTGATCTTGGCCGTCTCTCCGTTCGTCCTGTTGACGAAATCAAAACAGAGGACGCTCATGCGCCGGTAGTTGAAGGAGACCTTTTCGGCCAGATTGACGAGCTTGAAGAGGTCCGGGTCGGCGGTCATGGACACGGGCACGGAGAAGGACAGGCGGCCGTCCCGCTCGCCGTCCTTGAGCTTTCCCTCATCGTCGATCTCGTAGCCGCCGAAGGTGAACTCGCACTCGACGGAGAGGCCCGTCGCCTTGCCGTCCTCGAAGATCTTCCAGAGGTAGCTGGCCGAGTCGCGGCCGAGCGGCAGGGTGAAGCTTTTCCTCGTCCAGAGGAGCTCCTTCTTGGCCAGCTCCTCCTTCTTCTCCTCCGCGCCCTCGGGCTCGAGCCGGGTGTAGCTCAGCACGCAGGTCAGCCTGTCGACGGGGACGGGCCGGAATTCGAGGGCCGTTCCCTTCGCCTGGCGCAGCGCCTCCGTCTCGTCCGCGAACTCGACGGCCAGGGTCAGCACTCCGCCGGCGATCGTCCGCGGGCCCTCGGGAGCGTCCGCCTTCACATAGACGTACTTATAAAAGAAGAACTGGGGCTTGTCGAACGACCGGACCAAGGCCAGGCCGGCCGGGACGTAATAGTAGACGTTCGGCGTCTTGTGGTCCGGAAAGATGAGGATGCGGCCGCCGACCGTCTCGGGCCTGGAAAGCAAGGGGTCGGCGAAAAGGCCGGACGCCGCTGCGCCGCACACCCAGGACAGGAGTCCGAGGACGACCGCGCCGCGTTTCATTCCCTATTTCTCGTAGTAGGCGTAGATGAAGGGGTCCGTGGCGCTCTGCCAGCCCGAGGAGGCCTTGGTGTTGTCCTTGAACAGCCAGGTGATGTTGTACTCGTACTCCAGGTTGTTGGGCTCGTGGAAGTAGACGTAGTTGATGTTGAGCGGCTCGCCCTTCCTCAGGACGACCTCCTTCTGGAGCTCCCGGCCGAAGTTCTTGTGGCGGAACTGGACGGCGATGCGGAGGACGCCCTTCGTGTTCATGTTCTCTTCGTCCGCCAGGACCTCGATATAACGGTACTTGTGGGGAGGCGCCAGCGTGATCACCGGCTGGGTGGTCGTGACCCAGTCGCCGTTCACCTCGAGCCCGCCGTTGTAGCTCCAGAGGGGCTTGTACTGGTACTCGAGCCACTTGTCCGTGTCGTCGCCCTTGCGCCGGTACTTCAGGGAGAGCCTGTTGCCGTTCTGGCCGAACTTGGTCTTGTCGAAGACGAGGTCCTCGGTGATGGACTTCATGTCGGGGTCCTGGTATTCCTTCTTGAAGGTGATGCCGGCGAAGTTGATGAACTGTTTGAAGGTCTCCAGGTCCTCGCCGTCGAGGATGACGTTGATCGTCCTCTCCTCGAAGGTCGGGTCGTCGAGGTCGACGACGGTGAAGAGGGCCGGGTTCTGGCCGTGCTCCTTGTAGAAGTTGCCGATGTTCCCGGTCAGGGGGAGCTCCCGGCTGTCGCGCTTCCTCCGGGTCAGGTCGACCGTGTACTTCCCGGTCATCTTGACCGTCTTCT
>Ga0316628_100004437_pt1 | contig 11014 bp, 12 predicted proteins | sample OWC_Aug_M2_C1_D5_FD_207648 | JGI IMG/M metagenome (GOLD analysis project Ga0316628, IMG submission 207648) | Wetland soil microbial communities from Old Woman Creek delta, Ohio, United States - OWC_Aug_M2_C1_D5_C | ecosystem: Environmental > Terrestrial > Soil > Wetlands | place: USA: Ohio... | reverse complement strand
CTTCCGCCCGTGAAAATTTTCTCCCCGATGAAACCCCGAATACCAAGCATCCAATCCCAGAAGGGTTGTCCCTTGTCGGGGACCCGGGGGATTGTTTTTGGATGTTCACGGGAAATTTGGAGTCTATTTTCTGCAGGTCAGATTTCCAATTTCTTTCCCGTCAACCGTTCAAACGCCTCCCTGTATTTCTCCGAAGTCCTCTGGATGACTTCGGCGGGAAGATTCGGCGCAGGGGGCTTCTTATCCCAGCGGATGGAAAGCAAATAGTCCCGCACAAACTGCTTGTCAAAGCTCTTCTGCGCTCCTCCGGGAACGTAACCGTCCGCAGGCCAAAACCGGGAGGAGTCCGGGGTCAGCGCCTCGTCGATGAGGATCAATTTTCCCCCCTCCCCCAGACCGAATTCGAATTTGGTGTCGGCGATGATGATCCCCTTTTTCTCCGCCACGGCCGCCGCCTTCTGGTATATCTGCAGGCTCGCCGAGCGAACCTCTTCGGCCAATTTCTTCCCCAGTTCCCGGGTGGCCGCGGCAAAGTCGATATTCTCATCGTGGACTCCCACCTGCGCCTTGGTGGAAGGGGTAAACAGAGGGGCCGGCAATTTCTGGGATTCCTTCAACCCGGCCGGAAGCGGAATCCCGCTCACCGATCCCTTCTCCTGGTACTCATTCCAGCCGGAGCCGGAAAGGTACCCCCGGACGATGCATTCCACGGGCAAGGACTTGGCCTTCTTCACCACCATGGCCCGGCCGCGCAATTTTTCGCCCACTGCCCTGGGGATTCCGGGGAACCCTTCCAGCTCGGTGGTCACCATATGATGGGTGACGATATCTTCCAGGGTCTTGAACCAATGGGCCGATATCTGGTTGAGGACCCGGCCTTTGTGGGGAATCCCGTCGGGCAGGACGACGTCGAAGGCGGAGATCCGGTCCGTGGCCACGATCAGCAGATGCTTTCCCAAGTCGTAAATGTCCCGGACCTTTCCCCGGTGAAGGATCGAGATCTCTTTGAATTCGGTACGGAGAAGGACATCGGTTCCCATGGAGATTTTTCCCTTCCAGTTTTTATTACCCATTAAATCAATTTTCCCTTATCTGTCAAGTGTTTCTTGATCGATTGCGGAATGCGGGATAAAAAACTTAACCACAGAGGTCGCAGAGCTCGCAGAGAATTTAAAAAAAGGAATAATGGATGAACAAAGGCTCCCACCCCCGGCTCCCCCAACCAGGTACGTTTGTGACTCCGAACTGTTTTTTATTATTGACACCCCTCCGAAAACTTCCTATTCTGAAAATGAAAGTGAGCTCGCGATGTTCGGCATCGGCCTTCCTGAACTGGTCATCATTCTCATCGTCGCCCTGATCGTATTCGGCCCCCGGAAGCTTCCGGACCTGGCCAAGTCCCTGGGGAAGGGTCTGGCCGAATTCAAGAAAGCCAGCGACGAGTTGAAAACCAGCATCGAAAGCGACCTGAAGGTCGATCTGAACGAAGAGCCTTATAAATCAGAGCTTCCGCCGCAGGCTGATGCCCCGGCTCCTTCCCCGGCCGAGCCGGAGCCTCCCCCGGTCGATGGGCCTCCGACGCCGGAGTCCTTCCTGGAGGATATGGAGCGAGGGAAACAAGAGGTCCTCCAGGTCCAGGAAAGCAGTCAGCCGACCGAAGCCCCTGCGCCGAATACTCCCCCGCAGAAGGAAGAGAACCAACCTGGCGCCGCCAAAGAATCCATCCGAAATATCAGATAAGAAGCTTCCCCTCTCCGCCCACCTGGAGGAGTTGCGGAAAAGGCTGATCTACTCCTTCGTCGCGATCGGCATCGCCTTTGCGGTCTGTTATGCCTATATTAAAGAAATTGTCGAAATCCTGATGCGGCCCCTGGTGAAAACCATGCCCCCCGGCAGCTCCCTGGTCTTCACGGCCGTCCCCGAGGCTTTCTTTACCTACCTCAAGGCCGCTATCCTGGCAGGCGTCTTCTTCTGTTCCCCCTTCATCCTCTACCAAGTCTGGGCATTCATCTCCCCGGGGCTTTATCGGAGGGAAAGGAGATACATCCTCCCCTATATTTTTGTCTCCTCCTTTTTTTTCATCCTCGGCGCCACCTTCTGCTATTTTATCGTCTTCCCGGTCATCTTCCGTTTCTTTCTCAGCTTTGCCACCGATGAAATCCGCCCCCTGCCTTCCATCAGGGAGTACCTCACTTTCACCCTCAAACTCCTGCTGGCCTTCGGCCTTCTCTTCCAGTGGCCGGCCTTGGTTTTCTTCCTTTCCCGGATGGGAGTCGTTTCCTCTTCTTTCCTGGCCCGCAACCGCAAATATGCGATCCTGCTCATCTTCGTGGCCGCGGCCATTCTCACCCCGCCCGACCTGGTCTCCCAGCTGCTGCTGGCCGGGCCTCTCATTTTCATGTACGAAGGCTCGATTTGGATGGCCAGGCTCCTGGGCAAAGAGAAAAAAGAGGAACCGGAAGGAGGGGAAAAAAAGGAAATGCCTGCGGGAGGGAAGACCGATTGACGCGGGAAAAGACGGGCCGGGATGGAGCCTACTTCCCGGAACGCGGAAAGGATGCCTCTTCCGCCCCCATCTTTCCTTTCCGGCCCTGACGGGATAATTCCTCCATCATCTCCCGCTCCTTCTTGCTGGGCCGGCTGGGAGCCTCTACCCGGACCTGCACTTTCAGGTCCCCCCTCCCCTTCCCCTGCAGGGCCGGCATCCCCATTCCCTTCAGGATAAAGATTTTCCCGGGGGGGGTCCTGGGCGGAATCTTAATCCGTACAGGCTCTTTTAAGGTTGGGGCTTCCACTTCCGTTCCCTTGAAGGCCAGGGACAGTTCGAGGGGAATCTCGCAGGTTAGATCCTTTCCGGAGCGGGTGAAAACGGGATGTCTCCGGATGGAAAGAATGACGTAGAGGTCCCCCGCAGGCCCTCCGTTCCGGCCCATTTCGCCCTCGCCCGCCAGGCGGAGGCGGGTTCCGTTATCGGCTCCCGGGGGGGTGTTGATTTTGAAGGCCTGGGGGACTTTCAAGACTCCCGCCCCGCCGCACCGCGGACAGGGCCGGGGAATGTATTCTCCTTCTCCCTTGCAGCGTTCACAGGTGGTTTCCACGATGAAAAACCCCCGCTGTCCCCGCAGGGAGCCCGTACCCTCGCAATAGGGGCAGACCGTCGCTTGAGTCCCGGGGGCGCAACGGCTTCCCCGGCAGACCGGACAGGGCGACTTGCGGGCGAATTGAATCTTTTGCTCCGAACCCAAGGCCGCTTCTTCCAGGGAGATCTCCAGGTTGAACCGCAGATCCGCCCCCCGGGCTCTCCTTTGCCGGGGACGATCGGCCCCGAAAAAGTCTTCCAGGATTTCTTCAAAAATCCCGTCGACAAAATCCTTCCGCGGGGAGAAACCCGGCCTTTCGGCGAATCCCTCGAACCCCGGCCTCCCCGGAGATGGGCCCGGGCGGTCGTAGGCCGCCCGCTTCCGGGTATCCTGGAGGATTTCATAGGCCTCGGTGATCAGCCGGAAATGATCCCCCGCCGAGGGATTGTTGGGGTTTTTATCCGGGTGGTACTGGTGGGCCAGACGGCGGTAGGCTTTCTTGATCTCCTCCCGGCTTGCCGTAGGATCGATGCCGAGAAGATCGTAGCAGTCCCTCTTGATCATGCAGGGGTTTCTTTCTCCGCCTGGGGCCTTCCTTTGGAAACGATGACTTTGGCAGGGCGGAGTAGCCGGTCATGATAGAAGTAGCCATTCTGCACGGCGGCCACCACCCGGTTGGGTTCCAGGTCGCTTTCTTCCTGGGAGATGGCCTCGTGCTTCTCCGGGTCGAAAACCTCCCCCGCCGCGGGAATGGGTTTCACCCCAAACCTCTCCAGGGTGTTGAGGAACTCTTTATGGATCATCTCCACCCCGGCGAGAAGAGACGAATTTTCCCGCTCGCTCTTTCCGTGGTCCATGGCCCGGTTCAGATTGTCCAGAATGGGGAGCAGAGCCTTGAGCAGGTCTTCGTTCCCGAATTTCAGGTGGTCGGCCTTTTCTTTCTGCATCCTTTTCTTGAAATTCTCCATCTCCGCCCTGAGCCTCAGCCATTTATCAAAATATTCCGACGACTCCCGGGTCTTTTCCTCAAGTTGAGCTTGGAGTTTTTCCAGCGAGGGGATCTCTTTTTTTTCTTCTGGCCGAGCCGCCTCGACCGCGGGTTTCTCCGGGTCTCCCCCCCCGATCTTCACCTCTATGGAATTCTCTTCCTTATTCGGTTTCTTGTGGTGACCCTTCTTTTCCAAAATTGATCTCCCCCCACGGAAATGGTTGGTTTCGCCGCTGGCGGGTGAAACGTTGAAAGGAATCAGCCGATGTTCCCCAGGATCTCTCCCACAATCCGGGCAGTATAATCCACGATGGGGATGATGTTCGAGTAATCCATCCGGGTGGGCCCGATAACCCCCAGGGTCCCCAGGGTGTAGTTCTCCCGGGAATAGGGCGCCGTCACGATGCTGCAATGGATCATCTCATTGAGCTCATTCTCCGCCCCGATGAAGATCTGAATCCCCTGGGCAGAAAGGGCTTTATCCAGGAGTTTGACGATCTTGGTCTTCTCTTCGAAAGTCTGAAGAAGGCCCCTCATTTTTTCCATGTCGGCAAACTCCGGGGACTGCATCATATTGGTCTTTCCCTCGATGAACAGGTCCCCCTCCCCCTCGTCTTCCAGCGCTTTCTGGCTGAGCTGCAGGGCCCGATACATGAGTTTGTCGAACAGGACCTTTTCCTTCTTCATCTCCTCCAGGATCTTTTGCTTGGCCTCCACCAGGCTGAGGCCTCCCATGATTTCCGAGAGATACCGGCTGTACTTGTCCAGCTCGTCCTGGCTCATCTCCTCGTCCGCCTGGATGAGCTTGTTCTGCACCTCTCCGGTGCGGGAGACGATGATCACCAGGAGCCTTCGGTCCCTCAATTTGATGAATTCGATATGCTTGAAGATCTTGCTTCCGAAACGGGGAGCCAGCACCACCCCGGTCTGTTTGGAAAGCAGGGACAGAAGGTAGGACGCCCGTTTCATCACCTCATTGATGTCCGGATCCCCCTCCAGGAGCAGGCCTTTTTCGATGTTCCCCTTCTCTTCCAGGTTCAGCCTCCGCATATTCAGGATCGTATCCACGAAAAAGCGATAAGCCTTGTCCGTGGGGACCCGCCCGGCGGAGGTGTGCGGTTGAATCAGGAACCCCAACTCTTCCAGGTCGGCCATGACGTTGCGGATCGTGGCCGGACTGAGCCCCATCTTGTACTTCTTGGAGACAATCCTCGACCCAACCGGCTGAGCCGTCTGGATATAATCCGTGATGATGGCCTGAAGGATTCTTCGGTCCCGCTCCGTCATCGCCTCAAACATGCTAACCTCTTAACACTCTTCATGATTGAGCGTTTTTTAAAAATAACAACAAATATCCCTCTTGTCAAGGATGGGAGCCATTGAATGCGGGATGCCGATTGCGGAATGCGAAATAAATACTCGACTCCGGCATAAGAAATTCGCAGATAAGAAGGAATTGCCAGCAATAGCAAACAGCCACGAGCAATACATGGTGCTTCCACCTTCTTGGGCTGGTTGGGGATTGGGCTGGAGGAATTCGGATCATCAGGCTCGGCGGGACCATCGTTTTCTAATCACCTCCCCGCCTTTCCTCCGCAAAGAGAGGCCTGCGGGGAAATTACTCCAGGGGCAAGAGCGGGCGAAACCATCTCCCCTTGCAAATCTCCCCGGGACAGGCCCGACCCAAGGAAAGAATAAGCGCCTTAGCATGATGATCCGAATTCCTCCAGCCCGATCCCCATGCCCTGCATCTCTCTTGCAGGAGTTTTTTGGGCAAAAGGCATTTTTTTCTAAGACCGACCGGCGGGCAAGGCAAGAAAAAGGATTGCCTAAATCCCAATTTATGCTAAAAATGGTTCTCATCGATCTTCCTTCAGGAGGTTTGAGCGGTCATGTTTGAGAACCTGTTTTCCCTTAAAGGGAAGGTAGCCATCATAACCGGGGGAAGCCGCGGGATCGGGCGGGCCATCGCCTTGGCCTATTCCGAAGCGGGCGCGGACGTGGTTGTGTCCAGCCGCAATAAGCGGCCGCCGGAGCTGGAAAAGGTGGCCCAAGAGATTCAAACCGCGGGAAAAAGAGCGCTGGCCTTCCCCGCCCACGTGGGGAAAGAAAAGGACGTTGAGGCCCTGGTCCGGGAAACCCTGAAGGCCTTCGGCCGAATTGACATTCTGGTCAACAACGCCGGGGCGAATCCGGTCCTGAGCGCCATGGTCGACCTGGAAGCGGAGTCCTTCGACAAGGTTCTGGAGGTCAACCTCAAGGGGGCCTTTCTGATGAGCAGGGCAGTCGCCCGGGAAATGATCAAGCAGGGAGGAGGACGAATCATCAATATGAGTTCCATCAGCGGGCTTCGGGCCCGGGCCGACGGGACCGGCGCCTACTGCATCAGCAAGGCGGCCATGAACATGATGACCCAGGTAATGGCCCGGGAACTCGCCCCGCATCACATTCTGGTGAACGCGATCGCTCCCGGCTCAATCAGGACCGACTTCAGCCGGGTGAACTGGACCGACCCGGAACGCAGGGCCCAGCGCATCCGGGAAATCGAGCTCAAGCGTTTCGGCGAGCCGGAGGAGGTGGTGGGCACAGCCCTCTTCCTTGCCTCCGACGCCAGCTCCTTCGTAACGGGGGAGATTATCCGGGTGGATGGGGGACAAACGATTTAAAGGCCAAGGTCAAGGTCGAGGCTAAGGCTGAGATTGATTTTTTCTCCCTAATTCCTTTCCTTGACCTTAACCTTGACCTCAACCTTAACCTAAATCTCAACCTCAACCTTAACCTTAACCTCAGCCTTATCATTTTCCTGAAAGGAGACAAGGCCATGGCGATTCCGACTTACGAAATCTACGCGGTGAAATACGGCGGACCCTACAACCGCCCGGCTTGCATTGTGAATTGGTTCCAGGATATGGACAAGACCGCCCAGATCAACTATTACATCTTTGTCATCCGGGGAGGGGGGAAGACGATCGTGGTGGACTGCGGCGTCGATCCTCAGCTGGCCCAGCAGCGCAACCTGGACCATTACCTGAGTCCCGCCGAAGCCCTGAAGAGGATGGATATCGATGCCTCCAGGGTGAAACACCTGGTCGTGAGCCACGTTCATTTCGACCATATCAGCGGGATTCAGTTGTTTCCCGAGGCCGACATTTATATCCAGGAGAAAGAGTTCAATTTCTGGGTGAAGAACCCCGTCGCCCGGAGGGCTCCTTTTCTCTTTGTCACCGACTCCGGCGCCAATCGCTACCTGGCCGGGCAGAAAGGGAAGAAGAGACTCCGCCTGATCCGGGGCGACAAAAAGATATTCCCGGGGATCGAGCTGCTTCTGGCCCCCGGTCATACCATCGGCCTCCAGGCCGTGGCCGTAAATACAGCGCAGGGAACGGCCATTGTCGGCTCAGACCTGGCTCATAGTTTTTCCAGCTACAAGACCGATATTCCCAGCGCCATCATCACCGACCTGATCATCTGGATGAAGAGCTACGATAAGGTCAAGGCCAAAGCCTCTTCTCCCGAATTGCTCTTCCCGGGTCACGACCCGGCGCTCCTGACGGACTACCCCAAGGTTGCGGAGGATATCACCCGGTTGGCCTAGAAACAGGACCGAGGACCGAGGCACGAGGGATGAGTTTGCAGGGGCGCGAAGCATCGCCTTTCTGCGCCCCGCGCCCCGCTCCCTGCCCCCTACACCCGACACCCTACACCCTATTTCTGTGCCGCTTTCTTCCCCAGTTCATAGGCTTCCTTCTTCGCCCTCTCGTCCCCGGCAATCTGCCCCTTGGCCCCGGCAGAGGCCATGACTGCGCCGATGTAGTTGAGCTTGGTGAAGTCGGCGGTGTTCTTAAAGCTGTGGACGATGGGGTCGGCGGTATGCACGTTTGGATCGCCGCAGACCGTGATCAGGCCGATCTTCTTCCCCTTCATCTTCGGGTAATAGGGCTTGTGCCATTTCCATTCGGCGTCGAAGAAGGCGCACCACCGGTCCAGATAGGCCTTCATCTGGGCGGTCATTGCCCAAAAGTAAACGGGAACGCTGTGGATGACGGCATCTGCTTCGAGAATTTTCGGGTAGAGGGTCTGCATATCATCCTTGATGGCGCAGACCCCGGCTTCGTTGCACTTCGTGCAGTCCAAACATCCGGAGATTTTCTTCTGGCAGAGGTTGATCTTTTCCACCTCGGCCCCGGCTGCTTTGGCCCCGGCTAAGGCCTGGTCCAGCAGAAGGTCGCTGTTCCCTCCAATCCTCGGACTTCCCAGAACTCCCAGAACTTTCATTGGTTCCCCCTTTTTTATTGCTTAGGAAATTAAAAAAATCTCTGCGGCCTGGTTCTTTATATCCTGGATGGGTCTCTCCCCTTTCACCGAGGGAGATTCCCGGTCCCAGGTCATTTCCGCCGTCGGAATACCAGAAAGAATAGTATCAAAAGGGAAGGACAAAGAGAAGGGGGGAGCTGGACAGGCCCAGGCAATGACTTTTTATCCCCCGTTCCCGCGGGTTCGATATTTTACCCCCGTCATCAAAAAGCCCGCATTAAAGATTTTTACCCCTAAATTTCCCCATCCGCCTTTTTCCAAATATTTTCCCCGCATAGAGGACAAAGAAAAATAAAATTAACCCCTTTCAGGACAAACCCCCTAAACTTTGAGGAGAAAGGACCGATAAGTTAAGTAACCAAAAAGCTGTAAGTCCGTCACCCGCCCGAAATGATCTAGAGCCTGCTGCATGGGAAGCGGAATGGTTTCGTCTGTCAGCCCTGAGTAAGGAAGGGGGATATGGAGCCGTCAAATCCGGAGAAAGCCCTGGAAATCCTGAAGGCGATTTCTGACCTCGAATTGGCCATTGCCAGCCTGTACCGGTATTGTTCGGAACTCCGGGAAACAGAAAAAGATTTCTGGCTGGCTCTGGAGCAGGACGAACAGAAACATGCCCAGTTGGTTCAGCAAATGGCCCAGATGATGGAGGATCGTAAATTCTTCTGCGTCCCCAGCGGTTCCTTTGATGGCACCGCGATCAAGAACCTTAAGAATTTCGTCGAGAGACACCATCGCAAGCTCCAGAAGCTGGAGATTCCCGCGGATTTCAAAAGCCTCCTCTCCATCGCCTGGAACATCGAATACTCCATCGTGGAGATGAACTACAAGAACCTATTCTCCATTGCCGAAGGGGAATACGAATCCCTGTTGCAGACCATCCTCTCGGAGACCGCGGCCCACCGCAGCACGCTCGGCCTGAGGATTGCGGCTTTGCGCAACCACATTCCCAAGCCCCACAACCGCGTGACCCCGAAGGGACATCCGGGCGTTCAGCGGAAGCTCAACCACAAAGCCGTCCTGCTCAAGCTCAACTGATTTCAGCGGGTCCATCGCCCATAGCCTTCCCCTCCCGCCACCGGCACAGACGGTCATTTTCATCCGCAGCCTCCTCCTCTTTCCGCATTCTTCTTTGACATGACCGGGGAAAGGTGTTACAAATGGATTGACTCCCTCTCTCACGTTGAACGAGCCGCGGGGGGAGTTGATCCTTCATCCGCAAACCGGAATTCCTTGAAATGGCCTTCAGCCGCAGTCCCTCTTCCAGTTCTCCTCTTCCCCTTTTACCCATTTTTCTCCTGACCTTCATCTTTTACCTGAATTTTGTCTCCCGGATCATCATGGCCCCCCTTCTCCCCATCGTGGAGGCGGAGCTGGGCCTTGGCCACGGGCAGGCGGGGTCCCTCTTCTTCTTTGTGGCTTTCGGCTACGGTCTGGGTCTCCTGGGGTCCGGGGTGGTTTCTCATTTTCTGACCCACCGGGTCACCATCACCTTCGCGGGCCTGATGGGAGGGCTCTCCCTCATTTTTATTTCCCGGTCGGCCTCCATCGGCGCGATCCATGCGGGGCTCGTCCTCATCGGATTCTTCGCCGGGCTCTACCTACCCTCCGGGATCTCCACCCTGACCGAGTTGGTCAAGAAAGAGCACTGGGGAAAAGCCATGGCCATCCATGAGCTGGCCCCCAATCTGGCTTTCATAACCGCCCCCCTCCTTGCGGAATCTCTGCTGAAGTTTTTTTCCTGGAGAGACTCCCTGACTGCCCTGGGCGGGTGGGCCATGGGCATGCCCCTTTTTTTCTTCCTCTTCGGGAAGGGCAGTCGCAAACGGGGCGAGCCGCCCCGATTTCAGCTTTTCCGGGAGGTGCTGGTCAATCCCCTCTGCTGGGTCATGGCGGTTTTCTTCGCGGTCGCCATCGGGTCCAGTTTGGGCGTATATGCAGTGATGCCCCTTTTCCTGGTGAGCGAGATGGGGATGGATCGACCCTGGGCCAACACTTTGATCGGCCTGTCGCGCAGCTTCGGCATCCTCCTTCTATTCATCTCCGGATTCCTGATTGACCGCATCGGGCCGATCCGGGCTCTCACCGCTTTCATGATCACCACGGGCTTCTTCACCCTGTTGCTGGGGGTCATCCCCGGTGCCGCCCCCATTTCCGTACTGGTTTTTTTCCAGGCCGCTTTCGTCACCTGCCTCTTCCCTACCGGGTTTACGATTGTTTCCCTGATTTTCCCGGAACGGCTCAGGGGAGTAGCGGTTTCCCTGGTAATCTTCATGGGGTTCTTATGCGGCGGGGGGATCCTCCCCTCAGCCCTGGGGCACTGGGCCGAAGCCTTCTCTTTCTCCTCCGGCTTTGCCCTCCTTGGAATTGCCACCCTGATCCTGCTGCCCTTCTTCCGCCGGCTCACCTCCCGCCTGGATCTTTCCCGATAATCCACATCCGCAAATGCCTCAGTGCCTCCTCCCCATCTTTCCAACCCTTTTCTCCAGGGGACAAGAGAACCCTGGGTGCGTTCTCCGCCGCAGAGAAGAAATCATGACCTCCACCAGAGGTGGAGGTATGAAAAACAGTGAACCGCTCAAAGCGGATTGAAATGGGCGCCACCTAAAGGTGGCCTTCGATCTTGTGCCAGGCC
>Ga0316628_100004436_pt1 | contig 11014 bp, 8 predicted proteins | sample OWC_Aug_M2_C1_D5_FD_207648 | JGI IMG/M metagenome (GOLD analysis project Ga0316628, IMG submission 207648) | Wetland soil microbial communities from Old Woman Creek delta, Ohio, United States - OWC_Aug_M2_C1_D5_C | ecosystem: Environmental > Terrestrial > Soil > Wetlands | place: USA: Ohio... | reverse complement strand
ATCTGATCATCGCAGGCGGTGTCGAGAGCATGTCGCGTGCGCCGTTCGTCATGCCCAAGGCCGACCAAGCGTTCTCGCGTAGCGCCAAGATCGAGGACACCACGATCGGCTGGCGCTTCATCAATCCGCTGATGAAGTCCAAATACGGCGTCGACAGCATGCCGGAGACCGCGGAAAACGTCGCTGCCGACTTCAAGATCGCGCGCGCCGATCAGGATGCGTATGCGTTGCGCAGCCAGCAGCGCTATGCGAAAGCTCGTGCCGCTGGTTTCTTCGCTGGCGAGATCGTGCCAGTGACGTTGGCCCAGAAGAAGGGCGATCCCGTGGTTGTTCGCGATGACGAGCATCCGCGCGAGACGACGATGGAAGCGCTCGCGAAGCTCAAGCCGATCGTGCGCGACGACGGGACCGTCACGGCTGGCAACGCATCCGGTGTGAACGATGGAGCGGCTGCGCTGTTGCTTGCGTCCGAGGCGGCGGTCAAGGCGCACGGACTCAAGCCCAAGGGCCGTGTTCTGGCGATGGCTACCGCTGGTGTACCGCCGCGCATCATGGGCGTCGGTCCGGCGCCCGCGATGCGCAAGGTGCTCGCCAAGACCGGCCTTAAGGTCGCTGACATGAGCGTCGTCGAGCTGAACGAGGCGTTCGCCGCGCAGGTGCTCGCGACGCTACGCGATCACGGCATTGCCGACGACGACTCGCGCGTCAATCCGAACGGCGGTGCGATTGCCGTCGGCCATCCGTTGGGCGCAAGCGGTGCGCGTCTGATCACGACCGCGCTCTATCAACTCCACCGGACCGGCGGGCGCTATGCGTTGTGCACGATGTGCATCGGAGTAGGGCAGGGCATCGCGGTAGTGGTTGAACGCGTGTGAGATTTCTCGAATATGGGCTCATGCCTCGCGGGCTGATTGGGCTCATGGGTTGGCTGTAAGGGTATCGATCGACAACACAAGGAGGGGAGACATGGCTGCTCGGAGAGGATCGGAAAGGACGTTGGGTACATCGCGGCGGAAATTCCTGAAGACGGCGGGCGCCGGAACCGCGGTGGCGGCGACGCTAGGCACAGTGACGCTCAGCGCGAACGAGGCGAAGGCTGCGACCTTCGACGCGGAATACGACATCGTCGTTTGTGGTGGCGGCGGCGCGGGGTTGCCCGCGGCTCTGTTCTCGCGCTGGCTCGGCAACAAAGTGATCGTGCTGGAAAAAGCTGCGACGCTTGGCGGCACGTCGTTCAAAGCAGCCTACTGGTACTGGGTGCCAAACAACGCCGCCATGCAGCGGGCCGGCATCCCGGACTCGAAAGAACATTTCTTGAAATATGTAGCACGCTTGAGCCAGCCGCAGTTCTTCGATCCGAATCATCCGCGTTATGGGCTCTCCGAGTGGGAGTACAGCATGTGCGAAGCGATCTATGAAAGCTCTTCTGTCGGCGCGGAGCTGCTGGCGGACAAGGGGGCATTGCCCTATCGCCACGTCGCTCCGGTGCCGGATTACTTCGCCGAGATGGAAACCATCGGTGCGACCGGCCGCGTGCTGTTCCCCAAGGACGGGGCGGCGTCGATGTCCGACGGCGGCCAGGTTGCGACGAGGACACTCTCGACTTCGTGCCGGCGCGACGGCGTCACGATCAAGACCAGCCATCGCGTCGAGAAGGTCATCCTGAATGAAAAGCGCGAGGTGATCGGGGTGGAAGCGAAGAGCGACAGCGGTCAGTTCCGCGTGCGCGCACGCAAGGCGGTGATCTTCGCGACCGGCGGCTTTACACATGATCCCGAGCTGCGCCGCAATTTCCTGTCGATACCGGTCTACGGCGGCTGTGCGGCGATGACCAACGAAGGCGACTTCATCCGCATCTCGAGCACGCTCGGCGTTCAGTTGCGCAACATGAACTACGCCTGGATGTGCCCGATCTCGTTCGAGAAGGCGATCGCGAAAGATCCCTCGTTGATCGGCTGCTTCTCGGTCGCCGGCGATTCGATGATCTTCGTGGACAAACGCGGCAAACGGGTCGTCAACGAAAAGCTGCACTACAACGAGCTGGCGCAGAAATTCTTCGAGTGGGATGGGGCGAACGCGGAATTTCCGTACCTGGTCCTGGTATCCATCTGGGACCAGCGCGCTCAGGACAATTCGGCGAGCCATGAATACGGGCGCTTGATCGTGCCGCCCGGCATCGACGACAGGCATGTCATCAAGGGCGCGACGCTCGAAGAGCTGGCGGCCAACATCGACGCGCGCCTGCAGAAGTACCACGGCCAGCTCGGCGGCATGCGCATCACATCGGATTTCACAGACAACCTGAAAGCAACCATCGCGCGTTATAACGAGCTCGCGAAGACCGGCAAGGATCTCGATTTCGGCCGCGGCGATCGCATCGTCGAGTTGCTGTTCAACGGCAACGTGAAGGAAGAGCCGGGCCGCAAGAATCCGACGATGTGGCCGATCAGTGGCGAAGGTCCGTACTACGCGGCGCTCGTGACCGGCGGAACGCTGGACACCAAGGGCGGACCGAAGACGAATCCCAACGGACAGGTGCTCGATGTCGCGGAACAGCCGATCCCAGGACTGTATGGCGTAGGCAACTGCGTGGCGTCAGCGTCAGGTCGTGCGTACTGGGCTGGTGGTGGCACGCTCGGACCGATCATCGGATTCGCGTATCGCGCGGCGAATACGGCAAACAAGGAGCCCGTCAAGAGCTGAGCAATTTTGCGGAATGCCGATGCGGGTGGTGAGCCTGCATCGGCTCGCGAGAGGGCGCACAAGGAGACCAATTGGAGGAGCTAGCGATGTTGACTGCAGGAGCTAGGAACATACTGAAAGGGATGGTCGCTGCCACGCTATATGTGGCACTGTTTGCACACGCGGCGGACGATCTCACGGCCGCGCGCGAGCTGACGGTCCGGCAATGCAGCCAGTGCCACACGTTCGACAAAGGCGAGAAGCACGGCCAGGGCCCTAATCTGTTCGGATTGATCGGCCGTGAAGCCGCCTCCGCGCCCGGCTTCGTCTACTCGGACGGATTCAAAGAAGCGATGAAAGGAAAAATGTGGGACGCGGCACTGCTCGACCGCTGGCTGGCCGATACGCTGGCGGTAGCGCCGAAGGCGCAGATGGTGTATTGGCAGGATGATCCCAATGTCCGTGCGACCTTGGTGCGCTTTTTCGAGTCCAACCGATAACGTCCACGGCCCGGCCGCTCCAGGAGAAACTCATGCGTAATCTGACCGAAGCCAATCTGACCGAGGCCGTTCTGGCCAAGCTCGAGGGCGCCACCGACGCGCGCTTCAAGCAGATCATGACGAGCCTGATCAAGCACGTTCACGCTTTCGTGCGTGAGGTCGAGCTGACCGAGCAGGAATGGCTTACCGCAATCCGGTTCCTGACTGCGACGGGCCAGAAGTGCGATGACAAGCGCCAGGAGTACATCCTGTTGTCGGATACGCTCGGCGTGTCGATGCTCGTCGATGCGATCAATCATCGCCAACCCGCGGGTGCGACCGAGTCGACCGTGCTCGGACCGTTTCACGTAGACGGAGCGCCGGACTTGCCGACCGGCGCCGATATCGCGCAGGGCGTGCCCGGCGAGCCGACCTACTATTCCGGCCGCGTGCGGTCGCCGGACGGCAAGGCGATCGCGGGTGCGACGCTCGACATCTGGTCGACCGACGGCGAAGGTTTCTACGACGTCCAGCGCAAGGACACGCAGGGCCTGCGTGCGCGCGCCAAGATCAAGACTGACGCCGATGGCCGCTACTCGTTCTGGACCGTCAAGCCGGTGAGCTATCCGGTGCCGACGGACGGCCCGGTCGGCAAGATGCTGCTGAAGATGGGACGCCATCCGTACCGTCCCGCGCACACGCACATGATCGTCTCTGCGCCGGGCTACGAACGCGTCGCGACACATGTGTTCGTCGAGGGCGATCCTTACCTCGAATCGGACGCCGTCTTCGGCGTGAAGAATTCCCTGGTGGCCCAGTTCAAGCGCCATGATCCCGGCGTCGCGCCGGATGGCAAGCGCGTCGACCGACCGTTCTATACCGTGAGCTTCGATTTCGGGCTGAAGCCAGCCGCACGATGACCGATTGGCGTTCTCTGCCCGGGGCTCCTGCGATCGGAACACGCCTGTGCGGCGCACAAGACGTACCGGACGGACAGGGCAAGGAGATCGTTTTCGGAGAAGGGAAGGATGCGTTTCGCATAGTCGTCCTATTTGTTAAAAACCGCTGGTTCGCGTTTCACAATTGCTGCCCGCACTTCTCGATCCCGCTCAACTACGACCCCGACCGCTTTCACATCTTCGATGAAGATCTGCTGATGTGCGCGCATCACACCGCGATTTACCGCATCGCGGATGGCGAATGTATCGACGGCCCCTGCCTGGGTGCGAGGCTTACGTCGATCCCCGTCGAGCGCGCGCTCGATGCCATCTTCATCGGCCCGAGCAACTGACTGCCTGGTCTTCGCAGCGCACCACCTCTTCAGGTTTTCTCTTCTCGCGACCGAGGTGGGCGCACTTCATTCGTTGCGCATGCGCGGCAGGTGAAAGCAAAACTACTACACAAGTTCATTGGCTTTTCATACAATGCTGCGAAACTACGCTAACAGATAACCCTAACTAGAAACTCCGCACGCGGTTGTCGCCGTGCCCTATCGGCGAAGCTTGCTCGTGATCCTAGACCAACAACTCCTCTCCCCCGACCGACGGGCACCGCGTTCCGACCGCCGCGCACAGCCCCGGCGCCGCAACGACATGCTGCATGTGAACGACGATGCGTTCCGCGCTCTCGTTCAGCACTCGCAGGACATCATCACCGTTCACGACCGGCAAGGCCTCACGCTGTACGAGTCTCCGTCGACAGCGCGGATACTGGGCTATCCGCCCGGCGCTCTGATCGGGCGCTTTCCATTCGACTCGATCCATCCGAAAGATGTCGCGCGTGCGCGTGTGGCTTTTGCCAAGCTGCTGCAAGGTGAAGGGTCGGCGGGGCCGATCGAGTTTCGCTTTCGCCACGCGCAGGGTCACTGGATCCATCTCGAGGCGCTTGGCAACAATCTGATGGAGCATCCGGGCATCCACGGTGTTGTCCTCACGTCGCGCGACGTATCCGAGCGCAAGAAGGCCGAGAAACGCGCCGAGTACCTTTCGCAGCACGACGTGCTGACCGGATTGCCGAATCGCGTGCTGATGCAGGATCGCCTGCATCAGGCCATCAGCCAGGCGCGGCGCAACGGCGGCCTGGTCGCGCTGATGTTCATCGACCTCGATCGCTTCAAGATGGTGAACGACTTGTTCGGCCACATCACCGGTGACACGCTGCTCAAGCAGGTCGCGGCTCGCCTTACGGAATGCTTGCGTGACACCGATACCGTCGCACGGCTCGGCGGCGATGAATTCACGATCATGTTGCCGGATGCGACCAACCCCCAGGTGGTAGGCGAGGTCGCGCAGCGCGTGCTCAAGGAGTTCTCGCTGCCGTTCAGCGATGGGGAGCAGGAGATGTTCGTGTCGGCGAGCATCGGCATCAGCCTGTTCCCGCGCGACGGCGCCAGCCCGGACGATCTGGTCAAGCACGCCGATACGGCGATGTACAGCGCCAAAGACTCGGGCCGCAACAGCTTCCGCTACTTCACCGAGGATCTGAACCATGAGGTGCGCGAGAAGGTGATGCTCGAGAGCGGGCTGCGGCGCGCGATCGAGCGCGGCGAGCTGCGGCTGTTCTACCAGCCGAAGATCGACCTCGCCACCGGCCGCGTGATCGGGGCCGAATCGCTCGTGCGCTGGCAGCATCCGACACTCGGCCTCATCCCCCCTGGCAAGTTCATCGAGGTGGCAGAAGAATCCGGCCTGATTTTGCCGCTCGGGGAATGGGTATTGAAAGCGGCTTGCGAGCAGCTCCGGACCTGGCAGCATCAGGGCATCGACCTTCAAGTAGCCGTCAACGTGTCAGCGCGCCAGTTTCAGCAGCGTAACCTGGCAGACACCGTGATGGGCTTCCTTTCCGACTCGGGCGTCGACCCGCAGTTCATCGAGATCGAGCTGACAGAAAGCGCTCTTCTGAACGATCGCGAGACGTCGATCGCGACGTTGAAGCGCATGAAGTCGCGCGGAATCGCCATTTCGATCGACGACTTCGGCACCGGGTATTCGAGCTTGAGCTATCTGAAGCTGCTGCCGCTGGACATTCTGAAGATCGACAAGTCCTTCGTACGCGACATCGTCACCGACGACAACGATGCTGTGATCGTCCGTGCCATTATCGGTCTCGCGCGCAGCCTCGGCATCAAAGTCATCGCCGAGGGTGTCGAGGACGAGCAGCAGCTCTCGTTCCTCAATCAAAACGGCTGCAACTACGGCCAGGGTTATCTGTTCGGCAAGCCGCTGGCGCCCGAGCTGTTCATGGAGACCGTGCAGCGCCTCGGCATCAACAAGCCGCGCTGATCAGGTCTTCGTCGTCAACTCCGTCGGCCGCATCGCGAGTGTGAGCTTCTGCGATCGCCGCAGAACCGTCGCCTCCACGCTGGCGCCGAGATACTGCTCGGTCAGCAACCGGTGTAGTGCATCGATGCCTGCGATGGGTTTGCCGTCCCACGCCACGATCACGTCGCCTTCCTCGAGACCTGCCGTGGCCGCCGGGCTGTCCGGCTCGATCGACACCACGCGCACACCGCTTTCGACCGGCAGATCGAAGTAACGCACCAGGCGGCGCGCGAGCGGCGCATTCTGGCCGGCGACGCCGATGTAGCCTCTGCGCACGCGGCCATGGCGCAGCAGCTGGCCGACCACGACCTTGGCGGTATCGATCGCCGTGGCGAAGCAGATTCCTTGTGCCGGCATGATGATCGCGGTGTTGACGCCGATCACCTCGGCGCTCGAGTTGACGAGCGGGCCACCCGAGTTGCCTGGGTTGAGCGCCGCGTCGGTCTGGATGACGTCGTCGATCAGGCGGCCCGATTGTGCTCGCAAGCTGCGGCCGAGTGCGCTCACTACGCCTGCCGTTACAGTGCATTCGAAACCGTAGGGATTGCCGATCGCGATCGTGAGCTGACCGACTCGCACGGCGCGCGAGCTGCCGAGAGCCGCGGTTGCCAGCTTGGGCGCCGAAATTCTGATCACCGCGAGGTCAGTGTGGGGATCGTCGCCGATCAGATCGGCGTCGAAGCGCTGGCCATCGGACAAGGTGACGTCGATGCGCGTGGCCCCGCCCGCCACATGACTGTTGGTCAGAATCAAGCCATCGGGCGTGAAAATGAAGCCTGATCCGCTGCCGCGGGCTTCGGCTCCTCGTGCTGCGCGCTTGTGTACGTCGATCTTGACGACCGCCGGACTGACCGTCTCGGCGGCACTCACGACGGCTTGCGAATACGCGTCGAGCAGAGCACTGTCGTTCGCCGCCACTTTGCGCGGCTCACGGCGCTCGTCGGCGGAAGGCTCGGCGTCTTCGACGAGTTGAAGATGGGATCTGGGATTGGGACTGGGTGACATTGCGACCTCCTGAAGCTCGATGCAGAAAAATGCGGGCCGCAGGTTGCGTTCTCAAGCCAGCCTGGAGCCGGGGCTCGGCGCTACCGCAAGTCCCCCGTCTGGCGCACTATGATGGAGCGATAATCCGGCGTGGCGCACTCGGACGATGCGTTTCGAATTCGGCCGGAGCGCCGGACGATCCGGAAAATTCAGCGTGCGCGTGGACTTAGGTGCGATTGACCGGCAGGCGGTCGGTCGGCATGCTGCTTGCACACCATGTTGCATACAAGACGGTGTGCAGCTTTGAACGCACCGCTGGTTGCCGGACCGAAGGCCGGCTTTCGAACACTCACGAGGAAGGAGCCTACCGCCATGTCCACGAAGCACCCGAACAGCACGCGTCGCGATCTGATCAAAGCCCTGGCCGCCGCCGGCATGGCGAGCGCGGTGGGTCCTGGGTTGATCGGCCGCGCGCTCGCCGCCAACAAGATCGTCGTCGGCGTGATCTACGTCGGCCCCAAGGACGACTACGGTTACAACCAGGCGCAGGCGCAAGCCGCCGCTGCCATCAAGAAGCTTCCGGGCGTCACCGTCGTCGAAGAAGAGAAAGTCCCGGAGACCGTCGACGTGCAGAAGACCATGGCGTCGATGATCGAGCAGGACGGCGCGACGCTGCTGTTCCCCACCTCGTTCGGCTACTTCGATCCGCACATGATCAAGATGGCGGAGAAATATCCGAATGTCCGCTTCGCGCATTGCGGCGGCATGTGGACGGCAGGCAAGCACCCGAAGAACGCGGGCAGCTACTTCGGCTACATCGACGAATGTCAGTATCTCAACGGCGTCGTGGCAGGCCACACGAGCAAGAGCAAAAAGCTCGGCTTCATCGCGGCCAAGCCCATCCCTCAGGTGCTGCGTAACATCAACGCTTTCACACTGGGAGCGCAGAGCGTGAACCCGGCCATCACGACGCAGGTGATCTTCACAGGCGACTGGTCGATGCCGGTCAAGGAAGCCGAGGCGGCGAACAGCCTGATCGACCAGGGCGTGGACGTGCTCACGATGCATGTGGACAGCCCCAAGGTCATCGTCGAAACCGCCGAGCGCCGCGGCATCTACGTGTGCGGCTACCACGCCAACCAGTCGGCGCTCGCGCCGAAGGGCTATCTCACGGGCGCGGAATGGAACTGGCTCACCCCGTACACCGAGCACGTCACGTCGGCCCAGGAAGGCAAGCCGTTCAACAATTTCCTGCGCGGCGGACTCAAGGAAGGCTTCGTCAAACCTTCACCATATGGCAAGGCCGTGTCGGAGGGCGCCCGCAAGAATGCGGACATGGTGAAGGGCAAGATGACGAAAGACGAGTTCGCGATCTTCAAGGGCCCGATCAAGGACAACAACGGCAAAGTGGTGATCGCCGGTGGCACGGTGCAAAAGCAGACCGACATCGTGCTCGAGCAGATGAACTACCTGGTCGCCGGCGTGGTCGGCAAAGTCTGACTTTTTCTCTCGCGCAGAATGCGAAGCAAAGTATCCCCTCTCCCCCTGTGGGAGAGGGCTAGGGTGAGGGGAATCACGAAGGGCGATGCAAATCCCTCCTCGCCCCCCTTTGTCAGAGGGGGGAGTGAAGCCCCTTTCTCCGGGCGCGCGAGGCGGGGTGCGGCACGATGAGCACGACCGCTGCGCTTCCTGTCGGTGCAAATGCGACGACGTTCCCGTCCGATCGCATGCGGCGCGCTGCCGAGGCCTTTGTCATTCCGGTGGGCGCTCTCGTCGTTGCGATGATTCTGTTCGGCGCGTTCATGGCGTTGATCGGAAAAAATCCGCTGGATGTGTACGCGCTGATCTACAAGGGCGGATTCTCGAGCAGCTTCGCGTGGCAGAACACGCTGCAGCGGGCCGCTCCTCTGATTCTGACCGCGCTCTGCGTCGCATTGCCGGCGCAGGCCGGACTGATCGTGATCGGCGGCGAAGGCGCTTTGGTGCTCGGCGGACTCGGCGCCGCAGTCGTGGGGCATGCGTTTTCAGGCAGCGCTCCCCTAGCAGTGCAGATCGGCATGGCCGTGGCTGCGATGATTGTCGGCGGGCTATGGATCTCGCTGGCCGGTGCGCTGCGCTACTACCGCGGCGTCAACGAGACCATCAGCAGCCTGTTGCTGACCTACATCGCGATCGCGCTGTTCAATCATTTCGTCGAGGGGCCGCTACGCGATCCCGCGAGCCTGAACAAGCCATCGACGCCTCCGATCGGAGACGCATTGATGGTCGGGCATATGCCGGGAATGGATGTGCATTGGGGATTGCTGTACGGCCTGGTGTTCTGCATCGTGTGTTATGTGCTCGTGCGCTATACAGTGCTCGGCTTCGCGCTGCGCATCGTCGGGGGCAACGTGCGCGCAGCCCGTCTTGCGGGGTTGCGCGTGGGTTGGCTGGTGTTGGTGAGCTGCTTCCTGGGAGGATCGGCAGCCGGACTGGCCGGGATGGTGGAGGTGGCCGCGGTCCACGGCAGCGCCAATGCCTCGCTCATCGCGGGGTATGGGTATGCCGGCATCCTGGTCTCCTTCATCGCCCGTCATAACCCGATCGCTGTGATTCCAGTGGCTGTTCTTGTCGGCGGCATTTCCGCGAGCGGCGGGCTGCTCCAGCGCCGGCTCGACCTGCCGGATGCCACGGTGCTGGTGCTGCAGGGTATTGCGTTCATGGTGATTCTGGCGGCTGAGACGCTGTATGGGCGTTACAAGGTGTTTCAACCGCAGAACAGAGAATAACCACGGAGACACGGAGAGCACGGAGAAAACCACGAAACGAACATGAGCCGCCAGGACACCAAGAGGGCCAAGGGGAACCAATTCCGATGACTGGATGCTTCGACAGGGTGTACCTCTCGAGCAGATCGAGCTCTTGGAGTTCTTGTGCCTCGACTCATTTGTTGCCTTTAAGGGTTTTCTCCGTGCTCTCCGTGTCTCCGTGGTTAAGAGGTTTTGAATGAGGGTGGCGACGACATGGAACTAGGCTGGTGGGGCGTGCCGATCGCGGTCCTGGGCGGAGCCATCCGCGTCAGCACGCCGTTCCTGTTCGTGAGTCTCGGCGAATGTCTGACCGAGAAGAGCGGCCGCATCAATCTGGGCCTGGAAGGCATCCTCGTGATGGGCGCAATGAGCGGATACGGTGTCTCGTACCTTTCGGGCAGCCCGTGGCTCGGCGTGCTCGTCGCCGGGCTGACCGGTGTTGCGCTCGGGTTGTTGCATGGAACGATCTGCAGTCTGCCGCGCGTCAACGACATCGCAGTCGGCATCGGCCTGATGCTGCTCGGCACCGGGCTCGCATTCTTCCTCGGCAAGCCGTTCGTCCAACCCAAAGCGCCCACATTGCCCGCGCTCCACCTCGGCGACTGGGCCAGCTCGCCGCAGGTGCAATCGGCGTTGCAGGTCAATGTCCTGTTCATCATCGGCGTGCTGCTGGCACTCGCGTTGAGCTGGGCCTTCCGTAACACACGCTGGGGTCTCGTCGTGAGAATGGTCGGCGACAGCTCGGATGCCGCACGCGCGA
>Ga0316628_100004433_pt1 | contig 11015 bp, 11 predicted proteins | sample OWC_Aug_M2_C1_D5_FD_207648 | JGI IMG/M metagenome (GOLD analysis project Ga0316628, IMG submission 207648) | Wetland soil microbial communities from Old Woman Creek delta, Ohio, United States - OWC_Aug_M2_C1_D5_C | ecosystem: Environmental > Terrestrial > Soil > Wetlands | place: USA: Ohio... | reverse complement strand
TAGGAGGCCGTGATGTCCAGGAAGACCAGTTCGTCCGCCCCTTGCTCGTCGTAGAGAGCGGCCACCTCCACAGGATCCCCCGCGTCGCGAAGATTGAGGAACCGCGTACCCTTGACGACCCGTCCTTCCTTGACGTCGAGACAGGGAATGATGCGCTTCGCCAGCATCACGACCGCCCGGCGGCCAAGGCCGCCTCCAAGGTCAAGCGCCCGTCGTAGAGCGCCTTACCGATGATGGCGCCCGTCACTCCCGCCGGCTCCAGCGCCCGCAGAGCACGCAGGTCTTCCACCGTGGAGATCCCTCCGGAGGCGATCACGGGGATCCGGGTCGCGGCGGCGACGGCGCCGAGTTCCGCAAGATTCGGCCCCTCCAGCATTCCGTCGCGCCGGATGTCGGTATAGATGACCGCATGGAGCGGCAACTCGCTGGCTCGGCGCGCCAGGTCCGTCGCGCGGACGCTTGTGGCTTCCGCCCAGCCGGAGACGGCGAGCATTCCTCCGCGTGCGTCCAGCCCGAGCGCCACCCGGTTCGGGAATGCGGCGCACGCCGCCTCCAGGAACCCGTAGTCCCGGATCGCCGCGGTCCCGAGGACCGCCACCGCGGCGCCGAGTTCCAGGACGGCGCGAACGGCGTCCAGGTCCCGCAGACCGCCGCCGACCTCTGCCGGAATCCGAATCGCGCGAAAGATCGCTGCCAGGGCGGCCTGGTTGGCCGGCGAGCCGCGGAGCGCCCCGTCCAGATCCACGAGGTGCAGGCGCGGTGCGCCGCGGTGCGCCCACTGCTCCGCCATGGCAGCCGGATCATCGCCGTACCGCGTCTCGCGCGCGGGATCCCCCTGCACCAGGCGAACCACCCTGCCGTCCCTGAGATCAATAGCCGGTACGATCTCCATGCCGCTCCGTCCAGCCGCTCGCTCGCCCTGCGACCCCACCGCCCGATCGCCAACTTCCCAAATTGCGCAATCGCCAAGTTGCCGAGTTGCCCAGTCGCCGAATCGCCCACGCACCCCGTTGCCCAATCGCCGAGTTGCCCAGTCGCCCCCCTCACCTCGCGAGGGCTGCGAAGTTCTTCAAGAGCGCGAGTCCCATCCCCTGACTCTTCTCGGGATGGAACTGCGTGGCGAAGAGATTGTCCCGCCAGATCACCGACGTGAACCGGGTGCCGTACTCCGTCGTCGCCGCCGTGACGGTAGGATCGTTCGGCACCACGTAGTACGAGTGGACGAAATAAAAGAACGGCGCATCGGGAAGCCCCGCGAGGATCGGCGCCGGCCGTTCGATGCGAAGCCGATTCCACCCCATGTGCGGGATCTTCAGCCGCGTCCCCGGCGCGGCCGGATCGGGCATGTCGTCCTGGAAGCGCACGACGCGGCCCGGGATCAGCTCCAGTCCTTTGTGGAGGCCGAACTCCTCGCTTTCCGAGAACAGGAAGTGAAGCCCCAGGCAGATCCCGAGCGTCGGTTTGCCGCGCTCGATCTCGCGCCGGAGCGGCTCGATGAATCCGTGGGACTGCAGCTTGGCGATGCCGTCGGCGAAGGCGCCCACGCCGGGAAGGATGATCCCCGCCGCGTCCCGCAGCCGGCGCGGATCGTCGATCACCGAGGCCTCCGCGCCCAGGCGGAGCAGCGCCTTTTCCACGCTCCGGAGGTTGGCGATGCCCGAGTCGATGATGGCAATCACGTCAGGCGAGGCTCCCCTTGGTGGACGGGATGACGCCGGCGACCCGCGGATCCTGCCGCGTGGCCTGGTCGAGCGCGCGCCCCAGGGCCTTGAAGGCGGCCTCCAGCATGTGATGCGGGTTCTGGCCGTATTCCACCTGCACGTGCACGTTTGCCCGCAGGTGATTCGTGAGCCCCAGGAGGAACTCGCGCACCAGGTCCGCGTCGAAGTTGCCGATGCGCTCGCCTGCGATTTGCGGTGCCTGGAAGACGAGGTACGGTCGGCCGCTCAGATCCACGACCGCCGAGGCCAGCGACTCGTCCATGGGAACCCGTGCCGCACCGTAGCGCACGATGCCCGCCTTGTCACCCAGCGCCTGCGACACCGCGTCGCCCAGCGCGATCCCCACATCTTCCACCGTGTGGTGGAGGTCCACCTGCAGATCCCCCGAGGCGTCCACCCCGAGGTCGAAGTGGCCGTGGCGGGCGACCTGCGCGAGCATGTGATCCAGGAAGGGGATCCCGGTGGCGACGGCGTGCTCCCCGCGGCCGTCCAGGTTCAGCCGGATGCGGATATCGGTTTCGGTGGTCTTGCGAGCGATGACGGCGGATCGGCTCATGTGTCTCTCCCGGGTCCCACGCTGGCCGCAAGTGCTTCGAGGAACGCGTCGTTCTCTTCGCGGGAGCCGATGGTCACGCGCAGACAATCGGCGAGGCCCGGCGCGCGGGAGAAGTTGCGCACCACGATCCCGCGCGCGAGGAGATCCGCGCACACGGCGTCGCCCGAGCGCTGGGGCCGCACCAGGACGAAATTCGCGCGGCTGGGAAACGCCCGCACGCCGGCCATGGCGCCGAGGGCGGCCAGGACCCGTTCCCGTTCGTGCACGATGACGGCGGCCTGCTGCGCCACGACGTCGCCGTGCGCCAGGACGACGCGCGCCGCGGCCTGACTGAGCGCGTTCACATTGTACGGCATCCGAACCTTGTTGACCTCCTGCACCACGTCGGCGTTCGCGATGAGGATCCCCAGCCGGATGCCGGCCAGGCCGATCTTCGACAACGTCCGCAGGATCACCAGGTTCGGACACTCCGGCAACCGGGGGAGAAAGCTCTCACCGGAATAGGGCACGTAGGCTTCGTCCACCACCACCAAGGCGTGGCAGTCCCGCCCGGCGCACGCCCCGAGGATCGCCTCGACCGCGCCCGGGTCGAAGAGATTGCCGGTGGGATTGTTGGGCCAGGCCAAGAAGACCAGGCGCGGCCGCTCGCGACGGAGGGTATCCAGGAAGCGGGAGGCGTCCAGGCTGAAGTCGTCGCCGAGGGGAACCTCCACGACGCGGATCCCCATCGCCCGCCCTCCGATGGCGTACATCACGAACGTCGGGACCGGAATCGCCAGCGACGCCCCGGGACCGGCCACGACCATCTGCAGGAGCTGGATGGCCTCGTCGGAGCCGTTTGCGACCAGGATCTGCTCGCCCGAGATTCCGAGGTCCCGCGCCAGCAGCGCGCGCACCTCCCGCGCCGTGGGATCGGGGTAGCGGTGAAGCGCCACGTCCGCCAGGGCACGCGCGAATTCTGCGGCCAGCTCCCCGCGCAGGGCCTCGCCCAGGGAGAAGGGGCTCTCGTTGGCGTCCAGCTTGACCCGGGGACCCGCAGGGGGTTCCACTCCCGTGCGGTACGGAACCTGCGCGCGCACCTCGGGGCGGATGACGGCGTGCAGATCGAAGCTCATGGCGTCTCCGTCCGAACGTGGATGGCGCGGGCGTGGGCATCCAGTCCTTCCAGTTCCGCGAGGCGCGTGACGGGCTCCCGCCAGCGGCGGATCGCCTCGGGCGTGAGGCCGAGAAGCGACGAACGCGTCTGGAAGTCCTCCACCGAGAGCGGCGAACTGAAGCGCGCGGTGCCGCCTGTGGGAAGGACGTGATTCGGCCCGGCCAGGTAATCCCCGACCACCTCCGGCGTGTGCCGGCCCAGGAATACCGCGCCGGCGTGCCGCACGTCCGGAACGAGCGCCCAGGGATCCGCCACCATCAACTCCAGGTGCTCGGGGGCGATGGCGTTGGCAATCCGCACGGCGGCGGCCAGGTCCGCTGCGACGATCACCGCACCGAACCGGTGGACGGCCTGCTCCGCGATCGTGCGCCGGGGGAGCAGTGACAATTGCCGCGCCACCTCCGCCTCGACCGACCGGGCCAGCGCCGCACTCGGCGTGATGCAGACCGCCGATGCCATGGCGTCGTGCTCGGCCTGGGCCAGCAAGTCCGCCGCCACCCAGTCGGCGGGCGCCGTCTCGTCCGCCACGACCACGACCTCGCTCGGCCCGGCAACCATGTCGATGCCCACGATCCCGAAGACCAGCCGCTTGGCGGCGGCCACGTAGACGTTCCCCGGACCCACGATCTTGTCCACGGGCCGAATCGTCGCCGTCCCGAAGGCCATGGCGGCGACCGCCTGGGCGCCGCCGATCCGGTAGATCTCGTGGACACCGGCGAGCCGCGCGGCGGCCAGCACGGCCGGGGACACGTCTCGCTTCCCGCCGACCGGCGTGCACATGACGACCTCGGCCACCCCCGCCACCCGGGCCGGGATGGCGTTCATGAGGACCGACGACGGGTAGGCCGCCGACCCGCCCGGCACGTAGAGCCCGACGCGACGGAGGGGCCGGATGAGCTGCCCCAGCACGCCCGTCCCGGCCTCTGCCGTAAACCAGGATTCGCGCCGCTGGCGCGCGTGAAAGGCGCCGATGCGCTCGGCAGCCAGCGCGAGCGCCTCGCGCACGCGTGGGTCGAGCGAGGCCAGCGCGTCGTCGCATGCGGCCTCGGAAACACGCAACGTCTGGGCGTCCAGCCGCACGCCGTCCAACCGCTCCGTGTGCGCGAGCACCGCGGCGTCGCCGCGCTCCCGCACATCGTCCAGGATGGCGCGAACCGCGGCCTCGACCGCCGGGTCGGGCCCGCGCCCGCGCTCCCGCAGCCCGCGCAGGAAGCCGTCGCATTCCTCGGACGCCGCCGACATCACACGCATGCCGCCCCTCCTCGCGGGACCGGCCCCTGGGACCGGAGCGACTCGATGAGCGCCTGGATGGCCCCGTAGCGCGTCTTCAGGCTGGCGCGGTTGACGACCAGGCGCGCCGAGCTTTGCAGGATCTCTTCCACCTCGACCAGGCCGTTCTCGCGAAGCGTCCGGCCCGAATCCACCAGATCCACGATGCGCTCCGCCAGGCCCATGGCCGGGGCCAGTTCGATCGAGCCGCCCAGTGGCACGATCTCCACCTGAATCCCCTTCTGGCTGAAGTGGCGCTCTGCGAGTCGAGGGTACTTGGTGGCCACGCGCAGGGACGACCACGCCGCCGGGTCGTCCGTGAGCCGGAGCCGCGCCGGCTCCGCAACCACCAGGCGGCAGACCCCGAACCCCAGATCCAGCGGCTCGTACACGTCCCGCCCCTGCTCCAGCAGGAGGTCCTTCCCGACGATTCCGAGGTCGGCCGCGCCGTGCTCCACGTAGACGGGGATGTCTACCGGCTTGAGGGCGAGAAAGCGGAGACCATGCGCGGCATCGTCCACCGTCAGCCGCCGGGTATCCGCCAGCGTCTCCACCTCCGCGATCCCGATCCGCGCGAAGAGGGACAGCGCCGCCGGAAACAGGCGACCCTTGGGAAGCGCGATGGCAATTCGGTTGCTCTCGATGACCGCCACGTCTCTCGCTCCCGGCTCCGTCACGCCTTGACGCGCCGGATTTCCGCCCCCAGGGCCGTCAGCTTGGCCTCGATGGCCTCGTAGCCCCGGTCGAGGTGGTAGATCCGGGAGACCACCGTGTCTCCCCGCGCAGCGAGTCCTGCCACGACCAGGCAGGCGCTGGCCCGGAGGTCGGTGGCCATGACCGGCGCGCCGAGCAGGTGCGGGACCCCCTGGACCACGGCGCTGCTCCCTGCGATCGTGATATCGGCCCCCATCCGCAAGAGCTCGTTGACGTGCATGAACCGATTCTCGAACACCGACTCGGTGATGACGCTCCGCCCCTCGGCCAGCGCCATGAGCGCCATGACCTGCGCCTGCATGTCCGTCGCGAACCCTGGAAACGGCTGCGTCCGGACGTTCACCGCCTTGGTGCGTCCGGGCGAGACCACCCGCAGGCTTTCGGCCCCGATCTCGACCCGGGTGCCGGTTTCCTCCAGCTTGGAGATCACCGCCTCCAGGTGCCCAGGACGGCACCGCCGGATCGTCACGTCACCTCCCGTGACCGCAGCGGCCATGGCAAACGTGCCCGCCTCGATCCGATCGGGGATCGTGCGATGACTCGCACCGCCCAGCGCGGGGACGCCGTGGATCGTGATGGTCTGCGTCCCTGCCCCCTCGACCTTGCCGCCCATGGCGTTCAAGAGATCGGCCAGGTCGGCGACCTCGGGCTCGCAGGCCGCGTTCTCCAGCACCGTCGTTCCGCGCGCCAGGGCGGCCGCCATCATCAGGTTCTCGGTGCCGGTCACCGTCTGACTGTCGAACGTGATGCGGGCGCCTGTCAGGTGCGCGGCTTCGGCCTCGACGTACCCCTGGTCGAGCCGAATCGTCGCCCCGAGCTTTTCCAGCCCCATGAGGTGCAGGTTGATCGGTCGCGGTCCGATGGCGCACCCGCCGGGCAGCGACACGCGCGCCCGTTTCTGGCGCGCGACCAACGGACCCAGGACGACGACCGACGCGCGCATGGTCTTCACGAGGTCGTAGGGGGCCTCCGCGCGCTGGATCCCTTTGGGCTGCAGGGTCAACTCGGACGTATTGTCCCCCGTCACCTCGACGCCGATGTGGCGCAGAAGACGGCTCATCGTCCGGACGTCCATCAGGCGCGGAACGTTGGAGAGGCGGAGCGGCTCTTCTGTGAGGAGGGACGCCGCCATCAGCGGAAGCGCGGCATTCTTGGCGCCGCTCACCTCTACTTCACCCCGCAGGCTCTTCCCGCCTCGAATGACGAGCTGGTCCACCCGAAGACTCCGTGAAATGAAAAATTGAAAACGGACAACCGACAACCGATCAATGAATAGTTTCCGCGGTTGCCCGGTTTTCCATTGTCGGTTGTCGGTTTTACATTTCGCGTCGTCGCGCCATGACGACGCGGGGACGTCCGGCCAGATCGCAGCGGACGCGGGCCGGCTCCCATCGGCCCGACGCTGCCGCCAACCCTTGGATCGCCTCGGCCTGCTCGGCCCCGATCTCCAGCAGCAGGAAACCGCCCGGACGGATCCGGGACGGGCTGGTCTCGATGATTTCACGGGCGACGCGGAGGCCGTCCGCCCCGCCGTCCAGGGCGAGCCGGGGCTCCCAGTGCACTTCCGGCATCAGCGTCACCAGTTCCCCTGTCGGAATGTACGGTGGATTCGCGACCATCAGGTCCACGGATTGCTCCGGCACCTGCCCGTCGATGGCGCGACAGAGATGTCCGCGGAGGAACGTGATGTGCTCGGCGGCGCCGTGCTGCTCTGCGTTCGCGCGTGCCACCCGCAGCGCCCGCCACGAGACGTCGGTGGCCAGGATGCGCGCCGTCGGAAGCTCCTTGGCCAGGGCCACTGCCACGGCGCCGGACCCGGTGCACAGCTCCACGATCGTCGGTCCCCACTCCCGGCTCTCGGCACTCAACCCTTGGCCGTCGGCACCCGCCACTCGGCGCTCGGCACTCTGTTCGCGGCTCCGGGTACCCGACCCGAACGGTTGGGTGCGCGGCTCGCGGCTCCCGCCGCTCGGCCCTCGACCGTCGGCACTCGGCACTCGGCACTCGGCACTCATCTCCCCCCAGGCGGCCAGCGCGGCCTCGACCAGTGTCTCGGTCTCGGGACGCGGCACCAGGACGCCGGACGACACGGAGAACGGCAACGACCAGAACTCCCGCGTTCCGAGGATGTAGGCCAGTGGTTCCCGCTGTTCGCGGCGCTGGAGCAGCCGGAGGATCTGGCCGAATTCCTCCGCGGATAGACGGCGGCGCGGCTCCAGCATGAGCTGCCAGCGGGGGCAGCCGAGGACGTCGGCCAGCAGACACTCGGCATCCAGCCGCGCGGTCTCGATCCCGGCCTGTTCCAGCACGAGTGTGCCGCTCGCCAGACAGGACTCCACATCGGGGCAGCATCCCGGCGGCAGGGACAGCGCCCGCGGGCGCGCAAATCGGGGGAGGTCCGAAAGGCGAAGTCGCATCATGCCAGGGCCTTCAGCCGCTCGGCCTGGTCGTGGGTCGCCAGTGCCTGAATCAGGTCGTCCAGGTTCCCTTCCAGCACGGCGCTCAGATTGTGGACGGTGAGCCCGATGCGATGATCCGTGACCCGGTTCTGCGGGAAGTTGTACGTCCGGATCTTCTCCGCACGCTCGCCGCTGCCGACCTGCGTCCGGCGGTTCTTGTCGATGGCCTCTTTCTGCCGCTGCAGCTCCTGATCGTACAGGCGCGCCCGCAGAACCTTCAAGGCCTTGGCCTTGTTCTTGTGCTGCGATTTCTCGTCCTGGCACGTCACGACCAGCCCCGTGGGCAGGTGCGTGATCCGCACCGCCGAGTCGGTGGTGTTGACGCTCTGCCCGCCCGGTCCGGTGGAGCGGAAGACGTCGATGCGCAGGTCGTTGGGACTGATCTGCACGTCCACCTCTTCGGCCTCGGGCAGAACCGCGACCGTCACCGTCGAGGTGTGAATGCGCCCGCTGGCCTCGGTGGCCGGCACCCGTTGCACCCGGTGGACGCCGCTCTCGAACTTGAGGCGACTGTAGGCCCCGCGGCCTTCCACGGTGCAGATGGCTTCCCGCATTCCGCCGATGCCCGTGACGTTGCCGGCGATCATCTCCACGCGCCAGCGCTGCGTCTCCGCGTAGCGGGTGTACATCCGCAACAGCTCGGCGGCGAAGAGGCCGGCTTCTTCCCCGCCCGCGCCGGCCCGGATCTCCAGGATGATGTTCCGATCGTCGGCGGGATCCTTGGGCAGCAGCATGACCTCGAGCGAGGCCTCCAGTGCCTCGCGCTGCTTCTGCAAGTCCTCCAGCTCCGCCGCGGCCATCTCGCGCATCTCGGGCTCGACCGTCTCCTCCAGGAGTCCGCGCGCGCCCTCCATCTGGTGGAGCAGTTTCCTGAGGCGGTGGAATTCCTCCACAACCGGGTTCACCTCGGCGTGGAGCTTCGCCACGCGCTGGTACTCGGACTGGTCGGCCAGCACGGCCGGGTCGGAGAGCCGCTGCATGATCTCCGCATGGCGGCGCTCGATCCCTTCCAATTTATCGATCAACGTGGACATCGACACCTCGTTACGCGGGGACCGTCAGGTCCGCACGCCCCGGGGCACCGCAACGACAAGCAGAATGACGATACACGACAGAAGCGAAGGGAAGCGGGACCCGGAGCCGCGGCGCGCGGGCTAGTGGTGATGCCCGCCGGCGGTCGGGTGATGGTGGGTGCGGCACGAGCCCAACAGCGAGGATACGCTCGGCCGGGCACGGCGACGCGGAGCAGGGCGCACCGCGCCGCCTGCGGCGACAATTGCCTGGCCCCGCAACGGCGGGAGCACCTGCACGACGATCTGGAACATCGGACACAGTCCTCACCCGGGGCGGCAAGGCCCCGCGGCTCGGGTCAGGCGCCGGCCTTGGGAGACTCGGTAACCGGCTTGCGGCCGTACTTGCGGTGGAATCGCTCCACGCGGCCCTCGCTGTCGATGAGCTTCTGGCGGCCGGTGAAGAGCGGGTGACACTTGGAGCAGATTTCCACCCTCAACACCGGTACCGTGGAGCGGGTGTGGATGACTTCGCCGCACGCGCAGCTGATGGTCGCAGGGACGTACTCAGGATGAATCCCGGCCTTCATGGTCTTGCCTCCGTCGAGTGCGTTCTGGCGCGGGGAACCCGCCCGAAAGCATATCATATGCGAATTCGCCGAATCCGACAAGGGAAAACTGGCGGGAGTCGCTACTGGTTCATGGCCCGCAGGAAGTCGTCGTTACTCTTCGTTTCCTTGATCTTCTCCTGCAGCAGCTCCATGGCTTCCACCACCCCCATGGTCCCGAGGACTTTGCGGAGGACCCACATCTTGTTCAGCTCGTTGGGGGTCAGCAGAAGCTCCTCGCGGCGGGTCCCGGAGCGGAAGATGTCGATGGCGGGGAACAGGCGCTTGTCCACCAGGCGGCGATCCAGGTGCAGCTCCATGTTGCCGGTGCCCTTGAATTCTTCGAAGATCACGTCGTCCATGCGGCTGCCGGTGTCGATGAGGGCGGTGGCGATGATCGTCAGGCTGCCCCCCTCCTCGATGTTCCGGGCGGCGCCGAAGAAGCGCTTGGGCCGCTGGAGGGCGTTGCTGTCCACGCCGCCGGACAGGACCTTCCCGCTGGGCGGAACGATCGTGTTGTAGGCGCGGCCGAGGCGGGTGATGGAGTCCAGCAGGATGACCACGTCGCGCTTGTGCTCCACCAGGCGCTTGGCCTTCTCGATCACCATCTCCGCGACCTGGACGTGGCGCGTCGCCGGCTCGTCGAAGGTGGAGCTGACGACTTCGGCTTTCACCGAGCGCTGGAAGTCGGTCACCTCTTCCGGCCGCTCGTCGATGAGCAGAACGATCAGGATCACCTCGGGATGGTTCTTGGTGATGCTGTTGGCGATCTTCTGGAGCAGGACCGTCTTCCCGGTGCGGGGCGGGGCCACCAGCAGGCCGCGCTGCCCCTTCCCCAGCGGCGTGATGAGGTCCATGATCCGCATGGAGATCTCTTCGCCGGTGGTTTCCAGCCGGAACCGCTGATTCGGGAACAGGGGGGTCAGGTTGTCGAAGAGGATCTTCTCCTTGACCAGCTCCGGATTCTCGAAGTTGACGGCCTCGACCTTGAGGAGGGCGAAGTAGCGCTCGCCCTCTTTCGGGGGTCGGACCTGCCCGGACACCGTGTCGCCCGTCCGCAGGTCGAAGCGGCGGATCTGCGAGGGCGATACGTAGATGTCATCCGGGCCCGGCAGGTAGTTGTAGTCGGGCGCCCGCAGGAATCCGAACCCGTCGGGAAGGATCTCCAGCACCCCTTCGGCGAAGATCAGGCCGTTCTTCTCGGTCTGCGCCTCCAGGATCTTGAAGATCATCTCTTGCTTTCGAAGGCCGCTGGCCCCGACCACGTTCAGCGTGCGGGCGATGGAGGTCAGCTCGGCGATCGTCTTCTCTTTGAGTTCGGCGAGGTTCATCGGCGTTCCTTTGGTGAAGTCTGTCTGTTGAGGATCCCGAAACGGCCAGGCCGTCGGGTCACGGGGCAGGACGCATCACAACCCTTCGGGCGCTTCCGCGTCCGGGAAGGCGTCAGGCGCATGATAGAATGCCGCAAGAGTTGAGGCACACGTCACATCGCTTGGATGGTTCTGCGAATCACCTGTCGGTC
>Ga0316628_100004432_pt1 | contig 11016 bp, 11 predicted proteins | sample OWC_Aug_M2_C1_D5_FD_207648 | JGI IMG/M metagenome (GOLD analysis project Ga0316628, IMG submission 207648) | Wetland soil microbial communities from Old Woman Creek delta, Ohio, United States - OWC_Aug_M2_C1_D5_C | ecosystem: Environmental > Terrestrial > Soil > Wetlands | place: USA: Ohio... | reverse complement strand
AAAAACCTAATCTGATGAATTTTCTACTGTCAGATTTTAGGTTGGAGATTTGAAATTCCGCATTCCGAATTCCGAAATCCGAAATTGCCATGAAACCTATTATTGAAATTCTGAGCAACTGTAGCGCCTGCGGGGCTTGTGTCGAGATCTGCCCTGTCCTTTGTCTAAGGCTGCAGGAGGGTTCCCTCATGGCGGTCAATGAAGAAGTTTGCTTCGCGTGCCGCAAGTGCGAGGACGTCTGCCCTGAAGAGGCGATTCGCATTAAAGGCGTCGTGCCGTGACCCAATCATTCTTTCATCTTATTCCCTAATGGAATTGCGATGGCAGAATGCCCGATTTATGGCCTCTCGGATCCCAAAACATTCCAGAGGTAATGCGTTAAAATAATTAATGAAATTCATGTGCTTTCCCACATTACGTAAACTGGTTTATTTTTTCCTTGACAAAAAAATTTAGTTCTGCTAATTAGGTTAAACATTTTTGTGGGTGTTTTTCTCGTCTGACTAATTCAATCCTCATTTTTGCCAACAAACTGGAAGGGCTGAGACAAGGGTGGGAGTCTCCAGCAATGCACAGGGCCAATTCCAACGGAAAGTGGATCTCCGTCACTCCGTTGGTAAACAAGTTGGTAAACAGAAGGATCCCCTCAATCGTGTCAACCCGTTCTCCAAACCTGAACAGGGAGAAACATTTGGGACTAAAACGATTTCCGTTCCTATTGTCTTGACGGAAGTCCCTCGCGCCTCCTGCCCGGTGCGGGGAGGGACTTCCTGGGGACGGAGCATCATTTTCGGACGTCATCTGACTACATAGGAAGGCGAGACTCTTATGGATTGGCGGCTAACAGCAACGACATTGTTTTGTGATACGGTGAAAAAGTGGGTCCCCATCATCGTTTACAAAGATGGAAGGGCGAATTGTGGTTATTATTACAGGCATCAAGTCGTCACCAAAGATAATCGTGGGCCCTATGAATGCCACGGGCCTCAAGGATGTTCGTTGTGCGAGGCGTACAAGGAGGATGTCTTTTCTCGGGTGGGCTAAATGACTCAGAATGAAGTGGGGTCGCTTCTGTTTGCATGATGGCAAACAAAACGAAGGAGGGTGCTATGGACAAAAAGGTTTTCACTTTATTGATGGCGGTGGTTTTGGTTTTGGGTATTTTTGGATGCGCTGGGGAGAAAGGGATGATTAAAACCGCTCCTTCTCAAATGCAACCTGTCAAGGTGATGGTCGACAGTGTTGAGAGGCTCAATGCCATACCGGCTAAGCCTCCTTTCCAGGGAACGGATGTTCTTGTATTTAAAATAAATTTCAAACTTTCCAACCCAAACAATGCTCTGGCAAAGGTAGATGACCTCTATTTTGAGACAAAGGTAGATGACGGGACCAAGGAAAAGATGATTGTTCTTGCGGGCTCTATGCCGGGCATGTTGGTTCCAGCTGGTGGAGAGGCGACCTGGTCCTATACTGACCCCCTTCTTTATGGTGGGCTCTTTGGCCAAATCATCACCCGAGGCTTGGGGGGAGAAGCGGGGATGAAAGGTGCTGCTCAAAAGCGTGAAGAAATTTGGCAGGATTTGGGGGCCGATAAAATGAAGTTTTTCATCGATGGCAACATCACTTCTTCTCTTCCTGATTTTCCAAATCTAGGAACGACTTACAATCAATTCAAGACGGAGTTCGCTGTGCCGAAATTGTAAAAGAATAAGGAGTGAAGCGTGGCCAAATCGATCACAAAAGAGACGTGGACCAAGTTCCATCCCTCTCCAGGAGAGGACACCTTTCCTAAACTGTTAAAGCGCAATTACCAAAAATGGGGAGACAAAAAGGTCGCCTACCGGTACAAAGACTATGGATACTGGCGAGAACTCACCTGGAAAGACTTCTACGAAAGAGCCAAGTGGCTTGCCGGAGGTCTGGCCAGTCTCGGTTTTGGACCGGGCGATAAGATTGCGGTTTGCGGCGAAAACGCCCCCGAATGGTTCTGGGGACAGACCGCCGCCCAAAGTCTCGGAGGAGCTTCCGTTGGTCTATATACGGACTCCATCCCATCTGAGCTTCAATTTATTATTGATCATTCGGATGCAAAAATCGTGATGGTTGATGACCAAGAGCAGGTGGACAAAATCCTCTCCATCAAAGAACAAATCCCTAAAGTGGAAAAGGTGATCTATTGGATTGCAAAGGGAATGTGGAATTACGATGACCCTTGGTTAATCGGCTTCGATGATATGATGGAGTTAGGGAAGGCCTATGAGGAAGCTCATCCTAACTTTTTCGATGAAAGGATTGATAAGACTAAACTGGATGATGTGGCGGTTCTTCTTTATACTTCAGGGACGACGGGCCTTCCAAAGGGATCCATTGTCACTTACAGGAATCTTATGAGTTTGTTCAATGGCTGGGACGCGGCCTTGCCATGGAATCTGAAAGATGAAAACCTCTCCTTCTTGCCACCGGCTTGGATCGGGGAGCAGATCTTTACGGTGGCGCCGAATTTAGCAAAGGGGATTATCGTCAATTTTATTGAAAAGGCAGAGACGGTACGTTCCGATCTTCGCGAAATAGCCCCCGGAGTCATCCTCCTCGGGGCAAGACAGTGGGAGATGACCTGCTCCGAAATCCAGGCCAAGATGATTGACGCCCCTTTCTGGAAAAGATTTCTCTACAACCTATTTCTCCCTGTAGGCTATAAGATTGCTCAAGGCCAGGAAGAACGGAAAAAGGTGAGTTGGTTTTGGCGTTTCCTCTTCTTCTTTGCGTATTGGGCCGTGTTCAGACACTTGCAGGACAAAATCGGTATGACGAGGACCAGAACTCCGATTACGGCTGGAGCGGCTCTGAGTCCGGACAATTTCCGACTTCTCCGAGCAATCGGGGTTCCCATTGCACAGGGATATGGTTCCACCGAGGTCTCTGGCCTCGATGTCCTCCAACTCGAAAAGGATTATTATCGTTCCGAAGGATCGGGACAACCCTTCCCCGGGGTGGAGGTGAGGATCACCGAAGATGGAGAAATACTCCTCGGCGGTGTGGGGGTGGTTCAGGGATATTATAAGCGGCCTGAAGAGACCACGAAAAGTTTTAAAGAGGGCTATTTCTTCACTGGCGATGGTGGGTATATGGATGAGGAGGGAGAACTTTATATTATCGACAGAGTGAGAGACATGCAGACTACGAAGACCGGTGAAAAGTTTTCCCCCACCTATATTGAGGGCCGATTAAAGTTCAGCCCTTTTATTAAAGATGCAATGGTGATCGGAAACGATAAACATTTTGTTACAGCCCTCCTCAATATGGATTTTGAGAATACCGGGAGGTGGGCTGAACGAAGCCATATCGCCTATACCTCTCATCCGGACCTCTCACAAAAACCTGAGGTCAGAAAACTTTTATCCGGAATCCTCCAACGGATCAACACGACCTTGCCTGAGACAACTCGTGTGAAAAGGTTTATTGTTCTCCATAAGGATTTTGACCCGGATGAAGCGGAGCTGACCCGAACCCGCAAATTGAGGCGGGACTTCGTGGAGAAGCGTTACGAGAATATTGTGAACGCAATGTATCAAGGACAGGATCAGGTAGATATTGAAACCACGATTACCTACCGGGACGGCAGAAAATCGGTCATGAGGCTTCCGATCTATATTGAGACGATCCAAGGGTGAGGAGACATGGCGGAAATTACCAGAGACATCACAAAAAAACGGGAACAGAGATACAGCTATGGGTTGATGCTGCTTCGGGAATGTATTGAGAAGAAACGGCCTTTGACCAATCCCAATGTAAAAGAAAGAAAAGTTTTGCTTCGGGCCGAGAATATCAGCATCGCCTTTGGCAAGCTTCAAGCCCTCAACAATGTGATGGTGGAAGTCAAGGAAGGTGAGATCTTGGCCATCATCGGACCCAATGGTGCGGGAAAGACATGCCTTCTCAATGTCATAAGCGGTTTCTACCGTGCCCAGCAGGGTGACATCTACATGGAAGAAAAAAGAATCACCCATTACTCCTCCCACAAAATTGCCGAACTCGGTCTATGCCGTACGTTTCAGAATATTGCTCTGTATACGGGTCTATCCGTGACCGACAACATCATTGCTGGAAGGCATCCTCATATCGGATACAACTTCGTTGCCGGAATGATCTATTTCCCCTGGGCAAATGAAGAAGAAGCCTACCAGCGCGCCATCGCAGAGGACATCATCGATTTCTTGGAGTTGGAACATGTCAGGGGATCGGTGGTGGGTATGCTGGCCTACGGGTTAAGGAAACGAGTTGAATTGGGTCGAGCCTTGGCCCTGGAGCCAAAGATTCTCCTTCTTGATGAACCGATGGCAGGGATGAATCTGGATGAAAAAGAGGATATGGCCCGGTTTATCATCGATATCAATGAATTTTTGAAGATCCCCATTGTGTTGATCGAACATGATATGGGTGTGGTCATGGACATTGCAGATCGGATTGTTGTCCTCGACTTCGGCAATATGATTGCGGAGGGCGTCCCTGAAGAGATCAAAAGTAACCCTAAAGTCATTGCCGCTTATTTAGGAGCAGGATAAAAATGGAAGAAACCGTTAAATCAATCGTCTTGGGGCTCTGCAGTGGAGGGATTTATGCCTTATTGGCCGTCAGTTATGTGGTCATCTATAAATCCACCCGTGTCTTCCCATTTTCCCAGGCAGCGGTTCTCATCATCGGCGCCTATATTATGTGGTACTGCCTGATCGCCTGGCATCTCCCCATATGGCTTGGATTTATCATCACCTGCGCGGGAGGGGCGATTTTGGGAATGTTCATCGAAAGGGCTTTCATGCGTCCCCTGGTGGGGCAGCCTATATTGGCCCCTATCGTCGTCACTTTATGCCTCATGCTTTTCTTGCGGGGTTTAGGAATCCTGATGGGAAAAGGAGATATCCAAGGCTTTGGAGAATCCTTCTTGCCGGTAGGAGCCTGGAAGATCGGTTTTATCCACCTTCCAAAGATTCAGGTATACGGTTTTATTCTTTGCGCAATTCTGATCGCAGCACTGATGCTGTTCTACGAGAAAACGAGAACCGGTCTGGGGATGAGGGTCGTCCATGAGGACCATGTGGTGGCCCAAAACTTAGGCATCAATGTGAAACGAATCTTTCAATATAGTTGGATCATCTCCTGTATTATTGCTGTGGTCGCAGGGATGTTGCTGGGGAACATTCAAGGGGTGGGGCTTGCTCTGGATGCGAACGGTTTGATTGCGATCGCTGCGGTGCTCTTTGGAGGATTGGAATCCTTTGCGGGTGCGATTATCGCCGGTCTTGCCATCGGCATCCTTCAGATGCTGACGATCACTTATATCGCTCCGCTCCTCCCCGGTGAAACCACGATGATGATTCCCTTTGTCTTCTTGCTGCTAATTCTTTTCATTAAACCCTATGGCCTGTTCGGTTTAGTCAGAATAGAGAGGTTATAAAACGATGAACATTAATAGACCCTGTGGGACCTTTGACCGGACCTACTTCCAAGCCAAAGAGATTTACCGAACGCCCCTGCGTAAGACATTACTGGTACTCCTGATCATCGGCATGTATCTCTTACCTTTCCTGACGGGTGATTACGGGATTTCCATCCTCACCCTCATCTGCGCCTTTACCATTGGGATGCTCGGTTTACAGATCATCACCGGCTATTGCGGTCAAATCTCTATCGGACATGCCGCTTTCATGGGTGTCGGGATGTACACGGTTGGGATTCTTCAGAGGCATTTTGGACTCAGTTTCTGGGTCTGCCTGCCATTGGCCGGGCTGGTCCCCATGTTCATCGGTATGTTGTTCGGTGTCCCTGCGCTGAGGATGAAAGGTTTATACCTTGCCTTTGCCACCTTGGCCGCTCATTTCGTCATTGTCTACGTCATCAGCAATTGGCGTTCTGTTACCAACGGTACGGATGGGATGTGGATGAAACGCCCCGGCAGCCTTCTTGGAATTGACTTTGTGAAAGATCGAAATTACTACCTCCTCGTTTTAACGATCACGATCATCATGACCTATCTGGCGACGAATTTAGCGAGGACCAAATTGGGCCGATCTTTCGTTGCTGTCCGCGACAATGATATCGCTGCCGAAGTCATGGGGATTAATATCGCTTATACTAAAATCTTGGCCTTTGGCATTGGCTGCTTTTTTGCAGGAATTTCTGGAGCCCTTGGAGGGGCTTACTATGAATATGTCAATATCGAATGGTTTGGTCTCGATGACTCCATCTGGTATTTGGGATTCCTCGTCGTCGGGGGCTTCGGTAGCATCTTTGGCGCCATTGCAGGGGCAACCGTTTGGAAGGTCATGGATGAGTTCAGTACCCTTGTCACTCCCTTAGCAGAGACTTTTTTGGGCGGCGCTTCTTTTTATGCTTCGGCAGCCTTCTCATTAGTCATTTATTCTTTGATCATTATTGTCTTCTTAGTGTTTGAACCGAGAGGAATTGCCCACCGTTGGGAAATGATAAAGAGATCCTACCGCCTGCATCCTTTTCCTTATTAAGGATGGTGAGAATAGAGGTTTAGAGAAGAATATCATATCTAACAAGGAGGGAAGAAAATGGAACAGAAACCTAAACTTTTATGTTTGTTGGGAGCGTTAGCAATTCTCATTTCTCTTTTGGCTCCTACGGAGGGTTCCACCGCTGGGAAACCATCCATCACGATCCACAATATTATCGACCTGACAGGAGCCTATGCCCCTATTGCCATCCCTTCTGAAAAGGGAGGCAAGGACTATCTGGCGTGGATTGCTGAACGAGGAGGACTCGATGTCGATGGAGACGGGAAGGGCGATGTGGAAGTCAAATACAAGTGGGCTGAATTTGGCAATGTGGATGCCCGGTTCATGTCAGCCTATAAGAGATTCAGGCCGGAGAAACCAAAACCCACGATCATGGAGATGTGGTCCTCACCCAACCAGGAGATGATGAAACCGATTCTCGAAAGGGACGGCATCGTATGCTATGGGATTGGGTTTAGTGATCCTCAACTTTATCCGCCGGCGTGGAATTATATGGACTGCTGGAGTTATGGCGAGTCGGCCGCAGGAGCGATCGAATATTATATCGATAATTTCTGGCCAAAGAAGGGCTCTGGAGCAAAAGCCAAAGTCGCCCATTTAACCTGGGATTCGGCCTATGGTCGGGGCGCGAATGAACCAACCAAAAGGCATGGAGAGAAGACCGGTAAGTACGAAGTCATCTTGGAGCGATTCTGCACCATGATGCCAACCGACCCGGAGATCATGGGATTCCTCTCTGATTTTGAGAAACGGGGAGTGGATATCATCTGGTCGAATTCCATTGTCCAAACCCCGGCGGTCATCATGAAAGGTCTTCATAAGCTTGGTCTCACGGGAAAGATGGTTCATATGGCCAACTTATGGGCACCTGCCGACCAACTATTAGATATCGTGGGGCCAGGATCTGCGGAAGGCTATATGTGCCCTCAGCCGGTCTATGTCCCGGCCGCCGATCCGAATGAACCCGGGGTCAAATTTGCAAAGATGCTTAACGACAAATATCGGAAAGATCCAGCCATGCCCAATATCCAATATATGCGTGGAATCCGGATGAAAGCTAACATGCTGGAGGCCGTGCGTCGTGCTTTAGTTGGAATCATGAAACGGGATAAGGTCGATTTGGCAAAGGCCTGTGAGAAGATCACCGGGAAGGATGTCAAAGAATTAGGGATACAGACCTTAGCCGGTTATACTGCCAATGATACGACAGTGAAGTATCAAAGTGCCCCTGCGGGAAAGGACGATCGCCGCTTGGCAAACCACGACCGGCTGATTGGGGTTAAGGGAGGTAAAGTGGTCGCCCTCTCTCCGTGGTACAAGGTCCCTCGTCTTGTTCCGGATGACATGATTAAGCAAGGTCTGTTCAAAGACGAGACGATCAATATCCATTACATCGTTGTTAAATAATGAGGGGAAAAGGGGGGTGGTGGGTGGGGGCGACTTGAGTCGCCCTTGAAAGGGGAGGCTAAAGCCTCCCCTACCCTTTGTTCACATTTCCAACGAGAGGATCGGTCATGCTGGAATTGAAGAATGTTGAGGTGAAATATCTCAATACCATACTGGTGTTGAAAGGCGTCAACATCCAACTTGAAACAGGTGGGTTTGCTTGCATCTTGGGAGCCAATGGTGCTGGCAAGACGACGACGCTGAAGGCGATATCCGGTTTACTGCGTACTGAAGAAGGAGAGGTCACGGATGGAGGTGTCTATTATGAAGGGAAACCCATTCAAAAATTTTACCCTGAAGATATTGCCAGAATGGGAATCCTTCAAGTCATGGAGGGAAGGCGTTTAGCAGAACACCTCACCGTCGAGGAAAATCTTCGGGCAGGGGGACTCATCATTCCAAAATCGGCGACAAACTCCAGAAAGGACCTGGATAAGGTTTATGGCTATTTCCCGAGGCTCGTGGGGATAAAAGATAACACTGCGGGTTATTGCTCCGGAGGGGAGCAACAGATGATCGCCATGGGTCGCTGCCTGATGGGTCATCCCAAAATCATGCTCCTCGATGAGCCTTCCATGGGCTTATCTCCTTTGCTGGTCAGGGAAATCGCCGATATTGCAAAGAGGATCAATGTGGAAACAAGGGTGTCCATCCTCCTTGTGGAGCAAAATGCCCATATCGCTCTGGAATTGGCCGAGTACGGTTATGTGATGGAAAATGGCAGGATTGTATTGGATGGCCCGGCAGAAAAATTGAAAAACAATGAGGATGTCAAAGAATTCTATCTCGGATTTACCGGAATGGGACAGAAGCGGAGTTATCGAGACGTGAAGCATTATAAACGCCGGAAACGGTGGTTGGGATAGGAGAATTAAAAAGAGAAAGAATCTCCCCTCACGTTCTTAACCTTTTCTCCATTTTCTCCTAACAGCAAAGTCTGTGAATAGTTATAGTAAGTTCTTATGTCCAATTTTACAGATTCCTCGGACATAAGAACTATTGGACTTTATTAATTTTTTCACATTACAAAACGTGGATTTTTGCTTGACAAACAAATAATGTTCTGTTAATCAAAATTATTCCAGTATTGGGTGGGTACTTTCTTTCTGATTTAATTAGTCCCTCAAATCTTTGCAAAAATTAGGAACTTGAGACAAGAGTTTCAGTCTCCAGCAGTAGAAAGGACTACATTCGATTGGGGGAGAATAATATCCACTTCTCACGGATTGGGCTGAAGCCAAACCATCGAATGATCACCCTTCCTTTTCAAAGGGACATCTCTCCTGAAATGCCACAAACCTTAAAGCCTTCGTCTCGGCAAGCCCAATACCAACCCGCCTTGGAAAGGAGACCTTAATGGCCGTCACCAAAGAGGTTCAACTTCAAGTCAAAAATATTCATATGGCTTTTGGGGGTGTTCAAGCCCTGCTGGATATCAGTCTAGAGGTCAAGAAAGGTGAGATCTTCTCTGTCATCGGACCCAATGGTGCGGGGAAAACGGTCCTCCTGAACTGCATTAATGGTCTTTATCACCCCCAGAGAGGACAGATCTATTTTGAAGGGAAAGAAATCTCCAAGTTAAAACCCCACAAGAGAGCAGAAATAGGAATCTCACGGACATTTCAGAAGATCGAGCTCTTTAAAGGCACGAGCGTGCTCGATAATATCCGGCTCGGTCGCCATATTCATCTCAAAACAGGATTGCTCAGCGGTTCCATTTATATTGGGAAGACAGCTCGTGAAGAGATCGAGCATCGGGATTTCATTGAAAGAGAGATCATTGATCTCCTTGAGATTGAACATATCAGGGATAAGGTCGTGGGAATGCTTCCCTATGGGCTTCAAAAGAGAGTCGAATTGGCAAGGGCATTAGCACTCAATCCTAAAATCATTTTATTGGACGAACCTCTTGCGGGTCTGAATTTGGAAGAAGTGGAGGATATGGCCCGATTTATTTTGGACATCAACGAAGAAGAACGCTGGCAGACCACCTGTGTTCTGGTTGAACACGATATGGGTGTGGTGATGGATATCTCACATCGGGTCATGGCTCTGAATTTTGGCGAAAAGATCGCAGAAGGAACCCCACCGGAGGTTCAGAAAAATCCACATGTGATTAAGGCGTATCTGGGAGAGGCGGAGGATCTCTATGTCTCACGTCGGTAGCTGGAAAGAAATTGAGATAACAAAAGATTTGACGATTCCAAAACTCTTTTTACAGGCCGCTAAAAAATACTGGGATAAAAAAGTGGCGATGCGTGAGAAGGAATTCGGAATATGGATCCCCATCACCTGGAAGCAATATTATGAAAACGTGAAACACATTGCTTTGGGAATGGTTTCCTTGGGACTCGAACGAGAGGATAAGGTGGCCATGATTGGGGACAACCGCCCGGAAGCCCTCTGGGCAGAGATGGCCGCCATGTGCGTCGGGGGGGTGGGAGTATGGTTATTCCAGGATTCTCTCATCGACGAGGTGAAATATATCATCGACCATGCCGATGCCAAATTAATGTTGGGCGAAGGCCAGGAAGAGGTTGATAAATGCCTCGTGATCAAGGACAAATGTCCTAAGCTCAAGAAAATGATCTGGGATGACCCAAAAGGGATGAGAGAATACGATGACCCCATTCTCATCAGCATCAAAGAGGTGATGAAGATTGGAGAAGAAATAGACAAAAAAGAGCCTGGTCTCTTTGAGGATCTGATCATGAAAGGGAAGGGAGATGAAGTCTGTCTTCTTTTTTATACCTCGGGAACGACGGCCCTTCCTAAAGGCGCCCTCCTCACCCACTATAATATGCTCACCATGGGTCTGAATCTGATGCGGGTGGATCCTTATTTTGAAACGGACGACTTTGTCTCCTACCTTCCTTTTGCTTGGATTGGAGAGCAGATGATGTCGATCTCCTGTGGAATTCAGGCTGGATTTACAGTCAATTTTCCAGAAGAACCTGAGACCGCCCAGGAGAATATTCGTGAAATCGGCCCCCATGTCATGTTTGCTCCTCCTCGCATTTATGAACAGATG
>Ga0316628_100004431_pt1 | contig 11016 bp, 7 predicted proteins | sample OWC_Aug_M2_C1_D5_FD_207648 | JGI IMG/M metagenome (GOLD analysis project Ga0316628, IMG submission 207648) | Wetland soil microbial communities from Old Woman Creek delta, Ohio, United States - OWC_Aug_M2_C1_D5_C | ecosystem: Environmental > Terrestrial > Soil > Wetlands | place: USA: Ohio... | reverse complement strand
AGGATCGACGGAATCGCTATTCCGGATCTTTTACGGGTCTCCGGATCGACCTCCGGACCAAGGCTTTCGGTGATGGACATCAAGGATAGCGCCAGGCCTTATTTCAGCCAGAAATGGCAGGTCGCCTTCCATTCCCTGCTGCTGGCCGAGGAAGTCCGCAATATTTTCCCGTCGACAGAGATCAAGGTCTCGGACCAGGGCTTTCTGATCCTGCGGGGAGAATACGACCCGACATTGCCCCTCCTTCATCCCTTTGGCCTTGCCCCCTTTCTCTCGGCCTTTCCCGCCCTGTTCCAGAACCTTAGTGAGATCCTTCTCGGCCCGCCGGCCCAAGCCGAGTTTCGTCTTCAGGCCCATTGCCCGGGCTGCCCCTTCTTTATTGCCTGTTATCAGGAGGCCTTAAGAGAAGAGGACATCCGGTTTCTGCCCCATCTAAGCCGGGGGACGCTCGCAAAAATCAGGCAGCTCGGCCTGCGGCGCCTTGCCGATGCCGCGACAGAGTTCGCTGCCGAAGATATCGAGGGAGTGTGATGGCCGACTTGAATAGTGCCCTAACTCCTTTTCAGCGGGAAGGGCTAAGCAAGGGCCTGCGGGCCATGCAGGCCAACCGGATCGGGCTGCGCCAGCAAGAGACCCGTCTTTTTCCAGCCAATCTCTCGATCGCTGTCTTCGTCCATCTTATCGCGGACCCGATCTCGGGTTCTCCGCGGCTCCTTGGCCTTCGGGCCGTGGATGAGGCAGGTGAGGCAGTCGATCGCGCCATCTGGACCCTCGATGGGCCAGAGGAGAGGGGCTCGGTCCGGGAGGATTTTTCCGCCCGATTCCTTGCGGTCTGGCGAAAATCCATCCAAGATGGCAAGGGACCCTGCCTTATTTATTTCGGCCGCAGAATCGGGTCAAGGCTGCGGAATTGGGGAGAGTCTTTAGGTGCGGCCGACCGGCTCTCGTTTCTCTGGCAGGACCAAGGCCTCTTTCATCTCGATCTTCGCCGTCTGCTCTCCGATCACTTTGATCTGCCGATTCCCGGCAGGCTGACCCTCTATGCCCTGGGCTCGATTTTGGGTCTTCTCTCCCCGAATGAGGGGGAAGATAGGGAATTTCCCCGGCTCCGATCGCCCGAGAGCCTTTGGCACGACGATCCGGGGCCGATCGTCCCCCCTGAGAGATGGGGGGGAAATGACGAATTGCGCGTCGAGGCCGTACTTTACCTGGAAGAGTTCCTGGGCCTGGCAATAAAAATCTGGCAATGGGCAAGGGGCCATCTGAAAAGTTCTTTTACGCAGAACGAATGGGATGAGGTCGGGTACGAGGAGGAAACCGGGGCCTCCTTTCTCCGTTTCTTGGAAGAAGAGAGACGGGCGCGCGAGGAGGATATACGCGCCCTGCAGCAATATTCCCTGCCGGAGCGGATAGAGCGCTTTCGCGCCTTGGGGCCCTTGACCTTTCTTGCCACCTCCCTGGACAACGAGGGCCGCTTCCTCCACACCTTCCAGCTCCCTCCGGAAACCTCTGCCTCCAAATTCCGGGAGGAGGACTTCCTAAGACTTGTCCCTATCGGCTATTCGGAAGGCCTTCCGGTGATCCTCGCCCGTTATTGCCCGGGAGAGGATCAACTCGCGGTGCGACCGCGGCAGGGAAGACTGGTTTTAAACAAGAATCTCGCCTATTCCCTGGAAGAGGACCAGACCGATTTTAACCACGCCAAGCTTGTTGAGGTAGTAGATGCGGTCTTCGCCCCTGAAAGAAAGCACCCACTGAAAGGGCTTCTTGCCGGCAATCGGTCGGTCGAGCGGGCGGGAGATAGTTTTTGCTGGCTTAAGGAATGGTTTGCCACCTTTACGCCCGTCTCGACCCTGAACCCCTCACAGCGTGCGGCCCTGGCCCTCCCTTTCCGGAAACGCCTGGCCCTTATCGAGGGGCCGCCCGGAACCGGCAAGAGCTATCTCTTGGGCTGGATCATCATCGCGCTGATCCTCGAGGCCCAACAGGCCGGCAGACCGCTGCGCATCGCAATAAGCGCCCTTACCCATCGGGCCATCGACAATGTACTTTGCAAGGTAGCCGATTTGGTCACCCAGCATCGGATCGATAATTTCCCCGCCCGGCTCCTTAAATTGGGCCGATGGCAGGAAGAAGGGCCGGCCGGCCCGGAGCAGGCCGGGGCCACTGCCGGTCCCGGGGTCGTGGCCCTTGAAGATCGCGGGGAAATCGAGCACTCCCGCCATCTTGTCCTGGGTGCGACCGGCTATGGCCTGTATCACCTATTTGGGAACGGCAAGGGGGACTTTCCCGCAATATTCGACTGGGTCGTCTTTGACGAGGCCTCCCAGATTCTCGTCCCCCAGGCCCTCTTAAGCCTGGTTTACGGCAAGGGGAACTATCTCTTTCTGGGCGATGTCAAACAGTTGCCGCCGATAATTTTGGGTAGACATGGCAACAGGGGACAGGGCCGGACAGCCCCTCTGACCCTCTCGGATTGGGGCAACCATTCTCTTGCAAACAGGCCTCTTCTTTCCCGTCCCGAGACCGGTCGATCGATCCTTGCCCATCTGCTTGAGCGCTACGATAACGATTATCAAGTGCGGCTCGACCTGACCTATCGCCTGAACCAGGGGCTTTGTGACTTTCCCAGCCGGATGTGGTATGAAGGCGCGCTTCATCCTGCCTCTGGCAATGCCCGGGCAAGGCTTGACCTTCCCACCCCTTCCCGCGTCCTTCCCCCCGAAGGAGAGGAGGAGCATGACCTAAACCGGATCCTCGATCCGGAGCGACCGGTTACCCTGGTGCTCGCGGATCATCGCGGCTGTCATCAGCAATCGGAACTGGAGGCTACGATCGTGGCCCGATTGGCCGGTCACCTGCTGGTACGACACGAATTTGCTTCTGACCGGCTGGCGATCATCTCACCCCACCGCGCCCAGAACAACGCCATCGCCCACCGGCTGCGGGTCCTTCTGGGGAAAAGGGAGCTGCCCCTGCCGATCATCGATACGGTGGAACGGCTGCAAGGGGCGGAACGTGACGTGATCATCTTTTCCCTGACCACCTCTGATCCGGACCAGGTCCTGGGTGAATTCTTAAATGATCCCAACCGATTCAATGTCGCCATCACCCGCGCCCGCCAAAAGCTCATCGTCGTCGGCAGTCGCGCCTTTTTCCTCGCCATCCCTCAAGACGAGGAGTCCCTTACGGCCAACCGCTGTTTCAAGGAATTCTTCCAATTCTGCCGTAGCCAGGGCTCGCTGTTTGTCTGGGAACGGGATGGTGAATCCACGCCCTGACCTGGACTTTCGTGGCGCCGAAGGACAGGTTGCCATTGCGAAGACTTGACGTCGCTGCAAAATAGCTTTACATTCTTGCGACATGATAACAAGAATTGTAGACCTGCCGGACAACCGCTCCTGCTTTCTTTTCGGCCCCCGCCAGACCGGAAAGTCATCCCTTGTTCGCGCCCGTTTCGGCGATGACGGCTGGACAGTGAATCTCCTCCACGGGGAGGAGTATGCCCGTTATGCCAAGCATCCGGCTCAGTACCGGCTCGATGCCGCGGAAAAGATCAGAACAGGGAATATCCGAAGATTCGTCCTGGACGAGGTGCAGCGAGTTCCGGAACTTCTGAACGAAGTGCATGCGTTGATGGAGCAACATCCCGACCGACAGTTCATCCTTTTAGGTTCCAGCGCCCGGAAGCTCAAGCGCGGGGGGGCGAACCTCCTGGCCGGGAGGGCGGTGCAGCGACTTCTCTTCCCCTTCACCCTTACGGAGCTGGGGCCGCATTTCAATCTGGACGATTCGCTCCGCTTCGGCACCCTTCCTCCCCTTTTCGGGCTGAGCGACACGGACAAACAAGATACCCTCAAGGCATACACCGAAACTTATTTGCGAGAAGAAGTCCAGATGGAGGGATTGGTCCGCAACTTGGGGGGATTTTACCGTTTCCTGGAGATAGCCGCGGCAGCCTCCGGAGAACTGCTCAATTTCTCCAACATAGCCAGGGAATGCCATCTGCCGGTCAGAACCGTGCAGTCGTACTATGAAATCCTGGAAGATACCCTTATCGGTTTTCGCCTCCAGCCATGGCTTAGGAGCGAGCGCAAACGTCTGGTGGCACATCCGAAGTTTTATTTCTTCGACACCGGCGTGACCAACGCAATAAACCGTCGCCTGGCTGCGCCGCCCGACCCTCGCCTGACCGGGAGGCTCTTCGAGCAATTCATCGTTCTTGAGATCCATCGTCTTCTCAACTATGCCCGCGCGGAGGCCCGAATCTTTTTCTGGCGGACCAATACCGGCTCGGAGGTGGACTTGGTGATGGAGCGGCACGGCGAGTTGATCGGCGCGTTCCAAATTAAATCGACAACCGAGGTGAGCGGCAACGACTTCTCGGGACTTCGGGCCTTCCGCAACGATAACCCCGCAGTCCTCCCGGCGGTTGTGTATCGGGGAACCCAGGCGTACCGGACGGACGGTATCAGGGTGATCCCGTGGGAGATATTTCTTGACGAGGCCCGACAGGAGATATTTTCATCCGGGCAGCGCTGAAGCCGCAAGCTGATAGGACTATACTGAGTCGTAGAGAAAGTCTGTCAATGCGAACGATTGATCTCTGGATATATTCGTGCTATCTATCACTCATAATCAATTTTGTTGGTTTCGCTAAGAGCCGCTCCGCCAACGCAACATAGATGGCCACCAGATATCTCATTCAGACAACCTCCCCTTCGAGGCTGTATAACAGGATAACTGATAAGGCGAATTGATGAATTTCGAAATCAGGATTATAGCACCGTGACCGACGTAAGGATAAAAGTCGAACCGATTCTTATCGAAAACATCTGCGGAGAAATGCTGAGGGGCAATTTATACAGAGCTCCTGAGCGGACAAAGCACCTTATCATCGTCTGCCATGGACTGGGAATGAACAAGGACCACAGACTAATGAAGGACATCTGTGAAACCTTCTCGATAAGAGGTGTTAACGCCTTCAGCTTCAGTTTCAGCGGCTATTCTCCCAGTCAAGGCAAACAGCAGGATTCTTCCTTTACTAAACAGGCCATGGACCTCTGTTTATTCATCGACTACTTTACCTGTAAGCATCGCGAGCAAAACGGTGCAAAAGAAATTGAAGGCCGTCCGATTATATCGGTTATCGGTCACAGTGGAGGGGGAACGGCCGCCATCCGGCAGGCCGCGTTTGACAGACGCATCAAATCCTTACTCCTTATTGCACCGAAGATAGTTACCCGGCAATCCATCATCGTGAAGGCCGTGGAGGAAAAAGAAGGCAGAAGTATTGACCGGGTACTGAAAGACCCCCATACCCCTTTCCCATATTCCGTTTCAATTGAAGGCAGGCCCTTTGCTTTCAGCAGACGCTACCTTGAGGAGTTGTCTGATAACGAGATCATCCTTCATTGTCTTAAGGCGATCACTATCCCCATCATTGTCTTTCGTGGCAGGCAAGACAAAAAAGTGACCGAAGCGGAAATCGACCTGGCCTGGAACGCGAATAACACCATCCAGAGAGTGACAGTTGAAGGGGGCCACACGTTTAAAAACTCCACGGATGACTTGACCGACAGCCTTTTCAACCACTATTTGTCTTGCCGTGAGCTACATCCTTCGTTGTGCGCTGACGCCTGATAGGAGCTGTGTCATGCCGATTAATCGTGACAAGGAATACCTGGAGCTTCTGAAGAAAAACTATGACAATCTACACAGTGCTGTGTGGGAAGCTCACAAGATTTTCTGGACATGCACGGGCATTTTTGCCCCGATCATTTCCGGAGGATTTGCATGGTTTCTCAAGGAATATGGAGGTAACGGCATATACCTTCAGAAATTTCTCATATCGTTTTTACTCGTCGCGATCATTTGGTTCTGGTATCTCATGATCAGGAATTTTGATGGTTACAACCGCCCGAGATTCCGACAGTTGCGGCTTCTTGAGGAGGCTTTTGAAAAAATTAACCCTGCTGAGGTGCCTACCGAACTCCAGTTCAGGCAATATCGACTTAAGTACCAAGGATCGTTCAACAAGCTGTGTCGGTCTTTGGCGGTACTCCTGACAGGAATTCTTGCCAGCTTTCTTCTATGGGATATAAGCGCCATTTTCACTTGGGGGGGCATCGGCTTTGTTCTCACTCGTTCGATAGCCGGTGCTATCTTTATTTTTCTCATTATGATTTTATCGACTGAACACTTTATTGATGGTTAAGAAAGTGAGACTGTAATTCCGGGGTAGGAAATTTTCCAACATGAAATTTCAAACAATGCAGCAAGTTCGGCATATTATAGTGAATGGTCTGAAAGGTTACTCCGTTGAGGTCTACCTTTTTGGCTCACAGGCAACCGGCCAGGGCGGGACCATCTCCGATATCGATGTGGCGGTGCATCCTTTAAAACCGCTGCCGGTTGGCTTGTTGAGTCGAATCCGCATAGAGCTCGAAGAAAGCAATGTTCCCTATCATGTGGATCTCGTCGATTTGTCCCAATTGGGAAGCGAGTGGCTTCAACGGGTGCGCAAGGAGGGTGTGCGATGGAGCGACTGAGAGAAAAATTGGCCAAAGGTGCGAAGGCCTTGGTTGCGCTTCAGGAAGTGGCCGGGATTGCTGAGGTTCCTGTTCTCACAAGAGATGCCGCTATTCAGCGATTCGAATTTACCTTTGAAGCGATCTGGAAGGCAGCAAAATTGTATCTCAAGGAAATCGAAGGGATCGAGGTCGGTTCCCCGAAAGGGGTGTTGCGGTCCTTCAGGGAGGTTGGAATCCTTTCCGAGGAAGAAACATCATTGGGGCTGGAAATGGTCGATGATCGTAACTTGACCTCCCACACCTATAACGAGGGCCTGGCGGTCAGTATATACGTACGGTTGGATCAGTATGCGAAACTTCTCGGTTGCTGGCTGGAAAGGATGAAAAAACAAAGCGAAGAAATCGCGGGACAAGGAAAACTCAACTGAGAAGAACATCACTGATTACGACCCCGCCTCCTGCCGAATAGCGAAAGTCGGATTAGGATGTCGATTTCTCAGTCTCCCAGCCTTTGCAGGCGAGCGCGATGTATCGCGGCACGGGACGTGCGCCGGTACCGTAAGCGCTCATGGTGCGCACCGTCATGCCGAGCGCCTTGGTGGCTGCCTCCGCAAGTGACAGGCCGTGCCGGGCGCGCCATTGGGCAAAAATACGGGTGTTTTCGTCTGGGGCGTTTTGCGCCTGGGCATCCAGCCACAGGGTGTCGGCACCTATCTGGAAGTCGAGTTCTGGCCATTCCACCACCCATCCCCATTCATCGACAACAGCCTGGGCGAAGGCATTAGGGTCGCGCAGTGCAGCAAGCCCTGGCGATTCGTCGAAGAAGGGCTCGAAATTGACCACATATATGCAGCCATTGGCAAACGTAAGTTTTATCCGGTAATCCGGCAAGGGTTCTGCGCTTTTGAGGCGCGGGCGGGTCATTTGTGCCATTTTTCCCATTCCTCCTTCAATTCGTTACGATGCGCGGGGATTCACTCCATCACATCCGCCTTGACTCCAGGTGACCATTCGCCTGTGGATTACAGGGTCGTAAGGTTGATCATCACGTCAAATCGATCACTACGATAACGATTATCGAGTGCGGCTAGACCTGACCTATTTTCCCTGACCACCTCTGATCCGGACCAGGTCCTGGGTGAATTCTAAAATGATTCCAACCGGTTCAATGTCGCCATCACCCGCGCCCGCCAAAAGCTCATCGTCGTCGGCAGTCGCGCCTTTTTCCTCGCCATCCCCCAAGACGAGGAGTCCCTTACGGCCAAACGCTGTTTCAAGGAGTTCTTCCAGTTCTGCCGTAGCCAGGGTTCCTTATTTGTCTGGGAACGGGATGGTTAGTCTATGCCCTCGTTGGCAAAGCAATGCTCTGTTGAGGAGATTTTGGACCGACGACGCCCATGAGATATAACGGATTTAGTTTAATAGGTTAATATTCAGTAATACAGAACTTTCCACTGATCCTGTTTGGATGTTTACGCATTCTGAGTTTGTCGAATTAGCATATCAACACTCAGATAAAGGTATTTATCATCTGTATATATATCTGCTGATGAGACCGTTAAAACTAAAAAGGCGGTCGCATTGATGAGCCAATTTGGAAAATATCTGCTTGAACAAATGGTTAAAACATTTTCTAATACTACATTACTGACAGTGCTGTTAGCAAAGCTGCGAGCCGTCTGGAAGTTGAATTGTCAGAGGATTCGGCCTTGGCTGATCTAGTCAACAGACTTGCGTCCAATGTCAAGACCTGGTACCTGTTTCCCGGTGCCAATATCAGCGCCGATCCCGCACCGGGCGCGCTGTTTGTTGAAAGTCATAAAACCGCCAAGAATGGCAAGAAAAAATGATCACCCTCGAATCCATCACACCCGGCCTTTCGCTCACCGGTCTTGATCCCACCGGCATTGGGAGCGTAATTGCCGTTGTACCGATTGCCGACGGCGCGGTGCAGGTCCTTTATAAAACGCCCAACGGCGCGCTCAAGGAACGTCTGCTCAACCGGGGAGATGAACCCAACATCTCCATTGCCACCACTGAGCGACCATGGTCTTTCGATGGCGATGGCGAGGCGTTCAAGCTCACTGTCGAGGCCAAGCGTATTGATCTCGCCTTTCTGTTCGACCCGATGATGGCCGTCCACACCTCGAATGTGGAGCCACTCCCGCATCAGATAACGGCTGTTTACGAATCCATGCTGCCGCGTCAACCACTGAGATTTGTCCTCGCTGACGACCCTGGCGCGGGCAAGACCATCATGGCGGGCCTTTACATTCGCGAACTCATCATGCGCGCCGACGCACGGCGCATCGTCATCGTCGCCCCCGGCAGCTTGGTCGATCAGTGGCGAGAGGAAATGTTCGAGAAGTTCGGTCTGGAATTCCGCGTCTTTACAAAAGACCTGGAAGCAGCCACCCCGAGCGGTAATCCTTTTGAAGACATCGATCACCTCATCGTTCGCCTTGACCAGATGGCGCGCAACGAAGAATTGCAAGAGAAGCTCTGCGTCGCCGGCTGGGATCTCGTAGTGTTCGACGAGGCGCACAAGCTCGCCGCCCACTTCTTCGGTAATAAACTGGACAAGACGGGCCGCTTCAAGCTGGCCGAAAAGCTCGGGTCGCAGACGCGCCATCTCCTGCTGATGACGGCCACGCCTCACAACGGCAAGGAGGAGGACTTCCAGTTGTTCCTCTCGCTCTTGGACTCCGACCGCTTCTACGGAAAGTTTCGCGACGGCGTCCACAAGGTGGATTGCTCCGACCTCATTCGCCGCATGGTGAAGGAGAAGTTGGTCAAGTTCGACGGCACACCTCTCTTCCCGGAGCGCCGCGCCTACACGGTCAATTACCAGCTCTCCGATCTCGAAGCCGCGCTCTACGAAGCGGTAACGGATTATGTGAAAACGGAAATGGGCAAGGCCGATCAGCTCGACGGCAAGCGTAAAGGCTCGGTCGGTTTTGCGCTCACTGCCCTCCAGCGCCGTCTCGCCTCCAGCCCCGAGGCCATCTTCCAGTCTCTCAAGCGCCGCCGAGAACGCCTCGAACGTCGGCTCCGCGAGGAAAAGATGGGTGCCAGAGGCCAGCAAATTCTCGCCGAGACCCTTGCCGATGTTCCTGAAGATGATGACGACCTCAACGCCGAGGAGCAAGAGAACCTGGAAGAAACCCTGGTCGATCAGGCCACGGCTTCGCGCACCATCGCCGAACTTGAGGCTGAAATCATCATTCTGCAATCCTTAGAACAACAGGCCCAAGCCCTAGTCGTCTCCGGTAAGGATCGCAAGTGGGACGAACTCTCGCGCATCCTCCAGAACGAACCCCAGATGCACGACGCAGGCGGGCGGATGCGGAAAATCATCGTCTTCAGCGAGCACCGCGACACCCTGAACTACCTGCACAAGAAAATCGCGGGTGTACTTGGCAGCCATGACGCCATCGTCGTGATTCACGGCGCTGTCCTACGCGATGACCGCCGCAAGGCCCAGGCGCTCTTTCGCTCTGACCCTGAAATCCGGGTGCTGGTTGCCACTGATGCCGCCGGTGAAGGCATCAACCTTCAGAATGCCAACCTGATGGTGAACTACGATTTGCCGTGGAACCCCAACCGCCTCGAACAACGCTTCGGGCGTATCCACCGCATTGGCCAACAAGAGGTCTGCCACCTCTGGAATCTCGTCGCCAAAGAAACCCGCGAGGGTGATGTCTATTTCCGCTTGCTCGAAAAACTTCAAGTCGTGAGCGAGGCGCTCCAGGGCCAGGTGTTCAACGTCCTCGGTGAAGTTTTTGAAGGCAACAGCCTTAAAGAAATGCTACTGGAAGCCATCCGCTACGGCGACCGTCCTGACATCCGCGCCAAACTTAGCCAGCAAATCGATAACGCCCTCGACCGCGAGCGCCTGATGACCATCCTCAACCGCGACGCGCTCGCCCAGGAAAGTCTCAGCCCGGAGCGTCTCTTTGCGGTGAAGGAAGAAATGGAAAAGGCCGAAGCCCGTCGCCTCCAGCCCTATTTTGTCCGTTCCTTCTTCATGAAAGGCTTCGAGTCGCTAGGCGGCTCCATTTACCCCCGCGAATCTGACCGCTTCGAGATCACGCACGTTCCTGCTGAACTGCGCGAACGCGACCGCCTCATTACCGGGCGCAATCGGCGCGACCTCTCTCCCGTCCTGCGCCACTACGAACGCGTCTGCTTCACCAAGGGAGCCGTGCGCCCGGTGGACCGCCCTGGCCTCGCCTTCGCCATCATGATTCATCCCGGCCACCCGCTCATGCTCGCCTTGAGCGATGTCCTGCTGGAGCAACACGCCAACCTCCTCCGCCAAGGCGCCATCCTCGCGGACCCGGCTGATGACGGCGACCAGCTTTCGTTGCTCTTCCTCCTCACCCACGAGGTGAAATCCGGCGACGGTCAGGTCATTTCCAAGCGCCTGCAATTTGTTCGCGTCCTGCCCGATGGCAGCGCCACATTTGCCGGTTGGGCGCCA
>Ga0316628_100004430_pt1 | contig 11018 bp, 7 predicted proteins | sample OWC_Aug_M2_C1_D5_FD_207648 | JGI IMG/M metagenome (GOLD analysis project Ga0316628, IMG submission 207648) | Wetland soil microbial communities from Old Woman Creek delta, Ohio, United States - OWC_Aug_M2_C1_D5_C | ecosystem: Environmental > Terrestrial > Soil > Wetlands | place: USA: Ohio... | reverse complement strand
AGGTTTTGCAGATCCCAGCTCAGGTACCGATTGGGGCGCGATTTTCGCCATGTCTTCTCTGTCTTTGGTGCCGGTATTTGCCATCTTTGTCTTCTTCCAAAGATACTTGGTCCGAGGCATCAGCACGACCGGGCTGACCGGAGGATAGTCTGACAAGGAGAGCGTAACCACTATGTCTACCACAACAAACACTTCCACCTCTCAAAAGTGGTCGGTCAGGATGACTGATTCTGTGATGAAACGGCAGCCGATTCTTCCGACTTGGGATTATGAAAACGGGTTGATGCTCAAGGCCACGGAGCGGGTGTGGCTCAAGACCGACGATCCCAAATACTATGACTATATCGTGGCGAATTACGATAGATGGGTGCATGCGGATGGCAGCATCAACAAGTACTACGTTTTCGACGAATACCAACTCGACCACATCGCCCCCGGCAAGTTGTTATTTATGCTGTATCGAACGACCGGCAACGAAAAGTACGAGAAAGCTATCCATCTCCTGAGGTCGCAGTTGGAGACGCAGCCTCGCACGAGCGAAGGCGGATTCTGGCACAAAAAGATACATCCTTATCAAATGTGGGTGGATGGCATTTTCATGTCCTCGCCCTTCTACGCCGAATATGCCCAGACCTATGGCGAACCGGCGGGCTTTGACGATGTCGCCAAGCAGATCATACTGATCACGAAACATACGCGGGATCCCGAGACCGGGCTGTTTTACCATGGGTGGGATGAATCGAAGGCCGAGGTTTGGGCAGACCCGGTGAATGGACACTCCCCGCACTTTTGGGGCAGAGGCTTGGGATGGTTCACGATGGGCGTCGTGGATGTGCTGGATTTCTTGCCCGAAAACCACCCCCAAAGACCTGCCATCATCGAGATTTTCAGGAGCATGATGGCAGCGATTGCCAGGGCCCAGGATGCGGAAACTGGTGTATGGTATCAAGTACTTGACCGGGGCGGCCAGGAGGGAAACTATTTAGAAGCCTCTGGTTCCTGCATGTTCGTCTACTCGACCGCCAAGGGCGTCAGGAAGGGATACCTCGAGGCCCAGTATACAGAGACAGTGCGCAAAGGCTATGAGGGCATCCTCCAGCAATTTATCACTGTGGATGAGCAGGGCCTGGTAAACCTCAACAGGATTTGTCGAGTCGCCGCTTTTGACCACGGATCGGATGGTTCATACCGATACTATATCAATCAGCCGATCGTCACCAACGATTTCAAGGGCGTCGGGCCGTTTATCCTGGCGAGCGTAGAGATGGAAAAATAGACGGATGCAAGCCGGCCGCCGTGCTGACGAGGGCGATCCCGTCCAGTGCTCAGCACGGCGGCTTTTCTTATGCTCAATTTGAGCTAGAATAGTCTTCAAAGGAGACCTCGAAAATGAAGATTGCATACATTGGCGGTGGCAGCCGCGAATGGGCACGTAAGCTGATGTTTGACCTTGCGCTCTGCCCGGATTTGAGCGGAAGCGTCAGCCTCTACGATATTGATCTGGAATCGGCTCGCCTGAACGAGCAACTGGGTAACTGGCTGCAGGAACAGCCAGGTGTCGTCTCGCACTGGCGCTATGAAGCAGTGACGACACTCGAAGAATCGCTTCAAGAAGCCGATTATGTGGTGGTCTCCATACAGCCCGGCACACTTGAATGCATGGCGAGCGAGATCGCCATCGCCGAGCAGCATGGTTTGTTCTTCCCCGTGGGTGACACCGCAGGCGCGCCGGGACTAGTGCGCGGTCTGCGCGCGGCGACGATCTATGAAGGATTCGCTCACGCCATTGCCAAGCACTGCCCCGATGCCTGGGTCATCAATTACACCAACCCGATGACCATCTGCACCCGCACCCTGACACGGGTCGAGCCTGGATTGAAGGTATTTGGTTGCTGCCATGAGGTCTTTGGCACTCAGGATATCTTGGCTTCACTCGCTGGCCAGTATCTCGCGGGTTCGATGCCGAACCGCGACGAGATTCGCGTCAACGTTCTGGGGATCAATCACTTTACCTGGATTGACCGAGCCGATTACCAGGGGCATGACCTGCTGGAACTGCTTCGACAGCACATATCGAAGCCGGAAGTCTTGCGACCATTCACGCAAGCAGAAGTTGAAAACGCGAGTAACTATTTCCAGGATAACTTGCAGGTCAAATTCACGCTTTTCAAGCGCTGGGGTGTATTGCCGTCTGCCGGCGACCGTCACCTGGTAGAATTTCTGCCTGGCTTTACTCGCTCGCCGGACGAACTATTTCGCTGGGGCATCATCCGAACTCCAGTCTCTTATCGTATCAAGCGCTGGCGAGATGCTCCCCAGCGGACACGCGACCTCATGGCAGGTCGCACGCCGCTCACTTTGGGGCAATCGGGTGAAGAAGGAGTGGCCATGATCCGGGCATTGCTCGGATTGGGTGACATCATCACGAACGTGAACACGGAGAATACCGGACAAATTGCAAACCTGCCGTTGGGCGCGGTGGTGGAAACGAATGCACACTTTAGCCGTGATCAAGTCCGTCCATTGGCCGCCGGCGCTCTACCCCCAGGACTGCAGCCACTGATCCACCGCCATGTCTGCAACCAAGAATTAATCGTCGAAGCGGCGCTCACGCGAAATAAAGATATGGCTTTCCAGGCGGTGTACAACGATCCCGCCAGCGGTCTGCCCTTGGACGAGGCATGGGAAATGTTCAATGCCATGTTGCGAGCCGGCCAAGAATTTCTGCCGGGCTGGGATATGAATTGATCTTTACGACTCACCCTTGCGAGGATTTCAAGGGAGCATCTGGCGAGCGCGCTCACAACCCTCACAAGGGTGAGCAGTTACAAAGAAAGGAGCAAGGCCTCTCATGGCAACTCAACCCACCATTCGCTTTTCCGCCATCGGCCTCAATCACAATCACATCTACGGTCAAACAAACCTTTTGCTTCGCGCAGGATCCGAACTCGTATCGTTCTATGCTCCTGAGCCTGAGCTGGTCGCCCAGTATTCGCAGACGTACCCCCAGGCCCGGTTGGCTCGGAGCGCACAGGAAATTCTTGAAGACAAGACCATCCAATTGGTGATCAGCGCCGGCATCCCATGTGACCGCGCGCCGCTGGGCATTGAGGTGATGAGACACGGCAAGGATTACATGAGCGACAAGCCCGGCTTTACCACGCTGGAACAACTGTCAGAGGTGCGCAAGGTGCAGGCCGAAACAGGTCACATCTACTCGATCTGTTTTAGCGAGCGGTTTGAGGTGGGCGCCGCCGTCAAGGCGGGCGAACTCGTCAAGGCAGGCGCGATTGGCAAGGTCGTGCAGACTATCGGGCTGGGACCGCACCGTATCCACCCCCCTGCCCGACCGGATTGGTTCTATCAGAAGGCCAAATATGGCGGCATTCTCGCCGACATTGCTTCACACCAGGTGGATCAGTTCCTTTTCTACACTGGCTCGACCCAGGCCAAGGTCGTAGCGTCACAGGTCGGCAATTTCAAGCACCCGCAGTACCCGGAGTTGGAAGATTGGGGCGACATGGTCTTGCGCGGCGAGGGCGGCACCGGCTACGTCCGCGTAGACTGGTATACACCGCAAGGGTTGGGCGTGTGGGGAGATGGCCGCCTCACGCTCTTGGGGACGGAGGGCTATATTGAGTTGCGCAAGTACATTGACATCGCCGGGCGGCCCGGTAGAGATCACTTGTTCCTGGTTGACCAGAAAGCGATACAATATGTTGATTGCAACCAGGTCGAACTGCCATACGGCAGGCAGTTGGTCGCGGACATTCTCAATCGAACCGAAACGGCTATGCCACAAGAGCATTGTTTCCTGGCTTCGCAATTGGCATTGGAAGCGGAGGCCAAAGCGACGAGACTGGGGAATCTAAAGTGAGCCGCTTGATCAGAGCGGCTTGCACGGATTCTCAGGCGCGACCGAATTACTCTTCTGCTCCGTCCGGCACAAGCCGATAGCCGCGTCCCCACACCGGCATGATATAGTGCGGCGTGTGCGGGTCAGGCTCCACTTTGTCGCGCAATCGGCGCACGAGCTGCGCCAGCCGGTCATCGCGGATGCCCTCCATGCGCACCTCGTCCGGCCAAACGGCTTCGGCCAGCGCGTCCTTGTCGCATACCTCGCCAGGATGTGCCAGCATGTACGCCAGCAGTTGGTCCTCGTGCGGCGTAAGTTCCACAGACAATCGGACACTGCCTCGATAGACTTGTCCAGTGGCGATGTCACGCCGCAGCACACCAGCCCCTGCGCCGGATTGCTCCCGCACGAACGCAGCAAAAACGGAGCTGGTCAAGTGCGGCTCGCCGTTGCTCCCATCCGATAGCCCTGTGTTGAGCAAATAATTCTTGGCCCCACCAGCCTGCCAAGAGCGCAACGACTCTTGAACCGTGGCGGGCAAGTCGTCCCAGAGTTCCTGGCACTGGCGGCGGACGCCGCCATGTTTGAGCCACTCGCTCGGCTTCGGCTCAATCCCCCCTGCCCCCTTTGAGGATGCAGAAGATGCCGCCCCTGCCGCCCACAGCGCCTTGAGCAATCCCGCGTGTCCGCCGGAAAGCTCTGCCATGCGCTCGACCAGTTTCTTGGATGGCTTTTCGCCCGCAAAGCGAGTGAGGTTCCAGCGCAAGTCACCCGGCGAAAGGGCACCCACCCAGCATGTCCGCCCGGCGATAAGGTCAGTGAACTCGGACAGCGCGGGCAGGTTGGGCCAGTCGGGCCAATCACGCCGTGCGGCGACGACATACGTGAGCCGAATCTTGTGTGCGTCGCGCCAGGCGCGCAGGTTGTTGAAGAACGAAGCATCAAACCGTTCCAGCGCCACGTCAAAGCGATCCATCAGAACGACGGTATGCAGCTCCAGCTCGCCACACGAAAGCGCCAGCACTGCTTCGACGCTGCGCCCCAGCAAGAACGCATCCGTTTGCGCGAGGCCTCTATCCATGATGCTACGCAGCTTTTCCAGCGCATCGGCAGCCAAGTGCGCTGACGCTGCATCGTCGAGCGCGGCTAGGAGTTGGCGCAGGAACGCTGCCAGCGTCGGCTCCGGCAAACGATTCAGGTCGAGCAGCGGGCGCAGCAGCGTACCGTGCCCTTTCAGCCTATGCGCGACGAACCCCAGCACGTTCGACTTGCCCGCGCCCGAAAGCCCCACGACCAGCCCACTTTCGCCTGCGTCAATCCAAGCGGCAATCTGCGCGACTTCACGCTCTCGATAATTGGCAGGAAAGGCATCCCATTGTGATGGCATAGTCTCGCTCCTTACGCTCCAACTTCTACGTTCTACGCAGCGCCCTCACCACATACCGCCCCGTCACCGCGCTCAGCACAATCACTCCGCCCAGAATAGCCCAGCGCCCAGGTGCTTCGCGCATCACCAGCAACACCCAAATCGGATTAAGGATTGGCTCGATGGTCGTGACCAAGATCGTCTCTAGCGCCGTGATGTGCTTGACGGCTTCCGAATAGAGCACATACGACAGGCCCAACTGAAACACGCCCAACAAAATCAAGCCGACCCAAGTGGAGCCGCCGGGCGCTCCTTGAAACATGAACGGCAGACCAATCAAAGCCGTGAGAATGTTCCCCATCAACACAGATTCCAGCGGCGAGCCGTCTTTTTGCTTTCGCAGCAACGTCGCCATGCCGGCAAAGGTGATGCCACTCGCAAGCGCGAGCACATTGCCCCACATCCCGCCGACCGTCAGCCGGTCGAGGAAAAACAACAGCATGCCGCCGATGACGACGGCGATGGTGATCCAGTCGCCCCAGGTCACCCGCTCACCCAGGAACCACCAGCCCAAAAGCGCAGCGTAAACGGGCGAGGTGTATTGCAGCAGAATGGCATTGGCGGCAGTCGTCAACTTGGTTGCCGCGACAAACAGGATCACCGTCGCCGCGTAAGCCACTGCCCCGCCCACCTGCGCAACGGACCAGGTCAGGCGAGGCCGTCGCACCACGGCCAGTATCAACACCGCTGCAATCGCGCTGCGCGCTCCCGAAATCGCGAGGGGATTCCATTCCACCCACTTGATAAGCAGGCCACCCAGGCTCCACAAAACTCCCGCGGCAAGAGCCAGTCCAACGCCCCGATAATGTTGTGTGTTCGATTCAGTCACAGTCAGTGCGCCCGTCTTTCGTCCTTCGGCTTTTTCGTCAGTCCCGATTATATCACGCCCGCTCACATTGTCATCATTTTGTTGCCACTTTCATGACGATGTGTCGGGGTTTCTCCGACCAAAGGGCACAAGTTTAGAGATAAAGGGTATGCCCCACGTCCTATCCGCCCATGTGGAACAATGCAGAACGATGTGCGCGATTGCGGCCTCCGATTGACACGACACGCACGCGTATGCTACAATCTTAGTGGCCCTGAAAGACCTGCCGCAGTCGTTTACCCTCCCCGCAAAACGATAGAAAGGAGCAAGGTCATGTCGCAGACTGCCACACGCACCGCCGGGCAATTGGCTGCCGACGAATCTCGCAAATGGTTGCAGCACTATGACCCACAAGTTCGGCCACACCTCACCTACCCTCGAGTTCCGCTCTATTGCCTGCTTGAAGAATCCGCCGCCAGGTGTCCGGCAAACGCTTGCACCAATTTCTTCGGCAAGCGGCTCACCTATCAGCAGATCAACGAGTTGTCCAATCGCTTTGCCGCAAGTGTTCACACGTTGGGCGTGCGAAAAGGCGACCGGGTCGTTCTGCTCCTGCCCAATTCACCTCAATTTGTGATTACTTACTATGGTCTGCTCAAGGCCGGAGCGGTGATCGTCCCGCTGAACCCGCTCAGTGCAGAACGCGAACTCGATTTCTACTTGCACGACTCTGGGGCCGAAACTGCCATCACAGTCCCTCTCTTTGCGAAAAAGGTAGCGTCGCTGCGAGGCAAGACCCCGCTAAAACGTATCATCAACAGCCGCATCGCAGATTTCCTTCCCTTCCCACTCAACCTGGCCCAAGGTTTGCAAGAACAAAGGCTCATGCAAGGTCTCGATGGTCCGACGCTGGTGAATTTCAAAAAGCTGCTCGAACAAACACTCCCAGCCGACTGGCATCCAGAGTCCGTTCAGCCGGATGACATGGCCGTGCTCATTTACAGCGGAGGTACCACGGGGATAGCCAAGGGCATCATGCTCTCGCACTATAACTTTGTATCCAATGCGCACCAGGTCGCGGCCTGGGGCCATATCACCGATGAGCAGGGAATGCTGGCCGTCCTGCCACTCTTCCACGGATTTGGCATGAGCGTCACCATGAATGCACCGGTGTTAGCCGGCGGAGAAATCTTCCTGATGCCACGCTTCAAGGCGAAGGACGTGGCCAAGGCCATTCAAAAGTATAAGCCCTCCTTCTTTATCGGCGTGCCCACGATGTTTGTGGCGTTGAGCAATTTGCCGGACATTGGCCGCTACGACTTGAGCAGCCTCCAAGGGATTTTCGTTGGCGCGGCGCCCTTGACACTCGCCATCAAGGAGAGTTTTGAAGCCAAGACTGGCGCGCGGATGATCGAAGGCTATGGCCTCACCGAATCGGTGACGGCCATCATGGCCAACCCTTACCAGGGGAAGCACAAGGTCGGCAGCATCGGCCTTCCCTTCCCCGACGTGCAAGTCAAAATCGTCAGTCTCGACGACGGCCACGACCTTGCACCGGGCGAGTTGGGCGAGATTGTCCTCAGAAGCCCGACGGTGATGCTGGGCTATTACCGGAATCCCGAAGAAACTCGAAAGACAATCACGGAAGATGGCTGGCTCTTCACGGGCGACATCGGCTATGTGGACGAAGAGGGCTACTTTTACATTACCGATCGAAAGAAGGAGCTCATCATCGTCGGCGGGTTCAATGTCTTTCCACGCGAGATTGACGAGCTGATCTACCGGCACCCCAAGGTCAAGGAAGGCATCACCGTCGGCATCTCGGACCCTTGCAAGGGAGAACGCATCAAGGCTTACGTCGTCCTCAAGGATGGCGAGACGGCCACGTCTGAAGAATTCATCGCGTATTTCAAAGAACGGCTCACGCCGTACAAAGTTCCATCCGAGGTCGAGTTCCGCACGGAACTACCCAAGAGCATGATTGGGAAAATCCTCCGGCGCGCGCTGCGAGAAGAAGAGGCCCGCAAGGCACAGGAAGCCCAACCTTGTGAAGAGGAGCGGGAATAGACTCTGGGCAACCGTGAACGCCACTTCGCCATTTGCCGATACCCTACTTCCCCAATACACAACCAGAGGAAATGATGTCGCATTCAAAGAGCCCTAATTCCCCCTCGAACACAGAGATCGAAGGCTCCACGGCCAATGTAACACCACCCCAAGAGGCCCCCCCTATCACCGTCGTGATCGTGGACGATCACCCTGTCGTTCGCGCTGGTCTACGAATGGTCTTGGAAGCAGCAGGCGACTTGACCGTCGTGGCGGAAGGAGCAACCGGCGCTGACGCGTTGCGCCTCGTGGGTCAACATTGTCCCGACGTGCTGGTGCTGGACGTGAACCTGCCTGACCCTTCGCCAGGCTCGGGACCGGATCTGAACGGATTGGAAGTGACCCGGCAACTGTGCATGCACGGCACGACCACAGCGATCCTCATCTTAACCGCTCATAGTGACAGCCAGACTGTCTTTGGGTTGATGGAGAGTGGGGCCATTGGCTATGTCCTCAAAGACGAGGCGCTCGAAACGCTGGCAAATGCCGTGCGAGCTGCTGCGCGCGGTGAAAGTTGGCTCAGTCCGTCAGTGGCCTCACAGATGGTGCGTCGTGCTGTTGGGCACGCCCCTATATCGTCCCCTGCGCCTCTCGCAGTCAATCTGACTCCCCGCGAAACTGAGGTGCTTTGCCTGTTGGCCCAGGGGCTCGATAACGCAGCCATCGCGGAGCGCCTGGCACTGACCATGCGGACGGTGCAAAATCACGTCAGCAATATCTATGGCAAGCTGGACGTGACCACACGCACCGAGGCAGCGCTGTACGCCATTCGACACGGCCTTGTGCAAATCTCGTCGGCAGAGGACGCGTCCTATGAGCCTTGAGGCAAGCCGACGGGACCGGCTCATGCGCTGGCTCTTTGCCGTGTTGGGGCTGGCTGTCCTGATGCTGGCGGGCTACATCCTTTACCTCAAGTGGCGTTCCCCGATGCTGGACTTTACGTTGGCCCGGTACAATTCGCCCGACGTCTATGAGGTCGTGCCGGGGGGACAGGCCGCAGCAGCGGGGCTACGCGCCGGCGACGTGGTCGTGGCCGTCAACGGCAATCCCTTTTCCGGCTGGCACAACCTGCAATGGGATCAGCCCTTTCTGCTAAGCGTTGAACGAGATGGAAGCACACTCTCATTCGCCGTCGCTCCCGTTGGGACGACACAGGCGCCGAACGGTTGGCTGATCAGTCTTGCGGCTGCTATCCCGATCTTTTGGGGCGTCAGCACTTTGCTGCTCATCCGGCGCTTTCAACAGACCCAAGTGCGTCTCTTGTTCCTACTGTGCCAGACACTCACCTTGCTGGCAGCAATCTCCAACCCCTATCCTTGGCCCACCACAATCTGGCTGCTCATATTGAGCACTGCCTGCTTTCACCTGCTGCTCTTTTTCTTTCTGCACCTACATCTTGTCTTTCCCGTTCTGGTGAGCACTCAAAGCCGGCGGCGCTGGCTGTTGGCGATCACTCTAGGTCTGGGCCTGGTCCTCACGTTCCTTTACCTGTTTCAGGCTGACCTGGGGACGAAGCTATCGAACGGTTATGCCGTGCTTGTCATCGGGACCGTCATCGCTATTGTGATCCACGTCTACGGGCGACGGGCAAACGCAGCCGACCGCCGCCGTCTGCGCCTCATCATCTTCAGCACCATCGCGGGCATGATGCCGGTCCTCTTTGGCCTGGTCCTGCCCAACATTCTGGGGAAAAGGCCCTTTATATCCGCGTGGCAGTTGGGGCCAATTACGATTGGGATACCGCTGACCTATCTCTACGCCACCGCACGCCACAATTTATTCGGTATAGACCGATTGCTAAACCGTACCCTGGTCTATATCATCCTTTCATCTTGTACCCTGGCACTTTACGTCGGCCCGGTGCTGATACTTTATCGTCTCTTGCCCGATGACCTGCCGCTTCAAATGGCCATTATCGCCGGCCTGACGATGCTGGTGGGCGTGAGCTTTAACTGGGCGCGCACGCAGGTACAGCGGTTGGTGGACGGTTTGTTTTATGGCGGCTGGTACGACTACCCCGGCGTGGTGGAGACCATCAGCGCCGCCCTGGCCCGCACCATCGAGCGGGAACAACTGGTTGACGTGCTGACCCGCCAAACGCCGACGTTGATGCAATTGCACGACGGACAGTTGTGGATCGGCGGACAGAATCAGCCGGAGGCCCCTCCGCCCACGCCACCCACAAATCTGCCAACCTATCAACCGGATCCTCTACGACTTCCCCTCGTCTTTCAAGGCCAAGTCAGGGGACTGTGGAGCGTGGGAGCACGGAGCGATGGCGACGAGTTGTCCACTACGGACCGGCGCATCCTTCGCACGCTGGCGCATCAGGCCGAGATAGCGTTGGGCAATGTGCTTCTAGTAGAGACGTTGCGCCGCCGGCTCAACGAGATCCGCGAAGCTCAACATCAACTGCTTCGCTCACGCGAAGATGAGCGAGCCCGCCTGGCCCGTGACCTGCACGACGGGCCGATCCAGTCGCTCGTAGGATTGAACATGCAACTGGGCTTGCTGCTCAATTCGTCAGCCCAGGATACACCTTTGACAGAAGAATTGAGCGCCATGCGGTCAGAAATGCGCGGCTTGCTGACCGAGTTGCGCCAAGTCTGTGCCGAGTTGCGCCCGCCGATGCTGGATACGCTGGGGCTGGGAGCCGCCATCCGCGCTCTGGCCGAAGAATGGTCGGCCCAGAACCACATTGCCATTTCCTTCGATCTGCTTCCCGACGTAGCATTGCGCTCTCTGTCCAGCCACGTGTCCGTGAATCTTTATCGAGTCGTGCAAGAAGCATTGGCCAATGTCGCTCGACACGCCCAAGCCCA
>Ga0316628_100004429_pt1 | contig 11018 bp, 14 predicted proteins | sample OWC_Aug_M2_C1_D5_FD_207648 | JGI IMG/M metagenome (GOLD analysis project Ga0316628, IMG submission 207648) | Wetland soil microbial communities from Old Woman Creek delta, Ohio, United States - OWC_Aug_M2_C1_D5_C | ecosystem: Environmental > Terrestrial > Soil > Wetlands | place: USA: Ohio... | reverse complement strand
TTTGCTATAAGCATGGGTCGTGCCTGGCATGCAAAATTATTCCTGTCTGTCCCCACTACCCCACCCCGAGCGCTTTGCAACAAAAACGAGCGCCCGAATCTAGACACCCCCGATCGGTTATGTTACACTTCACATCGACCGCGGGTGAGCCACGCTCACAAATAAGGCCGCCAACATTAAACTAACTACGTTTGCACCTTATTTTTCCGCTGTAAGCCTTACTTCGCCCCAGTCGGAAAGGAAATTTCTTATCATGGCTAAAGACGCCGCAACGGTCGCCAAAAAATGGGCGAATAACCTCTCCCAAGCCACCACTTCGATGACCGACGGCGTGAACGCCGTTACGCAAGCGCCGACTGCCGCCGCGGCCTTGCGAGCACAAGCTTACGTGCAGGGCGTCCAAAACGCGGTCAACTCGGGTTCATGGCAAGCCGCCTTGAACGCGGTCAGTCTGCAAGACTGGAAAAACGCGATGACGCAAAAGGGCATTCCCCGCGTAGCTTCGGGCGCTACGCAAGCCATTCCCAAGATGCAATCGTTCCTCAACAAGTTGTTGCCGTATCAGGCCAACCTGAAGCAGCAACTGGCCTCGACTCCCCGCGGTGACAAGTCACAGAACATGCAACGCATGATTGCATGGTTTGATGGCATGTCGAATTTCTCCAAGAACCAATAACCGTCCCTTGCAGGGCGGCCGAGTGTCTAGGGTTCCCCACCGTACCCTAGGCAGTTCTCCGGGTCGGCCGACCGGAACTAGCTAACTGTGACGCATCCCAGGCAATCACTGGCAAGCGGCATGCACCTAGCAAGCTTTCCGGTCGGCCGTTTTTACTAACCATCTTTCGAGGATATACACGTGCAACATCTTCTAGGCTGGTATATTTCCATCGGCCAAACCGCTGATACCGACGTGACGCCGATTGCCGATCCGGTGATGACGATCCAAAACGGGCATTTTCTGCCGCAGCAGATTATGAACTTATATTGGGCTGCGGCCATGTCGGCGACGCTCTCTCGGGCTAAATTCGCCACGCCCAAAACGAGAGTGATGACTAACCCGTACATCCGGCCGATTATTGAAGCGGCCAAGCCGCCCACCAATCCGGCGGTGATGACGCTTTGGGATCGACCGTTCGCCTTCAACGCCCTTGAAGAAATTCAGTTGCTGGCTACTTCGGCGTTGGCGATGGGCAACGAATCGTGTTACGGCATCGCCTTGGTGGGCGGGCCATTGACTCCCGCCCCGGCCGGCGACTACTACCGCTTGCGGTTTACCAGCACGACGACCTTGACGGCTCACGTCTGGAGTCAGTTGACTGGCCCGACGTTTCAGGATACCCTACCGCAGGGTACTTATGCGGTGGTTAACCTCGAAGTCTTTTCTGCGACTGCGGTTGCCGCTCGGATCATCTTCAACGGTCAACAGTATCGCCCCGGTTCGTTGGCCATCAATGCCTTGTCGAATCAGCAGTCGCCTTGGATTTCACGTCGTCAAGGCGGCATCATGGGCCAGTTTACCCAGACGGCGTTGCCGCTGATCGAAGTGCTCGCCGACGCGGCCGACACGTCGCAAGAGGGTTACCTAACTATTGTGCGGGTGGGCTAAGCGATGCAACCCATGCCGGGTCCGCCGCGGTTATTGAACCCGGCGGACTATGCCCCCAGTTGGACGTTCAAGACGACGGTTACCAGCCTGCCTGCACAGACGGGGCCGTTCCTAGCTTGTGCCGCCGACCCCAAGCGGTTTGCGGTCAAGATCAGCTTTACTCAGTCCACGACCTTCTATTGGGGTTTTTCTAGCGACATTTCCAACCAAAAGGGAATTCACATCTCCAGCGCCACGGGGCAAATCGGCATCTTTTTGGACTATCCGACGGATGGCGGGTTTGTGCAGTTGCCGATCTACGTATATAGTTCTTTTGGGTTCAATGATTTTATGACGGTCTACGAAATGCTCTGGATACCGAAGGGTGGTTGACGATGTGTCTGCAAGACTACGCTATCGGGATGGGGTTATTTTGCGGTGAGAAGATAGTGCAAGTGGGCGTTACCTCGCAAGCCGTTGTGGGCGCTAACCCAAACAGAACTCTGCTAGTGTTCGCTCACCCGACAGCCAACGTGGTTTATTTATCAACGGTCAACCCGGCCACGGCTAATCAGGGCTTTCACTTGGGGTCGGGCGATCAGCCGATTTTTCTACACGTTTTGCATCATGGCAACTTGCCGAGTATGGCGTGGTTTGGGATCGCAGTCGGCGGAACCGCCCCAATGTCGATTTTCGAGGGTGAGTTCAACCTCGATCAGATCAAGCAGTTTCTGGCCAAGATCAAGGCTTAAGCCATGCAATTGAACCTCGGGCAAGTTGAGTCAGCATCTCCCCCGCCGCTCAACGCTGCTCATTACGACGCCCTTATCAATGCTCAGCGATCGTATCACGATTTGCTTGCCGAGTTGGACAAGGCAGACCAGTGCGGCGTAGCTTGTCAGCACGTGCGATCGGCGGCCGTTTCGCACAATGCCCGCATTCAAAAACTGCTCGGCACTTACTTTCCCAACGGCCGACCCACCGAATGAGGTAAGACGATGCCGGATACAGCACAAGCCCAACTCGACTGGGCGTTCAAGGGCTTAGGCGGCGTGTTGAACTTGGCCCGTATGCACTTAGAAGAGGGTCCGCCACCGGACCCCGCTCGGATGGAAACCATCGCCGATATGACTTGCAAGGCGATCGGGCTGTATATCGCCGCCTGCAAGCGTTACGACGAAATCCAGAGCAAGCAGAACCTGCCGCCGCTGAAACACGCGGCGGATAATGCTATGCTGTTGATCGGCCAGATTATGGGCCGACCAAGCCAGCCAACCGAGGTTCATCCAAATGGCGAAACGGAAGCCAGCTCCCCCGACCAACCCTTGGGCGAAACTTCAACTCAGTAACTCACAGGCCGCCAGCGATCAAGCTGGTACGCCTTTCACTCCGCCGCTGGCCGATTTGCCGGAATCGCCAGCGGCGGACTTGTTTCCAGCGGACTTGCCCGCCGCTGGCGGAGAGTCTGACCCGACGTTTCATGCCGAGGGTCCGCCACCGCCTGTGCAGCCTGCCTACGTGCCGCCAGTGCTGCCTGATCCGCTTTCCTTGGGCGTGCTCGAAGGCAAGGCGGGAGCCATTGGCAACGTCGTCAGCGGCGTTGAGGGGGCCGTATCGGCTAACCTGATGGTTCGTGCGGCGGGCCTCAATTCGGCCGCCAGCCAGTGTGCTCAGTTGATTGCCAGCTACCTTGACAGTCGTATCGGCCAGATTGCCGCCGGTTGTCAAGGCGTGCAGTCGTGCATTACTCAGCACATTCAGAACCTGCGGTCGTCGGCCCTGTCTTTTGCCGCTCAGGGCGGCTGCCCGATCAGCGATGCCGAACAGGCTTGGAACGCTGCGACCGCTGGGGGCCAGACGGCTTACAACTTGGCCACGTATTCAACGGCCACGGGGGGTGGCCCGGCCTACGGCCCCGCTTCGCTCGACCACGCTCCGCCCGGCAAATACTTGCACGGCGTTGGGCCAATCCAAGGCCCGCCGCTCGATAGTTACTCGCCGATCGTCCGCCAGAGTCTGCAACCGGCCGGCGGAGCACAGAAAATTCCCCCGCCAATCTGTGACCCGGCGTTGGGCGCTATTTGTCCGCCCCCGCCGGGCGGTGGCGGTGGCGGTGGGGGTGGGCCGATTGACTGTACGAACGTCGTCGCTCCCGGCCCACCGCCAGCAATCAATCAGGGGGATATCGACTTTCCAATTGCTCCCGGAGCACAAGACGGGCTGCACAAGGCGTTTGTGGGGCCGCTCTGTTGTTTCAGCGCTCCGTATGGGGTGGGCAGCGTGACTATCGACCCTAACGGCGTAGTGCTCGGCATCTTCAGTTATGGCGCTGGAATTCCGCTATACACCTACGGTACGGCCAACGCCGCACTTACCGCCTACGCTGCCGCCTATTTCAAATGGTGTACCTGTCAACTTCAAGGCGGTGGCGGTGGCGGAGATGGCGGGGGTGGGGGTGGCGGGGGTGGGGGTGGCGGGGGTGGTTCCGGCGGGGGCGGGGGCTGCGAACCGCCCCCAACCTGCCCTAAATGTAAAGAGCCGGCGTGCGATTGCAGTTGCTACCAAGACTGCAAAGCCAAGGATAAGACGCCGCCGCAGAGATGGTACGTCTACAAACGGTCGGACGGTAGCTGTTACGTCGTCAAGCAGAGCGAACCGACGGAGATTGAAGGGGATGAACTAGTCGGCGAATACGACAGCGAAACCGAGGCGATACTAACCGCTCAACGCTGCCAGCAAACCACGCTTAAGCCGACTGAAGGCAAGCCGCCGTTCTTGCATCAACCGGGGGCCGGCTTATGGTGTTCAACCGAGACGTGTTTGAATTTTTCCGAAGCGGTAACGGATATTACATTCGTGGCCCCGGAGTTGCCAAGCTGGCTGGCTCCGGCCCTGATCGGGGCCACGCCTTATATCCCGGCGAACGATCAAACCATCGTAGCGTTGCCGTTCATCGTGCGGTTGCCGGTAGCCATGATTCGCGGCGGGCTGTACTACTTGACGGGTTGGGTTGCTGCGGCCATGCGGGGTTTTGCCTGTCCGCAGAGCGGAGCGCCGGAGAGTGTTTATGCGCTGAATGTCTACAGGGCATTCATGGGGTTCTTGGGGAAATTCATCGGGATTGTTGCAGATGAAGCACAGATTGAACCATCGTATACCGTGCATGCTCTCTGTCCGCAGCGTATCCCTACTTCGGCCGAAGCGGATGCCGCTTACTTGTCCAACAGCATCGACATCGGGTTGTGGGAGTGTTGGGTGCGTGCCAACAATGACTGCGATGAACCACGCGGCAAGATTATTGACTCGAAGCGGCAACGGCTAGGCGTTGGCGAACTGGTGGCGTTGTACATGCGGGGTGAAATCGATCATCCGACGTACTACTCTGCCATGCGAGAGTTGGGCTACTTGTATGAAGCCCAAGCCGATCAGTATCTGACATTGGCGAATCAAATTCCGCCGGTGAGCGAATTGATTCGCATGATGGTACGTGACGTTGCCGACGACGGCCTAGTGGCACAGTTCGGTATGGACGATTCTTTTGACCAAAAGTGGACGGGACAGCTTAAGAAGTGGGGACAGAATCAAGGGATTGGCGACTTGTTTGCAAAGTATGAATGGCGAGCACACTGGAGCATCCCCTCGCCGGGCCAGCTTTACGAAATGTATCACCGCTTTCGTAAGCTTGACCCCGCCGACCCCCGCTACGTTTCGATCGACACAATTAAAACTGCCTTGCAGCAGCAAGACATACTCCCCTTTTGGATTGATAAGTTTATCGGGATTAGCTTCCGCCCGCTAACCCGGATCGACGCTCGCCGGGCCTATGAAGTGGGGGCCATCGACGCCGCAGAACTGAAAAAGAGTTATACCGATCAAGGGTACGACGACGCTAATGCCGACGTGTTGGTAAGGTATAACCAGCGATTGCTGGCCGTACAGCTTCGCAGCAAGCCCCCGGCAAAACTATACCGTCAAGGTTTGATCGGATACCAACAAGCTGAAAGTATGATGTTGGCGGACGGCGTTGACCAATCCATCGCCGACGCCGCTCTCGATTTCAGTCGCCAACTGTTTCAAGCCGACTCGACCGCTAAATGTGTCAAGAGTTTGCACAAGCGATACTTACAAGGCGAGTTTGATACGCCTACTACAGTAGGAACGCTCATTAACTACGCCATCGATAGCGATCAGGCGGTGGCTACAGTCGCGGCTTGGCAATGCGAGCGGTTGGCCCGCGGCAAGTTTGCTCCGGCGGCTTTGCTCTGCAAGTGGTTTGCCAGCGGCCTGATTACGCAAGAGCAACACATCCAGCGGCTGAAAAATCTGGGTTGGAAAGCCGACGAAATCCAAAACCTACTCGATCAGTGCCAAAGGGACATTGACGACAAGGCAGCCAAGGAACAACTTAAAGAGCAGAAGGAACGTGAGAAGCAAGCGGCGGCAGCGGCCAAGGCGGCAGCCAAGGCAGCCAAAGAGGCCCAAGCACTAGCCGAAAAGCTGGCTAAGAAGATGCTGCAAGAGGCCAAGCTGGCCCGTTCTCAGTACCAACGCCTAGTAGCTGCGGCCATGTACGTAGTTAAGAATGCGAAACTCGACTGGGACACCGCCATCGTCACGACAATCAACGCTATTCAGCAAGGCGTCAACCAGTTCGGTTTGGACTGGCAAGCCGCCATCGACGGAGCGTATAAGGCCGCCTACGCCACTAAGTCGACGACTCCGGTTGACGTGTACACCGAAATGGTGGCCGCGGAGTATGCAGAGTTTCAGTCATTCGATACCCCAGCCATCGATGGGAGCGAGGTCTTGTGAGATAGACAGGCCGTGCAGTAATGCCCAAGCGATAGCGTGTAAGCTTTCGTCGAAGGCGTGGCGGTTCGCCTTATTCTTCCACGCTTCCGACGTTCCGGGGAGCGGTTGCCACTCCCAAGCCAGCACTAGCTTACCGAGCACAACGGGACGCAAGATGAGGTTACATCGGACAGTTGTTGCAATGATACGCATGGTTCCCCCACTTGTGGACGCACCCAACCGTTAGGCGTTGTCTCGGGTAAGTGACGCTCGGGGTCGATTGTGCGTATCACTCGACAGACAGCAACGCCTGCGGTGGGTTGACGTGAGCAACTCCGCTCTAACGATTCAAACTGATCCTGTTCAAAGCTGCCAATAGCAATCTCCCTTGCTCCGCGGCGGATAGAAGTTCGTACCCATTGGCCATCAAAGCAGTAGTAGCCATTGCCCCTAAAGTGCGTCTTGCGACTTTCGCCGATCAGTCGCAGCTTGCCCAACGTGCAGTCGTCTACCTCTCCGGCGGCCTGCAAACGGTCTAAGCCCATTTTCGAGACGTACAGCGAATCAACGCCTTGATAGTACACATTGTGCCAGCCAGCGATCGAGCGTAGGGCGTCCATTCGCAACCGGGCATAACTAGTCACGAAAGCAGAGATGGCGGTAAAGCTTTCCGCGTGCTCGCCCCGGTCCCTGCGACGTTGCACGGTTTCCCCAATTGAGCGGTACTCAACCACTTCACGAAACTCCCGGTCAACTTCGCACCATAAGTGCCACGCTTCCGGCGGTACGCGGTCCTTGACGGTTTCCCATTCATTTGACCGCTGGGCAAACTTACCGTACAGGCTGTTCAAGAATAACTTACACAATCCAGCCTCAACCTCTCGCCCGGCGAGTTTGGCCATGTACCGCAACTGCCAAAAGAAGTCCACGTAAGCGGTAAACAGTTCTGCGACTTCATAGACGGCGGCCGACTCAATTGTTACTTGGGCCGACGATGTAAGCGCGGCTGCCAACTCGGGGCCTGCTAGCGTCGTCTGAAAATCGCCAGTGCAGAAATTCACCCTTCCTTCCATCCGCTGGGGTAAGCTGGCGGAGCACTTCGACAATGAAACGCATGCTATCGACCTCGCCATTGTGTGCGATGAAGTCCCTTGCAAGATTGTGCCAGTTTCGGCCCATTCGAGTAGCCTTTTCGGATAGAGGTTATAACGCATGACCGAGGGGAAAAGCCCGGTCACGTCCAAATGGTAGACGACTCCGGTAGGCCGGGGGGCGTGTTCGTCGAAACCGTCCGCCGGGTTGCCGGCCCACCCCGGCCGGTCGTCGTCTACGATGCCGGAGTAGAAACAAGCCAGCCGTCCTGCATAGTAAGCATCTCGCTCCAATTTCTTGACGGGAGCCACGTCGTGTAAAACGATCTTGTGCGAATTGAACCTGTGCTTGTACACTTGGAACGCTTGGCCGGGAGCGGTTGGCTTGAACACGCCCAAGTCAAATTCCTTGTGCCAGGCAAGTAGCGACAACACGGCACGTTCCACAATTTCGCAGTCACGATGACAGTATTCCAGCCAAGTTTCGTCCGACTCCCAAGGGTCGGGCATGGGCAGCTTAGCTAACCCCAATTCTTCACCGAGGGAAGCCAATGAACAATTCCACCAATTCCGCGTGTCCACAAAACGCAAGTGAGCGCCACCCGGAAACCACGAATCGACGATCGTTGGCGGTGAGTCTAAAACCAACATTCCTTGACGGGGCGGGATCGTTCGCGGCGTTCCATCTTTGGCTAGGCTTTCTCTGGGGAGCGATTGTAACCGTAATCGTCTTGAGTCTACTTCCAGCCCCCAGCCCAACGCCCGTAGATCAAAGCCCATCCCGTGAGCAAATACCCAATTCACTGAACGCCCCGCCACCCGCCGGGCGAGCCAAGACCAAAATTGATCGCAGTTGTTGAAGGCAAACACCTTTTGACACGTAGCCTTGCCGCCTTCGTAACGTAGACTTCTAGCCACGCCCAAGCGTAACTGTTCATCGCTCCAAGTATCATCTTCCAGCCGCGGCGTGCGTGTTGTTTCCGTGTCAATGCAGATAATCTCTCGCGGGCCTTCACAGCCCGCATTGCCAGGCAGGTAACGCCACATGGTGATATCCTAAAATGAGGCGATGCCGAACACTCGAAACCCCAGCAACGTCAAGGCTTGATTGTCCCCGCCCGTACCGCTCGGCAGGGTCGGGCCGATACGGTCTTGCACCCACTCTTGCACCAAGGCTTGGAAGTCCGCCCAAGTCAAAAACTGGCCCTGATGAAAGTAGACAGTTGACCAACCCGTTCTGCCGGTCACTTCGTCTCGGTACTGGATGCGGGTATCATAAATCACCGCCCCCGGCGGTTGGCCATAGCCGCCGCTCGGTGAGAACTGGGGGACGCTCGCCGGATTGACCAACCCCGCCGCTGGCCCGCCGCTGGGCGGGGTGCCGGCGTTCACGTAGTCCATCGACGAACGATAGAGCGCTGAACCTTCGCGAGAGTTGAGCGGAGCAAACTTGCTCCGCAACCAGTTGAACAGGCCAAAGCCGCGAATGCCCCGGTTGAAGGCATTCGCGGCGGCTTGCAGGGCGCCCTTGGCAATTGCCGCCACGACACGCGGCAAACCGGATAGATCGGGCATTATCCGTTCTCCGGTACGTCCTTGGTGAGTACCTCGAAGTTATTCATGATAAACATTGATTCATCCAACCCCATCGGTAACGTAACGTAGACGGCTGCCTGGGGGTCTTGCAGCTTGATCTGGGCTGCCAGTTCGTCCACGCTCTCTTGCTTGGACAGGGCCACCAAAACGAGTCTAACCATGTTTCACCTTCCTTTGCGAGTTGATCTTGCGGAGCCAATGGATCACCTTACAAGCGTGCGTCCAATAGCTCAGTGTTCCCCTAGCCGCCTGACTTTGGGTCTGCTTGGCAGCATCATCCCAAGTAACGGTTGCCTCTTCGGCCCCCACCAGCATCCGCTGTAGAAAATTGTCAATCTGCCGCTTTTCTTCGGCAGTAGCAGCGGCCATCGTGCGGTTGGGGTTGAACCGTTTGCTAGCGGTGGCGTTTTTTGTAGATCGCTTGTTTGCCACGGCGGAAACTCTCCTGGATTTGGTAAGTCGTGTCAATCTGAGATTGGTCCGCCTCGCTCAGTTCACCCTTGCGGCGAACGATCGCCCCGTCGATGGCGTACCAACCGCGAACAATGAACGCCCAAGCGGCATCGGCCGCTTGGGCGTTGGTCGTCACATGAAAAACCGGCAAGTGCCGGTCATTTATTCCGGCGACCGTGCGTTGATGCTTCCGATGCTTCGGCATCTTCCACCATTTCCAGCTTGGCCACTTCACCGCCCGAGCGTGTTTTATCCCGCACGACCTTGACCTTGAGCGGCGGATCGTAGGGGCCATCGCCCAAGTAGCGGCGAATCGTATCGAGCGAATGGATCACGCCGAAACTGACAAAACTGGTGGTTTCGCCTTCGGGGGAAACCAAGACCAAGCGGACGCGCTCCGTCACTTCGCCAGTTCGCTGATCGGTCATTTCGGTAGCATGGGCGTAGTAGTATTTGACCGGGAAGGCCGTCCGCTCCAACTCCTCGGCCGGGACAGTTGGCTTGCTGGTACACTTGAGCACAATAGCCAAGCCGGCCCGGCCTGAAACGTCGATGTTACTGGCCACGCCGAAGCGGTTGGCGGGGTTAGCAAAGAATTGAGCGATGGGCGAATCCGAAGGCAGCCGAGTCTGCATGGACAGATTAGGCTGAGAGGGTGAACCTTGCGACATGATGAACTCTCCGGGTTATGGGGAACGGAAACAACACAAATAACGCTAGGCGTCAAGGCGGTGCAATTTGGGGACGCTAGCCGCTGGCTTGGAACGCTGGGCGGGGTCCGACTGGCCGGGACTATAACAGAGGGTGAACTGTTGCACAGCTTCGATCATTGTTCTGCCATGGCCGATTACAGGCGAACCAAACCGAGTCACCGCCCACCGGCCCTGTTCGTCTCGATAGTAATAGGGGTTCTCGCCAACCCCGCGAGCGATCAAGCGGCGTTGCACTTCGATGCACAGGTCTTCCAGAGCAACTTGGGAAAGATCAACCGGCCCGACCGGGCTGCAAGTTGCCTCACGAATCCTTGCTAGCTCGTTTTCCAGGCAACTAACTCGGTGGACTAGAGTACTCAAGAGGTTGCTGGTTGAGCCAGCGTATTCTTGAAATTCCGCTACGGTTGCGAATTTATTGCCGTGGTTGGTCATAATGACTGACTCCCAAGGGTTGGCCGATCGACCGATCGGTGCGGGCCGCTCGCCGAATGAAGCGGCGATAGTGATACTACCCTGGGGTACAGTGCAGAGTCAAGGCAAAGGCAGGAAAAAGACGTGTTGTCTGGGGATGGGTGCGGCCGACAAATGTCGTGCCAGGCATGGAACGTGCCATGTCAATGGAACGGCCGTACAGTGTATGTATGGTATTATTTTATTTATTTTAGGGAAGTTTTACTTAGTAGTAGCAAATGGTGTGCCGTGAAATGTTGTCAATACCCCCATCGGGTGGCTGGATTATTTTCGACCAATTCTCTAATTGGCACGGCATGTGCATGTCGGCGGCAGGCT
>Ga0316628_100004428_pt1 | contig 11019 bp, 8 predicted proteins | sample OWC_Aug_M2_C1_D5_FD_207648 | JGI IMG/M metagenome (GOLD analysis project Ga0316628, IMG submission 207648) | Wetland soil microbial communities from Old Woman Creek delta, Ohio, United States - OWC_Aug_M2_C1_D5_C | ecosystem: Environmental > Terrestrial > Soil > Wetlands | place: USA: Ohio... | reverse complement strand
CTCGTCGCGGCTGCGGTGTCCCTCTTCTCGACAGAGCCGGAACCTCCCTCGACGGGCAGTCTCCGTTCGGACTTGCTGACCCTGCTTCGCCGCATGGCAGAGCGCGCGAGCTCACCGCTCGGACGGGGCATCGTGCGGATGGTGCAGCTCGAGCGCACCAATCCTGAGGTCGACAACGTGCTGCAGCGCATGAAGGCCGGGCAGCAGCACACCCGACGCCTCGTCATCGAGCGAGCGATCGAGCGCGGTGAGCTGCCGCGGGGAACCGATCCGGCTCTCCTGGTCGAGCTCGTCTTCGCGCCGGTCGCTCGCCGGTGCATCTACGGTCAAGAGCCAGTGGAGGACGCTTTTATCCAGGCCGCGGTGGACGTCGTGATCGCGGGTGCGCGCGCCGGCGCTGCCGTACGGCAACCCGCGCCCCGGAAGACGCGAGCGCGAGCGCGCTGAGTAAGCTCCGGATTGTTCGACTTGAACCACCCGGGGCTCCCATGAGCCCCGCCGCCCGGTGCGGTGCGATGCACGGCGCGGTGCGGCGGAGCGTCACGGCAGGTCGAACACCAGTACCTCGGCGCCCGTCGCTCCCGTGAGCGAGATGGCCCCCGGGGCGTCGATCGCGGCGGCATCGCCCGCAGCGAGCTCCGTCTCGTTCACGCGCAGCGAGCCTCTCGCAACATGGACCCAGGCGTGCCGCCCCGGCGCGAGGTCGTGGACCGCCTTCTGGTCCGGGCCGAAATTGCCGGCCAGGAGCAGCGCGTCCTGGTGGATGGTGATCGATCCGTCCCGTCCATCCGGTGAGGCGACGATGCGAAGCCGTCCGTCGCGCTCCGCCTTCGGGAACGTCTTCTGCTCGTAGCCCGGCGCGTGACCGCGGCGATCCGGCACGATCCAGATCTGCAGGAAGTGAACCGGGCTGGTCTGCGAGGGATTGAACTCGCTGTGCAGCACGCCGGTTCCTGCCGACATGCGCTGCACGTCGCCCGGCCGGATGACGGAGCCCGTGCCCATGCTGTCCTTGTGCGACAGCTCGCCGTCCAGCACGTACGAGATGATCTCCATGTCCCGGTGCCCGTGCGAGCCGAAGCCCCGGCCGGGCTGCACCCGGTCTTCGTTGATCACCCGGAGCACCCGGTAACCCATGTGTCGCGGGTCGTAGTAGTCCGCGAAGGAGAACGTGTGGAACGACCGCAGCCAGCCGTGCTCGGCAAGCCCGCGCTCGTTCGCCCGTCGGATCTGCATGCCGACAGCATAGAGTCGGACGTGGCCGAACGCACGCGCCGTCCCGCCCCAGAAAATGTGCCGCTCCCGCTGCCGTCAGCCCGCGCCGAAGCTTGAAACGAGCGCGCGGGCCTCGACGATGTTGTCTTCGATGGAGCAGTAGGTCCAGCCGCCGTAGCGGCCAATCGAGTGCACGCCGTGGCCGCGGAGGATACCGGCGAGCCGCCGGTGCTCGGCCATGGATGCTTGGGTGATGTGGACGTACGCGGGGTCCATCACGACGGAGTGCTCCGCGACGAGCACGTGGCCGCTGGTGACGCCCTCGCGCTCGAGATCGCGAAGGACCCGTGCGCGCATCGCGGCCACGTCGACCACGGCGTCCCTCGGAAAGCCGATCTCGACGTAGAGACTGAGGCGGTCGGTGTCGAAGATGTTGTCGTAGAAGCCCACGCGGTAAAAGACGCGCTCGCGATCCGGATAGTAGACCCAGTGCACGTCCCTCGGTCCCTTCCGGTCGAAGCCGAGATTGAACACCAGCACCTTGTTCCAGGTGAACACGGCCGGGTCGTGCGACAACCCAGCTAGGCGCACGAGCCGATCGAAGGGCGCCGACGAGACGAGGCGCTCGAAGCGGATCTCCCGCCTGGGCGTGACGGCGACCCGGCGCTCGAGGTCGATGCGGGCGAGCGGCTCCCCGGTGGCGATCGCGCCCGGGCGCACGGCGCTTTCGAGGGCCTTCACGTACTCGAACGCGCCGCCCTCTGGGTACGTGAAGGTCGAATTGTAGCTCGTGTTGTCCGGGGTCCGCATGTTGCGGATGACGTCGGTGAGGTTCGCGTGCGGGAAGAAGCGTCCCATCGCGTCCCGGTCGAGCGTGGAGAGGTCGCAGGCGTAGAGCTTCTCGTTGTAGGGGATGAGGAACTTCTCTGCGATCGCCCGCCCGAACCGGGCATAGAGCATCTCCTTGAAGTTCGTCTCCGGCAGCGGCGCCGCGCCCGACCCGAGCTCCGCGGGCGCGCGAGCGAAGTACAGGTCGTGCAGACACTCGATGAACTCGTCCCGCGGAAGCTGGTGAATGTTCTTCTGGAAGGGGAAGTCGATCTGCCTGCCCGCGTACGAGACGAACGAGCGCTTCTCGACGACCCGGATCTTCTGCCCGCCCATGCGCTCGCGAAGCCAGGCCTCGATCTCGGCGTGCTTGAAGTGGAAGAAGTGCCCCGAGTAATCCCAGGTGAAGCCCTTCTCGTGGACGGTCTTGCAGTAGCCGCCGATCTCGGCGTCCGCCTCGAGCACGAGGTAGTCGCCGCCCTCCAGCGCGGCCGCCGTCGCGAGCCCGCTGATCCCGGCGCCGACGATGAGGGTGCCTACCGATTCCATCGGGGCGACGATAGCGCGGATCCGACGGGGGGAGCGCGGATCGGCTGGAGGTTCGGAAGGACCGCCCGGCGCGCCTCGAGACGGCCGGCGCCGGTAACGCGGGGCCCTTGTCCGCGTGGGCGTTCGGCGGTACTCACGGCGCGGGCCCCGTTGGAAAGCGTCGCGTGCGAGCTCTGTGGCGTGGACGAAACGACGCCCTACGCCAGTGAGAACGGCTACTCCGCCGTCCGGTGTCTGCGCTGCGGCCTGGTGTACGTGAGCCCGCGCCCGACCATCGACGAGATGAAGCAGCTCTACGACGGGCTCGAGACGAAGATCGACGTCGGAGCCCACATCCGGCGGCGGGACGTGAAGTGCGCCCAGGCGCGGCAGTCGCTGTCGACCATTCGCCGCTATCGCCCGGGCGGCAAGCTGCTCGAGGTGGGGTCCGCGGCGGGATGGTTCCTCTGGGAGGCGAAGAAGGCCGGCTACGACGTGCAGGGGCTCGACATCACCCGCCCGCTCGTGCAGTTCTGCCGTGACGAGCTCGGCATTCCGACGCACGAGGGCACGCTGCGCGACGCGCCGTTCGAGCCCGGCTCCTTCGACGTGGTCTACATGCGCAACGTGCTGTCGCACCTCGCCTACCCGCGCGCGGAGTACGAGCGGGTGCGGTCGCTCCTCCGGCCCGGCGGCTTTCTGATCTTCGAGACCGGCAACGTCGCGGAGCTGTCCCCTTCCGTCGCGGGCGAGCTCGAGCTTCCGGATCACCTCTATCTTTTCGGGGAATCGACCATTCGAAGGCTCCTCGACCTGTCCGGGTTCGCTTGCCGTGCGGTGGAACGGTTCGGGCTCGTCGAGCACCTCGTGAAGGTCCCGCACATCGAGAAGGTCTTCGCGGGCTCGCGAGCGGCGAGCTCCGCGTCGCGGCCCTCGCAGAAGCTCGCTCCGGGGCTCCCTCCGTCCACGCTCTCCGGCAGGCTCGAGGGCGCAGCCGGGACGTTCCTGCGCTACGGTATCGGACGCTTCGCGCCGAAGCGCGGACGCCGCTGCACGCTGGTCGTCGCCGCCGAGCGAGCGTGACCGGGGTGACCGCTGCAGCGCGGCTCAGTGGAAGTCGATCGCAGCGCTGTTTCCGCTGATCTGGTACTCGCCGTTGACGGAGGCGGACGGGGTGCCGGCGGGCGGAGTGACTCCGTTGAAAGTGGTCTTGCTGACGTCGATGGGGACGGCGCCGGTCGCGGCGGACCTGCCGTCAGCCAGGCCGTAGTGCGAAGCGTCGTTCGGTGCGACGAAGACGTTGTTGCCGTCGTCGAGGGCGGTGCCGAGGTCGAGCGTACCAGCGCCGATCATGATTCCCCTCGAGCCGCTCTGGGGCACCGTGATGGACGTGCCGCGGATCTTCGCCGCGCCGCCGTTTTGATTGATGCCGACATTGAAGCCGCTGATGGAGGAGCTCGTCATCGTCAACGTCCCGGATCCGAAGCTCGAGAGGAACGAGTCCTTCTGGGCCCCTGCCGGAGCCGCCGCGCTGGGCTCCGTGGCGGTGACGTGGTCGAAGGCGAACGTCGAGGTGGCCGACACCGACTGAACGTTGACGGTGCCCTGGATGTCGAGGTTCTTCAGGGAGAGCTTCACGAACCCGAACGTCACGTAAATCGAGTAGTAGCCGTTGTCGTGGATCGTGGTGCCGTCGAAGGTGAGATTGAGCGGCACGGTTCCCGGGTTCTGGCTGTACATCACGGCGCCGAATCCGGCCCCGGCGCCGTTGAGGTTCAGCTCGCCACCCGTCATGGTGAACGTCGCCGACGGCTTGTTGAAGCGGATGCCTTCCCCGCCGTTCGAGTCGATCTGCGTGCCCGTCAGCGAGAGCACCGCGCCCGGGTCGTCGACGAAGACGCCCACGCCGTTGCCGACGCCCTTGCTGAACGCGCTGGTCGCCGCCTTGTTGGTGACGTTGATGGTTGCCGCGGCGCTCACGCTGAGCCCGCTGTGCGTGTTCGCGTTGGCGACGATGTCCTCCAGGTTCACGGTGCCGGCTCCGCTTACCGAGATCCCGTCCAGGCAGTACTTCACCGTCAGCGTGGAGACGGTGGCGCTGCCGAGGGTGGTCACGCAAGCGACCGTCGGGCTCGTCCCTTGTTCGGCCGGACCCGCCAGGACCGTGTTCAGGCTCTGCCCCTGCAGCGTCACGCCGTCCGGGATCTTTTCGTTGAAGTCCTCACCACCGGGCACGTCGTAGGTCCCGTCCTCGAGCTGGACGGTGTCGCCGCTCGCCGAGGATGTGACGGCTTGCTTGTACGTGCGGAAGGGATCGCTGGTCGAGCCGCGGCCCGTGTCGCTTCCCGTCGTCGCCGCGGTGATGGGCGTGACGGTCACGACGTCCGCCTGCTCTAGCTGGGTGCCGCCTGCCTTGAAACTCAGGGTCTTCGCGCCGAGAGTCGCGCCGTGCGGGACGCTGCACGCGATCGAGAAAGATGTGTCGGTAGCACCACTCTTCACTCCGGCCACGGTGACACCCTGGAAATCGAAGTCCGTTGGATTGGTGAGTCCGGTGCCGGTCACGGTCACGGTGAAGCTGCCCATTCCCTGGCGGACGTCGCTGAACTGCGAGGTGACGCCGGTGAGCGTGGCGCTCTCGCCGGCTTCCTCGCCGCCGTCGCTGCCCGCTACGCCGCCGTCGGTGCCGCCGCTGCTCGGCGTTCCCCCGCTGCCCGCGGCGGTTCCGCCCGTCGATGCGCCCCCGTTCCCCGACGAAGTGCCACCCGTCGGGGTGCCCCCGGTGCCCGCGGTGCTTCCGCCCGCGCCACCCGTCGACGTCGCCCCCCCGGTGCCGTGCCCCGCGTCGTTTCCGGAGCTGCTCTGCACGCTCGAGTCACTGCTGCAACCGAGCACGAGAGTGGTCGCGCATGCCAGGACGAGCCAACGTCCGCCGGTGCCGTGGTTCCTCACGAATCGCTCCTTGAGTAGGGGGCGCTATCGCCGAGCGCCGCGTGCTCTTCTATCGCCATTTGGTCGGCGAGCGCCAGATCAAATGCCATCGGCGGAAGGCCCGCCAGCTGCGATGCGTCGAGGCCTGCTCTCTCGCGCGAGCACGCCGCGAGCCGAGGTCCCCATCAGCTCCGCCCGTAATCCAGATCGGCGGTGAAGTCCTCCGCGGTGAGCTTCAGCGGCCCCACGCCGCGCGCGCCCGCCGGCTCTCGCCCGTCGAGCGCGTCCTTCAGGAAGGATGCGGCGTCGCGCCAGAGGGTGCTCGTGAACCTCGGACGGAAGAACCCGAAGTGACCGATGCTCGCGCCGCCGTGCTGGCTCGGATGCACCCGACGATGATCGACGCGGGCGCCCGACAGGCGCGCGAGCAGATGGTTCACCGCCGCGCGCGGCGCGAGCTCGTCGTCGGTGAAGCTGTAGAAGAGCATCGGGCCAAAGATCGCAGCGAACCGACCGATCGCATCCGGATGCTCCGAGATCAGGTAATCGGGATGGCGGCACCAGCGTCCCCACTCCTCGGCGACCCCGGCGGGAAGATCCTCCCCGATGCCGAGCTTGCCGGGAAGATACCCGAGCGTGCTCGTGAACGCCGGAACGAGGGCATACCAGACGAGCCCCAGGGCGAGCCTGGAGGGCAAGGGCCAGTCGCCATAGTAGCCGAGCTGCGCGCCTACCAGCACGATGCCGGACGCTTCACGCGCGTCGTCGACGAGACCGAGGAGCTGGCCCCCGAAGCTGTGGCCGACGATGGCGAACGGCTCTCGCCCGAAGCGCTCGCGCACGTACCGGTGCGCCGCCGTCGCATCCTGGTGCGCCCAGTCGCTCAGTGTCGCACGATAGCCGCGCAACGTCGGGGGTCTCGATGCGCCGACTCCGCGGTAGTCGTACGTGAGGACCCGGAGCCCCTCGCCCGCCAGGAACTCTGCGAACCTTCGATAGTACCCTGCAGGGGTCGCCGTCGCGCCGTGGACGATGACCGTTCCATGCGCACCACGGCCGGGCTCGAACAGCGTCGCCGAGAGAGGCGCCCCGTCGCTCGCCTCGAGCATGATGGGAGAGATCCGGCAGATCGATTGGTCGATGATCGAATGCGCCTGCATGGTGGCCTCCATGCGAGCTATCCTGGGGTCATCGAGCCGCGAACGCCTGCGGCAAGGTTGCAGGCGCGGCCGGCATTTTTGCGATGCTCGACTGGAACGATCTCCGCTACTTCCTGGCCATCCACCGGGCCACGACGCTCGCCCGGGCCGCGTCGACGCTCGGCATCAACGCGACGACCGTCGGCCGCCGCCTGACCGCCCTCGAGGAGCAGGTCGGCGCGCGCCTGTTCGACCGGACTCCCGAGGGCTACGTGCTCACGTCCGCGGGGCGCGGCCTGCTCGCCCGGGCGGAGCGGATCGAGCTCGAGATGCTCGGGCTCGAGCGGGCCGTGATCGGCGCCGATGCGAAGCTCGAAGGCTCCGTCCGGGTCACGGTGACGGAGATGCTCGCCACGCGGTTCATCACGCCGCGCCTCACGGAGTTCCACGCGCGTCACCCCGATATCACGCTCGAGCTCGAATGCACGAACCGGGCGGTGAGCCTCTCGCGCCGCGAGGCGGACATCGCCCTGCGCCTCGCCCGCCCGCGCGAGGAGAACGTGGTGACGCGGCGGCTGTCGAGCGTCCCCCTCGCCCTCTACGCCTCCCGGGCGTACTTCGACGCGCGTGGCGTCCCCCCGGACCCGGACGAGAGCCTGTCGGGACACGACGTGCTGCTCTTCGCGGATTCGAGGCTCTTCCGGGTGGAAAATGCCTGGTTCGGCACGCGCCTCGAGGGCGCCCGCATCGCGCTGCGCTCCGACAGCGTGAGCTCGATCTACTCGGCGACCGCCGCCGGCGCGGGCATCGCGCTCTTGCCCCGCGCCGTCGCCGATCGCGATCCCGGGCTGGTCCGCCTGCCCACCTCGAGCGCGCCCGAGCCACGGGTCATCTGGCAGGCGGTCCACGAAGATCTGCAGAAGAGCGCGCGGATCCGTGCGGTGCTCGAGTTTCTCGCGGAGACCCTCGTCTCGCCGGAAGCCTGATCGTTCCCCCGAGCGTCTCCCGTCGCCCTTGGCGCTTGTGTTTCAAGGGGGAAGGACGGGAGGAGGGGTCGTGTGCGAGTGAGCCGACGCTCGCGCTTACATCCGATCCGGCGCTTCGATGCCGAGTAACTCGAGGCCCCGGGCGAGCACGCGGGCGGTCAGATCGGACAGGGCGAGGCGCGAGCGGCGCTCCTCCTCGGTGGGCGCCTTGAGCACGGGGCACGCCTCGTAGAACGCCGAGAAACTCGTCGCGAGATCGTAGAGGTACGTGCAGAGCTTGTGCGGCTCGAGCGTGTCGGAGACGGCTCGCACGGCGGTCGGGAAGCGGAGGATGGCGAGGGCGAGCGCGCGCTCGGCGGGAGCCGCGATCGCGATCGCGGAGGGATCCGGCGGCGCCTCCGCACCTTTGCGGAAGATGGACCGGATCCGCGCGTGCGCATACTGCAGATAAGGCGCGGTGTTCCCCTCGAAGGCGAGCATCCGTGCGTAGTCGAACACGTAGCCCTTCACGCGATCGCTCGAGAGATCGGCGTACTTCACCGCGCCGATCCCGATTATCCCGGCGACGCGCTCGCGTGTCGCCGCGTCGAGCTCCGGGTTCTTCTCGGCCACCACCGCCCGCGCGCGCTCGACGGCCTCGTCGAGCAGATCGATGAGGCGCACCGACTGTCCGGAGCGCGTCTTGAACATTTTCCCGTCCTCCCCGAGGACGGACCCGAACCAGACGTGCTCGGCGCGCGCGGGGGGCACCAGCCAGCCCGCGAGCTTCGCCGTCTCGAACACCATCGCCAGGTGCTGCTGCTGCTCGGCGCCGACGACGATGAGCACGCGCGTCGCGCCGAGCGTCCCGACCCGGTAGCGGATCGCGGCCAGATCGGTGGTCGCATAGCCGTAGCCGCCGTCCTGTTTCTGGACGATGAGCGGCAGCGGGGCGCCGTCCCTGCCCTTGAACCCCGGCGGGAACACGCAGAGCGCGCCGTCGCTCTCCTTCGCGAGGCCCTTCTTCTGCAGCTCGGAGACGACGTCCGCGAGCATCGGGTTGTAGAAGCTCTCTCCGGCGACGTGCTCCTCGCGCAGCGTCACGCCCAGCTTTCGATAGAGCTCGCCGGCATGGCGAAGCGTGGCCCCCACGAGGCGCTTCCAGAGCGCGAGCGTGGCGGCGTCTCCTCCCTGGAGGAGCACGACGCGACGCCGGGCGCGATCGGCGAAGGCCGGATCCTCGTCGAACTTCTTGCGGGCCGCCTGGTAAAACTCCTTCAGCTCGGCCATCGAGCTGTCGGCCGCGCTCTCTCCCACGTCGAGCAGGTGCTCGATGAGCATGCCGAACGGCGTGCCCCAGTCCCCCAGGTGATTCTGCCGGATCACCCGGTGCCCGAGCGCCTCGAGCACGCGCGCGAGCGCGTCGCCGAGGATGGTGCTGCGCAGGTGCCCGACGTGCATCTCCTTCGCGACGTTCGGCGACGAGTAATCGATGACCACCACGTCCGGTCGCTCCGCGGCGGCCAGCCCGAGCCGCGTATCCCGCGCGACGTCGCGGAGGGCGCCCGAAAGATAGCCCTCGCCGAGCGTGACGTTCACGAAGCCCGGCCCCGCGATCTCCGCGCGAGCGATGAGCTCGCTCGCATCGAGCTTCGCCACGATCTCCTGGGCGATCTCGCGGGGCGCCTTGCCGAGACGGGCCTTGAGCCCGAGGGCGAGGTTGGCCTGGTAGTCCGCGTGCTGCGAGCTTCGAATGGCGGGATCGACGGTCTCGTATCCTTCGCCGAAGGCGGCGGTCAGCGCGCGGCGGAACGCGTCGGCGAGGGCGAGCTCGGGATCGGCCATGGGGCTCGTCTAGCGCCATTTGCCGCGCATTGCCGAGAAAAAATCGATTCACCCTCCCGGTGTCGCGCGAAGGACCTATCATCGGCCCCGAGCTCGTGGCCAGCACCGCTCCGCACCACGTCCGCGTCGTTCAGCACATCGAGGCCGAGGGCCCCGGACGCATCGGCACGATTCTCCGCGCGCGAGGCGTGAGTCTCGAGGTGACGCGCGTGGATCTCGGAGAGCGGGTTCCCGCGGACCTCGGGGGCGCATCCGGGCTCGTGGTCATGGGCGGGCCGATGGGCGTGTACGAGATGGATGCTTACCCGCACCTTCGCGACGAGCAGCGCCTGCTCGAGCGGGCGCTCCGGGCCGGCATTCCGGTGCTCGGGGTGTGCCTGGGCGCGCAGCTCCTCGCCGCGACGCTCGGCGCGCGCGTCGCGCCCGGCCCCGCGAAGGAGATCGGCTGGCTTCCCGTGACGCTCCGGGAGACCGCGCGCGACGACGCGCTCTTCGGCGGCGTTCCGCGGTCCTTCACCGCCCTGCACTGGCACGGCGACGTCTTCGATCTGCCGAGCGGTGCGGTCCCGCTGGCGAGCTCCGCCCTCACGGAGCACCAGGCATTCCGCTCGGGCGACGCGGCGTACGGGCTACTCTTTCATCTCGAAGCGACCACTGCCCAGGTCGAAACGATGGCCCGCGTGTTCGAACGCGAGCTCGCCGACGCCCGGGTCGACGCCGGTGCGCTGCTCGCAGCCACGGAACGCTCGATCGCCGAAGCTGCCGCGACGACGGAGCACGTCTTCGGGGCGTGGGCGGACCTCGTCTCGGGCGCGCGAAGGCGCGCATCTCCAGGATGAGAGCCGGCTACCGGGGCCGCCCGAGGACCTGCTCCGCGCGCGAGCCCCGTGGCGCGAGCACCCAGAGCCAGTAGTCCGACGCGAACTGCCGGACCGAGACTCGGGTGAAGCCCTCCTCGCTCGCGGCACGGAACACCTTCTTCTCCCAGGCGTTCCACTCCGAAGGGGCGAACGCCTCGCGCCTCCGGGAGACGAGGACGATGACGTCCGGATGATGCCCGAGCACCCACCGGGGGTCGCGGTGGCCTCCGACGGCGATCTCCGTGGTGTTCAGGCCGAGCAGGTCCAGCGCCCACCATCCGGACAGATACGGAATTGCTCCCGCATCGGAGAGCGCCAGGCGGCCCCTGGGGAGACCCAGCGACGAGAGGTCGCGCCCGAGCGCTTCGTGCGCGCGAGACAGACCCCGGGCGTACGCGAGCCGCGCATCGATCGAGAGCGGTCTCTCGGCGAGAGACCATCCCCCGGCGACCGCGATGAGCGACAGCGCGAGCACGGAGCGGGCCACGTCCCCGAGCCGGCCCCGGCTCTGCTTGAGCACCCGGGCGAGCCCCACGCCGAAGAGGACAGAGAGCGTCGGATCGAGCGGAGACAGGTAGCGGGAGTCGTAACCCATCAGATGCTCCGGCAAGAGAAAGAACACGACGAGCGCAACGACCGCGGCGAGAGCCGGCAGGGACGACCGCGGCGGGCGCGTCACGAAGGCGACGAGCGGCACGCCGAAGCGCA
>Ga0316628_100004427_pt1 | contig 11019 bp, 14 predicted proteins | sample OWC_Aug_M2_C1_D5_FD_207648 | JGI IMG/M metagenome (GOLD analysis project Ga0316628, IMG submission 207648) | Wetland soil microbial communities from Old Woman Creek delta, Ohio, United States - OWC_Aug_M2_C1_D5_C | ecosystem: Environmental > Terrestrial > Soil > Wetlands | place: USA: Ohio... | reverse complement strand
GTTCGCCGCCTTCATCACGCTCACTCAGCAGCAAGCCGCGATAATGCTGCTTGATCTCGGCAATGCCCTTGCTGCGCATCTCGGCGTCGCTGAATTTCACCGTGAAGGTGTTTGCGTCGCGGGTCACCCCGTTGAAGTAGATCTTCTTTTCGTGCAAGGTGTTGCGCACATCGCCAGCAGAGTTTTCCAGCGCCTTGTCCAGCGCGGTCTTCATGTCCACCTGCAGCAGCAGGTGCATGCCGCCCCGCAGATCGAGACCTAGGTACATCGGCAATGCGTAGATGGAGGCAAACCAGCCCGGCGAGCGCGGCAGCAGGTTGAGCACCACCACGTAATCACTGCCCAGCTTCGCCTCCAGCATGTCCTTCGCCTTCATCTGGACTTCGCCGTCCGCAAAGCGCACGTTGACGCGGTTGTCATCCAGCGCCACCCCCTCGGGCGTGAGGCTGGCGCCCTTGAGCGCCTCCTCAACGCGCTGCATGAGCGCGCTATCCGCCTTGATGCTGGCGTACTTCGGCTGCACCTGAACCGCAGGAGACTCGCCGTAGAAATTGGGAAGGGTATAGAGTAGCCCGGCGCAAATCGTGACCAGGATCAGCAGGTATTTCCACAGCGGGTATTGGTTCATCGCGGCACCTAGTTCGCAGACTTGATCGTTCCCTTGGGCAGCACGCTCTGCACCGCAGACTTCTGGATTTGCACTACCACGTTGTCGGCGATCTCTATGCTCAGGTAATTGGTGCCCACCTTCTCCACACGTCCCAGCTCGCCGCCGAGGGTAACGATTTCATCACCCTTCTGCAGCGCGTCCACCATGGCCTTTTGCTCCTTGGCGCGCCTTTGCTGCGGACGCAGGATCAGGAAATAGAAGACCGCGATAAACAGGAACACCATCAAAATCTGGAATTGCCCGCTATCCTGCGCGGGAGCTGCCGCGCCGTCTGCATAGGCATTACTGATAAGACTCAAGGACATATCTAAACTCCGGTGAAAATCAAAAGGGGGCATTCTAGCATGGATACCAGGCTCCGGGCTGCCGTCCGGCCCTCTATGCAGGCGGGTTTTCTGCCGCCCGCGACTCGCGGAACGCTGGGACGAATTCCGTGAACCGCCCCGCCGCGATGGCGGCGCGGATGTCGCGCATCAACTCTTGGTAGTAATGCAGGTTGTGGATGGTGTTCAGCCGCGCGCCGAGGATTTCGCCGAGACGGTGCAGGTGGTGCAAATAGGCGCGCGTGAAATGGCGGCAAGTGTAGCAGGTGCATTGCTCGTCCAGCGGGCGGGTATCCATGCGGTATTGCGCATTCTTGATGCGCACGTCGCCGAAGCGGGTGAACAAGTGGCCGTTGCGCGCGTTGCGCGTGGGCATCACGCAGTCGAACATGTCTATGCCCTGCGCCACCGCCGACACGATATCCTCCGGCGTGCCCACCCCCATCAGATAATGCGGCTTGTCCTGCGGCAATTGCGGCGCGGTATGCTGCAGGATGCGCAGCATGTCCTCCTTGGGCTCGCCCACCGAGAGGCCGCCGATGGCATAGCCGTCAAAGCCGGTGTTCATCAGGCCCCGCAGCGACTCGTCGCGCAGATGCTCGTGCATCCCGCCCTGAACGATGCCGAACAAGGCATTGGGGTTGCCTTCATGCGCACGCTTCGAGCGCTCCGCCCATCCCAGGCTGAGGCGCATCGAGACGCCCGCCACCTGCTCGTCCGCAGGATATGGCGTGCATTCGTCGAAGATCATCACGATATCGGAGTTGAGCACCCGCTGAATGCGCATGGATTCCTCGGGTGACAGGAAGCACTTGTCGCCATTCACCGGCGAGCGGAACTCCACTCCGCCCCCCGTGATCTTGCGCAGCTCGCCCAGGCTGAACACCTGGAAGCCGCCGGAATCGGTGAGTATCGGCCCATCCCAGCCCATGAAGCGATGCAGCCCGCCGTGCGCGGCGATCACCTCCAGCCCCGGGCGCAGCCACAGGTGGAAGGTGTTGCCCAGCACGATGTGGGCGCCGATATCCTTCAGCTCTTGCGGCGACATTGCCTTCACCGTGCCATAGGTACCCACCGGCATGAAGGCCGGGGTCTCGACTGCGCCGTGGGCAAGCGTCAGGGTGCCGCGGCGCGCAAGGCCGTCGGTTTTATGAAGAACGAAGTTTAACAATTTTGATTTCTTGACAGATTAAAACGCAGACCGGAGCGGCCAAAATACTTGGCATTGTAAACGGCAACCGCCCCCGGTCCGCAGGAATACGAGCTCAGGAACCATCCGGCATAACCCAGAGGCCCAGAAAGAAGCTGACCGCCCCCAGCACCAGGCCCGTGACGACAAAGCGCTGGGCAATCGGGCGGATCATCCGGGTCTTTGCGCTGAAATCCAGAGGCCATCCATAGCCCGCAATCGTCCCTGCCAACGGGTAAGGCGCTATGGTTGCGAGCGAGACCAAGGGACCGCTGGTGACTCCGAGCACCTTGGTCTTGATGAGCAGCCATGTAAGCGGAGCGCCAAAATACATCGCCTCGCTGATCAGGTCACCATAGACCGGCAGCGTAGCGCCGGCCAGCGCGATGGCGAAGATTCCCAGGGTAAATGCAACGCCAAGCAGCGCCGCTGACTTCCATCGTTGCACAGAGCCACTCATCGATTTCAACTCCTCACATTGCTTTCAGCGCTGCGAACAGGACCCCGCCCATCCTACTTCTGCGCCTTCACGATGCTCATCGCGGTGGCCACCAGCCCGCCCATGTCGGCGAGGTTGCCGGGCAGGATGAGGGTGTTGCCTTGCTTGGCGACATTGGCGAACGCCTCGACGTATTTCTCCGCGACCTTGAGGTTGACCGCGTTCATGCCGCCCGGGGCTTCGATCGATTCGGCCACCATGCGGATGGCCTGCGCGGTGGCGTCGGCGACGGCCTTGATCGCCTCGGCCTGGCCCTGGGCGTTGTTGATCGCGGCCTGTTTTTCGCCTTCGGACTTGGCGATGGCGGCCTGGCGCGCGCCGTTGGCGAGGTTGATCTGTTCCTGCTGCTTGCCTTCGGAGGTGGCGATCACGGCGCGCTTTTCGCGCTCGGCGGTGATCTGCGCCTGCATGGCATGCAAAATCTCTTTCGGCGGGGTGAGGTCCTTGATCTCGTAGCGCAGGACTTTCACGCCCCAGCTGAGCGCGGCCTCGTCGAGGGCGGCCACCACGGCGCGGTTGATGTCGTCGCGTTCCTCGAAGGTCTTGTCCAGCTCCATCTTGCCGATCACCGAGCGCAGGGTGGTCTGGGCGAGCTGGGTGATGGCGAAGATGAAATCGCTGGTGCCGTAGGAGGCCAGCTTGGGGTCGGTCACCTGGAAATACAGGATGCCGTCCACCTGCAGCTGGGTGTTGTCCTTGGTGATGCAGATCTGGCTGGGAACATCGCGCGGAATTTCTTTCAACAGATGGCGGTAGGCCACGCGGTCGATGAAGGGGACGACGATGTTAAGCCCCGGCGAGAGTACGCTGTGGAAGCGCCCGAGGCGCTCCACCACCCATGCGTTCTGCTGCGGCACGACCTTGAGCGCCTTGATGACGAATACAAAAGCGACAACCAGTGCTACCAGTGCGACAAACTCCATGATGCCTCCATATTATTTTGGTTTGTGCTGCGTGAGAATCAGCTTCGAGCCATGCGTGGCCTTGATGTACAACGTGGATTCGCGGGCGGTATCGGCGGATTCCGGCTCGGCATCCCACTCCGCGCCGCGGTACTGCACGCGCGCGCTGCCGTCTTCATTCCACGCCACCACCCTCACCGGCTGTCCGATGTCCAGCCCGATCTCGGGCGCTGCTTTATGCGACTTGTTCCTCTGGCGCACCACCAAGGTGCCCGCCACTGCCAGCACGGCTGGTATGGCATATTGCAGGGTGATGCTCAGACCGCTCATGGCCAGGATGCCGCCGGCGACCGCCGCGAGCGACAGCACCAGGAAATAGAACGTACCGGTGGCCACTTCCACCCCCAGAAACACCGCAGCCAGCGTGAACCAGAAAACATAAGCTTCCATGCATCACCCCCCATATAGTTCGTCGTGTTGTGCCGACAGTGCCGCATGCTACCAGATTAGGCGCACAAAAGTATTACCCCTGCCGCTCGATCAACATCGCATCGCCGTAGCTGAAGAAACGATATTCCTGCTCCACTGCGTGCCGGTACGCGGCGAGCATCTCTTTCATCCCGCCGAACGCGCAAACCAGCATCAAGAGCGTCGAACGCGGCAAGTGGAAATTGGTGAGCAGCACATCCACCACCTTGAAGCGATAGCCGGGAAAGATGAAGATGTTGGTCTCCCCCTCCCCGGCGGCGGGTTCGCCGCCCCCGCGTTCATTCATCAGGGCCGCGCTTTCCAGCGCGCGCAGGCTGGTGGTGCCCACCGCAATGACGCGCCCGCCGCGCGCCCTGGCTTCGCCGATCGCCGTAACGGTTTCCTCCGGGACCGCGTAGCGTTCGCTGTGCATCACGTGCTCGTGAATGTTGTCGGCGCGCACCGGCTTGAATGTGCCGGCACCGACATGCAAGGTGACATGCGCGAGCTGCGCGCCGCGCGCGCGCAACGCGGAGAGCATCGCCTCGTCGAAATGCAGCCCTGCCGTGGGCGCGGCGACCGCTCCCGGCTCGCGCGCGAACACGGTCTGGTAACGCTCTTCATCCTCCGCGTTGGCTGCGTGAACAATATACGGCGGCAGCGGCAGCCGGCCATAGCGCTCCAGCAAGTCGGCCACGCTCTCCGCGCCATCGAAGCGCAGGCGATAGAATTCATGTTCTCGTCCCAGCACCGTGACCGGCACCGCCCCCGCCAGCATGATCCTGCTGTCCGGCTTGGGCGGCTTGCTGGCACGCACCTGCGCCAGGACCAGATGGTCGCCAACGATACGCTCGACCAGCACCTCGACCTTCCCGCCACTCTCCTTTTCGCCGAACAGCCTGGCCTTGAGAACACGCGTGTCGTTCAGCACCAGCAAGTCGTGTTCGCGTATGAGCCCGGGAAGCTCGGCAAACTGACGATCGGAAAGCATGCCGCCGCCGACATGCAGCAGGCGGTTGGCGCCGCGCCGCGCGGGCGGGTGCTGGGCGATGAGACGCTCGGGCAGGACAAAATCAAAGTCTTCGGTACGCATCGGTGATTCGAAACGGCTGCATAGAGATACGGCATTGTACCGCGGCGCGACTTCACCACAGCCTCTCTGGTTTATAATGCCCGCTTTGCCACCGGCCGTAGTCTATGAGACTCGTTGCATTCTTTCTCGCCGCCCTGCTGCTGCCCCTCCCGGCACTGGCCCAGAAAGGGGGCATGCCGCCCGCCCCCGTGCTGGCGGCAAAAGCCTATGTGCTGTACGACTACACCAGCAACCAGATCCTGGTCACCCAGAACGGTGTGGCGCACCTTGCGCCCGCTTCGCTGACCAAGCTGATGACCACGTATCTCGCGCTCAACGCAGTCCGCCAGCACCAGTTTCCCCTGACGCAGCAGGCCTATCCCGCGCTCACGGCGCTGCGCTCCCAGGACGACGAAGCCCGCATGTTCCTCGACCACAACAAAGCGGTCACTGTGGATGAGTTGCTGCACGGCCTGATGGTCCTGTCCGCCGACGATGCTGCGCGGGTGCTGGTGGATCTCGTCAGCGGTGACGAGGCCAACTTCGCAGGCCTGATGAACCGGCAGGCGCAGGCGCTGGGCATGCAGGACACGCATTTCGTCAACGCGACCGGCACGGCCGACCCGCAGCACTACAGTAGCGCCTACGATCTGGCGCTGCTCGCAGCCGCCATTTTGCGGGATTTCCCCGATTATTACCCGCTCTACGGGCGGCATGAATACCAGTACAACAACATCAAGGCGTTCAACAACAACCGCCTGCTGTGGAATGATCCGTTCGTGGACGGCATGAAGGCAGGCAACAGCGCGGAGGCGGGATTTTGCCTGGTGGCTTCAGCCGAGCGTAACAACCGCCGCCTGATTTCGGTGGTGCTCGGCACCGCGTCCGACAGCCTGGGCGACAGCGAGAGCCAGAAATTGCTGAATTACGGCTTCCGCTATTTTGAGACCATGCCGCTGTACCAGAAGAACCAGGCGGTAGGCAGCCTGCGTGTCTGGAAAGGCGCAGCCCGCGCCGTTGAGGTCGGCTTCCCGAACGGGCTGTCGCTGACAGTCCCCAAGGACGCGCTGCCGCAATTCAAGGCCACCATGGAGTCGCGCCAGCCCATCATCGCACCGATCGCCGAAGGACAGCAGCTCGGGGTGCTGAAACTGTCGCTCAACGGCAAACCCTATGCGGAATTCCCTCTGGTGGCGCTGGAATCCGTTCCGTTGTCCAACGTGTTCGCGCGCGGATGGGACACCATCCGCCTGTTCTTCAGTAGGAGTGCGCAATGACAGTGTATTTGAACGGCCAGTTTATGCCCATCGAAGAGGCGCGGGTTCCCGTTCTGGACCGCGGTTTCATTTTCGGCGACGGCGTGTACGAGGTGATCCCGGCGTATTCACGCCGCGCCTTCCGCCTCGCTGAACACCTGAAGCGCCTGCAGCACAGCCTGGACGGCATTCGCCTGCCCAACCCCCACGGCGAGGCCGAATGGACCAAACTCGTCGCGGAACTTATTGCCCGCAACGAAGCCGAAGACCAGTACCTTTACCTGCACATCACGCGCGGCGTGGCGAAACGCGATCATGCCTTCCCCAGGCCGCCGGTGGCGCCCACGGTATTCATGATGAGCAGCCCTCTGCCCACGCCGTCCGCCGAGCTGCTGCAAAACGGCGTGGGCGCGGTCACAGCCCAGGACAACCGCTGGCTGCGCTGCGACATCAAGGCCATCGCGCTGCTGCCCAATGTGCTGCTGCGCCAGATGGCGGTGGATGCGGGCTGCGCCGAAACCATCCTGATACGTGATGATGCGTTCATGACCGAGGGTGCGGCCAGCAACATCTTCGCGGTGAAGAACGGTACGCTGCTCGCGCCGCCGAAGGACAACCTGATGCTGCCCGGCATCACCTACGATGTGGTGCTGGAACTGGCGGCGGCGAACGGCATTCCGCACCAGGTGAGGCGCGTCATGAAGGAGGAGGTGTTAAGTGCCGATGAGCTGCTGCTCACATCCAGCACCAGGGAAGTGCTCGCCATCACCACGCTCGACGGCAAGCCGGTGGGCTCTGGCCGCCCCGGGGCGATGTTTGCGCGGATGCACCGGCTGTACCAGGACTTCAAGCGCGATGTCATGCGCCAAGGCCAAAACTGAAGGACAATGTTTGTGAATGCCGGAAAAATGGAACTGCAACAATCTCTCATCGAGTACCCGTGCGATTTCCCGATCAAGGTGTTCGGACGGTCACAGGAGGGATTTGCCAAGGCGGTGATGCAGGTCGTCAAGCGCCATGACCCCGACTTCAAGCCCGCCAGCATAGAGATGCGAAGCAGCAGCGGCGGGCGCTATGTAAGCCTGACCTGCACCGTGCGCGCCACGTCCCGCGAACAGCTCGATGCGCTGTACCAGGACCTGTGCGACCACCCCATGGTGGCGACCGTATTATGAAACCCGGGGAAGGGATATGGGAGCAGGAGGAAAGGGGAACCGCAGAGGAGTTGGGCTGGCCCCGGATACCCCTTGCGCCCCCTCCCCCGCACATCAAGTTCCTGGGACAGGTGGAATACCAACCCACGTGGGATGCAATGAAGCAGTTCACCGCGCAGCGCGCCCGTGATACCCGCGACGAAATCTGGATGCTGCAGCATCCTCCGGTTTACACGCAGGGACTGGCGGGCAAGGCAGAACACGTGCTGCGCGCCAACGGCATTCCCGTGGTGAACATAGACCGCGGCGGACAGATCACCTATCACGGCCCCGGGCAGGTCGTCGCCTATTTGCTGCTCGACCTGCGCCGTTGGAAGCTCAACGTGCGCGAACTGGTGCGCCTGATGGAACAGGCGGTGATCGATTTATTGGCGGCTTACGGCGTTGTTGCGCAAGGGCGCATTGACGCCCCCGGCGTGTATATACAGGGCGCGAAGATTGCGTCGCTCGGGCTCAAGATCAGGAGCGGCTGCTGCTACCACGGCATCGCCTTCAACGTCGACATGGACTTGGGCCCGTTTGACTGCATCAATCCCTGCGGCTACGCCGGACTGCGCGTAACCCAGGCGCGCGATCAGGGCGTGGCAGCCACGGTGGAGATATTGCAGCAGGCTCTCGCGCAGCATCTGGTGACGCTGTTGGAGCGGCATCAATCCGGCAAGTGCGCCGAAAGTCGCGATTAGTGAGACAATGCCGCATCAGTGATTGGTTGAAATGATGAAAGAGAAACAAACCGGGGCGGCCAAGACCGCGCGCAACCCGATCAAGATCGTGCAGCTGCAGGAGCGCCTGCGCAAACCGCAATGGATAAGGGTGAAGTCAGGCAGCGGCCAAGGCTATAACGACGTGAAGCGCCTGCTGCGCGAGCACAATCTGCACACGGTATGCGAGGAGGCTTCCTGCCCCAACATCGGCGAATGCTTCGGCAAGGGCACTGCCAGCTTCATGATCCTGGGCGATGTGTGCACGCGGCGCTGCCCGTTCTGCGACGTGGCGCATGGCAAGCCGCAACCGCCCGATGCCAGCGAACCCGGGCAGCTGGCGCAATCGATTGCGCTGCTCAAGCTGAAATATGTAGTGATTACCAGCGTGGACCGCGACGACCTGCGCGACGGCGGGGCTGCGCATTTCGCCGATTGCCTCGCTGCGATTCGCGCCTCCTCGCCCGCCACCCGCCTAGAGACCCTGGTGCCGGATTTCCGCGGCCGCCTCGACGTGGCGCTGGATGCCATGAGCGCTTGCCTGCCGGACGTGCTCAACCACAACCTGGAAACTGTGCCCCGCCTGTACCAGTTGGCACGCCCGGGTGCCGATTACGCCCATTCACTCAGGCTGCTCAGGGAATTCAAGGCACGTTTCCCGCAGGTGATGACCAAGTCCGGCTTGATGCTGGGCCTGGGCGAAACCGACGACGAAGTGCTGCAGGTGATGTGCGACCTGCGCGCGCACGATGTAGAAATGCTCACGCTCGGCCAGTACCTGCAGCCTTCCGACGGGCATTTGCCGGTATTGCGCTATGTTCCGCCCGAAACCTTCAGGAGGTTCGAGGATGCGGCGAAAGACATGGGCTTCTCGCATGCTGCCTGCGCGCCCATGGTGCGCAGCAGCTATTTTGCCGACGAGCAGGCGCATCGGGCCGGAGTGACCTAGAACTTGCGGCACGGGCATGAACCCCCGGGAGAGCGGCTGGCGCGGCGGAAGTCAGCGCCGTTCTGCCCTACCTAGTTCAATCCATTGCGGGGCGGCAGCCCTCGCGCAAGAATACCGCGCATTTCCCCCAGGATGCAAAAAATGCGCAGGACGATCAGGCTCAAACGTGCATACGAGGCACCCGAACCGGAGGATGGTTGCCGGGTGCTGGTGGACCGGCTATGGCCACGCGGCATCACCAAGGAAGCCGCGCACATTGATCTGGCTCAAGGAAATCGCGCCCAGCGGCGAGTTGCGCAAATGGTTCAACCATGACGCTGCGCGCTGGGGCGAATTCAGGCGCCGCTATCTCCTCGAGACAAAAAGTCATCCGGAAGCCGTCGGGCAGTTGATGGCAGAAATCCGCAAAGGCCGCGTCACCTTGGTGTACGGAGCCAAGGACGATCAGCATAACAACGCCGTCGCGCTAGCGGAATTCATCGCATCCAGGTTCAATTAGCCCTTAGCCCACGCGAAACTGCCGTTTAGGCGGACCCCGGGGTTCATATGCGCGCTGCCCGGCGCCGGTGGCATTGTTCGGTTGCTGATCATATAATGGCAACTCTTAATCATTTTGCCTCCGTCATGCGTAACATCGCCCTGTTCCTGTTTTGCCTGTTCACCGCCATCCATGCCCACGCCTTCAGTCTCAAGGATTTGTCGGAAAAGGATGCCGTTGCCGGCCTGAAAGAGGCGTTGAACAAAGGCGCAGGCAGTGCGGTGGGCAAGCTGGGCAAGGTGGATGGTTTTCTCGGCAACCCCCAGGTGAAGATTCCGCTGCCCGATTCGCTGCAGAAGGCCGATCGCACGCTGAGCCGCTTAGGCATGGGGAAATACACGCAGGAATTGGTGGTCACAATGAACCGTGCCGCAGAACTTGCCGTGCCTGAAGCAAAAACGCTGCTGGTCAATGCCGTGAAGGAAATGACCGTGAGCGACGCGAAAGCCATCCTCACCGGGGGCAACACCGCGGCCACCGATTATTTCCGGGCCAAGACGAGCCAGCCACTGACAGAGAAGTTCCTGCCCATCGTGCAACAGGCCACTGCCAAAGTTCAGCTGGCGCAGAAGTACGACCAGTTCGCGGGCAAAGCCGTCCGCTTCGGCCTTCTGGATGAAAAGCAGGCAAATCTGGAGCGCTACGTCACGCAAAAGGCGCTGGACGGTCTGTTCCTGATGATAGCGCAAGAGGAAAAGGCGATCCGCGCGGACCCCGTCGGCCAGACCAGCAAGTTGCTGTCGAAGGTATTCAGCGTACTCATAAAATAACTTGACCTGTACTGCCCATGCGGCAGTATGATGGCACCATAAGTTCGCAACTCTTTTTTAACGCATACAAGGAGGGAATCATGAAAATCCATCATCTGTTTATCTTGTCCGCCGGGCTGCTTATTTCGGCCAATGCCATGGCCGATGGCGCGGACCTTGCCAAGAAAAATGGCTGCATGACCTGCCATGCAGTGGACAAGAAGGGGCCGGTGGGCCCGTCCTTCAAGGACATCGCGAACAAATACGCGCAAGACACCGAAGCTGCAGCCAAACTGGCGAAGAAAGTGCGCGAAGGCGGCTCCGGCTCGTTCGGCAAGACGCCGATGCTCGCCCAGAAGAACGTGAGTGACGACGACATCAAGACCATCGTGGCATGGATACTGCAACTGAAGTAATCGCCCTGCACTGACTAGCGGTCAGTGCAACCTGAAACGAAAAGGCCAGCTCCCAGCTGGCCTTTTTTGCTCG
>Ga0316628_100004426_pt1 | contig 11020 bp, 10 predicted proteins | sample OWC_Aug_M2_C1_D5_FD_207648 | JGI IMG/M metagenome (GOLD analysis project Ga0316628, IMG submission 207648) | Wetland soil microbial communities from Old Woman Creek delta, Ohio, United States - OWC_Aug_M2_C1_D5_C | ecosystem: Environmental > Terrestrial > Soil > Wetlands | place: USA: Ohio... | reverse complement strand
GCGCGGCCGTTCGTGTTCTCGAACCTGAAGACCGGCCAGGGCCTCGACACGATCATCCGGTTCATCGAGACGGAGGGCATGTTATGTCACGCATCGCAGTAGCACTCGTTCTCGCGGTGGTATCCGGCGCCGCGCTCGCCCATCCGTTCCACGGCGCGGCCGGCGGCGCGGCGGCGGGCTTCGCGCATCCCTTCACCGGCTTCGACCACCTGCTGGCGATGGTCGCGGTCGGGCTGTGGGCGGTGCAGCTCGGCGTAAGAGCGCGCTGGATCGTTCCGGGCACGTTCGTCGGTGCCATGCTTGCCGGCGGCGCCCTCGGCTTCGCGGGACTGCAGCCGCCACTCGTCGAGCAGATGACCGCGGCCTCGGTGCTGGTGCTCGGACTGCTGATCGTCACGCGCACGCGCGTGCAGCCGGCCCTTGGGGCCGCGCTGGCCGGCGCATTCGCGCTGTTTCATGGCGCAGCGCACGCCGCCGAGCTGCCGCATGCGGCCTCGGCGCTTGCCTATGCCGCAGGCTTCTGCGCGGCGACGCTATGCCTGCACGCGGCTGGCATCGGCGCCGGAACGTTGCTCGCTCAGAGGTTCAGCCGCTTCATCTGTCCGGCCGGGTAGCGCGTTCCCTGCGCCGCGCCCGGAGGGCAGGCGGCGTCGAGTTGCGCGACCTCTGCGGCCGACAACGAGAGGCCAGCGGCGGCGACGTTCGCCTCGAGGTGCTCGATGCGCCGCGTACCTGGGATCGGCACGATGTCCGCGCCCTTGGCGAGCAGCCAGGCCAATGCGACCTGTGCAGGCGTGCAGCCCTTCGCCTGCGCCACGCGCCGCACCGGCTCGACCAGCGCCAGGTTGGCCCTCAGGTTATCGCCCTGGAAGCGCGGGTGGTCGCGCCGGCGATCGCCCTCGGAGAGGCTTTCGGCGCCGCCGATCTCCCCGCCGAACACGCCACGCCCGAGCGGCGAGTAGGCGACGAAGCCGATCCCGAGCTCGCGGCACAGCGGCAGGATTTCCGCCTCGACGTCGCGCGTCCAGAGCGAGTACTCGGTCTGAAGCGCGGCGATCGGGTGCACTCGGTGCGCGCGGCGAACGGTCTGCGCACCCGCCTCGGATAGCCCGAGGTGGCGCACCTTGCCCTGCTCGACCAGGCGCTTCATCGCGCCGACGGTCTCCTCGATCGGCACCTTCGGGTCGACGCGGTGCTGATAGTACAGGTCGATATGGTCGATCCCCAGCCGTTCGAGGCTGCGCTCGCAGGCCTCGGCCACGTATTCGGGGCGGCCGTCGACCTCCATCGTGCCATCCGCGCGCCGGACGTTGCCGAACTTGGTGGCGACGATGTACGCGTCGCGCCGGCCCTTGAGCGCGCGGCCGAGCAGCTTCTCGTTCGCGCCGTTGCCGTACATGTCGGAAGTGTCGAGGAAGCCGGCGCCGATCTCGGCGGCGTGGCGCAGCGTGGCGAGCGACTGCTCCTCGCTGCCGGGAAGGTAGAACCCCGGCATTACCATGCAGCCGAGGCCGATCGCCGGCACCTCGAGGGACCCGAGCATGCGTTTCTTCATAGCCGTTCCTCCGCGTGTCTGGAAACAGTATTCCCGTCGGGCGCGCCATCCGCAAGGAGCGGTTTATGCTTGCGCCGTCATGACGACCGAACTGATCGCGCGCCACTGGCTAACGCTGCACGGGTTGGTGGTGCTGCTCGGCCTGGCGATATACATCGTCGGCTCGCGCACGCTGCACCAGCGCCGCCGTCCATCTGCCGCCATCGGCTGGGTGATCGCGCTCGCGCTGTTGCCGTATGTCGCGTTACCACTCTACATGGTGTTCGGCAATCGCAAGGTCGCGGACTCTCGGCAGGTGGTCGGGCCACAGACGCATCCGGTGCGGATCACCGGCGATCCGAGCGCGCCCGAAACGCAACTGCGGCAGCTCGCGGCCGCAATGGCGCTTCCCGGTGCTTCCTCGTACCGGCAATTGAATATTCATGAGGACGGCGCGCAGGCCTTGCAAGCACTGCGAAACGTAATCGACGGCGCCACGCGCACGATTGAAATCTGCACCTTCGTGTTTGGGAAGGATGGACTGGGAGACGAAATCGCACGACGCCTCGAGCAGCGTGCCCGGGACGGCGTAACGGTGCGGTTGCTGGTCGATGGGGTCGGCGCGTATCTGTCCGGGTTTCCGGATTTCAGGCGCTTGTCCAGCGCGGGGGTGCAGACGGCGTTGTTTGTGCCGCCTTTGCGCTCGTCTCTCAGAGGCCGCACCAACCTGCGCAATCACCGGAAGATGGTCATCGCCGACCGTGATTGGTTGTGGTGCGGCGGCAGGAATCTCGCGAGCCAATACTTCCAGGATGTCTCGACCTCCACTCGCCGCAGAAAACCCTGGATCGACCTGAGCTTCGACCTGCGCGGAGCGCTGGCCCGGCAGGCGGAGCAGCAGTTCGCGCAGGACTGGGCGTTCGCCACGGGCGGGCTCCGCCCCGATGCGGCGCGCCCGGTCGATGCGGGCCCGGAAGCGCCCACCGGGCAGCTCATCGCCAGCGGCCCTGACCAGGCGGACGATACGATCTACTCCTTCCTCGTGTCGGGCTTTTTCGCGTCACGCACGCGCATTCTGGCGGTCACGCCCTATTTCGTACCGAACGCCACCTTCTTGATGTCGCTCACGCTGGCGGCGAGGCGCGGTGTCGTGGTCGATCTGGTCATGCCGGAGAAATCGAACCATCTTCTGGCAGACATGGCGCGACATCGCGCGCTGCGCGATCTCGCGGCCGCCGGTGCGCGGGTATGGTTTCTGCCCCGGATGATTCACGCGAAGGCCGTGGTAATCGACGACGACCTCGCGCTGGTGGGGTCGGCCAATCTGGACGAACGCAGCCTGTTCCTGAACTACGAATTGATGGTTGCCTTTTACGCTCCCGCCGACATTCAGCGCTTTGCCCGCTGGATCGAGCGCCAACGCGATGCTGCGGCGGCATACCGTGCCAGGCCACCCGGGTTGGGTCGCGACATCGCCGAGGGCTTGCTGTTGTGGCTGGCCTTCCAGTTGTGATGCGCTACGTGCCGAACTCGCGCAGCAGCCGGCCGGGCAGGCGCGCGGGCACGAGCGGGCCGCGCTCGTCGGCGATGCGCACGCCGTTGACCCATACGCCGTGCACGCCGAGCGCCGAGGTCGTGAGGCGCGGCGCGCCGCCGGGCAGATCGAACACGCGCCGCCTCGGTCCGCGGCCGACCGTCGCGGGATCGAACAGCAGCAGGTCGGCGGCGTAGCCGGGCCTGAGCAGGCCGCGGCCGCGGATGCCGAACACGGCGGCCGGCAGGCCGGCGAGCTGGCGCGCGGCTTCGCCGAGGCTCAGCACGCCGAGGCTGCGCACCCAGTGCCCGAGCAGGTGCAGGCCGAAGCCGGCGTCGTTGAAGAACGTGAGGTGCGCGCCGGCGTCCGAGAGCGACACCATGCTCGCCGGGTGCCTGAGCATCTCGCCCACCGCGCGCTCGTCGGTGTTGAGCGTGAGCGCGACGAACACCGTCGCCAGGTCCTCTTCCAGCGCCAGGTCGAACCAGAAATCGAGCGGGTCCTTGCCGCTTTCCGCGGCGAGCGTGGCGACGTCGCGCTGCTCGTATGCGGGATGGCGCGCCGACTCGACCACGGTGAGTTTGTGCCATTCGCCGTTGAACAGGCGGAAGTGCGCCGGGCGCGCGAGCTCGGCGCGGATCGCGTCGCGAAACGCGCGCTCGGCGAGCTTCGCCTTGAACGCCGCGCTTTTCAGCCCAAGCGCCGGCTGCCACGCGTCGAGGCCCTCGATCGGGTAGGGCGAACGCATGGTGAAGTCGAACGACAGCGGGCAGCAGGACACCGCGCCGATCAGCCGCCCGCCGCGCGCGTTGGCGGCGCGGATCCGGTCCAGGTCGTCGAAAACCGCGCGCGGATTGGTGCTGTTGTGCAGCAGCGCCGCGATCACCACCGGGCGCGTCGAGGCGGCCGACAGCTCCTCGAGGAAGGCGATCGGAGTCTGCCCGCCCTTGGTCAACATGAACACGCCGCGCCCGGCCTCCTTCAGGCACCCGGTGAGCGCGCGCAGCTCGCGCTCGTCGGCCAGCCGCGAGGGCATCGGCACGCCGCCCTCGCCGTTGTGCGCGGGCGACGTGCTGGTGGAGAAGCCCACCGCCCCGGCGCGCATGCCCTCCAGCAAGAGTTCGCGCATCTGTGCGATTTCCGCGTCGCTCGCGGTGCGCTCGGTCGCCGCCTCGCCCATTACGTAGGTGCGCAGCGCCGAGTGGCCGACGAACGCGGCGACATTCGCCGCGATGCCGCGGCGCTCCAGCATGTCGAGGTACTGCGGCACGGTCTCGAAATCCCAGCGGATCCCCGAGCGCAGGGCCTCGAGCGACATGCCCTCGACCTGGGTCAGATTGCGCATCACGCGCTCGCGGTCCGCCGGCCGGCAGGGTGCGATGGTGAAGCCGCAGTTGCCGATCACCGCGGTGGTGACCCCGAGTGCCGGGCTGGGGGACAGTCCCGGATCCCAGGTGATCTGCGCGTCGTAGTGCGTGTGGTTGTCGATGATGCCGGGCATCAGCGCGAGGCCCCCGGCTTCGAGTACCTCGCGCGCCGCGCCGAGTCCGGCGCCGATCGCGGCGATGCGCCCGCCCGCGACAGCCAGGTCGGCCACGCGCGGCTCGCCGCCCAGGCCGGCGAGCAGGGTGGCGTTGCGGATGACGAGGTCGTGCATGAGGGCGCAAGTATACTTACGCCCCGATGAACGACCTGTTCCGGCTGGACGGCAAGGCGGCGATTGTCACGGGCGGCGCGCGGGGGATCGGCGCGGCGTGCGCCCGCCTGCTCGGGGACGCCGGCGCGCGCGTCGCGGTGCTGGACCTGGCGCCGGGCGAGGGCGCGGGCCTGCGCATCGCCTGCGACGTCACCGACGAGGCGGCGCTCGAGGAGGCGTTCGCGCGCGCGTCGCGGGAGCTCGGCGGCATCGACATCCTGGTGAACAACGCCGGGCGCGCAATCCGCAAGCCCGCCGCCGAGATCACGCGCGCCGAGTGGCAGAGCGTGATCGACCTCAACCTCACGGCGCTGTTCCTCGGCTCGCGCATCGCGGCGCGCTACATGAAAGAGCGTGGCGGCGGATCGATCGTCAATCTCGCGTCCATCATGGGGCTCTCGGGCGGCATCTTTCCCAACGCCTCGTACCAGGCGTCCAAGGGCGCAGTGGTCAACCTCACGCGCGCGCTGGCGCTGGAGTGGGCGGCCGACGGCATCCGCGTCAACGCGGTGGCGCCGACCTTCGTGCGGACCGAGCTCACCGTGCCGGTGTTCTCCAATCCCGAGGTGCTCAGGGCGGTGATGGCGCATACGCCGCTCGGCGTGCTGCCCGAGGTCGAGGACATCGCGGCGGCGGTCCTGTTCCTCGCCGCCCCCGCGGCGCGCTGCGTCACCGGCATCGTGCTGCCGGTGGACAGCGGCTACCTGGCGCGCTGAGCGCACGGCCATGGTCGACTTTCTCGACGACGCCTGGCACGGCTTCTGGCGCGAGGGCCTCGCCTGGCTCCTGCTCGCCGCGCTGGTGCTCGCGCTGGTGCTGGCGCGCGGGCTGCGCCGCGAGCGCGCCGTGATCGGCAACACGCTCCTGTTCCTCACGTTGAGCCTGCTGGCCGAGCTGGTGGGCGCGGCGCTCGAGGCGGGCGGCATCGCGGCGGCGGGCGCGATCGTGCGCGACGCGGCGATCGTCGCCACCGGGGTCGCCATGATCCGGCTCGCGGGGCTGACGCTGTTCCGGGTCGCGTTGCCCGCGATCGGCGTGCGCACGCCGCGCATCGCCGAGGACATCATCGTGGTCGTCGCCTATGTCGCCTGGGGCCTGGTGCGCCTGCGGCTCGCCGGCATGGACCTCTCCAGCCTGGTGACCACCTCGGCGGTGATCACCGCGGTGGTCGCCTTCGCCATGCAGGACACGCTGGGCAACGTGCTCGGCGGCCTGGTGCTCGAGCTGGACGACTCGATCTCGATCGGCGACTGGGTGAAGCTCGACGACCTCTCGGGGCGCGTGGTCGAGATCCGCTGGCGGCACACCGCGATCCGCACGCGCAACAACGAGCTGGTGATCGTGCCGAACGCCGCGCTGATGAAGACCCGCTTCGTCGTCATCGGCAACCCGGACGTGGAGCCGGTGCGCTGGCGGCGCTGGATCTATTTCGACGTCGAGTACGGCGTGCCCTCGAACCGGGTGCTGGCGGTCGCGGAGGAGGCTCTGGCCGGGGCGGATATCAGGAACGTCGCGCGCGAGCCGAAGCCGAACTGCGTGCTGCTGGATTTCGCGCCGAGCTTCAACCACTTCGCGCTGCGCTACTACCTCACCGACCCGCAGGCGGACGACCCGACCGACAGCAGGGTGCGGCTGCACCTGTACGCGGCGTTGCAGCGCGCCGGCATCGCGCTCGCATTTCCGCAGACCGTCGTGCACTCGGTCAAGCCCGACGAGCGCGAGGCCGCGTTGCGCGTGCGCGAGATCGAACGGCGGCTGGCCGCGCTCCGCGGCGTCGAGCTGTTCAACAGCCTGGACGAGGTCGAGCTGCGCGCGCTCGCGGATCGCCTGGTCTACGCGCCGTTCGCCGCCGGCGCCGTGATGATCCGCCAGGGCGCGGTGGCGCACTGGCTGTACATCCTGGTCGAGGGCGAGGGCGAGGTCTGGCTCGAGGCGGCCGACGGCCGGCGCCGCATCGCCTCGCTTCCCCCGGGGAGCGTGTTCGGCGAGATGGGCATGATGACCGGAGATCCGCGCCGCGCCACCGTGACCGCCAGGACCCACGCCGAGTGCTACCGGCTCGACAAGGCGGGCTTCGAGGAGATCGTCCGCTCGCGCCCCGTGATTGCCGAGGAGATCTCGCGCGTGCTCGCCGAGCGCGAGACGCGCCTCGTCGCGGTGAGCGACGCGGCGCGCGCCGACGCCGCGGGGGTGAGATCGCGCAGCGCGTCGCTGCTCGAGCGCATGCGCAGCTACTTCGGGCTGAACGATCCGCGAGGAAGCTGAGCGCGGCCTCAGTAGCCCGCTGCGGGATCGACGAGATCGAGCGGCGGCTCGCCGCGGCGCACGCGCTCGAGGTTCTCGACCACGCGCGCGAGCGCGGTGCGCGGCTCGGTGAGCGCGGCGGCGTGCGGCGTCAGCGTGACGCGCGGATGCGACCAGAAGGGATGCCCCGCCGGCAGCGGCTCGACCTGGAACACGTCGAGATAGGCGTGCGCCAGGCGCCCTCCCTCGAGCGCGGCGAGCAGGTCGCGCTCGACCAGGTGCGCGCCGCGCGCGACGTTGATCACGCAGGCGCCCTCTGGCAAGAGCGCTAGACTACGCGCGTCGAGGATGCCGCGCGTTGCCGCGGTGAGCGGCAGCAGGCACACCAGGGCGCCGCTTGTCGCGAGCAGCCGCTCGAGCCCGTCCGGACCCGAGAAGCATGCGACGCCTTGCATCGCCTGCTGGCGCCGGCTCCAGCCGCAGACGCGGAATCCGGCATGCAGCAGCCGCGCCGCGACGTGCCGCCCGAGCTCGCCGAGGCCGAGCAGGCCGACCGTGCGGTCGGCCGCCATGAACTGCGGCAGCCGGCGCCACACGCCCTCGCGCTGCTGCGCGCGGTAGCGGTACAGGTGCCGGTGCCAATCGAGCACGTGCGCCAGCACCGTCTCGCCCATCGCCGCGACCATGCCGGGATCGACCAGGCGCGCGAGCGGCACGCCGCGCGGGAGCGTCGGGTCGGCGAGCAGGCCGTCGACGCCCATCCACAGCGACTGGATGAGCCTCAGGTTCGGGAACCGCGCCAGCGTGCCGGCCGGCGGCCGGGCGACCAGCGCGACCTCGACCGCCGAGGGATCGCCGACCTCGGGCCACGCGAGAAAGCGCTCGCCGGGCAGCGCCGCGCGCAGCCCTTCCAGCCAGCGCGCCGTGTCCTCGTCCGGCGCGACAAACGCGACGTTCACGCGCGCGCGACGTTCAGCCCCCGGGCTTGAAGCCCGAGGCCTTGATGACCGGCGCCCACTTCTCGAAGTCGGCCTTCTGGATGCGGGCGAGCTCCGCCGGGCCGTAGCCGGTCGGCTCGAGGCCCATGGTCGTCAGCCGCTCCTGCAGGTCGGGCGACTTGATCGCCGCGATCGCCGCCTGCGACAGGCGCTCGATGACCGCGGGCGGCGTGCGCGCCGGCACCCACAACGCGTACCAGCCGTAGCCCTCGATGTCGTAGCCCAGCTCCTTGAACGTCGGTACGTCGGGAAACGCGAGCGGGCGCTGCGCGCCGGAGGCGGCGAGGGTGTAGGCCTTGCCCGATTTCTCGACCGTCTTCAGGTCCGCGACCAGCGTGCTCGCCGCCGCGATCTCGCCCGAGGCGAGCGCCTGCATCGCGTTCGCGGTGCCCTTGTACGGCACGTGAATGAGGTCGATGCCCGCGGCGCGCGCGAACATGACGCCGAAGAAGTGCGGCAGGCTGCCCGGTGCCGCGGACGCGTAGAACGCGGCTTTCGGGTCCCTCTTTACCAGCGCGACGTAATCCTTGAGCGTCTTCACGCCGAGCTTCGCCGACACGCCCAGCCCGATCTGGAAGTTGGCGAGGTGCGCGACCGGGGCGAAGTCGGTGAAGGCGTCGTAGCGCAGGTTGCCGAAGGAGCTCGGGAAGATCGCGGTCACCGCGACCGGCGCGAGCATCATGGTGCGGCCGTCGGGCGCCGCCGCCTTCAGCTCCTCGGCGGCGATGCGCCCGCCGGCTCCGGCCTTGTTCTCCACGATCACCGGCTGGCCGAGCGAGACGCGCATCTTTTCCGCGACGAGGCGCGACAGCGTGTCGCTTGAAGCGCCCGCCGGGTAGCCGAGCAACAGCTTGATGGGGCCGTCCTGCGCGTGCCCAGAGGTCGAGAACGCCGCAACGCCGGCGGCGAGCAGCGCGAGCAGCGCGCGTTGGATGATCATTTCGAGTCCCTCCGCCTCGTCGAATGTCGGGCGATGGTAGCATCACGCGACCGCGAACCGAAACGAGGAGCAGCGCATGGCGATCCGCAATTTCACCGAGGAGACGCTCACGGCGGAAGTGCTGCGGCGCATCGAGGGCACGCCCAACCCGCGCCTCAAGGAGGTGATGACGAGCCTGGTGAAGCACCTGCATGCCTTCGTGCGCGAGGTGCGCCCGACGCAGGAAGAATGGTTCACCGGCATCAAGTTCCTGACCGACACCGGCCACTGGTGCGACGACAAGCGCCAGGAGTTCATTCTCATGTCGGACACGCTCGGCGTGTCGATGCTGGTCGACTTCATCAACTACGGCAAGACCGCCAAGGCCACCGAATCGACGGTGCTCGGGCCGTTCTACGTCGAAGGCGCACCGGAATTGCCGCAGGGCGCGAACATCGCGCGGCCGGGAACGCCGGGCGATCCCTGCGTCGTCGAATGCAGCGTCTTCGGGCTGGACGGCAAGCCGGTGGCCGGCGCGCTGGTCGACGTCTGGGAGACCGGGGGCGACGGCTTCTACGACGTGCAAAAGAGCGAAGGCACCAACCTGCGCGCGCGCTTTCGCACCGGCGGCGATGGCAGACTGGGCTTCAGGTGCGTCAGGCCGGTGAGCTACCCGGTGCCGCACGACGGCCCGGTGGGCAAGATGCTGACCGCGACCGGGCGCCACCCGATGCGCCCCGGGCACCTGCACTTCATGATCCAGGCGCCCGGCTTCGACAAGCTGGTGACGCACCTGTTCGTGCGCGGCGACGAGTTCCTCGACTCCGACGCGGTGTTCGGCGTCAAGGAGTCGCTGATCGTCGATTTCAAGAAGAACCCCAAGGGCGAGTACGCGTTGCGCTACGATTTCGTCCTCAAGCCGTCGGCGCAGGCGGCGAGGGCCGCGTGAAGCCGCCGTTCCGCGCCGACCAGGTCGGCAGCCTGCTCAGGCCCGCCTGGCTCGCGGAGGCGCGCCGCAAGTGGAAAGCCGGCGCGCTCGACGCCGCCGCGCTGAAGGATGCCGAGGACCGCGCGATTCGCGAAGCGGTCGCGAAGCAGGAGGCGATCGGACTGCAAAGCGTCACCGACGGCGAGTTCCGGCGCGACTGGTGGCACCTCGATTTCCTGTCGCAGCTCGACGGCGTGACCACCAGACAGAACCCGGGGCCGAAATTCGGCGGCACCGGGGAGCAGCCGCCGATCCCGATGGTCACCGGAAAGATCGGCTGCTCGCGGCCGATCATGGTCGACCATTTCGCGTTCCTCAAGTCGGCGACCCGGCGCACCGCGAAGATGACCATTCCGTCGCCTTCGATGCTGCACCTGCGCGGCGGGCGCGCGTCGATCTCGATGGACGACTACCCGGACATGGACGCGTTCTGGAGCGACGTCGCCGCCGCCTACCGCAAGGCGATCGCCAACTTCGCCGCCGCCGGCTGCAGCTACCTGCAGCTCGACGACGTCGCCTTCGCCTACCTGTGCGACCCGAAGATCCGCGCGAACTGCCTGCGCAACGGCGACGATCCGGCGAAGCTGCCGCGCACCTACGCCGACGCCATCAACCAGGCGCTCGAGGGGCGGCCCGCCGGCATGACGATCACCATGCATACCTGCCGCGGCAACTTCAAGAGCGCGTGGGTCGCCGAGGGCGGCTACGAGCCGGTGGCCGAGGCGATGTTCTCCACCAACCTCGACGCCTACTTCATGGAGTTCGATTCCGCGCGCGCGGGGGGCTTCGAGCCGCTGCGCGCGCTTCCCGCGGGGAAGAAGGTGGTGCTCGGGCTGGTCACGACCAAGGTGGGCGAGCTCGAGCCGAAGGACCTGCTCAGGCGGCGCATCGACGAGGCGGCGCACTACGTGCCGCTCGAGAACCTGTGCCTGTCGCCGCAGTGCGGGTTCTCCAGCACGCACCACGGCAACGCGCTTTCGGAGGACGACCAGTGGCGCAAGCTCGAGCTGGTGGTCGAGATCGCAAACGAGGTATGGAGGTGAGCATGTCGCAGGAAAAGGAGATTCTCGCGCTCGAAGACGTGCGCTTCAAGGCGATGGTGTCGGG
>Ga0316628_100004425_pt1 | contig 11023 bp, 9 predicted proteins | sample OWC_Aug_M2_C1_D5_FD_207648 | JGI IMG/M metagenome (GOLD analysis project Ga0316628, IMG submission 207648) | Wetland soil microbial communities from Old Woman Creek delta, Ohio, United States - OWC_Aug_M2_C1_D5_C | ecosystem: Environmental > Terrestrial > Soil > Wetlands | place: USA: Ohio... | reverse complement strand
CAGCACCGCGGCGTCCGATCCCTCCAGCGCGGCCATCCGCGCCTGCACCACCTCGGCGTTGGGCGAGTTGCCGTAGCGCGGGTAGCGGAGCCCTTCGTCGGTGCCGATCTCCTGAACGAAGTTGACCGACTGGAAGATCGGGCTGACGACGGGCGTGTCGGGATCGCGCGCTTCGGTGCCGGCGTGAATGGTGAGCGTGGCGAGGTCGATCGATCGGTGCTTGCGTGCCACTGAGAGCTCCTCAGGCGAGCGCGGTGTTGGGCGGACGGCCGCGCGTATCGAGATCGGGCTTGACGACGCGGACGGTCTCCGACGGGGACGCTCCGACGATGTCGCGCAGCACCACGTCGCCGGCGCGAACGTCGTCGTCGAAGCGCACCGTGGCGAGCTCGTGACGCCGCGGGCCGTAGACCCAGGCGAGCTCGCCGTCGGTGAGCAGGCGCGACCTGGCGTCCGCCGGATTCATGAAGGCCATGGGCCCGCGCTCGTCGTCGGACGCGCGGGTCGCGATGAGCCGCACGACGCGAAGCGGGCGGTTGAGTGTTTCCTTATCCACGCGCGCCCCCCACGGCGGCGTACTGGCCGTCCACGCGCATGACGAGCCGGCGGCGGCAGAGGGTGACGAGCGCGTCGAGCGTGTCGCTCGGGTCGGCGGCGATGGCGCGGGTCACCTCGCCTGCATCGGCGGGGCCGATGCGGTAGACGGCGTCCCAGACGCTCCGCTCCGTGTCGGTGACCACGCCGAGGAGCGACACGCCGTGCTCTTCCTCGAGGGCCAGGGCGAGCCCGTGCCGCTCGAGGACCGTCTCGATGGCATCGCGGTGATGCTCGGTCACGCCGCGAAAGAGGAAGTACGCCTCCTGCGGCGGGGGCGGATCGTCGGCCGCGTACCGCATCAGGAGCTTGGCGACCACCTCGTCCGCGCAGGAGAAATCGATCATCGACACCTGCGAGAAGTCGATGACGGTGAGCGCACGGTCGCGCGACGCGCTCAACAGCAGCTCGATCTGATCGCGAACGGCGGCGCCGGTGGAGCGCGTCACCAGGTTCGAGTACAGATCGCAGGCGAGCGCCTGTCGCAGCACGCTGCTCACATCGATGTGGTTCATCATCGCTCCGCTCCCTCAGCCACGGCTTCTGGAATGATGACCTGAACCTGCGCTCCGGGAAATGGCGCGAGCCCTTCGGCGAGCGGCACGTCGTCGTCCCAGGATGGGATGATGGAGATTCGCGCGGTGCCGCTGCGCACCGACAGCTTGCCATTCCAGCGGCTCACGTAGTTCCTCGCGCCGGCGAGTCCCTGGCCGCGGCCGCGCTCGCGAAACCGGCTCACGCCGCGGATCACCGCCTCTTCCAGCGCGGCAGCGTCATCCCACCGCGAGGTGGGCAAGTGGCCCGGCGCGGACTCGAGCGAGCGTCGAAAGCCGAGGCCGGCGTCGCAGACGGCGATGACGACCACGCGACGGCCGAGCCGTTTCACCCACCGATACGTCTGAACCGCGACCCATCCGCCCTGACCGGCGTGCTCGATGATGTTCTGGCAGACCTCGCTGAGCGTCATCGCGAACCCCATGATGGCTCGCGACTCGAGCTTGAGCTCGTTGCGAATGATCGCCTGCGCCCGCTCCTGCACGCGGCCCACCACGTTGTGCACATCCTCGCTTTTTGTGATCGGCGTGATCTCGAGTAGGACGTTCGACTCGCCGGTCACGGTGCGCTTTGGAAAGCTGCCATGGAGGTCGTAGAGCGCGGCGGCGTGGTGAAAGAACGCCGCCCTCGCCCAGTAAGACGCGGTGTCCTCGTGTTCGGGCACGGCGAGGGTGGGGCGTTCGGCGCGCGTCTGCGCCAGCGTGAGCAGCGCGGTGAGGCCGTAGGGGGACGCCCACCGCGCGTGTCGCGCGTCCACGAGGATTTTGGCGTCGGCGGGGAGGGGAGCCACCTGCTCCAGCACCTGTTCGAAGGACTGGTCGTCGAGCGAGGGCGGAACGGTGATGACGTTCGTCACGTGAGGCTGATCGTACCCCGGAGATGGTTGGCGAGGCCGGTGGCGCCGCGATGGCCGACGTTTTTCGCCGCGGCGCGGTGCGCGGCGCGAATCGCGTCGCCTAAGTTATCACCGGCGAGCAGGCGAGAGAAATAGGTCGCGCCCCACACGTCGCCGCATCCGGTGGGATCGCCGCCGCTCGCGACGATTTCCTCCACCGGCACGCGCGCGGTGCGCACGGGGCCGAACGTCGTGCCGAGCGGCCGCGGGCGGCGCAGATCGCCGATGCGGTCGAAGTCGGGCGGCGCGACGAACACCGCGCCGCGTTGTCCGAGCGTGACGATCAGGGTGCGGACGCCGGCGGCGAGCGCCGTGGCGGCGAGCGCCATGGGGTCGGGTGCCAGCATCGCCATCTCGTCCTCGTTCACCTGGAGGAAATCGAAGCACGAGCACCACTCGGCCACGTTCGGCAGCGGGCGGAGCGTCCTGAGCCCGCCAGGCTGCACCGCCCAGGCGAGCATGTGCAGATCACAGTAGATGGGTCCGCGGAAATGTTGGCGGATGAGCTGCGCGGTCTCGAGGTCGAGCTCCCAGCCGCTGAGGAAGTTGATGTAGAGGGCGTCCAGGCGCGCGTCATCGAGCACGGGTTTGAGCCCGAGCCACGTCCATCCGGGCACGCCGCCGCTGAGGAACTCGCTCCGGCGCTCGTCGTCGTGGTAGCGCAATTCCACGCGGTTGTTGGGATATGGCACGGCGATCACGCGCGCGTCCGTCGCCATGTGATGGAGCGTGCCGAGGAACTGCGTGGCCCGCTGGGCGAGATCGTCGCCCACTTTGATGAGGGGCACGATCTCCCAACCGGGATCGAGCGCGGCATCGAGGCCGCTCAGCGCGTACGTGATGCCACCCCATTCCTCGACCGGGAGCTGTCGAGGGTCACGGCCGTAGATAACATCCCAGACTATAGATCCTATGACGCCCACGCGCTGCATTCGAAAAGACTCGGCTGACGGCTGACGGTGTTAGGCTACGGCTGCCGGCTTTTGGCTACGGCTGCCGGCTCTCGGCTACGGGTGCCGGCTTTCGGCTACGGGTGCCGGCTTTTGGCTACGGCTGCCGGCTTTCGGCTACGGGTGCCGGCTTTTGGCTACGGCTGCCGGCTTTCGGCTACGGGTGCCGGCTTTCGGCTACGGCTGCCGGCTTTCGGCGCCGGCAGCCGTCAGCCGCGCCGTTGGCCGTAGCCTAACACTGTCAGCCGTCAGCCGAGGCACTTACAGCTGTCCAAGATGCTGCATCTTGAACGTCGCGACCGCCCCGACCACGCCGGCCGTGCCGGGCAGGCTGCCGGGGACGATGCGGGTGGCGTCGACCGCCGGGCGAAAGGCGCGGCGACGGACTTCGGCGCGCAGCGGCACGAACAGGGCGTCGCCCGCCTGCGTCACACCGCCGGCCACGACGACGACGTCGGCGTTCAGGATGTTGAGCATGTTGGCAATGCCCACCCCGAGGTATCGCGCGGTGTCGCGCACGATTTCGCTCGCCACGGCGTCACCCTGTTGGGCGGCGCGATACACCGTTTCCGCCGTGATGTCGTCGAGCTTGCCGCCGACGAGGGACGGCAAGAGCGACGCGGTCTCCTCCCGGACGAGCACCTCGCGCGCGCGCACGGCGATCGCCGGTCCGGAGGCATACGCCTCCAGACACCCATAATTGCCGCACTTGCAGTGACGGCCGTTCAGGTCGATGGTCGTATGCCCGATCTCGCCGGCCACGTCGGACGATCCGTGGAACAGGGTGCCGTTGATGATCAAGCCGCCACCGATGCCGGTGCCGATCGTGATGCCGATGACGTTGCGGCCGCCCTGCGCTGCGCCCTGCCACCACTCGCCGACGGTCGCGCAATTCGCGTCGTTGTCGAGGGTCGCCGGCAACTCGAGTCGCTCGGCGATCCGGTCGCGAAGGGGAAAGTTCTTCCAGCCAAGGTTGGGCGCGACGATCACGATGCCCTTCTCGCGGTCGAGCGGGCCCGGCGCGCCGATGCCCACGCCCACGACGTCGCGCTGCGAGGCCCCGGTCTGCTCGATGGTGTCGAGGATGACGCCCTCGATCATCGAGACGATGCGATCGGCGACCGCCTCGGCGCCGGCATCCGCGCCGGTCGGCAGCGAACGCGTCGCCACGCTCTGGTGTCCGTCGGCCGACATCGCGCCCACGACGATGTTCGTGCCGCCGAGGTCCACGCCGACGATGTATTTCTGTCGCTTCCTGGTGGGCATGATCTGGCCGGTTGGGTGGGTCGAGCTCAGGGGGCGATGCGGCGGGCGAGCGCCGCCACGGCGTCGGGTGTAATCTCGCGCATACAGCGCCAATGTCCGAGGGGGCACACCCGCGGGCCGTGCTTGTCACACGGCCGGCAGTCGAGACGCTCGTGGCCCGCGACGACCGCGCGCTCGGCGAGCGGCCCGAAGCCGAATTCCGGAACGGTGGGTCCGAATACCGCGACCGTCGGCGTGTTCATGGCCGACGCGAGGTGGAGGGGCGCGGAGTCGTTCGTGACCACCAGCGCGGCGCGCCCGATGAGCTCCGCGGACGCGAGCAGCGACAGGCGGCCGGTCGCGTCGATCGCCTGGCCGCTGGTGGCGCCGACGATCTCGGTCGCGAGCTCGCGATCGTCGGCGGAGCCCACGACCACGATGCGCGCACCGACGCCCAACTCGCGCGCGAGCGCCGCATAGTACGGCCAGCGCTTCGTGGCCCAGACGCTTCCCGGCGCGAGAACGATGAGCCGCTCGTTGTACGCCGCGGTGCCGAGCACCTCGTCCACGTCCACGCGCTCGCGCGCGCCGGGGTAGAGCCGCGGGCGCGGCGCGGAGATCGCGGGTTGGTGGGCGGGGTCGCGCGTGGCGAGCGACAGCAATCGCGCCGCGTGGTGGGCGCCAGGAGTGGAGGGGATGCGCGTGGTATAGAATGCGCGCCCCGCCGACGTCTGGAAGCCCACGCGGTCGGGAATCGCGGCGGCCAGTCCCAGCATGCCGCTGCGCACCGAGCCCTGGGCGAAATACGCGGACGCGTAGCCGTTCCGCCGGAGCACGGACGCGAGGCGAACGAACCCGCGCGCGCCGCGGTCGCGGCCGCGCTTGTCGTAGAGGATCACCTCGCGAATGGACGGGTTGTTCGCGAGCAGCGGCGCCGCGGCGGGGGTGCACACCACGTCGACCGCGCCGGCTTCGGCGAGGCGCGCGATGAGCGGCGTGGTCAAGACGACGTCGCCGAGAAAGCTGGTCTGAACGACGAGAGAGGGAGGCAGAGCAGATCCTTCGGCCGTGGGCCTCGGGAAAGAATGCCGCGATGCGTCATTCCACCTGCAACACGGCGAGAAACGCTTCCTGTGGAATCTCGACGGCGCCGACCTGCTTCATCCGCTTCTTTCCTTCCTTCTGCTTCTCGAGGAGCTTGCGCTTGCGGGTGATGTCGCCGCCGTAACACTTCGCCAATACGTCTTTTCTCAACGCCTTCACGGTGGTGCGGGCGATGATCTTGTTGCCGATCGCCGCCTGGATCGCCACCTCGAACAACTGGCGCGGAATGAGGTCCTTGAGCTTGTCGGCGATCTTGCGGCCCCACTCGTACGCCTTGTCGCGGTGGATGATCACCGAGAACGCGTCCACCGGGTCGCCGTTGATCAGCATGTCGAGCTTCACGAGGTCGCTCTCGCGGTACTCGAGCATGTCGTAGTCCAGGCTCGCGTAGCCGCGGCTGATCGTCTTGAGCTTGTCGAAGAAGTCGAGAATGATCTCGCCGAGCGGGAATTCCCACTCGAACTCCACGCGCGCCGTGTCGAGGTAGGTCATGTTCTTGTACACGCCGCGCCGTTCGGTGCCGAGCGTCATGATCGGCCCGATATACTCGGCCGGCGCCATGATGCGCGCCTTGACGTACGGCTCCTCGATGCGGTCGATGATGCCGGGGTCGGGCATCCTGGCGGGGCTCTCGAGCAGCTCCATCGTGCCGTCGGTGTGGTGCACGTGGTACTCCACGTTCGGCACCGTGGTCACGAGGTCGAGATCGAACTCGCGCTCGAGACGCTCCTGCACGATCTCCATGTGCAGCAGGCCGAGAAAGCCGCAGCGGAAGCCGAAGCCGAGCGCGGTGGACGTCTCGGGCTCGTAGTGCAGCGACGCGTCGTTGAGCTGGAGCTTCTCGAGGGCGTCGCGCAGCGTCTCGTATTGTTGCGTGTCCGTGGGGTACAGGCCCGCGAACACCATCGAGTGCACGTCCTTGTAGCCGGGCAGCGGCGCGACGTCGGGGCGCGCCGCGTCGATGATCGTGTCGCCGGCGCGCGTTTCCTTCACCGTGCGGACGTTGGCCACGACGTAGCCGACCTCGCCGGGTCCGAGCTCGTCGGTCTGCACCTGGCGGAGCTGGTTGTAGCCCACCTCCGCCACCTCGTAGGCCAGTCCAGAACCGGCGAAGAACCTGACCTGCATGCCGCGCTTGATCGTCCCGTCCACCACGCGCACGCTGGGAATCGCGCCGCGGTAGCGGTCGTAGTACGAGTCGAAGATCAGCGCGCGCAGCGGCGCCGCGGGGTCGCCCGACGGCGCGGGCACCCGCTTCACGATCGCCTCGAGCAGCGCGTCGATGCCGATGCCCTCCTTCGCGCTCACGAGCAGGATGTCGTCGGGGTCGGCGCCGATCAGGTCGTGCACTTCCTGTTTGCGACGGTCGGGCTCGGCGCCTGGCAGGTCGATCTTGTTGAGGACCGGAATGATCTCGAGCCCGGCATCCATGGCCAGGAACAGGTTCGAGAGCGTCTGCGCCTGGATGCCCTGCGAGGCGTCCACGACGAGGATGGCGCCCTCGCACGCGGCGAGCGACCTCGACACCTCGTACGTGAAGTCGACGTGCCCGGGCGTGTCGATGAGGTTGAGCTCGTACTGCTCGCCGCTCGCCGCCGTGTACGACATGCGGACCGCGTTCAGCTTGATCGTGATGCCCCGCTCACGCTCGAGGTCGAGCGTGTCGAGCACCTGCTCCTTCATCTCGCGCTTCTGGAGCGTGCCGGTCGTCTCGATCAGGCGATCGGCCAGCGTGGACTTCCCGTGGTCGATGTGCGCGACGATGCAGAAGTTACGGATGTGATCGAGCTTCAAGACTGCACTCTGAGTGAAAGCGGCGTACGCGGTGAGCGAGCGGCGGAACGCGGGCGCGCCCACGGAGCCGGGTTTGGCGGAACTGGTTGCGCCGTCGGAATATAGCGACGGTGAGAGGGCCGACCAAAACGAAACGCCGCGCATCTGGCGTGTGCGCGGCGTTCGCGAGTCAATGTGCTTGGCGTGACGTGCTGCAGGGGTCAGGACACCGGCGGCTTGGTTGGATGCGAGCTCGCGCTCCCACTCGACGACGACGGCGGGTCGGCCGGCTTGGACGGCGGAGGCGGCGCGGACCTCGGCGGAGGCGACGCCGCGGGCATGCTGCGAGGCTCGGGCGTTGGCACGCGTGGCTCGCGGTAGACGGGCGTGGGCTCGCGAGCGGCCGGGCGCGTCGCCTCGCCGCGCGGTTCAGGGGCCCGGTAGCCGCGCGTCTCCGCTGCGCGCGGCTCGCTCCGGCGCGTCTCGGGATTGAATCCCGGGCGCTCGACGTGTCCGCCTCGCGTTGGTTCGCGGGGCTGCGCGCTGGTGTTGTCGTCGCCCTGAAGTCGCCGCCCGAGCATTTGCTGAATTGGTGGACGCGCATGATCGCCCGCGGGCGACCGGTCCTCGATTCTTGGGCGGCGCGCCGTGGGTGGTGTGTCGGTCGGGTCGTCGGTGGTGATCAGACCGCGCTGACGATAGGTGGGCGACACGCGCGGCGCCTCGGGGGCGATACCAGCCGGCCCCAGGCGACCGCCGGGCAACGCGTGCTCGCCGACGTCACGCGGCGTGAACGGCGAGCGCTTGCCGTCGAGGTCGAACACACGAGCGGGCGTGGGCGGTCGCGCCGGTCCGGGCGTGACCCCTCCGCCGAATCCGCTCGCGTAGTAGACCGTCGGGTAGCCGCGCCGATAACAGTCGTGCGTGAAATCGTAGTAGTAGTACGTGCCGCGCGAGTAGAACGACTGGCCGTACTCGGCCGGGCCGCCGGCGAACGACTGCACGCCGAACACCGAATAGCCGAGCGGAGCGAAGCCGTACGGCGAGTAGCCGAGCGGCGAGGAGCCGAGACAGTACGCGTAGCCGAGCGCGGAGGACTCGCCGTAGTCGGCGTAGAGGGGCTGGGTCGTGGTATAGCGCGCGAACTCCACCGTGTACGTCTCGCGATTCGCCCCCGCCAGCAGCGACGCCAACTCATAGATGGCCGGCCGCGGGTCCTTCAGGTACTCGTCGTTGGCGAGCTCGAAGGAGTCCCAGCGTCCGTCCGTCTGGAAGCGGTCCAAGCGCATCGGCCGCCAGGACGCGATGATGAACGCATAACCGAGGGTGGCGTCGTAGGCGTCGTAGCGCCGCGTGGCCGGCGTGAGCAGCCCGGACTGCGAATTGTAGCGAAACTGATCGAGGAATCCGGCAAAGAACTCTTCCGTCTCGTACGTCTTTCCGCCATGCACCAACCCATCGTCGCGCGGATCGAGCGGGAAGGCGAAGCGGAGCACGCCGTCGGCGTCGATGTGGCCGATCACGACGTACGCATCGTCGTCGACGTGGAAGATGGCGCGCGCACGACGCGACCCCGCGATGTTCGTGAACTGGGCGCGAATGCTGGCGCGTGGCCCCTGCTGGTCGGCGATGCCTTGCGCGTAGACCGAGTCGCGCCATGCGACCTGCTCCTGGCGCGAGAGGCGCTCGACCTCGGGCGTGGTGATCGTCTGCTGGAGCGAGGAGCCGTTCGCGCCGGTCGTGGCGCATCCGGCCACCAGGGTCAACAAGCCAACCGCCGGAACTACGGTCCGCCAATTCCGCATAACGGCGCGTCTCCGCCAGGGACTAGTGTATACAATTAGCTACGGCTCGCGGCCGCGCGCAAGAGCTTTCTTCATGATCCGTCGCTCCTGATCCGGGACGGCGCCCGTGTGTCCGCCGACAGCGCCCGTGGTCGCGATTAGGTTAAGCACTTCTATGGAACTCGCACGAGGACCGCGCGCCGACTTATTCGATCCCGCCAGCCTGGCCGCGCTGGGCGGAGGTCGGATCGAGATCATCGCGCGCTGGATCGTGGACGGGTTCATGTCCGGGCTGCACCGGTCCCCCCGCAAGGGATTCTCGGTCGAGTTCGCCGAGTACCGGCCCTATCAGGCGGGCGACGACCTCCGCTACATCGATTGGAAGATCGCCGCGCGGTCCGATCGGTGGGTCGTCCGCCAGTACGAGGAGGAAACCAACCTCCGCGCGAGCATCGTGCTCGACGTGAGCCGGTCGATGGCGTGGAGCGGCGCGCAGATGCGCGCCGGGCCGGACGCGGGCGGCGCGGAGCGGCTGACCAAGCTCGCCTACGCCGAGCGGCTCACGGCGGCGCTCGCCCTGCTGCTGCTGCGCCAGCGCGACGCCGTGGGGCTCGTGAGATTCGACGAGCGGATCCGCAGCGCGGTCCCGCCGCGCGCGCGAAAGGGCCAGTGGCGGCGCGTGGTGTCGGCGCTCGAGGAGCCGGGCGCGGGCAAGGCGTCGAGCGCGCCGGACGCGCTCGTGCAGGCGGCGCGCCTCATCAACCGGCGCGGAATGATCGTGCTGATCTCCGACCTCCTCATGGATCAGCCGGAAGTGGAGCGCGCGATGCGCGGGCTCCGGGCCGCGGGCCATGACGTGACGGTCTTGCACGTCCTCGATCCGGCCGAGCGCGAGCTGCCGTCGGGCGGCGAGGCGCTGTTCGTGGATCCCGAGAGCGAGCTGATGGTGGCCGCGAGCGTGGCCGACGTCCGCGTCGCCTACCGCAACACGGTGGAGGAAGTGATCGGCGAATGGCGGTCGATGTTCGGGGGGCTGGGCATCGGCTACGAGGTGATCTCCACCGACGCGCCGTTCGGCGTGCCGCTTCGCCGCGCCTTCGCCGCGCGGCAGCAGCTGCCGTGACGAGCTCGCCGCCACGCGGCGGCCGCACCACACGACCGTGAGCTTCCTCGCGCCCGTCTACCTCCTGTTCGGCCTCGCCGTGGCGGTGCCGCTGCTCCTGCACCTCATGCGGCGGCGCATCGGCGCGCGAGTGGAGTTTCCCGCGGCGCGCTATCTCTTGCGCGCCGAGCGGGAGCACAGCCGTACGCTGCGCATCAAGAATCTCTTATTGATGCTCTTGCGGGTGCTGGCGCTGCTCTTCGTGGCCGTGGCGGCGGCGCGCCCGGTGGCGCGGTGGGTGGGCGCGGGGCACGCGCCGACGGCGATCGCGATCGTCGTCGACAACTCGCTCAGCGCGTCGGTGGTGATCGACGGACATCCGCTCCTCGACCGGTTCAAGGCGATGGCGCGCGACGTCCTCGCGGCGTCCACGGCGGGCGACCGCTTGTGGCTCGTGACGATCGACGGCCGCGTGCTCGGCGGGTCGGCGTCGTCGCTGCGCGACGAGGTGGATCGCGTCGAGCCGGTGCCGGGCAGCGGCGATCCGGCGACCGCGCTCACGCGCGCGGCCGGCGTGGTGCGCGGCTCGGGCCTCGCCGCGCGCCAGATCGCGCTCCTCACCGACGGCCAGCGCACGGAGTGGCGGAACGTGCCGGCCCTTCCCGACGTGCCGCTCGTGCTGTACGCGCCGAGCGCGCCGGCGCCGGCGAACCGCGCCGTGGTCCTCGCCGAGGCGCGGCCCGTGCGCTGGACGCCGCGCGGCGCGGTGGCGACGCGCTTTCTCTCCCACGATTCCACGACCTATCGCGTGACGCTCAACGGACGCACCTACGCGCGCGGAACGGCGGCGCCGAACGAAGAGGTCGCGGTGCGCGCCGCGCCGCCCGAGCGCGGCTGGGTGGCGGGCACGGTGGAACTGGAGCCCGACGAGCTCGCCGGGGACAACGTCCGCCACTTCGCCGTGTGGATCGGCGCGGCGCCGGGCGTGAGCGTGTCGCCGGGCGCCGGGCCGTTCGTGAAG